>Ga0334890_1000069_pt1 | contig 178174 bp, 164 predicted proteins | sample GraSluR1_MG_3_FD_207220 | JGI IMG/M metagenome (GOLD analysis project Ga0334890, IMG submission 207220) | Sludge microbial communities from methane-producing bioreactor in Wageningen University, Netherlands - Granular Sludge_31_08-R1 | ecosystem: Engineered > Bioreactor > Anaerobic >...
AGCCGCAGGTGTTGCCCATGCGAAGCGCCCTGTCGGGCACAACTGATGCTCCCTGCGGTCGCTATTAAGGACGCTGGAGCGGTATATTTATGCAAGCTAATGCATATTTATAACTTTTTGCAGTGACATCAAAGATTATTGTTCTAGTATTATTAAACAGTTCGATTCTGATGCATAGGATTATCAATGAAATCAAAGATGAACCATAGTTTTAAAGTTCAACAGATTTAAAGAACGCGCTAATCTAAAATGATTGAGGGTGTTTTTTATTGCTTTTTTTAAAGAGAGTATAATCACTATCCCAATAACGCAATATGTCAGACAAAACAGTTCTGCAACAGGTAAATTTAATGTAAAGATTCGGTAAAAAGCATTTTACCATTACAGTTTAAAGCTTAATATAGGTTTATATCAACCTGATATTGAGGTGATTGCAGATGCGAGGCAAAATCCTGGTGGTCGATGATGAAGAAGCCCTGGTTAGATTGCTTACCTATAATCTAAAAAAAGAGGGATTTATTACGATTCCCGCATACGATGGAGTGGAAGCCCTGCAAAAAATAACGGAGGAGAAACCGGATCTAATCATATTGGATCTAATGCTTCCGGGCAAAGACGGCCTGGAAATATGTCGCGAGGTTCGGGCACAGGGCGTTAAAACCCCTATAATAATGCTGACGGCCCGTGATGAAGAAATTGATAAAGTAGTGGGACTGGAGATGGGAGCCGATGATTATGTGACCAAACCCTTTAGCGTCCGGGAACTGAGCGCCCGGGTAAAAGCGGTTTTGAGACGGAACCGGCAAATGGAGGAAAAAGCAGATGAAAGCAGTATCATTACGGTCGGTGAATTTGCCCTAAAGTCCGAGAGCTACGAAGTATACTATAAAGATAAGCTTTTGGAGCTTACCTTGAAGGAATACGAACTGCTGGAACTGCTGATTAAGAACCGGGGCCGGGTGCTGAAACGCGATTATTTGCTGCAGGTGTTATGGGATTATGCGGAACCGGTGAATACGAGGGTTCTGGATGTGCATATCAGTAAGCTGCGGGAAAAGATTGAGCCAGATTCGAAAAATCCCAGGTATATTAAAACCATCCGGGGAGTAGGCTACAAGTTTGAGGTGAGCGGAAATGCCTAACTCCTTTCGCTGGAAGCTTACCATCAGTTATCTATTGATAATAATGCTGGTTCTGGCGGTTTTGGGGGTTTTTCTTTCATTTAGCTTCAAGGACTTTTATCTGGATAATCTTAAAGCCAATCTGGTATACGAAGGCTTGCTGGTGGCGGAAATGACCCGGAGCTATGATGGCCAGGAGGAAACTGGACGCTTTATGCAGCAAATCGCCGAATTGGCCGGTCGCGATACGGACAACCGGGTTACTATTGTTGATCAGGAGGGAAAAGTGCTGGGTGATTCCCAGTTTGATCCCCGGCAAATGGAAGAACACAAAAACCGCCCCGAGATATTTCGAGCCTTAAAGGGAGAGACGGCGGTGGAGATGCGTTACAGTGAGACGGCCGCGGTTCAAATGCTTTATGTAGCAGTTCCCTTTGGCAATGGTGAGCAAAAAGGGGTGGTAAGGATCGCCAAAGCGCTGCTTGAAGTGGAGAGTCTTTATCGCCAGATCCTTCATATTATTCTATTAGTTCTTGTCATGACCGGCATTTTGGCATTTTTGCTCAGCCTGGGAATAGCCCGGTGGTTTTCCGGACCGGTGGCCGAGCTTACGGCAACGGTTCAGGATATGGCCCGGGGGAATCTTAAGAAACGGATTTCCTTCCCCGCCCGAGATGAACTGGGTCTTTTGGCGGTGGCAGTTAATGAAATGGCAGAGAACCTGGAACAGAATATTAACCAGATTTCGGCTGTCAACGAAAGGCTGGAGGCTTTGCTCGCCAATACCGTCAATGGCATACTGATGGTGGACAATAAGGGAATAATAAACTATGTTAATCCGGTAGCTATTAATCTGCTGGGTTTTCAAGATAATGTTGTCGGATGCAGGCATCTGGAAGTTATAAGCAACTATTACTTGCTGGCTTTGATCGATCAGGTTAGGGAAGAGGGAAAAACTTGCAGTCAGGAGATCATTTTGCATAAGCTGGGGGAAAAACGGGTGGAAACTACGGCCATACCCCTTTTTATCGGAGTAGATGCTGTTGCTGGAGGGGTTTTATTGGTTATGAATGATATTAGTGAACTGAAGCGTCTGGAAGCAATCCGCAAGGACTTTGTAGCCAATGTGTCCCACGAGTTAAAAACTCCGGTGGCCAGCATAAGCGGATTTGCGGAAACCCTGCTTAACGAGAGGGAATTAGAAGAGAAGAGGGTGCGTGAGTTCTCCGGAATTATTTATGAAGAGGCCCAGCGTCTTTCCCGTTTGATTAAGCGCTTGTTGGAATTGTCACGTCTGGAATCTCAGTCCGAGGAATTAAGGAAGGAATGGATGGATTTGAACCAGACAATCGAAAATGCTATTGGCCTGATGGAAAAGAGAAAAAAGAACAGTCAAGTTAAATTATGCTTTGATAAGCCGGAAAACCCGGTAATTATTAAGGGCAATGCCGAATCCATAGTGCAGGTGATGTTGAATTTGCTGGAAAACGCTATCAATTTCAGCCCGGATGGCGAAATGGTAAAGATCAGTATTGAAGAAGAGGAGAATTCCATCAGGGTTAAGGTAGCCGATAAGGGCGAGGGTATTCCGGAGAAGGAATTGCCTCGCGTTTTTGAACGCTTTTACCGAGTGGACAAAGCCCGCTCGAAAAAAACCGGGGGTACCGGCCTGGGCCTGGCAATAGTGAAACACCTGGTGGAGAACCATGGAGGACAGGTGGGGGTAGAGTCCGTTCCGGGAAAGGGTTCCTGCTTCTATTTTTCGCTTCTGCGGGAATAGGGGCTGACCGTCAGGCCAGCGGCAGAGTTATTCCTGGAGGGACTTTAAGCATCGCAAGAAATTGCTTAGCAGTTTCAACACAACTCTGCAAAGAGGCGGGATTTCAACCCACCGCCTGTTTTGTTAATAGGACCCCGACCGCTTTAAAGAGGCGGGGGACATATTTCACTCGTTATATTTGGTTCTGCTGGCTAGAATTGTTCTGCGCATGAGGGTAATACCCTCATTTTTTTATGGCAAAACCGCATTTTAAAATATTTACACAATATTTACACTTCTTAATGACAAAATTTATTTTATGTAAAGGCCATTCTTAACAATATGCTGATAGCATGGAAGTTAGAATTGGTGCATCAATATCTTCAATAAGGAGGAATGTAAAAAATGTATTCAGAGAAGTTGAGAAGGGTAGGAAGTTTTATCATACTGGGATTATTGCTTTTAGCCCTGGTTTTTACCAGCGCCTGCAGTAAAAACCTGTCGGAACCGGAATCCGGGGTCAAGAACGGGGGAAATGATGAACTCCAAGGCTCTATTACTATTGCGGGCTCAACCTCAGTCCAACCTTTCACTGAAGTTTTAGCGGAAGAATTCCAGAGCAAAAACCCAGGCGTAAAGATTAATGTTCAGGGCGGAGGATCCAGCCAGGGAATCGAAACCGCCATCAGCGGAGCTGCCGATATAGGTGCCAGTTCGAGGGAACTTAAGGATGAAGAAAAAAAGGCGGGTTTAAAAGAGACGACCATAGCCCTGGATGCCATAGCAATTGTGGTTCATCCCTCCAACCGGCTTGGTGAATTAAAGATGGAGGATGTGAGAAATATTTACCTGGGCAATATTGCCAACTGGAAGGAACTGGGCGGGGCTGATGCTCCCATAAGCATAGTCTGTCGAGAAGAAGGTTCCGGAACCAGGGGAGCTTTCGAAGAGATTGTCATGAACAAGCAGGATATTTTTGCCAAGTCCTTGATTCAAAACTCCACCGGTGCAGTCAGAACCACAGTTGCCGGGGACAAGAATGCGATTGGTTTTATTTCACTGGCGGCAGTCAATCAAGATGTCAAGGCTCTGAAAATTGACGGAGTCCTCCCTGCTGTTGACAATGTCAAAAACGGCAGCTACAAAATCTCCCGGCCTTTTATTTACTTAACCCGGACCGCTTCGGATAATAAAATAGCCGATTCTTTTATTGAATTCGTTCTCAGCGATGAAGGGCAGAACATACTGGGCAATGAAGGTGCTATCAGCATAAAATAGCGAAGTATTTTTGAAGCAGGTGAGCTTATCTAAATGAATGGCATAATTGAAGGAAAAATCACCGCCGTAAAACAGCATAATAATCGTGAGGAGAAATCGCAAATCCTTCAAGCTAAAGCCGGGAGATGGGAGCGGATACTGGTCATTCTCCGAAAAAGCAAAGCAAGATTTATTCCCGAAATCCTGGTGGAAAGGCTCTTGATGCTCAGCGCAGTCGTATCTATCATGGCTTTGTTGCTCATAAGCGTATTTATATTTTCCCGTGGGGTTCCGCTGATAGCCTCGGTGGGTTTAGGAGATTTCCTGTTTTCTTTGGAATGGAAGCCCATCCAGGGGAAATTTGGCATCGGTGCTATGTTTGTCGGCTCTTTGCTGCTTACCTCGGCATCTTTAGCCTGGGCAGTACCACTGGGGCTTTTAACGGCGATCTTTATGGCTGAGATAGCTCCGCCGCCGGTAGGTAGAATAATGACCCGTATGGTCAGTCTTTTAGCGGGTATTCCTTCGGTAGTCTACGGTTTTTTCGGGTTGGTGATCATTGTACCGCTTATTCGCAATTACCTGGGGGGAACTGGGATGAGTGTTCTGGCCGGAGCTATTATTTTGGGGATAATGATATTGCCTACTATAATTAATATTTCCCGGGATGCTATCCAAGCGGTACCCCTTGTATACAAAGAAAGCTCGCTAGCCCTCGGAGCCAGCCATTATCAAACTATTGGCCGGCTTATACTCCCGGCCGCCAGTTCAGGTATTATTACCGCTGTAGTTTTGGCTATGGGCCGGGCCATTGGGGAAACAATGGCTGTGGTGATGGTAACCGGGAACGCTGCTATAATACCGGATAGCCTGCTCGCGCCGCTAAGAACCATGACCAGCAACATCGTGCTGGAAATGGGCTACGCTGCCGGAGACCACCAGGCAGCCCTATTCGCGACCGGTGCTATACTCTTTATTTTCATTCTCTTGCTTAATCTGCTGCTTAACTTTATTAGAAGGGCGGGAAAACGCTATGCCGGGAACTAGGATAGGGGAAAAAGCGTTGACTTGCCTGTTATACTTGTCAGCTCTCATAATTATTGGGATTCTATTGGCAATCGTGGGCTACATTGTTTATAAAGGCCTGGCTATGATTAACCTGGATTTCATAATGCAAGCCCCCAGGCGAGCCGGCAAAGAGGGAGGGATTTCCAGCACCATAGTGGGAACCCTCTACCTTACGGTCTTGTCTCTGGCCATTGCCGCGCCGCTGGGGGTTGGTACTGCTATTCACCTGGAGGAATATGCCCAGAAGGAAAGCTACTTTGCTTACCTGGTCACACTCACCGCTGAAACTCTGGCGGCCATACCCTCTATTATTTATGGTCTCTTCGGGTTTGTGTTTTTTGTAATTTATTTGAAGCTGGGCTGGTCCATATGGTCTGGAAGCCTGACTTTGGCTATTATGGTTTGGCCTACTATAACCAGGACCGCGCAAGAAGCTATACTGAGCGTGCCCCGGGAGTACCGGGAAAACAGCCTGGCCCTGGGTGCCAGCAAGTGGCAGACGATTAGAAAAATCGTTATACCGGCGGCCATTCCCGGTATTGTTACTGGTATGATTCTTGCGCTGGGACGGGCTATTGGAGAGACCGCGGCGGTTCTATTGACTGCGGGTACTTCCCTGGGCATGCCTTTGAGCCCGGCAGATCCGGCCCGAAGCATGTCCGTACATTTATACATGCTGGCCATGGAGGGACTTTCCATGGAAAGAGCTTTTGGAACTGCCTTTTTAATAATTATTTTGCTACTATTTATAAATTACCTGGCCAACCGTAGTATGAGCCTTTTATCTCACAACGGCGGGTAACTCGGAGGTAAATGAAGTGGAAAAGGCTATTAAGATGAAAAGCCGGGAACTTAACCTATTTTACGGCAATTTTCAGGCTCTATATAATATTAATATGGATATAGAAGAAAACCGGGTAACGGCTTTGATTGGCCCTTCAGGCTGCGGCAAGTCCAGCTTTTTACGTTCCTTAAACCGCTTGAATGAATTGATTGAGGGCAGCCGTATCAGTGGCGAAGTCTTTTTGGATGATTCAGCTATTTACGAAAAAGGAATAAACGTGGTGGAACTGCGCAAGAAAGTCGGGATGGTTTTTCAGAAACCGGCGGTCTTTCCCATGTCCATTTACGAAAATGTGGCCTATGGACCACGAATTCATGGGATAAAGAAGCGCAGCGAGCTGGATGAAATAGTCTGCCGGAGTCTGCAATCGGCCAACCTCTGGGATGAAGTCAAAGACAGGCTCGTTGCCCCGGCCAACCAGATGTCGGGGGGGCAACAGCAACGTTTGGTCATTGCCCGGGTGCTGGCGGTGCAGCCCGAAGTTATACTAATGGATGAGCCGGCCTCCGCTCTGGACCCCATTTCCACCGCCCGTTTGGAAGAATTGATTGCTATTCTGAAAACTCGTTACACTATAGTGATAGTAACTCATAATATGCAGCAAGCAGCGAGAGTTTCCGATTATACTGGTTTTTTCCTTCATGGTTGCATGCTGGAATTCAACCGGACGGAGGAATTATTTCTCAATCCCCGCCATAACAAAACAGAAGATTATATTACCGGACGTTTTGGATAGGACGAAAGACGGAGGACGGAAAAACTTTTGCATATTCATGCAATCTTTATGCAACAAAAAGGGTTTTTGCAGTGGAGTCAAGCATATGTTTATGGTTTTTTATGTGGATTAGTAAAACGAAAGAGGATTTGAAAAATGATAAATGAAACCCTGGCCTGTGAAATGGAAAAGCTCAAAGAGGAAATCCTAAAAATGGGAAGACTTTTAGAAGAGCAATTGTATAAGGCAGTCAAATCCCTGGTGGAGAAAAACCTGGAATTGGCCAGGGAGGTAATTGCCCATGATGATCTCATTGATCAGATGGAAATGGATATTGAGAAAAAATCTTTGGGCATACTGGCGCTAAAACAACCCATGGCCAGCGATTTGCGCCTGATAGGGACGGCCTTGAGAATAATCGTGGATATTGAGCGAATGGCCGACCATGCCGAAGATATTGCTCACCTGACCATAGATCTTTATGATCAGGTTTATATAAAGCCCCTGATTGATATACCCCGTATGGCCGCTATTGTGCAAAAGATGCTGGAAAAGGCTCTAAAAGCCTTTGTTAATCATGATGTAAACCTGGCCATGAGTCTTATTCCCCTGGAAGAGGAAATAGACAACCTCTATGACCAGATTTTTCGCGAACTTCTGTCTTATATGATGCAAGATCCCAAAAACATTCCCCAGGCTACTTCGCTGTTGCTGGTTGCCGGTCATATCGAAAGGATTGGCGACCACGCCACCAATCTGGCGGAAATGGTGGTTTATTTGGTAGAAGGAAAGCGCATAGATTTGAACCGCATGGCCCGGAAATCCAGGTCGGCGAGTAAAAAATAATAAAATAAAATATTGCTAATAGATGATGTCACTGCAGAAAGTTATAAATATGCATTAGCTTGCATAAATATACCGCTCCAGCGTCCTTAATAGCGACCGCAGGGAGCATCAGTTGTGCCCGACAGGGCGCTTCGCATGGGCAACACCTGCGGCTTGTCTCGTGGCTCAAGGGGTGCCGCGCTAATCTCCCATCCTGGTCACAACCTTAATAGTGACACCCGCAGGGTGGAACACCAGGAGTACCCGCAGGGTGATAGCGCTCTCGCGACGTCCTGCCGCTCGCCCCCTGTCGCCTGCTCGCCTTCGCCGGTGCAACCTTAATAGTGACATCCGAAGGATGGAACATCAGGAGTACCCGCAGGGTGCTGCATCCATGCTTCGCCAATGCTCGCTTTGTATATTTATGCAATCCTCATGCAACAAAAGGGGTTTTTGCAGTAGAGTCATAGATTAATTACCGGGTTTTAAACCTGGTTTTTTTCTTTTGAAGGAAAAAGGGGTGTAAATGGAGAAATACACCATGATTGCAGATTGGCAGGGGGTAATATTCATGGAGGATAAAAAAATTCAAATCAACAAGGTTACGGTAAGCATTTTCAACGAAGACTATGTAGTAAAAGGGGATGAGAGCCCGGAATACATGGAAATGCTGGCCAACTATGTGGATCGCCGCATGAGAATGATTCAGCAGCGGAATTATAACCTTTCCAATACCAAAATAGCCGTATTAACGGCTCTCAATCTGGCGGACGAATTAAACAAGCTGCAGGAAGACTATGATGAATTGGTCAAAACCCTGGAAGAGGAGAAAAAGAACAGGATGGGATAATTGATGACCAATCGTGATGTGGCTCGAATCTTGGATCGAATAGCCGACATGCTGCAAATAAAGGATGAAAATCCCTTTAAAATCAGGGCCTATCGCAAGGCGGCCGACTCCATCTACCACCTGGATGAAGACCTGGCTTATATCCATAAAAATGGTAGGATAGGGGATATCCCGGCTGTGGGTAAGGCGCTACAGTCCAAAATTGAGGAGATGCTGGAAAAGGGCAGTTGTGAGTATTATGAACGCTTGGCCCGTGAAGTGCCGGAGGGCTTGCTGGATATGCTGGCCCTGCCCGGGATTGGTCACAAAACGGTAAAGCTGATATATGATGAATTGGGGATAGACAACCGGCCTGATCTCTTAAAAGCAGCCCGGGGAAAGAGGATAAGGGCTCTTCCTGGTTTGGGGGCCAAGACCGAATATAATATTAAAAAAGGCATGGAAATGCTACAGGAAGCCAGCGCGAAGAGTACGCTGGGGCTGGCTCTTCCCCTGGCGGAAGAACTCTGTGATTATTTGCGGAAGAGCGAAGCAGTGGAGCAAGTTGCTATTACCGGCAGTATTCGCCGGGGCAAAGCTCTGGTTAGCGATATAGATATTATGGCAGCCAGCCGTTCGTTTGAGGCAGTGCACCGTGCGGTAAGCGGGTACAGAGGGCTGGAGGAAATCGAGAGCCAGGGTATTGACCACATAAAGGGCCGTCTTGGCTATAATTTAAATTTTGAAATAATAATTGTGCCTCCAGCAGAATATTTATCACAGCTATTCTGGTCTACCGGCTCCAAAGAGCATATTGAACAAATAAGAAAGCTGAACGAAGAAGAACAGGAAGGCGATTTTTCCAGTGAAGAAGCGTTTTATGCGCGTATGGATATGCAATATATACCCCCTGAACTTAGAGAAAATCGGGGAGAGATTGAAGCGGCCCGTAAAGGAGAACTCCCCAATCTTATAGAACTGAGCGATATTAAAGGAGATCTGCATACTCATTCCCGCTGGAGTGATGGAGCTCATGATATAGGGGAAATGCTTCAGGCGGCGAAGGATTCAGGCTATTCCTATTTGGCTATAACTGAACATTCCCGCTCCCTGCCGATTAGCGGGGGTCTTAATGAAGAAAGGCTGCATGCCCAGGGGAAGGTTATTGATGCATTAAACCTGGATTTAGATGAATTTCGGGTATTAAAAGGAAGCGAAGTAGACATATTGAAGGATGGCAGCCTGGATTTTGACGATGATGTTTTGGAAGAGTTAGATATTGTGATCGGGTCGGTACACAGTAATTTTAAACTGGAGCGGGATAAACAGAGTGAAAGAATAATCCGGGCTATTAAGAATGAAAAAGTAGATATAATCGGTCATCTCAGCGGGCGCTTGCTAAACCGCCGGCCCGGTTACGAATTGGACCGGGAAAAGATACTGGAAGCGGCAGCTCACAATAAAAAAATTCTGGAAATCAACGCTCATCCGGATCGTTTGGATATAGATGAAGAAACGGCTAAAATAGCCAAAGATATGGGTATTAAAGTAGCTATAAACAGTGATGCCCATTCCAAGCAGGATTTAAAGCTGATGAAATATGGGGTAATAAATGCCCGGCGCGGCTGGCTGGAGCCTGCTGATGTGGTGAACAGCTGGGAACTTGCCGACTTATTGGACTACATTCAAAAAAAGTAGGGCTAAGCTCTGGGAAACCTTTTAACCTTTACTTTTTTCCTTCCTGAACCTACCTTCCAGGCCCAAACCAAATTCCCGTTATTAGCTATTACGAATAAAGCAGCAAGCTCATACCGAATAATAGAGCAAGAACCTCTATAACGAGGTGAAATATCTCCCCAGCTTCTTGAAGCGCCGGGTCCTATTAACAAGACAGACGGCGGGTTATAATCCCCCGCCTCGTTGCAGTGCTGTGTTGAAACTGCTCCGCAGTTTCTTCCGATGCTTAAAAGGGGGAAATTGGGTGTTGGTATTTGCTCTGCGGGCCATAGGTATGTATTTTCTGGCTTTAATAATGATAAGACTTTTAGGTAAAAGGGCTTTAGGGGAGCTGGGGCCTTTTGATTTTGTGGTCATGACCGGGGTAGGCCATACGGTAGTTTCAGTAGCCCTGGATAAAAGCCTTCCTTTCTATGAGGGTATTGTAATTTTGGCTACCCTGGCCTTGCTGGAATATATCATGGGTTACCTGGCTTTGAAGAATCAGACCCTTTCTCACTTAATAACTGGAAAACCGGTAATATTGATTGACAACGGCCAAATAGTAAAAGAAAATATGGCCAGAGAAAAATTCAATGCCGATGATCTCTTGCAGGAACTTAGAAAACAGGGGATAAGGGAAATCGAGGATGTCGACAAGGGGATTTTGGAATCATGTGGAGGGTTTAGCGTAATTCTGAAGGAAGAAGATGAGCCGGTAACCCGCCGGGATATGGGAATTAATCCCCGCATACAATCGACAGTTCCAACTACCAGTACCATCTCCAGAGCCGAATTCTTTGCCCGGCAGCAGGAGCCTCTTTTAGCAAGAGAAGGAATTTCGCTACCCGGACTTTTGCAAAGTATTGACCAGCGCCTGGATTCCATCTGCCGGCGGTTGGATTGGTTGGAAGAGAGATGGCAGGAAACAAGCGCTGATGAAAAGTGAATTTCATACGGGAGGTATGATAATGGAGCTCCTGGCGCCGGCGGGAAACTGGGAAGCTTTCTTAGCCGCTATGGGAAACGGTGCGGATGCAGTTTATCTGGGAGGCCAGTCTTTCAGTGCCCGTCACTATGCCGAAAATTTCAATAAAGAACGTATTGATGATGCTCTAAGCTACGCTCACTTGAGAAAGAAAAAGGTATATGTAACTGTAAACACCCTGATCGCTGACCACGAATTTGCGATGGCCCTGGATTATATATGGGATTTGTATCAGATGGGGGTTGATGCAGTTATCGTGCAGGATATAGGCTTGACCCATGCCTTGCGTAAGCTTATCCCTGACCTGCGTCTTCATGCCAGCACCCAGATGACCGTGCATAACTCTGCCGGGGCCGTTTTGCTGCGGGAAGAAGGAGTAAAAAGGGTGGTACTGGCCCGGGAAATGTCCCGGGATGAACTGGCCAAAATCTGCTGCGAAGTAAAGGATATGGAATTTGAGGTTTTCGTACATGGAGCTCTCTGCTATTCCTATTCAGGACAGTGTCTTTTTAGCAGCCTGGTAGGGGGGAGAAGCGGAAACCGGGGGCGTTGCGCTCAACCCTGCCGACTGGCCTATCAACTATTTTCCTGTACCGGGGATACCCCGGTGGCCAGTGAGGGGCGCCATCTCTTAAGCCCGGCGGACCTTTGCCTTATCGAACAATTAGGTGATTTACAAAGAATAGGTATCCATTCATTGAAAATTGAGGGGCGGATGAAACGGGCCGAATATGTGGCGGTAGTTACCAGAGCCTATCGCGAAGTGCTGGATTCTCTGGCTGTTGACCCGGGAAGCACTGTGTCGCCTGAATTAAAGAAGCGCTTGGAAAGGATTTTCAATCGCAACTTTACTGGTGGCTGCTTTCAAATGGACCGGGTCGGATATCTTAGCCCGAAAAGACCCAACAACCGTGGGATATATGCAGGAAGGGTAGTGGAACAGAGCCGGGACATTACTACCCGGATTAAACTGACTGAAGAGCTCAGGGTAGGGGATGGTTTGGAGATTTGGGTGAAAAAAGGCCAGGGACCGGCCTTTACGGTAAAAGATATTTTACTGCAGGGTAAAAGGGTTTCCCAGGCAGAGCCCGGGGATATCGTCAGTCTTAAAATAGAGGGCCGGGCCGGGGCAGGTGATCGGGTCTTTAAGACTTATGACAGTGAGCTTATGGAGGATGCTCAGGCCAGTATTGAGGCTGCTTCCCGGAGCAAGATGCCCCTTGATATTTTAGTCTCTTTGCAGGAAGGCGAGCCTCTGAGCCTGCTTATTAGTGATGGAGAGGGAAGACAGGTCAAGGTAAAAAGCCCTGGTCGCCTGCAAAAAGCGGAAAAACACCCGCTTACTCGTGAAGTGCTGCAAGAGAAAATGGAGCGCCTGGGCAATACCCCCTTTTACCTAAGCCATCTATCCCTCATGGGGGAGGAAAATCTCATGATTCCTTTCAGTGAGCTTAATGAGACCAGGCGCCGGGGATGTGACGCCATCTTACAATTATTAAGGGGAGGGCCACTGCTATCCGAAGATGATAAGCTGGCCTATCGTCACTTAAAAGATAAATATTTATATATTCCGAGTAGACCGTCCCGCCAGGGGAATTCCCATACTCAGGCCCAGGGGAAAAACCTTCCTCTTTTAAGCGTGACTGTCAGTGGAATCGCGGAGGCGTACAGCGCCCTGGAGGCGGGAGCGGATAAAGTGTACTTGCAAATAAGGGCTCTGGGGAAAGGCCATGTCCCTAAAAAAGGCGATTTGAAGCGACTGTTACAAGCGGCGGCTACCGCCAATAGGGAAGTAGTCCCGGCACTGTCCCGAATACAGCATTCCAGCGATAAGCCCTGCCCTGACTTCTTGGCGGAAGAAGGGGCCGGAGCGGTCATGGTTGGGAATCTGGGGGATCTGAGAGCTTTCCTGGACCGGGATATAGGCATCTATACCGATTATAGTCTTAATGTTTTCAATTCTTATTCTCTTCGTTTTCTACTGGACCTGGGAGTAAAAGGGGTTTGTTTATCCCCGGAACTGAGCTGGAAGCAGTTGCAAAGCTTCGGCAATATTGATAAAGTTGAAATGCTGGTTCACGGTGAATTGCTTCTAATGATATCCCGGCATTGTATGCTGGGTAGTGTTATGGGCAGAAAAGATGCCGTTTGTTCCGGCTACTGCAGGCAGGACAGTTTTTTCCTGCGGGATGAGAAGGGCTTTGAATTTCCGGTTCTTAGCGATAGAGATTGTCGATTTTATCTGTTTAATTCCCGTACTCTCTGTATGATTGAAGACCTGGAAAAGTTCCTATTACTGGGTCCGGGAAGCTTGAGGATTGAAGCTTATCGCTATAATGAAAAACAAGTATCCAGTATAGTTCGCATCTACCGGAAGGCCCTACAGGAGTTAAGCTTCGGACAGCGGCCGGAGCTGGCTGAATACAAAAAGCAACTGATTGAGAGTTCTTTTTCTCCCTTTACCAGGGGGCATTATTATCGTGGAGTATTATAATTATGATAGTTGATGAAAAAACTCTAATAAAACTGGAATATAACAAAATAAGAGAGAAAATGCAAAGGCTCAGTTCTTTTGCGGGTGGGGAGAGAAAAGCTGAAGAAATGAGACCTTCCAGTGATATTGCTGTGGTTAAAAGGCGACTGGATGAAACAGGTGAAGCCATGGAAGCCATGCGCTTTTCCGAACCTGCTTTTCTATACGGACTTAAGCCGGTGGAGTCACAGTTGGCCAAGGTCAAGGTGGGGGGGATTCTCTCTCCGGCAGAATTACGGGAGATATACCATATCCTTAGTTCCTCCCGCCAGGTTCAAAAACTATTTGCCACCGGGAAATATCCTCGCTTATTTTATTTGTCCTCGAAGATAGCGGAAGTCAAGGGGTTGGAAAATGAGATAAATAATGCCGTAAGCGAAGAAGCTGAACTTAGAGATGATGCTTCGCCGGAATTGAAAAGCCTGCGGGGACAGATCAACACTCTGCGTTTGCGTATTCGTAATTACCTGCAGGAATTTATTCGCTCACCTGATACCCAGAAATGGTTGCAGGACAGTTTGGTTACGGAAAGGGAAGGGCGCTATGTGGTTCCGGTCCGACAGGAGTTCCGGCATGAGGTGAGAGGTATTATTCATGATGAATCCGCAAGTGGTGCCACAGTTTTTATTGAACCGGTAGCAGTAGTGGAGAACAATAATCGTATCCGTGCTTTGCAAAGAGAAGAAAAAAGAGAAGTAGAAAGAATATTGCGGAAGCTCAGTGAGGCAGTGGGGCAATATCGGGTAGAAATAGCCGGTAATCAGGAAATACTCAGTGAATTTGATTTTATCTATGCCCGCGCCCGCCTGGCTTATCAAGGTGATTACTATCGCCCGGAGATTAACGTGAGAGGTATCCTGGAGATTAGCCGGGGACGTCATCCCCTGTTGGGTCAGGATGCGGTTCCCCTGGATATTCGTCTGGGAAGTGATTTTGATGTACTGGTAATTACCGGTCCCAACACCGGGGGGAAAACGGTGGCCTTAAAAACGGTGGGGCTTTTGACCCTCATGGCCTTAAGCGGGCTCTTTATTCCGGCTCGGGAAAACAGCCGGATTTCCGTTTTTAAGAAGCTTTTTGTGGATATTGGAGACGAACAGAGCATTGAACAATCCTTAAGCACTTTTTCCTCGCATATGACTAATATCATTGCCATATTGGAAAAAGCCGATAAGGAATCGCTGGTACTGATGGATGAAGTGGGGGCAGGTACTGACCCGGCGGAGGGAGCCGCCCTGGCCCGGGTAATATTGGAAGAGTTGATGCGTAAAAGCTCCCGCGTAATCCTGACTACCCACCAGAGCGAGCTGAAATATTTTGCCTATCAAAGAGAACGGGTTAAAAATGCCTCGGTGGAATTTGACCCGGTAAGCTTGCAACCCACCTATAGGTTGACTATAGGAATGCCCGGGCAAAGCAATGCCCTGGAAATCGCCTCCCGCCTGGGTCTGAAGACTGAGCTGGTACAGCAGGCCCGGCAGTTGTTGCCCCGCCGGGAAATGGAAATAGGGAACATGATTCGCCACTTGAAAGAAAGCCAGAGCCTGGTGGAAAAATCCCAGCAAGAAGTGGAAAAACTGCTGGCAGAAATCCGGGAGAAAAAACAGAGCCTGGAACAGGATAGGGAAAGCTTTGAACAGGAAAAGACGGAAGTAATGGAAAAATCCCGTTTAGAGGCGGAGCGCTACCTCCGGGAAATAAAAAGGGAAGCCAATACGGCCATTGCGGAATTTAAAGAAATGATGAAGGAAAAAGAAAAACCGCCCAAATGGCATGAAGTAGAGCAAGCCCGGCAAAAGATCCGGCAAATTAAGGTGGACTTCCCTGGAGAAATGGAAAAAGACTACGGGATTAATCCGCCTAAAATCAAAGCGGGGGATTATGTTACTATAAAGAATATTAAGCAAAGGGGTTATGTAGTAGAAGGTCCCAACAGCCAGGGTGAGGTGGTAGTACAGGTAGGCATACTGAAGCTTAATGTAAATCAGGAACAGTTAAGTCCCAGCCAGGAAAAAGAAGAAATAATAAGCCATCGCCGCCACCAGAGTTTTCTGGAAAAGGCCCGGACAATTTCCAAGGAGATTGATGTGCGGGGACAGTTGGCTGAAGATGCCCTGTATATAATCGATAAGTACCTGGAGGATGCCAATCTCTTAGGCCTGGATTCGGTGCGTATTATCCATGGCAAGGGCACTGGAGCCTTGAGAACCGCAGTTCGCCATTACCTGAAAGACCACCGCTATGTTAAAAGTTATCGCGATGGTCTGCGGGAAGAAGGCGGCCATGGGGTCACCGTGGTGGAGTTCAATTAAGCTTTGTTGCTACAGCCCGATCACATCATCGAATACTTCACGGGCTTTCTTTTTCTTTAACTGGTGATCTTCCAGCGGGCAATAGGGAAGACTATCCCCGTTCTCCACTATGACTCTTTCCAGGTACTCCGGAGGGCAACCCCCTGATTGTAAAGGATTAACCAGGTTGGCCCGGTATATTTTCCCATTATGACGAGGGTCACGGCAAACATAAACTTCGTTGTTTAATAAAGCAGGCAGGGAAAAATCGCTGTGAATATCGCATTTTTCCGTGGGAGTTTCTTCCTTGGTCAGGGAACGCATTTCGGGATTAGGGCAGTACCTACCGGCCAGTTTTCCTGATTCCGGGCAAATGGAAACCATATTGTGAGCATCACAGATTTCTGTCGGAACCTTATTTTTAAGACAATAGTCGGAAAAGATTTGTTCTTGGGAGCAGAGTTCAGAGGGAAGCTTGCCCGATTTCGAGCACACCGATACCGATACTATTCCCGCAGGCATGGGACGCGGTTTGGGATTTTTAATTTCATGGGCCTTTTGCATCATGGAGCGGAACATACGGGCCGGGTAGCTGCCGCCATATACCTTGTTCATAGTGTGCTCCCGGTCATAGCCCATCCATATGGCAGCGGAATAGCCGGGAGTAACGCCGCAGAACCAGGAGTCCTTATATTCTTCCGAGGTGCCGGTCTTACCCCCGGTTTGTACGCCAGGGACCCGGGCATTGGTGCCGGTACCGGAGCTGACCACGGTTTGCAGCATGCTGTTCATCAACCAGGCGGTCTCTTCGGACATGGCCCGGTGATATTCCGGTTTGCAGCGGTAGATTTCCACTCCATCGGCATCAAGAATGCGGGTCACAAAATGGGGTTTGGCATATAAACCTCCGTTGCCGAAGGCTCCATAAGCGGCGGCCATCTGTACAGGTGAGGCTCCACGGGTCAGACCGCCCAGGGAAAGGGGAGCCAGGCTCAAATCATTGGTACCAGGTGTATCCACCAGATCAAGCCCCAGGGATTTGCCAAAATCAAAAGACTTTCTTACCCCGACTTTTTCCAACAATTGTACCGCAAAGGTATTGACTGACCACTGTACTGCAGTCCTCATGCTAATCAAACCGCGATAGTTGGGATCATAGTTCTTCGGGCTCCAAATAGTGTTTCCTACCTTTATTGAAATTGGTTCATCCACAAGGGTGTAGAAGGGCATATAACCGTCTTCCAGTGCCGGAGCATATACCGTCAAGGGTTTAATCGAAGACCCTGGTTGCCGCAAGGCATTGGTAGCCCGGTTAAAACCCCTTCGTTGTTCATAGGAGCGACCACCCATGATAGCTTTTATTTCCCCGTTGCTATGATCGATTAGAGCCAGGGCACATTGAATCTGCTCTCCTTTTTTTTGTTCCGAGGGAAAATTGGCCGGGTTTTTAAAGAACTCTTCGGCATGGCTTTCCAACTGGGCGTTCATGGTGGTATAGATTTTAAGCCCCGAACGATAAATGGCATTATTCGGATCTTCGTAAATTTCGCGTGCTTCCAGGATATCCAGGGTTTCATCAATTACCGCGTCAATAAAATAACCATACCTGCTTCCGGAATTAAATGATTTCTTAAAAACCAGGGGAGTTTCAAAAGCTTGCAGGGCAGTTTCCTGGTCAATATAGTTGCAATCTACCATACATTTTAGAACCATTTGCTGCCTGGCTTTAGCCCGGTCATAATACTGGAACGGGTTATAGGAGTTAGGACTTTGCGGCAGACCTGCCAGCAATGAGGACTCGGCCAGGTTCAATTTGCTTACATCTTTGCCGAAATAGGTGTTGGCTGCTGCCTGCACCCCGTAAGCACCGGCGCCAAAGTAGATTTTATTAAGATACATGCTCAAGATTTCATCTTTGGAATAATGGGTTTCCAGTTTGAAAGACAATAAAACTTCCTTGATTTTCCTTTCCCATTGCTTATCAAAGGTGAGAAAAGCGTTGCGGGCCAACTGCTGGGTTATAGTGCTGGCCCCTTGTCCCGTCAAATCGCCTGATTGAAGATTAACCAGCAGCGCTCGTACTATTCCCTTAAAGTTAACCCCGTGATGGCGGTAGAAATCCTGATCCTCGGTAGCGATAAAGGCATTGATCAAGTCGGGAGGAACATCATCCAGGCTAATTTCAGTACGGTTTTGTTCGGCATGCAATCCCGCCAGGACATTTCCCTGGTCATCATATAAAAAAGTAGTACTGGCACCGGAAAGCTGTTGCGGATCCCAGGCGGGAAGATTTTGCGCCGCATAAACTAAAACGCCTACCCCCACGCCGGCAGCAACCAGAAAAATTAATAACAGGGTACTCAACCAGCTATAGCTGCGTCTTTTTGCTCGTTTGTTTTTCTTCTCTTTGCTTGTCATCAGTAGTTTAATTCCTCCTGTATTTGGCATGGAATACTTATGCTAAAAGTCTGGTCTTCTTCTTATGACTTCTAATTAATATTTGACAAAGACAAGGATTTTCCTGCTTGTGACTTATGGTAAGCAGTTCAGGAAATCCTATATATAAATACGCTTACAGAGTTCAAATTATTGCACGTCAAGAGATTCAGTGCTATATTTTATGAGCAAGGAGGTAGTATGGTGGACGAGAAAACACTGCTGACAGAGGTAAATCGACAAATGGAACTTATCCGGCGGGGCGTGGCCGAAATCATTCCGGAGGAAGAACTTGCCCAGAAGCTTTTCCGCTCCATCAAGGAAAAGCGCCCCTTAAGAGCCAAGCTGGGTCTTGATCCTACCGCTCCGGATATTCACCTGGGGCATACAGTGGTTCTTAACAAGCTTCGCCAGTTCCAGGATCTGGGTCATGAAGTTCATCTTATTATTGGGGACTTTACCGGCCGTATTGGTGATCCTTCCGGTAAATCTGAGACTCGAAAACAATTAAGTGAAGAAGAAGTAATGGCTAATGCTGCCACTTACCAGGAACAGATCTTTAAAATCCTGGATCGGCAGAAGACCTTTATCCATTTTAACAGCAGCTGGTTGATGCAACTCAAGTTGGCCGATGTACTCAACCTAGCCGGGAAATATACCGTAGCGCGCATGCTGGAAAGGGACGACTTTTCCAAGCGTTATCGTGAAGGCTTACCCATAGGAATACATGAGTTTATGTACCCCTTGATGCAGGCTTATGATTCGGTGGAACTGCGGGCCGATGTGGAACTGGGGGGAACCGATCAAAAATTCAACCTCCTGGTGGGACGCAACCTGCTCCGGGAATACGGCCTGGAACCCCAGGTGGCACTTACCATGCCAATACTGGAAGGAACTGATGGCGTGCAAAAGATGAGTAAAAGCCTGGGCAATTACATAGGGGTCAATGAGGAAGCCTATGAAATGTTTGGCAAGACCATGTCTATTCCGGATGAATTAATAGCCCGCTATTTTGAGCTTTTAACCCAGGTGCCAATGAACAATATAATGAGACTGCAGGAAGATATGAAATCCGGCAAGCTTAACCCGCGGGACGCCAAAATGTGGCTGGCCAAAGAAATAATAAAGATCTATCACAATGAAGAAGAAGCTGAGAAAGCTGAGGAAAAATTCAAGCTGGTCTTTTCCCAAAGGGATATTCCGGAAGATATACCAGTAATAGAAAGCAGTGAAAGAGAAGTCTGGTTGCCCAAGTTTCTCCACGATAATTCCATGGTCAATTCCACCAGCGATGGCCGCCGGATGATTAAACAGGGAGCAGTTAAAGTGAATGGGGAAAAATACCAGGAAGAAAACCTGCTGCTCCAGGATGCCATGGTTCTGCAAGTAGGCAGGCGAAAATTTTGCCGCCTGCGCTTAAACTAAAGAAAGCCGGGGACTGATATAAAAGTGAGGGCGCTCAGCAATCTTAAAAGCAAGCAGGCGAGGTGGAATAAATTCCCGCTTCTTTATGCGGCCGGGCTCTTATTAACAAAACAGGCGGAGGGTTCTATTCCCCTGCCTCGTTGCAACGCTGTGTTGAAACTGCTCCGCAGTTTCTTCAGATGTTTAAAACCCGATTTTAAAGATTAAGTGCCGGGTGCAGTAGATTCATATTTATAGCAGGTAGCCTTTCTCCAGACTTTTAAAGACCCGCAGCATTTCATCGAAATGACCCTCGAAGAAAATGGCATGTCCCTTAACCTCGGGGTATTCCAGGGAAAGCAATCTAATGAAGGTAAAGCCGGCTTCCTCCAGCTGAAGTCGGCTGGTTTTGCGTATAATATCAAGCTGAGCATCACTTAGCTTTTTTACGGCACAGTAAATATCTTTACCCTTGCTATTGGTCAATACAGTGGCAATCAGGGTCCGCAATATTTTCCCTCATTTCTATATATAACATAACATGTAATAAGACCACCCCGGCAAGAGTGGTCTTTATTTTCTATGGTAGCCCCAAGGGGAGTCGAACCCCTGTCTCCGCCGTGAGAGGGCGGCATCCTAGGCCTCTAGACGATGGGGCCATAATATGGCAGCCGGACAAGGATTCGAACCCTGGCGAACTGATCCAGAGTCAGTCGTGCTACCACTACACCATCCGGCTGCAGAACGGCTTGTTTCAACCCGTGCGTAAATCATTATAATATAGAGTAAAAGTATTGTCAAAAGCAAAAAACACAAATTCGTTACATTTGTTTACCTTCAACTAATTGATGTACCATTACCTCGAAGCGCCTTTTGCTGTCAATGGCTTGAACCTTGGCCCGGTCGCCGTCAAGCGACTCAATCCACACGGGGGAGCCTTTGAATCTCACCTCAATGGAATCACTGGAAGCCAGTATCTCCTTTACCCTTGCACTATTCATATAGAAATACGCCCTTTCCCTAAAATATAATTCTGTGCTTAATATGCCACCGGGGCAAATTTTTAATCAATATGCTTTAAAAGTGGCTTTTAGATTACGGTTTTAAATGGGTAAATATGAGTACTTGTCTGTGGCAAAAAATAAGGTAATTGAATTACACAGCAATAGGTTTACATAAGTTGAGAGGAATTTTACGGAAAGCAGCGAATATAGCTTGTATAGCTAAAGTATTTTGGAGGTTTGCATGGGCAAGATCGAAATAATTACCGGCCCCATGTTTGCGGGTAAAACAACCGAATTGATGCGAAGACTTGAACGCTATACCCTGGCAGGCAACAATGTTGTTCTATTCAAACCACATATTGACAGCCGGACCGAGACGGAGATAGCCACATCCTCGGTCAGGCAGCAATTCAGCATTCCGGTTTTGGTTCTGCATAAACCAATCGGCATTGAAGCTGCTGTGGTAGCAATTGATGAAGCCCAGTTTTTTGGAGAATGGATTATAACCTATGTTCAATCACTCAAGGACCAGGGCAAAACTGTAATAATATCCGGTTTGGATATGGATGCTCATCGGCGTCCATTTGGATTTATGGGTCAGCTAATGGCCATAGCTGATTCGGTAAGCAAATTGACCGCGGTTTGCCGCTGCGGTGAAGATGCGGTATACACCTGGCTTAAAAACAGTCTCCCCCAGCCCAAGGGAAATCTTATTTTAATCGGTGACAGTGAAAGATATGAGCCCAGATGCCGAAAATGCTACGCATCCAAGACATGAATAAATTGATATTAAAGCAAAACTGTAATTTGAAACCATTATAACTATACAATTAAATGATTAAACCCAAGATTAATTGAGTATGATCCATTGATCGCCATCCTCCCGAGGTAGTTACAGTATACCGATCAAGCTAACCACCAGTAAATAGAAAATAGTGAAAGGGGTTTCCGACTTATTGCTGAAAACCCCTTTCACTTTTATTAACTCTGTCTGGCAGGGACAAGAGTTCCAGGTAGGCGAAATCGCTCAGGTTGTACTAGCCTGGGCTTTTTGGAGTTTCACGGAGTCTAAAAGAATCAGAAGCTTTTTGCAAGCTCTTGTGCCTTAGTTATAGCGTTGGCAAGTATTGCTTCGGCATCTTGCCCTTTTGCGTCCATGTTATCCGCTGCGATAGTAGTAAAATCTGTGATTCCCAGAAAACCCATAATTGTCCTTAGATATCTGTCTCCCATTTCCCAGGTAATAAGTTCCCCTTCTGAAAAATTTCCTCCTCTTGAAGTTATATTTACCACTTTTTTACCGCTACACAGTCCCACAGGCCCTTCTGCCGTATATTTAAAGGTGATGTTAGCAACGCTAATGTAGTCAATATAAGCCTTTAATATTGCGGGGATACTTAAGTTCCATAAAGGCTCCGCAAAAATATATTTGTCTGCCTTCGAAAATTGGTAAGCATATTTAAGGATTGGATGGTTTCTGCCTTCGCCTGGCTCCGCAAAATGCAGCTTGACCCCTTCCTCAGATAGAAAATTGATGCCTTCCTTATATAAGTCCAGGGTAATTATTCTATCGTTAGGGTTGTGTTCCTGGTAGGCTTCAACAAACCTATCCGCTATTTTGATTGTTCTTGATGCTCCTTCAGGTTTGGGGTTGGCTTTGATATAAAGTACGGTACTCACTTGCATCTGCTCCTTTCTTAATCATAATAAGATACTAACACTACAGTATCATATCAACAAGTAGGCACTAATTTGTGCTATAGTATGTAAAAAGATACTTAAAATGAGGTGATAACTTGACGAATGATAAACATGAAGCATGTTTTATGAAAGAAAAGTGTTTAAAGTATGAAACCTGTCCAATGGTTTTGGTTCAAAATCTTCTTTCCGGTAAGAGGAAAATTCTAATCTTGTGGTACTTGAATTATGGCACCCTAAGATTTAATGAGATTAGAAGAAATATTCCTGATATAACCCAAAAAATGCTTACCCAGCAATTAAGGAGCCTGGAAAAAGATGGCCTGATATACCGAAATGTCTATCCGGTTATTCCTCCTAAAGTAGAGTATGGATTAACCAGGTTAGGCAAGAAGATTATCCCTATACTAAAGATGATGCATGGCTTTGGAGCAGATTATTTAGAAAAGAACCCTGATATAGCTGATGAAACTTGACATAAAACCGCACATTCCAGCGCTGCCCTTATCGGGATTGAGTGAAAGAGAAGATTTTTATGGTAGTAGTGGTTTACCCGCAGTGAAGCAACTTTTAACAATTTAACACAATCGCATAACATTTTGCGCCATAATTAACGGCTAAGATATAAGCAAACCAGGGCCTGGATTTTTTATTTTACGAGGAGGAATGTTGAATAGTAAAGAGTTTCAAAAAAATGCTGGTGGGATTGTTGGTGGCGTTAATGCTGGCAGGCGGAGTTTTCAGCGTACAGGCCGACACCTTAAAAGGTGCAGCCAGGACTGAAAAACCCAAACCCCTTGTTTCTCAGTGTATTATGGCTTCCCCGCCCCTGTCCGAAATCCAGTATCAAAAGTTTATTGCGTACTTAACCGAGGAATACGCTCCGGAATTGAAAGCTGAATGGGAGAAGGCCTTTGCTGCCAGGAGGGCCAGTATAAAATTGCCTGGTTCATTTGAGATAACGACAGATGCGGCAGAGCCAGGGGGAGTCTTATCTTTAACCTTACCTGAAGAAGCTGATAAAACATTGGCAGAGCCGGATTCAGTTGTTGTATCTATAGCCATACCTCCAGATAAAATCAATGATAAAACATTTGATGAGCAGCTAAAAATTGCAAGACGAGTTGGATAAAATCAATATTGAGAGAAGAAGCTTGACACAATTTTTACTTTGTTTTGGTCTTTAACAAAAATTTGGCGTAGGGGTAAATCGGAATCCGCCAGCCGTACGGTAACCATTAAAACCCCGCAAGATTTTTAATATGGAGAAGCTGGCTCATTAAAACATAAAATCTAAAATCAATTATGCCCGGATTACGGTCTTTTTCCTGCTGTTCAAGCCTTCACCTCTGTACGCTCCGGCAGCAGGAGGCTGTAGACTACCGGGATTATGACCATAGTTAGAAGAGTGGCTACTAACAGACCGAAAATTATAGCAATAGCCAGGGGAACGAAGAGACTGCTGCCGGACAAAGCCAGGGGCACCAGACCTATGGTAGCGGTCACCGCGCTGAGGATAATAGGGCGAAATCTTCTTTCAACGGCATCTTCACAGGCCTTTTCCACAGCCAATCCCCGCGCTCGAGCATCGTTTATGAAAGCGATAAGCAATATTGCGTTGCGTATTACCAATCCGGTAAGGCTTACCATGCCAATAAAGGCCATAAAAGAAAGAGGCTGGCGGAAAAGCAAAAGTCCCAGTATCGAGCCAATCAGGGCCAGGGGGATAGTCAGGAATATAACCAGTGGTTGGATGAAGGAATGGAACTGAAACACTAAGATAAAATAAATCAGGAAAAGAGCCAGAAGTGCAGCCCGGGTCAGGATACCAAAATTATCTTTGATTTGTTTATATTCGCCATCATAAAGGAGACTAACTCCCGGTAACTCGACAGAGGATAATTTGTCCTTTAGTTCTTTCTCTATTTCTACGGCACTATAGCCTGGTCTTATATCACTTCTTACTTTGATAGAGTTTTGGCCATCGTATTTATTAATGCTGGATAACTGGGGTTTAACCTCGATGCCGGCGATTTCTTTCAGGGGAACGCTCCGCTTGGAATAAGCGGACTTGATACTCAGGTTTTCCAGCTCTTGCCGGGAATTTATATCCGAGCGTAACAGGATATTATATTGCTCCCCTGCCTGGCGCAATACCGAAGCCCGCCCCCCCTCCAGGGCCAGGCTGGTCTGGCGTTGAATATCATAGTTGCTGATTCCCAGGAGGCTGGCTTTTTCAGCATCCGCCTCAACCAGCAATTGCTGTATTTCTCTTTCCCCATTATCTTCAACATTACGTGAACCTGGTATTTGTTTCACTTTACTCTTAATCAGCTCAGCAGCCTGGCGCAGGTTTTCCCGCTGTTCTCCACTTATTCTTAGCTGTACCGGGGCTACCGGAAAGGCTTTTTCCAATAATTTCACCTTAATATTACCGGCACTAATCCGGCTGTCCAGCTTCTCCTGAAGGTAACTGGCCATTTCCTCGTTGTTTTGAAAACGCTCTCCCTGCTGCGGTCGGATGCGCAGCATAACCTGGGCAAAGTCCGGAGCCTGTGGGGAAACAGGTAGTGTTATATAGAACTTGGGTACAGCACTGCCGACGGAACTGGTATAAGCCAGCACTTCTCCTTCCCGGGAAAGAATATCCTCCACCTGTAGCAGCAGTTCTTCGGTCCCGGCCCGGGTAGAGCCGGCCGGGGCATTAATATCAATGTACAGCAGGTCTTTGTCTGCCGAAGGGAAGAACTGCAGGCCCATAAAAGTAAGAGCATATACCGCTAGGCTAAAAATGAGCAGGGAAGAAATAATGGCGGTCCTTTTTCTAGCCATGCTCTCTTGTAACAAATAAGCAAAAAATCTTCTTAGCCAATCATCTTTACGATGCTGGCCGGGAGTAAAAAACCGGTAGGCCATAGCCGGGGTAATAAGCATAGCTACCACATATGAAGCCAGCAGTGATATTAAGACAATCTGGGGAAGACTTTGGAGAAATTCCCCCGGTGCGCCGGGAAGAACAAAAATCGGAGAAAAGGCGATAATAATCACCAGGGTGGCGGTGAGAATGGGTACGGCTGCCTGTTTAAGTCCCTGCAGGCAGGCTTCCATCCGGTTAAGGCCTTTATCCAAGCCAACCTGGATGGCATCTACCATTACGATAGCATCATCTACCAGTATGCCCAGAACAATAATCAAGGCAGCAATCGATATTTCGTGAATATTAATTCCCAACAGGTACATGGCCATAAAGCTGAGCATAATGGAGAGAGGAATAGCAGTAGAGGTTACCAGGGCATTTTTCCATCCCATTCCCAGCAGCACTACGATTATTACCAGGATTATGCCTTCCAGCAAATTGCGTAAGAAACGATAGAGGTTTTTATTTACTTCATCAGGCTGAAATAAGACCTGGTCCACCAGCAGGTCATGGGGAGCTTCACTTTTTAGCTTATCCAGCTCATCCCGGAGCTTTTTTCCTACCAGGAGAATGTTCTCTTCCGCCTCAAAATAGCCGGTTAACAGGAGCGCCGATTGGCCGTTGTGCCGGGCCAGGGGACGGTCGGGCTCTACTCCCCAGCGGATATTGGCGATGTCTTTTAATCTTTGGCTGCTCCCGTCTGGTGAAACCCCTATAATAGTGTTTTCAATATCGTCCGGGGAATTATACCAACCAGGAATCCTGACATTAGTCTTAATGCCTTCTTCTACAATGGCTCCAGGTGGAATGATTACATTTTGGGCCTTAAGGATATTAAATATTTCCTCCAGGGAAAGGCCGCTCGCGGCCAGGCGTGTATGGTCGATTTCTACCTCTATCCGTTTTTTTTTCTTCCCCAAAGACTTCAAACCGGGCTATACCCTCAACTTGCTCCAGCCTTTTTTTGAACTTCTCGGCCATAGCTGCTAATTCTTCTGGATTATAATGCTGCCCGGAGAGACTAACAATAATTCCCGCCGTTTCCGCCAAATCGGTATTAAGCTGAATGGGCAGGCATTCCAGGGGCAGCTCCCTTTGCGTATCACTTAAAATCCGGCGCAATTCATTCCAGGATTCTTCCACCGGAGCATCATTTTGCAACTGCAGCAGCACTACAGAAATACTATTTCTACTATAAGATTCACTGAAATCATAGCCAGGCAGCTTGCGAATATTGCTCTCAATCACCCGAGTTACCAGTCTTTCTACTTCCTGTGGTGAGGCCCCGGGATAGATGTTGCTGATCATGGCTACCGGAGCAGTAACTTCCGGGCTCTCCTGTTTAGGCAGGAGGTAATAGCTGTAAAGCCCCAGAGCTAGGCTAATTATAATAAAAAGCAGAATAAAACGGCTGCTGGCAATTATTTTAGATAACATCCCTCGAATCATAATTCCCCCTCAATCCATAAGAAGGCTAGTTTCTATTAATATGGCCTTATTCCTTATTAGTGATGCGAGGGAAAATAATAAGCATCCCGGGTATACGGGTATTGAGTAGCAGAATCCACATGATGCAAGCTTTTAATATTTTGAACCTCTTTTTCCTTTGCCTGCTGACTAGTTAAAGATAGTGCCAGTAACTTAAGAAAACGGAGACTTGACTAGAATTCCACCATACTTTTGCCCATTGTTCAAATCTTCCGTCCAGATACAGGTGCAGCCCAAGCGTTGGGCACTACGGATAATTAGGGAATGCCAAAAGGAGATATGTTCTTGTTTTTGAATGTTGATAGCCTCTAGTAAATCCTCAACATTAGGGCTATGTAACGGCCATTGATCATAGTTTTCTATAACATTTGCCGCCTGTTGAGCGCTTATAGGATTCTTGAGCTTGCGAGTTACGATAACATAAAATTCCTGCAAAACCTGGATGCTAAGGCAGCCGTTTTTCTCTTCCCATAAGTTTATAAGTAAATTTCTGGCCTTCTCATATTTATTTCCAGCAGAACAATCATAGGCATAAACTAAAATATTGGTATCTATAAACTGGCGGCCCTTAATTTCGCTCATGAAGTTCCTCCCTATTCCATGTGCTTTCCCCAGCTGAGCCCATATCAAAACCTTCTTCCATAAGCCGAATACTAAATTCTTTAGCTTTTGAATATTGTTCTTCCCGTGCGACTATATCGAGGATGTATGTGCCTAAAAGAGCTGATAGTGACATGTTGCGGTCTACAGCCAGATGTTTGGCTTTCCTTAAAACATCTTCGGGAAGTGATAGTGTAACATTCTGCCGTCTCATTTTACCACCTCACTTTTTATGTGTATCACATTTTCACTTATTATATTATGCATTGATTCTAATAAAAAGTCTATTGCCAGGGTAGAGCACATCAAATAATAATTCCTCCTGCTAGTGAACATCCTATAACCAGGCTAAACTGCTTAAGATTCTCGATGCTATAAAATAATAACGCAGGAGGAATGAAAATGCGTATTAGTGACCCAAATAAATTGGCTGGAAAGATAATGGAAATAAAGGAAGGCTCTGATTTTACGGAAGTTATTGTGGATATAGGTGACTTTGCTGTTACTGCATCACTGACCTCCTCGGCCTACCAGGATTTACGCTTAAAAAAAGGTGACGAGGTTTTTACTATGTTTAATTCTACTGATGTCACCTTGATAAAGGATTCCAAAAAGAATGAGGACTAATGGGCAAGAATAAAGATGATTGAGATTCAACAATAAAATAGCATGGAAAAGAAAGCGTAGAAAATCTTAAATATTCTTAAAGTATTCCTGTATTATGAAGTAGCTCTTTTTTAAGCGCTCGCTATATGCGGGTAGCTCCCATTGTTCCCATTTGTAAAGATCGCTGCTAAGCAAATCTATAACTTGCTGATTATCGAAATCATAATACAGGGCCGATATGATTATACCGTCAGTTTTTTGAGTTCCCAGGATATCTCGACCGGCTTCTTCGGCAGGGTTGCTATCATTTAGCACCATAAGACTGGATGGATCGCTAAAGTTTAACCGGCCCCAGGGTAAACGGATATAAAGGGTACTATCGGCAAAATACCAGTGATTATAGGAGTTGGAGTCAAAAGTACCATAATTAAGCTGGCTGGCATTTTCATAGAGGGCAGCAATGGGATTGCCATTTTTATCGACTCTATCCCGGCTTATCAGCGGTCTTATCTCTTCGAATAAACCCTGCGAACTGGCATAAGAAGAAAAACGATTTTGCGAAGCATTATAGCCCGGGTGCACCAACATTCTGGCGCTTTGTGGCCCGCTGAAATCCAAAAGGAATTCTGCACCACTGGGGGCAGAAATATTAATAGCAGGGTCAAATCTGAATTCGCCTTTCTCACGGTTGTAAGTATCCAGAGCAATTAGCAGTTTTTCTTTACTAAAATCCGGTTTCTTAAATAAATCGAGCTTCAAGTAGAGAAAACGAGCATCATAGTTTAGTGTAATGCTTTTAATTTGACCATTACCTCTTTTGATAACGGGTGGAGCTTTACTGCTTTGAGGTTCTATCGCCAGCAAGCCATAGTTTTGTTCAGGATCAATAGCGTTATGCCAAAGAACATGCCGCTCGTAGGGTATCATAAAGGGCTCAGTCGTCCAGGTTTTCTTAGCCCACTCATCGAGCCATTCGAATATTACAGCTCCAGTGTAGCCTTCTCTTTTAATGGCCTGCATCATTCTTACTATGCCCTTACCCTGTTGCTCTTCGCTAAGTCCTCCATGGTTTAAGCCATCCGGGCTAAGGTGTGCTGTACCCATACCGGTTGCCAGGCCGAATTCTGCTACCAGAGCCGGATACTTATTATGTCCTTCCATAAATTCCTGCAAGTAGCCCCCGTACCTTAACCTTCCCTGTTCGTCCTGATAATCGTTATATTTGCTCTCATTATTCATAAAATCAGGATAATTCGGATATATGTGATAAGCTCCCAAAAAACCTGCTTTCATTTTGGATTCACAGCTAATATTATTAATATCTATTGACACCTTGTCATTATACTCCAGCGATTTTTTCCCCAGTTGATTCCATTCCGAATCATGCTCTTTTACATCCAGGGTAGGCCAACTTACTATGGCCACAGGGTGCAAAGAGGCATAGTGTTCTTCCTCATATTTTGCTAGATAATCACAATTCATGGCCAACCAGGCCTCGCAGGGACTGGCACTAGCTGTTGAAGAAAAATATTCTCCTTTATAAGAAAAACCGGAATTTTTATGGTTGGTGGTGGTAACTTCGTCCGGCTCCAGTTCTCTCCCTACCAGATAAGCCAAAAGATATTTGGAAATATCACTGGTATAAATCCCGTAGGCCCGGCCTTTTCGCGGGGTTATATAAGCCTGACCATGAATTGCATCTACCCCGTACTCTATTTCCTGGAAGTAAGCTTCTACATAATCCTTTTCTAAATAATCCTTTCCCGTGGGATTTTCTTCTGGCCAAATTTCCTGTAGGAGCCACAGAGGAGTGTCGGGGTGACTATCATTATAGGATTTTAAAGCATTATAGAATTCTGGGGGCAACAGAGTATAGATACGGATACAATTAGCATTCATCTGCCCGATTTTTTCCAACCAGTTCAAATAGATTTTTTCATCATTCGGAAACTCGGTAAACCACTTGCCAGGAAGGGCCGTGCCGATATTTACTCCTTTAACAAAAAAAGGCTGCCATTTACCATTTTCAAGAACTTGCAGAGTAGTTTGATTGGTTTTTGCGTAAATCCGGGTGGCCTGGTTTTTGTTTATAGCCAGTTTTATCTGGTCTATAATCCGTGTGTTTAACAGCGTTGGGCTTTTATGAAGCCAATATAAAACCGGACCTGACAGCAGAAATAGCAGAGCCAGAATTAAAGCAAATATTAAAAAATTTAGTGAAATGATAGCCCATCTTTTCTGCATACTATTTCATCCTTCAACTAATAATGAGTCCAAAGGAAAGCTGGTTCCTAATTGTTATGATTCGGATAGTTAAAGGTTCTACCCTGCCAGGTACGAATTATAACTTCGTTTTCATTAATGTCCAATACATATTCCGGGTTAATCGGGGTTTTACCGTAACCTCCTGGTGCGTTGATAACATAAGTGGGGACGGCCAGGCCAGAAGTATAGCCCCGTAAATGCTTCATAATATCCAGGCCGGTATTGACCGGGCTAACAAAATGGGTAGTTCCTTTTACCTCTTTGGCCTGGAATAAATAGTAGGGGCGAACCCGGATTTTCAGCAATTCCTGGTTAAGTTTTTTCATAACATGGACATTATCGTTGATTCCTTTTAACAGAACAGCCTGGTTGCCCAAAACTACTCCTGCTCCAATGAGCCGGTCACAGGCCTGCTTGGCTTCCGGTGTTACTTCCAGCGGTGAATTAAATTGGGTATTAATATAAATGGGTGCATGCTTTTTTAGTACCGCACAAAGGTTGGCGGTTATTCTTTGTGGAAGTGTTACCGGTGTCCTGGTACCAATACGCTTAATTTCGACATGTGAAATGGCATCGAGTTCTCCCAGCAACCAGTCAAGTGTACGATCGCTAAGCATTAGAGCATCCCCACCGGTAATAAGAACATCCCGTATTTCAGAATTGTTTTTAATGTACTGCAGGGCAGCTTCCTGATCTTTACGGGTGGCATGGTTATCAGTTTCACCAAAATTTCTACGGCGCTGACAATGGCGGCAGTACATAGCACATTGATTGGTAACATTGATTATAAGTCGGTCGGGATAACGACGTGTAATACGGGGAGCAGGATTACTCATTTCTTCTCCCATGGGGTCATCCTCACCCTTATATTCATTTATTTCATGCAGACTGGGGACAGACTGCTTGTAAATGGGTGACGCCGCATAATTTTTAAAATCGATTAAACTGAGATAATAGGGAGAAATAGCCCAGCGGACTTTTTTGGAAACCCTTTTAATTGTCTGAACTTCGAATTCATTTAAATCCAGAATGGAAGCCAGGACATTTCCATCATTGATACGATTCTTCATTTGCCAGGCCCAGTTATCCCAATCATTCTCGCTGGCCTGAAAGTACTTAAGGATATGTTCCTTATTGTGCAGATTTCGTTCATGTAATCGCATTCCCGTTTCAATAGTAGATTCGATGTCGAGATAGTCAGCAATTTCCTGTTTGAGCTCGCTTGCCCTGCATAAAGATACTTCGCGTTTTATCTCCTGGATTTCTTCATTTATCAAATCTTCTCTTAACAACAAAATCCCTCCTTGTTTACATTTTTTTGGAAACGAAGAGGGTGTATTACCTGTTCGGTTATAAATATATACCCTCCCCAAAAAGCCTGCGAGGTTAGCTGACGGATTCGGGCAAGGGGATTGCCCTACCAGCAAAAGCCGGATTCACCCCAAAATTGGTTCCCCCGTTCCAGTTATTTAACTGGATTCGGCATGAATCTAATGAATCTATAAGATATCGTATCAATAATATTATAATACATATTGCGTATAGGGCAAATACATCAAAAAACAATTATTATTTACCTTCACCCATCTTTTTTGAAAGAAATCGATGTAATTACCGTTATATAACAATTAGCCCGTAGAATAAAGTAATATTGAATATCTGGAGTGAAAAGCATTTATTTTCTTCCAACTCTTATCCTCCAATAGCAAGTCATTTTATCCCCAGACGAATAAATTTCGCTTAAAGCATAGAAGCTAAAACTAAACAAGCCTGGAAAGGGGAGTCGTTTTTGAAAACACTTTGGAAAGGTGCGGTCAGCTTCGGCCTGGTTAATATTCCGGTAGGCATGTACTCGGCTACGGAGAACAAGGATTTGAAATTCCATTACCTGCATCAAGAATGTATGGCTCCGGTAAACTATAAAAAGGTCTGCTCAAAATGCAATAAGGAAATCAAAGCGGAAGAAATAGTCAAGGGCTACGAGTTTCAGAAAGGAAACTACGTTATTATCAGCGAAGAAGACCTGGCTCGCATCCCTCAGGAAAACACTAAAACCATTGATATATTGGATTTTATAAAATTAGAACAACTGGACCCGATTTATTTTGATAAAAGCTATTACCTGGAACCTGTTTCAGGTGGGGACAAAGCGTATACACTCATAGTTGAAGCCATGAAAAAGACAGGAAAAATTGCACTGGCCAAAATTATAATACGGTCAAAACAATCATTAGCGGTACTACGGGTGAAGGATGAGCATTTGATTATGGAAACCATCTTTTATCCGGATGAGATTAGATCCCCTGCTTCATTGGGAAAGGGGATCGGGGTAGAGAAGCTGCATGAGAAAGAAATAAAAATGGCGGTTAGCCTGATTGAGAATTTATCCATTGATTTCGACCCGGCAAGATATCAGGACAATTATCGTCAAGCTCTCTGGGAGATGATTGAGGCTAAAATCGCCGGAGAGGAATTTGTCAGCCCGGCCCCGGAACGGCAAGCCGGTAATGTAGTGGACCTAATGGAAGCTCTGAAGGCCAGTGTCAAGCTGGCTGAAGAGAACAAGAATGAGGGGAAGAAAAAGGGCAGCCCAAAGAAAGCGGCTAAAACCGGAAGTTAGCGATGGAAATATTCTTGCGAGAAATCCGCAGTATGGACCCGATAAATTGCGGGCAAGCTTTTGACAGCGAGGATTTTCTCTATCAGGTGAAATGGGATGGGGTGCGGATGCTGACTGCTGTTGCCGGAGAACAAGTCACCCTGCTTAACAAAAGGGGAAACCTGCGTAGCAGGCAGTATCCCGAGTTACAGAATCTGCCCAATTTGATCAAGGCCAGTACTGCGGTTTTGGATGGAGAAATCGTGGTGCTCCGTGAGGGCAAACCCAGCTTTCCAGCGGTGATGCAAAGAGATAACTGCCGGAATCAAATAAAAATTCAACATTTAAGTAAAACTCTGGCCATTTCCTATATGGTTTTCGATCTTCTTTATCTTAATGGTAGAGATTTAAGGTCAGCAAGCTTGGTAGACCGCCTCTCTCAGCTGGCGGAACTCTTTGATAATCAAGGCTGCCTTTATCTGGTGGAGAATTTTTCTCAGGGAACTATCCTTTTCAATTCGGTTCAGAGGGCGGGCTTGGAAGGGATAGTAGCCAAAAGAAAGAACAGTTTCTACCGCCCGGGAAAACAACATGATGATTGGTTTAAAATCAAATGTCGCCGCAGTCAGAATTGTCTGGTGGGGGGTTATACTTTACGAGGGAAACAAGTAAATGCTCTGTTATTGGGTGTTATGCGTGATAGAAGCTTAAGTTTTGCCGGTAAAGCCAGCAGTGGCCTGGATGCAGAGCAATTGCAAATACTGTCCGAGACCCTGCCTCGGTTGGAAGTGAAGGATTCTCCCTTTCCCGAGCCGACCCCGGCAGGTTCACATTATATCACCCCTCAATTGGCGGTAGAGGTTGAATATCTAGAGTGGACAGATTCTTTGCATCTTCGCTTTCCGGTGATAAAGTCCTTCATGAAAAATTCGGAAGCTGATTGCAATGTATAAAAGGGAAGTGAGGGGTAAGGAGTCAGCGTAAAAGATTACTATTTAATATTCGTTCAAGCACAATCAGATTCACTTTTCATCAATCCTTGTGTTCTCAGGGCATGGGGTTTAAAAGAAAGGAATAGAGTTATGGGCGAATCAGCAACGATAGCCATAGCGGGAAGAGAGATTAAGCTTACTAATCTGGACCGGGTTCTCTGGCCGGAAGACGGCTATTGCAAAAGAGATTTAGTGGAATACTATGCAGCGGTTTTTCCCTATATGCTTCCTCATCTAAGCGAGCGTCCGCTGGTCTTCACCCGCTATCCGCGGGGAATTGGAGAAAAATCATTTTATCAAAAAAATGCCCCGGAAGGCCTTCCGCAGTGGATAAAAACTTTCACCTGGGCTGGCAGTGATGGCGACAGCAAAAACTATGTCCTGATACAGCAAACGGCAGATCTTATGTGCTTGGCCAATCTTGCCTGCATTGAAATTCATCCCTGGTTATCACAAATCAGCAGTATTGAATATCCTGATTTCATAGTATTTGACCTGGACCCTTCGGAGCAGAACACCTTTGAGCAAATTGTTAGTGTAACCCGCCTGTTGCAGGAATTAATGGAAAGTCTCGGCCTCCGGGTGTATCCCAAAACCTCAGGGGCTAAAGGGCTTCACCTTTACCTCCCCATAGCCAAAGGTTATACCTATAGCCAAATACGCCGTGTGGCCCAGGCGATGGCGGAGATGGTTTGCCAGGTGGTTCCCGATATTGCTACCACCGAGAGAGCCATGAAACGCCGGGGGCCTCGGATTTACCTGGACTACCTGCAAAACGGCCTGGGCAAAACTGTCTGCGCCGCTTACAGCGTTCGTCCTCATAAGGGCGCTCCCTGTTCCACCCCTATTGAGTGGCAGGAACTTGAGTCTGTAAGACCAGATCAGTTTACGATTAAAACCCTGCCGGAGCGACTTCAGCAGGTAGGCGATTTATTCGCTGATGTTTTATACGACCGCCAGGATCTAAAAAAAGCCATGGCGACATTGGGGGTTTATTAGCGTTCAAAAAGGGTCATTACTCTAAACCCAATTCATTTTTCAATGCTTTTTGTAAGGTTTGAGAAAAATTTATACCGGCTTTTTCGGCTTTGGTATTCAACCAATTAGGAATACTTAAGGTTTTCTTTACCGCATGGTTATCGTTCTCGCGACGGTATTCAACTGTATCAATATCAATTAGATTAATGAAGCTGTTTGCTTCACAAGGAATATCTTTAATCTTGCCTGGTGTAGGAATTATTTCATCCTTGTTTTCGGCGTCCACCAGCCACATAGAAATGGCATCACGTGCCATTTCTATAGCTTCAACAAGCGAGTCCCCGAAGGTGAAACATCCGGGCAAATCGGGTACAGCTACATTATAGCTGTTTTTTTTTATCTATGGTGAATACAGCGGGATAAACATATTTCATAATTATAACCATTCCTTTCTTGAGGCACAAAACGTCATGAAAGATTTCTTTCAAACTTTCTCTTTTCAAAGTAGTTAATTACCCCCAGGATCGGATTTATTTTAGTCCTGCTGCCTTGAGGATATTATTCAGGGTGCCTATGGGGATATCTTTTTTATGTCTTGGTATAGGTATCTTAATTCCAGGTTTATCAGGATTAGTAGCCAGGTGGTATTTTCTACCTTCTTCTATATACCATCCATTTTCCTTTAATAATTTTAGGATTTCCCGCTCTGTCATGTTAAATCGTCCTGTTGTCTGATAGCATAATACGTAATAATACGTACGTCAATATTTCTTAAGCATAAAGATACAAAATATTTTATTTGGAATAGCAGCAGTTTACCTTCTTTCGTGAGAAAAACCAGCTTGTCAGCGTCCTGACACACCAGCTTTTTCTCGTGCATTCTCATTGCTATACAGCCAATGGATTTATAATACATATTAGGTCATGATTTGCTGGTCAATGGCTGTTGCCAGGGGCTTGCTTTGCGGGCCGAAGAATACGGTAACGGCAATATTATTACGGACAAACAGTACGCTCTGCCCAGCAACGGTAAATGATATATCGCCGGCTACCGGCGGATCGTTTCTTATGATATCGGGATTGCTTATTTTCGATAATCTTTCCACCAGCACTTCCCGGGCGGTGTGTTCATCATCAGCCACATTAATATCCACCGTATAATCCCGGCCATCTGCCGCAGTTATCTGCCAGATCTTTTGCGAAGCAATGTCTTCTATCAATTTGGCATCTTTAATTAGGTTTACAGCCGAGAATCGAGGGGTAAAATCCTGCCGGGCGGGTCGATTGCTTATCGGCAAATCATCCAGCCCAAATTGCACCCGAATCATCTTCTTGAATTTGGCTAATGAAGAATTGTCAATATCCTTTCTTTCCATGCTCGTTACCTCGCTGCTTATTCCGACCGGTTCCAGTGCCATTAAATACATGTTGACCACTTGCTGATCTTTTACCAGGCGTTCCCGGTAAAACGCTCCTTTATAGGGGGTGTTAACCGGAACATTTACTTTGGGGCTGCTGGTTTGGGCATAGGCATAGTTCGCCGGCAGATAAGCTGTTTTCCCGCTTACATCGCTCTGACCCGGGTATTGGCTCTGATCCACTTTCAAACAAGCATCATAGATGCCGATATCCTGACGGGCGGTGGGCTCGCTTAGGGTAATTTCATGATAGGAAAACCCGCCCCCAAAAGGAACTATCCAGTTAGGATTTTCATTGTCACAGCCAATGGGTATTATTTTGTTAAGATTAAAATTGCTAAACATTATATTGGTATAAGCATGAACTCCGGCTGATGCCGCCAGAGTGGCAACAAGATTGGCGCAGTCAGTGCAATTGAGAGGTTTGCGGGTAGGACTGCTGCGATCATTCAAGTATTTGCTCATTTTAACCCGACGCTGATCATCGGTATAGAATGAAGCCCCACGCGTAGTATCATATCTGAATGATGACGAATTATTGTGGGAAGTTGCGAGCGCACCGATCACATCCGTTGATGCAGGCGGAATCATCTTTATCAAAACATCAATCACATCAGTCCATACATAAGTGATATCCCCGGCGTTATAGACGCCGGCGGCACTGTTCCAGGGGTGTTTGGGAGTGTTCGGCAGGGTGTAAACCAGGTGATTGGAATTGATTATAAACTTGCTTTGCTTGTTGTCCAGATCCTGGAATGACCATTTCCAGGTGTTGCTGTTTTTGCTTATGGAGGCATTCTTGATAAGATCAGACAGGCTCAGATTAACATCGATGGTTTTAGTTTCATTTTTGGCAATATTGATTTCATTCGTACTTACATTCCCCAGCAGCGGATGGGCGCTGTCCAGCTCCTGCGCCGACAGCTTGCAGCGCAGGGATTCAGCCGTCGAGGATACGAATTTGACCGTGATGGTCAGACGGGGGTTGGTCAGCAAGGCCGGTATGAATACTCCGCTCATGTTAATCTGCTCATTACTGCCTTTGCTGAATTCCATGCTTACCGGAGCATTGCTCTGGTTGCTGCGAAAATGAATACTACCCAGGGAGGGGTCGGCATCGTGATCAAACTTCAATGAAACTATCTGCAGTTCGCCGTCAGCCGCAGGACGTTTTTTGTCTTGCGCAATGATTAACGCAGCTACTACTGCAACTGTGGCAGATGCGGCTACTACTCCCCAGAAGACCGGTGATTGCAATAGAGTACCGAAACCGGCGGTTATGCCCCCGCAGCTGAAAAAGGACATGGCCCCGGCGCGTCCGGTTTGGGCCGCAATCTGTACTGGTCTGGCTTCGGCTACTTCTTCCATAGGGACTTCCTGATACTCTACTCCCCGGATGCGGCGGCGGCGCAGTCCTGTTGACCCCAGCATCCACATGCCGGCGCTGCCGGCTGCCTGAACCCCATATACGGAGTGAGTGACCTCCTCGCTGGTTTTGCTGTCGGTTTCCATTTGCCACTGCTGTTCGGGAGTCAATGTGGCCCACAGGGGATCTTCTTCGGTGGGGATAAAACAGGCAACCCCTTTCTCGCAGTCCAGTGGATTGGTGTTTTCCGCCAGGACAAACCGGACGTTGCGTACCAGGGCAATCGGCTTGTTATATACGATTTCCTGGGGATACTGCTGGGCCATAAACATATTGGATACTATGTGCGGGTCAAATATGAAGGGGGGATTGTCAATATAGTTGTTGATCTTTTCCGGGCTTAAAGCCTCATCAAACTCAGCCATATAGTCAATATATCCTTTGTAGCCCACCGTGTAGTCAGGCCGTCCGTCAATAGTGCGGGCACCGATAACGGCAGTCTCCCTGCCGGCCAGCGGGCGGGTGGCGGTACCGCTATTGTCGGCAGTGCCATCTACATACAGGGTTACATGGTTATGGGCTACTGTAACCGCGAAATCACCCCACTGATCAGGCAGTAACTCCCGCTCGGAAACAATTGACGCAGTACCGTTGGCAAAAACCAGCTTGAAGTTGTTGGATGCAGTTTTCTGCAGGAGAATCTCCAAACCGCTGCTTCTGTCATCACGGCGGTTGGAATACAGACAGATCTGCGCCAGTTGGGTACGCTGCGGGAAAACCTTGCCAATGATGGAATAGGCGGTGGGTTCAGTGGACAGGTTATTGGTCAGCAGAGCACAGCCGCTGCCGTCCCAGGCGGTGCAAGCCACCAGATTGACGATTGCAGATCTGTGTTTGGTATTATCTCCTGCTATCCAGATATTAAGCTGGCTCTTGCTTCTATCAAGCGGTTGGCGCTGGGAGAAATCCAGCCAGGCCACACAGTGCTCGGATGAAGTCAGCGGATTGGCGGCAGCGGCCAGAATCTGCTCCGGCGACAGGACCTGGTCGTGAACCTGAATGGCAGTAACATACCCGTTATGACCGCAGCCTATGTCATAATTATTATTGTTGACTGCCGCTGTTCCGGTTTTGGTCTGTTTTAAAACCGGATAGCCCTGCAAATACAGGGCTGTATCGGTTCCGTCATAGCTTATCGCGGCGTAATAGAAATACTGGGGGACCAGCTTTACCTCGTTCGGATAATCGGTTTTTAAACTGCAGAAGCCGGGAGCGTTGAAATATATCATGCCTTCCTCTATGCCCAGCTCAAAGACACCTTCCTGCCGGTACAGGACTCCCCGCGAGCTGTCACTGAGCAGGCTGAAAAACACCTGCAGCGTGAACGGGCGGGATCCGCCCAGGGTGAAATCCGGGATGGGGTTATGCTGCATATAACTGTCGTTATACGTTCTCAGCCCATTGATGTTTTTGCGGTTAATATTTTTCATGGTTCAGCACCTCTTTTATGGCCGCCTGCCAGTTGCGGCTCAGTTTTTCACTTTCAGCAATAACCTCGGCGGGAACATCAATATTCTCGATTTGGTTCAGGTAATCGATAGCCAACCCCTGGGCGTAGTTGTCGCCTACCACAAATCCGTTGCAGATCATGGTGTGCGCTTCGCCGCTCAGATCCAGGTTGAAGATTCTCTTTCCGAAAGCGAGCGGATAAGCGTATTTTATGCGGCTGTAGCTGCCGTTCTCCATCAGCAGTTCATCGCGGTCGTTCAGCAGGATAAGCGGTTTGGAACCATTTCTGCTTATGAAGGGGTGATCCCGGGTGGCATAAATCTCCGCGTCATTGTCAGCCCGCAGGCAATACAGGGTTTCATCGGTACCGCTCCACACGTTGGTGACGGTGGCAGGCATCCCTTGAGTATTGGCCATCACCTGGTCGCCTATCCGCACCTCTTGGATCTTCCGGGCGATTCCATCGGCCATCCGCACCAGGGTATCTTCCGCCAGGCAGCCCCAGTACAGATGTATCTTGGAAATCTGTTTGTAGTGGGGACTGGGCTGGGAAATCGGATAACTGGAAACCTTTAAGAGGTGTTCCTGATTATCTTCATGGACATAGAATATAGCCTCCATATCAAATTTGTAGGCGCGATTGCCCGCGATTACGCTTTCGGTAATATAATTGTTCCAATACTGGTTAAACGTCCAGTTAAAACCGCCTGCCTGGGCCTGGAATTGCGGAGCTTCGCCATTATAGAAAAGACCGCCAAAGCCTTCGCAGTTCAAAATTACCCCTACACTGTTGGGCTTGACCCGATCAAAGGTGTAGCCGCCGGCCAGCACCACCTGGCCCCGGTTGTCCAGATACAGCTTTTGATGTCTTTCCGGGGTACGAGCTTCCGGATAGCTGTAATCGATTTTTTCGGCAGCTATAGGAGTACGGGCATAACAAACCCCGATGTCGTCAGCCGGGCCGGATTTTTTATGAACGGGGTCGGTGATATCGATATGGTCAATAACCTCAGCCACCGAGGTCAGCAAGGTGCTCTCAGTTATATAGGAGTTTAATAAATTGCTGTTGGCAAATTCCCAGGTGGCATGCAAAATCGCCTTGATATTGTGGTTGGGCAGATTCACCTGCTCAACCGTACAGGTAATGGTGAGATTTTTATGCCCGTTGCCGAATGCCGTATTGCAGCCGATAATATTATTCCCGTCATACAGGGTCAAGGTTACAAACATGCGCAGCGCAAATTGGGTCAGACAAACCGTGCCGAAGGAAGTGAGTTTTTGCCCGGCCTGGTCATAGGTGATGTCATTGACCATACAGCTATCTACAAAACCTTTGGCTGCGGATGAATCCCGATAATGATCAACATAGTGCTGACGAGTGTTGACAGCCAGCGCATATAATTGCGGGTATTCCTGCTGGAAATGGTCAACTCCGCCGCACATGGCACAGAAGCAATCGTAATCCTCTTCACGGGCAAAATTCAAGGGCATGGATCGGTTACGCTGCAGGTTGTGCGCCTGGGTTGTTTTGTATAGTGATGCAAAGTAGTCCTGCATTATAATCCCCTCTTTCATAATTTGTTTTCATTAATATAGCATTAATTCCAGCAAATATCATTTATTTTTGCTCTCCTCTTGCTTACACTTTTTTGGTGTCATTTCTTTCTTTGACTCAATCCGGAGATGTTATGGTTTTGTTCAGTTTCTGTAAGAACAGAAGGTTTGTTTCGGGAAAGAAAGATGCTTGGGAAATATATGCAAAAGAACTCTAAATGCAAAAAAATGCATATAAATTAATGTCAAAACAGGTGCCAAAATTTGTGTCAAATAAAAAAGCACTTCCAATAAATCCTTGAAAGTGCCGATTTTACTTATGGTACGCCCGAGAGGAATCGAACCTCCGCACCCGGCTCCGGAGGCCGGTGCTCTATCCACTGAGCTACGGGCGCATAATTATTGCATAGCAATTATAGCAGAATATTATCGGCAGGTCAAAAACCACAAAAACTACCTCCAGAGATTTGCAGCTGCTTGAAATAGGGATGCAGTTCCTGTGGATGCCAGCAGCCGGAAACTACTCTGGGGATTCCGTACTTCTTGCTGGCTCGCGTTCCAGCAGGGAAAGTAAAAAAGCCAGGATACATATTATCGTGGCTATTTTATAAACCGAATGGGCGGCTCCGGCATAGGCGGCAATATAGCTGGTTTTTTGCTGGTAAAGGCTGAGGAAGTAAGCAAAAGCACTGACCGAGGCGGCAACACCCAGGGAGAAGGAAAAGTTTCTGACTGTAGCCATGAATCCGCCAGCATAGCCAGCTTTTTCACGTGGAATGGACCCCAGGATGGAGCTGCTGTTGGGGGAACCGAAGGAGCCCATACCAACTCCCATCAACAGCAGACTACCGGCAATTTTTAACAGGCCGCTCTCTTGCTCCAAAGTAGACAATAGCAGGTAGGCAGAGGTCATAAAGAGAAAAGATAAGGGGGTAATCCTTCTATTGCCGATGCGGTCGGAAAGAGCTCCGGCGAGGGGAGCGGTTATGGCCATGGTTACTGGTGGTATGGTCATAATCAAACCGGAAAAGGCCGGGGGGTAATGCAAGAGGTTTTCCAGAAAAAACGGCATAAGGAAAAAAACCGAGGTCTGGGCACTGTAAGCGGCGAAGGCCAAAAGGTTGCCATGAGAAAAGTTTTTTATTTTAAATAGCTCTAAATCCAGTATGGCGTCAGAAATTCTTTTTTCATAAAGGTAGAACAAGAGCATAATTAAAAGCCCCAGGCTGAATAGTTTCCATTCAATACCATGGCTTCCGGAGAAGGAAAGCAGCAAGATGATGGTTGACAGGGCAAATAGCAGCAGTCCCCCCAGGTCGTGCTTCTTCGGGGCAAGGCTTTTTGCTTGTTGGGGCAAATACCTCATGCCCAGGTAAAAGGCGAGGATTCCGATGGGAACATTGATGAGAAATATCACCGGCCAAGTGAAGTTGGCTATTAGAATTCCCCCTAAACTGGGACCGGTCATATTCCCTACACCTACTATGCTGCCGGTAATGCCCAGAGCTTTACCCCTCTCTCCGGAGGGGAAGGCATTGGAGACTATCCCGATTCCAGTTGCCATCATCATACTGGCCCCTATGGCCTGTATAACCCGAGCGGCCACTAAATAAGCCAGGGAAGGGGAGAGGCTGCATAATAAGGAGCCTATGGTGAAAATAAGGAAACCGTAAGAGTATATTTTACTACTACCCAGCATATCTCCCAGCTTGCCAAAGAAAAGCAGGGAAGTGGTGATTACGAGCATATAAGCTGTTACCACCCATTGAATCTCCCGCATGCTGACCGAAAGCTCCCGGGCAATAGTGGGATTGGCGATATTTAAAATACTACCATCGACCGTGGACATAAATATGCCGATGCAAATAATTATTAACACACGCCATTTTTCTTCTAGCTTCATTGCTTTCCTTTCCGGGTAAACAATTTTCACAACTATAGTTAATTGGAATATAGTGAACAATTGTGCTTATTATAACAGTTTCCGGGCTAGAAAATCACCAGTTAACAGCTTTCAGAATAAAATCAATGTACTGTAATAATGCTGAACGGGCAATTTTTGATAAGAGGGTGTGGCTCCGATTTTAGCTTTCTAAAAATGAAGGAGTGGATGGCTATGACTCTTACCCAACTGGCATTAGCGGCAATATTGACGGAAAAACTATGGGAAAGTTTAAAGCTGATATGGGAAAAGAAGAAGTTGAGCATTGACAGGGTGGGTGCTCTTGTTCTGGGGATTACCATAGCTTTGGGAACTGGAATAGATTTGTTTGCCACCGTTGGACTGCCTATTAATATTCCCTATCTAGGCTTGATTCTAACCGGGATAATTATTTCCCGGGGGGCTAATTTTATTCACGATTTATTTAAAATAACGGAAGAGGTGAAAGTAAAAAGAAAAGCAGAAAATGGAAAGTTTAAGAACCTATCACTGCAATAATGGCATCAGCGAGGTAGCGAACTGCTTTTTGAGCGGCATCCAGGGAATTGCTTTCGGTTCCAACTTCAAATATGAGAGAAGTAGGGTAGAGATCTTGATTATAATCCCCCTGCCCCAAATAAATACCGCGCATTAGACCTGGATGCAGATCGTCCGCAGCGGCCTTGATGCTCCGGGCAAAGTTAAGATTAGGGTTAAGGTTAGGATTGGAGCGTCCAATAACTATCATTACCCGGGCAGTATCTATACCGTTGATAGTAGTGGCATATGAACTTAAGGGGGCTGAATCTCGATGTATGTCAAAAGATGCATCCGGCCTTTCTTTCAACAATTGGGTAACGGTGCGCCGGGAGCGGTGATAGGCATTAATATCATGCGGGTCGTGGGGATTATAACTGTGGTGAACACTTATACCGGCTTTGGTCAGGGATTCAGCCAGGGCTGCTCCTACCTGAAAGATATCACCATTACCAGGTTTACCCGGGCGGCCTGAATCAGGTAGATACGATTCATCACTATGAGTGTGATAAATTACCACATGATGAGGATTTAGCAGGGCCTGAGCTTCTACCGTATGGGGATAGGTGATGGAGGCGGCATTCAGCTTTTGGCTGACAGAATTAAGCTCTGACTTGTCAATATCCTTTTTCCTGGCCACGGCATTGCTACCACTAATACTTATTATGACATAGTGCAAGTTATCCTCACTGATATATTCGTCCTGCTCATAAACCGGAATGCCTGTTTCCAGGATTACTTTTCCTTCACTATCCCGAATGGTAACATAGCTGGCCCTTTGAGAATTAAGGTCATTGCCGGGTTGGGGTTTGCTTTGTGGAGAGTAGGCGGTGTGTATTACATAGGCTCCTACCATTAGTACCATAAGTACAGCAAAAAAAAGCCAGATATATCTTTTAGTGATAGTATCCATGTAAAAACCGCCTTTTCACAATCTTTGTTTGTATTATGTGAAAAAAGCGCTGGTCTTATGTGAGAGTTTCAGAAATTATTTATTCGATTTAATAAGGATCCCAGCTAGCCAGGTATTTCTCTTGCTCGGAGCTTAGCTCGTCAATTCTTACACCTTCTGCCTCCAATCTTAAGCAGGCTACCCTTTGGTCTATACTGTCCGGGACATTATATACCTTGTTTTCCAATCGAGACCTGTTTTCAATTACATATAGCAGAGACAAAGCCTGCAGGGAAAAACTCAAGTCCATTACTTCAGCCGGATGACCATCGCCAGCGGCCAGGTTAACCAGACGACCTTCCGCCAGTAGATAGAGTCTGCGGCCATCTGCCAGTTTGAACTCTTCAATGTTGTTTCTAACTATTCTTCGGCTTACGGCTAAAGCAGCCAAATCATTTTTGTTGATTTCCACATCGAAATGTCCCGCATTTGCCATTATGGCTTTATCCTTCATTACTGCCATGTGTTTTTTACGAATCACATTTATATTTCCGGTAACAGTAATGAAGATATCTCCCAGGGTAGCAGCGGTTGACATAGGCATTACTTCAAAGCCATCCATAATAGCTTCATTGGCTTTAATCGGGTCGATTTCAGTAATAATTATCCGGGCTCCCATACCCAGAGCTCGCATGGATACACCTTTGCCGCACCAGCCGTAACCGGCTACCACTACATTTTTCCCGGCTACCACCAGGTTGGTGCTGCGGTTGATCCCATCCCATACTGATTGGCCGGTACCATAGCGATTATCAAAAAGATATTTCATATAGGCATCATTTACTGCCATCATCGGAAAAGGAAGAGCCTTATCCTTTTCCATAGATTTTAAGCGTATTATACCGGTCGTGGTTTCTTCACAGCCACCTATAAGCTTTTGAGCCTGTTCGGGGCGCTGCTTGATAAGGGTCGTAACCATATCAGCTCCGTCATCAATAAGAGCATCGGGACAAGTATCCAGAGTTAATTCCAGGTAGCGCTGGTATTCTTCCGGGCTCTCGCCATGAAGGGCGAAAACGGTAATACCGGACTCTACCAGTGCGGCGACTACATCATCCTGGGTGGAGAGAGGGTTGCTGGCACAAGCTATAACCCGGGCTCCGGCTACCTGCAAAGTCTGCAGCAGATAGCCGGTCTTGGCCTCAAGATGCAGGCAGCAAGCTATGGTTTTTCCAGCCAGGGGTTTTTTCTCGGCAAATTCCTCTCTCAATTTATTAAGAACAGGCATATTATTACTAACCCATTCTAACTTTTTAAAACCATCAGGGGCCAGGGAGCAGTCTTTAATAATGGAAAGGCTGCTGGCATCCGTTTTTAAAAGGGCATTCATTTTGGACCTCCTATTATATTTGATTAAAATTCTAGCAATAGAGATTATTTCAAAAGGCTAAAGCAGGAGACATCCATATTATAAACAAAATGCCTGGTATAGGAAAGTACAAAAGATAAAGAGGCTACTTCCATTCTTCATACCAGTGGTAGTCATGCTTTTTGGCCCCATACTTTTTGGCATTTTTAATATTGTAATATTCAGTGTTGCCAAAATAGACATCAAACCAGTAAGGGTAGTTCCCCCACAAACCATAATGGATGTCGCCCGTATCCATGACTACCAGCGAATGATACTTGTTCCCGTTAATTTCAAGGGGAGGGGAGGGATAAACAACTGTTCCAAAAGGAATTATAGGTACTCGGGGGTCATAACCAGGGTAACGAGGATGTACCGCAATACCGCCAGTGAAGTAGTACTGTCCGTTAGCTGGTCTCGGTGCATTGATTTCTTCGGTATAAGCGGTTGTCTGCTGTTGTTTGGCGGTAAATTGTACATACCACTTTTCTGCTGGGGAATTATCTTTTTGTTGTATTGGTGTTTTACTTTGTGGTTTTTGTGGCGAACTTTTGTTTCCGTTAATATTAGCGTAAACGATAGTTATGATCATAACTATAAATATTAGTAAAGCAGTAATTATGAGCATTCTTTTATTATTATTAAGCATTGTATTTCCTCCCTCCATTTTAATTAATTTGTATCAGCCAGAGAAATAATATTTATGGAGGATGGAAGAATATTTGCTCAATTTACCCAGACTTTTGGCTATGGTAGAGGAAAGTAGACGATTGCATTTTATTTCATTGGAATAATATTAGTAATGATAATGAGAGGGCCAAGTTTATGCTATAATGGCAAGAAATTACCTTAAAGGAGAATGATATTAAAATGCAAAACCAGGGTATTGATGAGGAGTTGTTTCGCTATATTGCAGATTCAATTGGTGATACCCCCTATTACAAACTGCTGGGCATCCAGGTCATCAAAATTGGCCCAGGTTTAGCTGAATTGTCGGTAAAGGTTGACCTCAAACATACCAACCCTTTGGGAGTTACCCATGGGGGCTTAATGATGTCCTTGGCGGATGCAGCCATGGGCAATGCCATCAGGAGCCTGGGTATCAAAGCAGTAACGGTAGATTGTTCCACGGGCTTTATCGCCTCAGCCCAGCAGGGGGAAACGGTAATTGCTCGCGGAGAAGTGTTAAGAGCGGGAAAAAACATGCTTTTTGCTCAGGCGGAAGTACGCGCCGGCAATCGACTCCTATCCAACAGTAAGGCCAGCTATTTTAAAACTGGAGAAATGGATTTGAATAACTAATCGTACTAGAGTCAGGAGCTGAGATTATTGAGCAATGAGCTTTTAAGGAGCAATAATTATGCATTGCTGACCTTTGCCTCAACTTCCCATGCTTTAAAGGCGGAGAAGCTTTTGAAGTCGCGTCAGGCGGATTTTCTGGTAATTCCGACTTTGCGCGAGATTTCCACCAGTTGTGGGTTATCCATAAAAATTGCCCCGACCAATTTACCCGATTATTATAATTACCTGAGCAGCAAGAAGGTACATATTGAGGGGACATACCAGGTAGCAAAAGAGGGCAAAAAAAACCGGGTGGAGCAGATTCAAGTATTCAAAGCAGAATAAAAGCAAAACCGTTTCACTATTGCTGAAGCGGTTTTGCTGGAAGGATAGGTTTTACCATGCCGCTTTATCCACTTGACGAAATTAAGAAATATTTTGAACCCTCCGGGCCCATGGAGCAGTTGCTTACGGATTACCGGTTTCGCCAGGAACAGGTCAATTTAGCAGAAGCTGTTAGTGCGGCTTTATCTGACCAGGAATTTTTGCTGGCGGAGGCTGGAACCGGTGTGGGAAAGACTTTTGCTTACCTGCTTCCGGCTGTTTTATGGTCACTGCAGGAAAACGAGAAAGTGGTAATAGCTACCAGGACTAAAGCTTTGCAACAGCAGTTAATCGAGCGAGACCTGCCGGATGTTAAACGGGTGATCAAGGCTGATTTTACTTGTGCCGAAGCCAAGGGTCGGGAGAACTTTCTTTGTTGGAATAAATATATTAATATTCTGGCCGGGAAGAAGCGCCTGCAGGAAGGGGAAATTGAATTTCTGCAGCCAGTTTTGCCCTGGGCCGAAGAAAGCGAAACCGGGGATAGAAAAGAACTCCGCCTCAGCAGTGCTTTAATGAAGCATTGGGATATATTGGCCGCCGATCGTAAGAGCTGCCGCAAAGAAAAATGTCTTTATCATGAAAAATGCTTCCGTTTAAAAATGATAAAGAGGCTGGAGAAGTCCCAAATCATAATTACCAATCATGCCCTTTTGCTTTCCGATGTGCAAGTTGATAACCGGTTATTACCGGAATACCATCACCTGGTAATTGATGAGGCTCACAGCCTGGACCGGGAGGCTTTTGATAAGCTATCCATGCGATTTTCTTTTGGGGATAGCATGGAACTTTTGGAATACCTGCAAAAAGCTTATCTTCCACATATTAGAGAACTGTCTTTCGCAGATAGAGAACTTCTTGAGGAATGTCTGACCCATATCAGTATGGTGGTAAAGTTGTTGAAAGAATATTTTTCTGCCTTGAATCGGCCTCTTTCCTCCAAAAATGACTATGAAGCAACGCTGGTGATTAAGGCAGCAGATTTGGAAAAAACCTGGTTTCTCGAAGCACTGGAGATTCACCGGGATTGGCAGGATAGTATTAATCTGCTTTTAAGAGGTTTGAAGAAACTGGAAGAGGGCATGGGTGGGGTGGAAGAAAGCGAAGAGCTTTCTCGTATAATTATTTCTCTACAAGAGGAAGCTGACCACGCTTTTCAGATCAATGAAGAACATTCTTTTCAAAGTGATATGTTAGTTTGGCTTGATTGTGAACGGGGAAAGGTTAAGGCTGTATCATCATCAGCTGTTTGTATAGCCGGTGAACTGCAAAATCGTCTCTACCACAAGTTGGAGAGTTTGGTGCTGGTATCTGCCACCCTCGCTGTGGAGGAGCGCTTTGACTATTTTCTTAATAAGTTTGGTTTGAGTCAACTGCAGGAAGAAGAGCGACTAAAAACCCTCCTGGAAAAGTCGCCTTTTGATTATGAAAAGCAAGCTGGATATATTTTACTAGACGATATGCCTGCTCGTGCTGAACCGGATTACCAGGAAAAATTGGCAGGAATACTGAGCCAAATAATAGATATAACTGGAGGCCGAACTCTGATTCTCTTTACCTCCAGACAACAGCTCAAGGATATCGCTGGCATTTTAAGACCTTATTGTGAACAGCGCCAGGTTAAATTACTGGTGCAGAACGAGGATGGGGGATTCGAGACCCTCAGAGAACAATACACTGCCCATCCAAGAAGCGTTATTATGGGTCTGGATACCTTCTGGGAAGGTATTGACTTAAAAGGGGATCTATTGAAATGTCTGGTGATTATCAAATTACCCTTTCGTTCTCCTGATGAACCTTTTTGCCAGGCCTGGGAGAAGTATTATCAACAATTAAATCAAAGCGGCTTCAGCCGTTTTTTACTTCCTGATGCCGTTATTCGCTTAAAACAGGGGGTAGGCAGACTGATACGCGGCGAAAATGACCGGGGAGCCATAGTTATACTGGATGCGAGGTTAGGAAAGAGCAGTTATAGTAAAGTATTCTTAAATAGCCTGCCTTTTAAAAACCCCCGCGTTTTGAGTAGTAGGCAGTTTACCCAGGAGTTAAAAAAATGGGTTTAGCCGGGGAGTAACATTTCTCTTCATTCTTCATAGAATATAGCGAAATCTAATCTTCAGGCAAGGGGTGATTTTAGTGCGGGTTTATTACTTCCGAATTCCCGTTTTTCTACGCAATCTATTAAAAAAGGTAATAAAGTAAGTAAAGGAGTAGCTTGTTCTACTCCTTCTCAATTCCCATTTAGCCCTATACCCAGTATTCCACCCAAACCTCCAGCCAGTAAACAAAGCAGGAGGGTGTAGACAAAGGTTTTAAGAGCTATTAGGGACGGGTTAAAAATAAAGGTGGCAATGAGCATTATAATGAAAAAAACCATCCCTATGCTTAAGCCGCGTATAAGTCCTTTACTTCCATAATGCTTGCTCACCTGGCAGGCAGCCAAAAAAATGCTCAAAATGAGTATGCCTTTTCCCAGTGCCGGAAGTAATTCTTCACTCAAACTGCTGAAATAAATCACAAAAGCGGAAACAAGTCCAAGCACCAGAGAAAAGAGAACTGCTTTAGTAATAGCCCGCAATTCTACCGACAGGATTCTATTCATAAGTAAACACCTCCTATGCTTGAAAAATATGTAAGAGTCCGGGAAATTATGACAAGAAAAACTTCCGGGGAAGCATGGGGACATTCTTTTTGCTTCTTTACGCCTCACCCTACATTTTTTAATCACTCTTCTAAATTACCTGGCAGCTTTAATAAACATTAGCAATTAGGTTTTTTAGGGGAAGGGTGATAGCCGTTAAAGCTCTCTATTTAATGAGCATTTTGGCTGGAGGATGTACTCTGCTTGGCTCCATGGCCTTGTTTGCCAAAAGAAAATGGAGCAATAGCAGTCTGGGGCTTTTTCTCGGTTTGGCAGCGGGTGTAATGATTGCGGTAGTGTGTATGGATATGTTGCCATCTGCTTTGCTGGTCAATGCAATAGAAGCTGGCCTGGGTTTTGTTGTAGGCCTGCTGGTTCTAGCTCTTTTACATATAATGCTACTGTCCCGGCAGGCAGAGAATGAAGGTCTTTTAAGGTTGGGTTACTTAATAATGTTGGGCATTGCTCTCCATGATCTTCCAGAGGGAATGGCCATTGCTTTGGGAAGCGAAATGAAAGTTAGGACTGGAATGGTAATTGCTCTGGCCATAGGGATACACAATATACCAGAAGGAATGGCTATTGCTGCTCCTTTGCTAATGGGGGGTATGAAACGATTAAAAATATTTCTTCGAGTTTTTCTGGTTTCGCTGATTACTCCTTTAGGGACACTAACCGGTCAGGGTTTAGTAAAGATTGTTCCAGAAGTATTGGCTTTCCTGTTAGGCTTGGCTTCAGGGGTAATGGTTTTTCTGGTTCTTTTTTACCTTTGGCCGCAGGCCGGGAGCAAGGATAAAAAGAGCCGCGTTCAAGGATTTCTCCTTGGCTTGCTGATTATTGCCGCCGCTACTTTTCTCTAAATCTAAAAATGTACCACGGGAAACTTTTTTTGTCCATTTTAGAAAAGATAGTTTTATTACGGTTTAAGAACCGAACAAAAGAATAAAAAGAGCTGCAAATAAGGATAATAAGGGAAAAAGCAGAGGAGACAAGGATTTGGCAAAGTGGTTATATCTTTCGTTGGCGGCTCTTTCCGGTGCAGCCATGGCCCTGCAGGGAACTTTTAATGCTGCCCTGGGCAAGGTAGTGGGTATCTGGGAATCAACTCTGATAGTACACCTGGTAGGAACAATGACTGTTCTGCTGATAATGTTGGGTTTAAGTACTGGTTTTAGCAACCTGGGCAAGCTGAACAGCGTTCCCTGGTATGCCTTTTTGGGCGGTTTTCTTAATGTATTGATAATCTACGCTCTGGTGCGAGCTATTCCCCAGATTGGAGTAGGAAATGCCACGACCGCCATAATAATAACCCAGGTTTTAACAGCAGTGTGTATTGATAACCTGGGTGCTTTCGGTATGAAGAAGTATGAATTTCATTATCTCGATCTTCTCGGTGTGGCTTTACTGGCGGCCGGAGCCCGGATTCTACTCATGGAGTAAATTCAATTTAGTAGAAGAAACCTCTGGAGAGATTGACCAATAGCACTACTAATCCTGCCAAGATTAGTAGAATGCCCAGAAGGAGTGTCCAAAAAGGAAACGGCAAAAGGCGAAGGGCCAGTTCCAGATAATAGCTTACCAGATCTTCTTTCTTTAAGGTTAACAGGCTGCTTTCGGCTCGTTTATATGAAAAATAAGCCAAGCCTACTAAGAGTACACCAATTAGCAACAGCCATAGCCCTGTATTCACCAAAACACCTCCCCCCCAGCTGTTTTATTACCCCTCACTGCTTACTTACATTTCTAGCGCATGCTTCTTCTATTATATACTAACCACCCATGACCCAGGGACCACAAGCATCGATGAAAAGTGAGTTAGTATGCGCTTGTATCATAAACTGGGGCATGAAATAACCCCATTCCCCTCCCGACGCCTGACTCCTGACGATAACCTCCTTCCCTTCTGACGACCGACGCCTGACGACTAATAAAGAGGATTTACGCTTAAGAGCGTGGAAGTTTCTCTTTAAGCACCGGAAGAAACTGTGGAGCAGTTCCAACACAGCGCTGCAACGAGGCGGAGTATTAGAACCCGCTGCCTGTTTTGTAAACAGGAATCTGACCGTTTAAAGAAGCACCCTGCGGGCACCACTGATGTTCGCTTCGCTCACTATTAAGGAGGCGGGGTACATATTTCACCTCGTTATACCTTTTTGCGGAGAAGCAGCGGATAAACACTAAAGAGGTGGGCAAATGGCCATAAGATACATACTGGGAAGGGCAGGAAAAGGCAAAAGCCATTTAGTTTACCGGGAAATGGAGACGGCTTTGCGGAGCGACAAGGAGCAGGCTTTGATTTTGCTGGTTCCTGAACAATATACGCTGCAAGCCGAAAGGGATGTGATTAGTCAACTGCGCTTGCCGGGTATTATGCGCCTGGAGGTTTTAAGTTTTACTCGCCTGGCTCAGAATGTCTTTAGCCGGGTAGGGGGCTTAACCCGGGTTTTTCTCAATGAACAGGGAAAGATTATGGTCTTAAGACGAATTGTCGATGAATGCGGCCCGGAATTGGGTTTGTATAAAAAGGCAATCCGTCAGGAGGGGTTTATAAAGCAGTTCAGCCAGCTAATGGCCGATTTTAAACAGCGCAATATCCGCCCCGAGGATTTGCAATTGGAGGCTGCTTTTGAAGAAATACCGGATCAGATTATTAAGCAGAAATTAAAGGATATAAGCATAATATACCAACGCTTTAATCAGTATATGGAAGGGCGATACATTGATAGTGAAGACTATATGGAACTTTTAATGGAAAAATTAGAACACTATACCTTGCTCAAAAACGCCCGAGTTTGGATTGATGGTTTTACTACCTTTGCCCCCCAAACCCTCAGAATTATAGAAAAGATTATGGTAATGGCCTATGATACTACTATTTGCTTTACTCTTGATCCGGATACAAAAAAAGCTGATCTGGATTTATTCCAACTACCAGCGCGCAGCTACAGGCAGATCCGTGATATGGTACGAAAAAACAACTTGCAGGAAGAATTAATCTGGGTAGATTCTCGTCCGGCTGAGATGTTGAAGAGTCCGGAGATAAACCACCTGGAGGCAGAGCTCTTTGCCTACCCGGGGAGAATATTTGCTAAAAAGCCGCAGAATATTGAATTATTCGCTGCTACTAATATAAATAGTGAAGTTGAGGCCCTGGCTGCGGAACTTTTGCTTTTAGCGCGCCAGGGCTACCGCTGGAAAGACATGGCGGTGGTCTGTCATGATATGGATCGCTATGGAAGCTTGATAAGAAGGACCTTTCGTGATTATGGCATACCCTGTTTCATGGACAGAAAACGGGATATCATGAGCCATCCCATTATTGAGTTGATTCTTGCTGCTCTGGAAATCCTCAGCCGAGGATACCGTTATGAAGATGTTTTTGCTTATCTCAAAAGCGGTTTCAGTGATTTAAGTGTAGATGAAGTGGAAATATTGGAAAACTATGCTGGGGAATACGGAATCAAAGGTGGTAAATGGAAGGAAGATTTCTCATATGGTGATGCAGAAAGCCTTATCGAATTAAACCAGAAGCGACTCCTGTTTATTAAACCGCTCGAAGACCTTGGCGTTATGCTGAAGGGAAATAACACAATAAGAGAAATGGCTCAGGCCCTCTTTGTATTTCTGGAGAGAGAAAACATTTACTCAAAATTAGAGAAATGGACCAATGATTTAATGGCCAGGGGGTTTCTCGAAGAAGCCAGTGAAAGCTCGCAGCTGTGGAATGCTATGATAGAAATCTTAAAGCAAATGGCGGAGATAATGGGCGAGCAAAAAGTAAATCTTAAGGAATTCAAGAGGATACTGGAAGCCGGCTTTTTATCTTTAGAAATTAAAATAATTCCCACCACAATTGATCAAGTTTTGCTTGGTGATATACAGCGTTCCAAAAGCCATGATATTAAATGTCTCTATGTAATTGGCGTCAATGATGGGATACTGCCTTCATTGGGACGTGAAGAAGGAATTTTAAGTGAAACAGAAAAGGAAGCATTGCAAGAAAAAGGACTGGATCTGGGCTATGAACGAGAAATGAACTGGGAAGAAGAGCGTTTTTTGATTTACACTGCGCTGGCCAAACCGGCTGAAAGAATCTACTTTAGCTATGCCCTGGCGGATGAAGAGGGGAGAGCATTACGTCCTTCACTTTTGATCGATCAGCTAAGAATGATCTTCCCCTCCTTATCATTAAAGACTAATCTCTTGGAGGATCGCCAGTGGCAACTGCAGATGATTGCTACTCCGGAAAGCAGCTTTAAACATATGGTGGAAAAGTTGCGTTTGGGTTTGGATGGGAAAGAATTGGAGGATATCTGGTGGGATGTTTACCGCTGGTATTTTGAGCAGGAAAGATGGCAAGGCTCGAGAGAACTGCTGCTCCAAGGGCTCTTCCATCATAATCAGCCTGAACCCCTCGAACCCCAATTATCACGGCGTCTTTTTGGCACACCGCTTCGCTCCAGTGTTTCTCGCTTGGAGCAGTTTGTAAGTTGTCCCTTTGCCCATTTCGTTCGCTACGGTCTACAGCCGCAGGAAAGAAAGAATTATGAACTCAATAGTCCGGACCTGGGGTTATTATTTCATGATAGTCTTTTACGCTTCAGTCATAAACTTCGGGAGAATAAGCAGAAATGGCCGGAACTGAGTAAAGAGGACTGCCATGCTATTATCGATGCGGTAGTGGATGAAATAGCCCCGAGCTTTGGCCAGGGGATATTTAACAGCCATCCGCGCTACCAGTATTTATTGAATAGATTGAAAAGAATAAGCCGGCGTGCTGTATGGATCTTGACGGAACATATTCAGCAAGGCGATTTTAAGCCCTGGGATTATGAGGTTGCTTTTGGCCGGGGAGGAATGCTTCCCGCGGTTGAAATAGATTTAGAAAACGGAGAAAAAATTATTTTGGAAGGAAGAATAGACCGGGTTGATTTGTTAGAATTAGAAGAGAGCTGTTATGTTAGAATTTTGGACTACAAGTCAGGCCAACAGGATTTTCATCTTTCCGAGGTTTTTTACGGCTTATCCTTGCAGTTAATGGTGTATTTAAAAGCGCTGTTGACAGCCTGGGAGCAAATGGGGAAGAAGCCAGCCGTGCCAGCGGGGGTTTTCTATTTTAAGATAGATGACCCTATGATTAACAGCGAAGAAAAGATTGTGGAAGTAGTGGAAAAGGAGATTGCGAAAAAGCTAAAATTAAAAGGCCTGGTTCTGGCTGATGCTAAAATTGTTCGCCAGATGGATCGTGAAGTGAATGGTTACTCTACAGTCTTGCCACTGGGATTAAGCACCAAGGATGAATTCTACCGTTTTTCATCGGTGTTGCCCCTTAAGGAATTCTTGGCTTTGCTGAAACATGTAGAGCGATTGCTTAAGAGAATTGGACAAGAGATGGTTAATGGGCAGATAAGAATAGAACCAGTTTATACTCGTAGACGACTGGCTTGCACCTATTGTTCTTATCCCTCTATATGCCAGTTTGACCGGCTATTTTCGGACAACAATTGGAGATACCTTAAGCCTATGAGTCGGGAAGAAGTGTTAACATATCTTATGGAAGAAAACAACCAGGGATAGATGGGCAATAAAAAACACTTGTGATAGAATGTTTAAATATCAGAGGTGGAAATATCTAGCTATTAATCTTTCAATGGGGGAATGGAGATGAAGCCAGCAAAGCATGATAAAATTGTAAGTTTTAGTGGAATATCTGATAGTAGTTTTAAGGGATTCAAGGTCATTATTGATCTGTTTACTGATGAATTATATCTTAGAGCACCCGCAGCGAAACTTAGTGGTATAAGCTATAAGTTTGATAGTTTGACTATGCTGCGCTTGGATCGAAAGGAGAAAGGGCATCAGGATATTCTGGATATTAACATTGTTTATCCAGATGGCGAGCAAACGGAAACCGTTATTATCAACCGGGAAGATGCTTACCGGGTATTGATAAGGTACAAATTCTTCAAGGACGGGGCCAGTGAATTAAGGAAGAGGAAAACTGAATTTGAAGAAATAAGCGAATTAAAAAATGTGGCCCTGATCGAGTTTACCAGAAACAGAGATGTTAGGAACTATAACTATGGTACCCTGCTTCTAGCCCAGAAAGAAATGAATTTTATTTCCTACAATGGCAAGAATTTTATCCTGCATCTGGATGAACTAGATAGTGGCTATTATTATCATACCGTAGTTTTGCCCACGGATATTTTGGGTTATTCACGATGGATTTCTGTGCACCGGGTATCGGATTTGAAAAGAGAATCCTGGGAAATTGTTACTTTTATGAGTAATGAGGCCCAGGCGGGTCAGGTGGAAAAACTTTTTGAAGAGCATTACGCTAAATACCTGGAGAATAAGATGAAATCAGTTCAACAGCTCTGGCAGGTTTTTAACCAGCAAATTGAAGAACACTACCAGGCATTGAAAACTGATTCCGAGGTGAAGGAGTTAGCCGGTAAATTTATAAAAGAAAAAGGGGAGGCAGTTTTACTTAACCCTGACAGCTATTGGGATTTGGAATACTTGATGGAAAAAAAGAGAAGCAACGCCTATGTAAAAATTTTAGCTCCATATGAGGAAGAAATAGAGGTATCTCCTCAGGTTAAGACCTTTTTTGAAGATTCCTTCCTTCCATTTTATGAATCTTTGGTGCAGAAGCCGGAGATAAAAAATGAAGTGGCCTTCCTGGCGGTTTGGAAGTTGCTAAAGGCAAGCTCATTGGAGTGTTATGGAGATATGTTCAGCGCTCAGTTTCCTAATTTTTCGGAACAGGACAGTGACTGGCAGGCATGCGTGAATAATTTCTACTCACTATTTAAACCTGCCTCCCCAGCGGAGAAGGATCTGGCCCTGTTCAGCTATTTTATGATGGCAAATTATTGGAAAAATGAAGATAACTTCACTTATTACTACCAGATTATTAAGGAAAGCCAAAACAACGCTTGATTCCATTAAAAACCTTATTTTATGCATATAAATATATAAATGATTCTACTGCAAAAAGTTATTAATATTCATTGGCTTGTATAAATATACCGCTCCAGCGCCCTGTGGGTACGCCTGATGCTCCACCCTGCGGCTGTCGCTATCGGGGTTGTTGCACCTGCTTCGGAACGACACGGTCGTTCCCTACATCCTTTGCTTGTCTTTGTAAATCTTTTAGCAGTGGAATAAATTTTAGATTGATTATGAATAAGTGGGAGGAACAGAAAAATTGAACCATAACGATTTTGAGGCTATGCATTTAAATATAATCGAGAGCTTGAAGAAACCGCAGGCATTATCCCTGGGTTGGCAATTGGAGAACTGGGCCGCCCAACAAGGCGAAAAAACTGCTCTGATCTATGGTGATCGCTATATCAGCTACGAACAGTTTAATCAGATGGCCAATCGTTATGCTCATTTCTTTCAGCAAGAGGGATTTAAAAAGGGTGATGTGGTTTCATTACTGATGGATAACCGGCCGGAGTATCTGATGGCGGCCAGTGGTTTAAATAAATTGGGTGTAATAGTTAATCTGGTAAATACGGTTATTCGCGGGGAACGGCTGGCTCATGCCATTAATGTCAGCGAGTCCCGAGCGCTTATCGTTGGCCATGAATTTCTGGAACTCTACCAGTCGGTGAGCAATGGAATCCGGCTGAGAACTCCGGGACGGATCCTGGTGGAAACCGGGGAGCAGAATATTACCTTGCCGCCTGCTGCTGAAGACTTGAATCAACTACTGTCCGGTTGCCCTGCCCATAATCCGGAAAGCACCGGAAAATCAAGCAGTGAAGATATAATAATATATATGGAGACTGCTGGGAGCAGTGGACTGCGCAAAACAGTGATGCTTTCACAAAAAAGATGGCTGCTTATGGGACAGCAGTTTACTATGCTGACTAATATGAATCAGAATTCTATTATTTATTTAGTCATTCCCTTCTTTTACAATATGGGATTTAATATCTGCTTTTCCAGTATGCTGGCAGCTGGTGCCAGTATGGTAATAAAGCCACGTTTCTCGTTGAGCAATTTCTGGCCGGATATTCGCCGCTATAAGGTTACGCATTTTATGGCGGTGGGGGAAATGTTGCGTTACCTTTGCAATCAGCCGGAAGAAGCCGATGATTTGGATAACCCTTTGGAATATATTGTAGGGGTCAATACCCGGGGCGATCTCCTGCAGCAACTGCAGCAGCGTTTTGGGATTAAGAAGATTGTTGAGGCTTATGGAACTTCTGAAGGCGTAGGAACCTACATCAATGAGGATGAGATCCCCGGTATGTGCGGCAATCTTAATCTGAGAGCTATGCGGCAGGGAGAAGTGGTAAAGTATGACTACGACAGTGAAAGGATAACTCGAGATGATAAAGGATTGGCAGTAATCTGTAAGCCGGGTGAGATTGGACTCGTTCTTTCGGAAATAAATGCCAATAACCCATTTGGGGGCTATGTTAATGATAGTGAGATGAGTGAAGCCAGAATTGTCCGCGATGTGCTGCAAATAGGGGATGAATACTTTAACACGGGTGATTTGGTAAAACTTCATGATGGAGATTATATATCCTTTGTTGATCGTTTGGGTGATACTTACCGTTGGAAAAGTAAAACCGTTTCTGCTAATCAGGTGGCAGATGTTATAAATAAATTCTTTGGTAGTATTGAAGAAGCCTTTGTTTATGGAGTAAAGGTTCCCGGCATGGAGGGAAACTGTGGGATGGCCGCTCTGCAATTGCTGGATGATGTACCTCTGGATTGGGATAATCTAGTGGATCATATCAATCGCAGAATGCCTGACCATGCCCGCCCGGTATTTATCCGTATTTGTGCTCATGTAGACCCCAGGTTGTTTCGGAAAAAAAGGCGGCAACTACAGGAGGAAGGCTTTAACCCAACGCTAGTCAGAGATCCTCTTTACTATTTCGATCTTAAGCGTAATGCTTATCTTACTTTAACTACAGAAAAATATCAGGATATTAAGGATGGCAAAATCCGCTTATAAGCTACGTTGAAACAACTATTATGGGGAGGGCGAAAAATGAATTGGATGGAAGAAATTGATCGTTACAGCCGCTATAATGTTTTCCTCAAAATACTTCAGAGCAAGGAGTATATATCTTTATTTGACCCCAGGTTAAAAAGATATATGGATATATTGATAGAGTTGGAAAAGCCTTTTACTAACTGGTCTACCCCTAACAATATCATATTAGTACATAATACCTTGTGCTTGCGGCATTTCCCCAACAAATATGAGAGTTCGGCTAAAAGGCCGGTATTGATTTTACCGCCTCAAGCTGGACACCATTCCAACCTGGCCGATTATTCCCCGGCCCAGAGTCTGGTTCGGGTATTTCACCGCTATGGCTATGATGTTTATGTTACCCAGTGGTTATCCGCTACTACTGAGTATAAAGATCTGGGAATTGAAGATTATATAAGGTTGACCGATGAAGCGGTGGAAGAAGTAAGAAAAAGAACCGGGGTTTACAAAATTCACCTGGTGGGGCAATGTCAAGGCGGTTGGCAGGCCAGTATTTATACATCTCTTTTTCCAGATAAGATTTCCACGCTGGTATCAGCGGCAGCTCCGATAGATGTTAATGCCAAATCCTCCCCTATAGTGGAATATGCCCAAAAGCTGTCCATTGATGTTTTTCGCTTTATGGTTAATTCCGGCGGTGGGGTAATGCAGGGTAAATATATTTTACAGGGTTTTAAGAGCATGCAGCCGGAAGAGCATTATGTGCGCAAGTATTTTCGTCTCTGGCAGATGATCAAAGAGGGCGATGAAGATGGAATTAAGCGTTTTATACACTTTGAAAACTGGTATCAGTATACGCAAAATCTTCCCGGACGTTTTTATCTGGAGATTGTAAAAAACATATTCAAAGAGAATAATCTCACCAAGCCAGACAGTTTTCAGCTTGATGGCCGTCCGGTGGATTTAAGAAATATCAGCTGCCCGGTAATCATAATGGCCGGGAAGAAAGACCATATTACTCCTCCTGAGCAGGCCTTTGCTCTTAAGAACTATATCTCTACCCCGGCTGCGGATGTAATCGAGATACTAACCGAGGGAGGACATATCGGGACTTTGATGGGTACCGAATCTCTGCGGGAGGACTGGACCGCGGTAAACGAAGTGCTTAAGCTGGCCATTTAGGGGTGAAAATATGGCCCATTGGACAATAGAACAGGAAGAAGCAATAAATGCGCGCAATAGCAATCTCCTGGTAGCAGCCGCCGCCGGTTCGGGAAAAACTACGGTTCTGGTGGAACGGATAATTCAACTTGTTCTTCGTGATCGAATTGATATCGATCGCATGCTTATAGTAACTTTTACCCAGGCGGCGGCCGGAGAGATGCGCGAAAGAATCAACGCCGCCTTTTTTAAAGAACTGGAGAAAGGAAGAGAAGACGGGCATCTCAGAAGGCAACTCTATTTATTAAATCGCTCCTCCATCAGTACCATTCATGCCTTCTGCAGCGATGTAGTACGGCAGCATTTTCACCTGGTTAATATTGACCCTCATTTCAGAATTGCCGATAGTACTGAGACTGAATTGATTAAGATGGAAGCCCTGGAAGAGCTTTTGGATGGGGAGTACGAAAAGGGGAATGATGGTTTTGGGGATCTGGTGGAGGTGTTCGGCGGCAATAAAGACGATAAACCGCTGGAAGCCCTTATATTACGCTTACACAGCTTTATTCAGAGTCATCCCCAGCCGTTCAGCTGGTTAGAGGAGAAAATTGATAATCTGGCTCTGGGTGAAGATAATTGGGCGGAAAATCCCTGGGCCAGTGAGCTTAGCCAACAAATAAAGATAGAACTATCTGCTGCCCAGGATATTTTAAATCAGGCCCTCAAGCTCTGCAATAAAGCCGATGGACCCTGGGGATATCTTGAAGCTGTTGAAAATGATCAGAAATGGGTGGCGCTTTTGCTAAAGGCAGCGGATCAGGGCCTGCCTGCCCTATATTCCTGCCTGCAGCAGCTCAGTTTTACCCGCCTGGGGAGGGTTTACCGGGATGTGGATGAAAACCTTAAGAATCAAGTAAAGATTCTCCGGGATGAAAGCAAAAAAATACTTAACGCTATAAATAGTTTGTTGGGCCGTGATCCGCTGGAATACCTGCAGGATTTAAATGAAATCTACCCCATAATGAAGTACCTGGGGGAGATCATACAAAGTTTTGCGGAAATTTACCAGGAAAAGAAAAGAGAGAAAGGAATAGTCGATTTTAATGACCTGGAGCATTTGGCTTTGCAGATCCTGAGTAACGAAGCAGTAGCTCGAGAATACCGGGATTATTATAGTTACATATTCATTGATGAATACCAGGATAGTAATCTGGTACAGGAGACTATTCTAAATTATATCAAAAAAGAAGATAACCTCTTTATGGTGGGGGATGTCAAGCAGAGCATCTATCGCTTTCGATTGGCTGATCCCTCTTTGTTTTTGGAGAAACAAAATTCTTACCCCTTGCAAGATGGCAGCGTGAACAGAAGGGTTGATCTTAACAAGAATTTTCGCAGTCATCCTGAAATACTAAACGCCGTCAATTATCTTTTCCGCCATTTAATGTCCCAAGAACTGGGGGAAATTGATTATGATGAAAAATCCTATCTCTATCCCGGGCTTAACACTAAGCTAAAATACGAAGAAATAGATGATCCATCCAGCCAGGAAGGAAAGGAGAAAGAGAATACAGCCAGTAGGGTGGAGATCTATATACTGGAAAACAACCCGGATCTTATTGCCAGGTTGGAGGAGAATGAAACAGAAGAACGAGAAATCCCGGGTGAAGCGGAAAATGAGTTTATTGAACGCATAATTGAAATGGATAATACGGAAATGGAAGCCCTCTTAATTGCCCAAAAGATCAGACAGCTCTTGGAGAAAGATATTTATGACCCTAAACTGCAATGCAGGAGAAAAATAGAATACCGGGATATGGTAATATTGCTGCGAGCTACTCGAAACTCTGCCGGGATATTCATGGAACAGTTAAGCTCGGAAGGCATACCGGTTTATGCTGATGCCAGTTCGGGTTATTTTGATACTATAGAGTTGAATTTGTTTATAAACCTTTTGCGCTTAATTGATAATAAAAGACAGGACATAGCTCTTCTGAGCGTGATGCGCTCACCCATAGGTGGATTCAGTATAGAAGATTTTATTAAAATCAGGACCAGGCTGATTCCCCGCCGTGAAAAACAATCCTGTTCTTTTTATGAGGCCATGGAAATCTATATGGAAGAGAATAATGATGACTTGAAGGATAGATTAGTATTCTTCATACAGCGCCTAAAGGAGTGGGAATTAGAGTCTCGCATCATGGCATTGGATGAATTTATGGGGAAGCTCTTAATGGATACCGCTTATTATTACTATGCCGGGGCTATGCCCGGGGGGGTGCAGCGCCAGGCCAACCTTAGAATTCTGCTGCACCGGGCGCGGGAATTCCAAAAGAGTTCTTTTAAAGGCTTGTTTAGTTTCATAAAGTACATAGAAAAAATCAAGTCCAGTGGGAGTGATATGGGGAATGCCTGCATTATTGGAGAGAACGATAATGTAGTACGCATTATGAGCATCCACAAGAGCAAGGGCTTGGAGTTCCCGGTGGTTATTCTGGGTGGATTGGGAAAAAATTTTAATATAAGGGATAGCAATGAAAATGTTCTGCTGCACCGGAAGCTGGGAATAGGCCCCCGTTATATCAATACCCAGCTTAGAACCTATCACGATACCATTGCCCGCCTGGCCATTAAGAACCGGATAAAATTGGAGAACCTGGCTGAGGAAATGAGGATACTCTATGTGGCTTGTACCCGACCTCAAGAAAAGTTAATTATGGTGGGAACTACCCGCCAGTTGGAAAGTGCCTGGCGAAGATGGAGCCAGGCAGTAAACTCCTATAACCAGTCCCGGGCCAGGAGTTTTCTGGATTGGCTTATCCCTATTATTATGCGGCATAAGGAAGAGGGGCAGTACCTGCGAGAAATAGCCGGAGGAGATTGGGATAGAGAAATACTATGGGAAGATGAATCCAGGTGGAAAGTTCAGCTTATCAGTCCCTGGCAGTTAAGCGCCGAGGAAAAAAGGAAAAAGGAAGAAAAGCATGAATGGGAGAGACTATTAGAACAAGGGGGCTATCCATGCCCTTCTGCCGAAAATGAAGAAATTAGAAAGCGCTTGAACTGGAAATATCCTTACCAGGAAGCAGAAAAGATTCCGGCCAAAATATCCGTAAGCCAGGTCAGCCAGATTAGCAGCGGCTATTTGGAGGATGGAGCAGATACTTTTCTAACCCGGGTTCCTGCTTTTCTAAGCGGAGAAGAAGGCCAGAAAACGAAGTTTAGCCCGGTTGATAAAGGCATCATTGTCCATTTGGTAATGCAAAATATTGATTACAGGCGAGTTAGCCGGGAGGATAGTATTAAACAACAATTGGGCGAGATGGTGGAAAGGGAAATCTTAACCCCGGAACAACTTGCCGTGGTTGAGGTTAATAAAATATGGCGATTCTTCCAAGCGAAGCTGGGACAAAGGGTATTACAAGCAAAACGGCTATTTCGGGAAGCGCCTTTCAATCTGCTTACTCCAGCCAACGAGGTTTTTCCTGCCACGGAAAGCCAGGAAGAACTTCTGATTCAGGGGATTATAGACCTGTATTTTTATGAGGGCGAAGATATTGTTTTGCTCGATTTTAAAAGTGATATCGTTCACCATAAAAGTGAGGAGGAAATCTTAGCTCCTTACCAGGTACAACTCAAGCTCTACAAGAAAGCGTTGGAGAGAATTACCGGTCATAGGGTCAAGGAGTCTTATCTCTACTTTTTTGACTTGAACCGTGCAATCAGAGTCTAGATGAATAACTGATGATTCCACTGCAAAAAGTAATAATTATGCATTAGTTTGCATAAATATTCCGCTCCAGCGTCCTTAATAGCGACCGCAGGGAGCATCAGTTGTGCCCGACAGGGCGCTACGCATGGGCAACACCAACGGCTTGTCTCGCGGCTCAAGGGGTACCGCGCCAATCTCCCGTCCATGGGAGGTGGCGCTCTCGCGACATCCTGTCGCTCGCCCCCTTTCGCCTGCTCGTCTTCGCCGGTGCAACCTTAATAGTGACATCCGAAGGATGGAACATCAGGAGTACCCGAAGGGTGAAGCATCCATGCTTCGCCAACGCTCGCTTTGCATATTTATGCAACCCCATGCAACAAAAAGGGTTTTTTGCAGTAGAGTCACTGATGAATTACCGAAATAATAAAAGCAGGTGTCATGATAGACACCTGCTTTTTAATTCCAGAATAAATCTATTCTACGGGTTAATCTTGCAGGTCTTGGTCCAGATACGCATCTTTTGAGCTTCTTTTACGAGTTCATCTCTGAAATCAGGATGGGCGATGTTGATTAGAGCTTCAGCTCTTTCCCAGGTGCTTCTTGCTTTCAGGTTAACGGTGCCATACTCGGTGGTAACCAGGTAGACACAGGAACGGGGAACAGTTACTATGGTTCCGGGGCTTAAGGTAGGTCTGATACGGGAAACCCGGCTTCCATCCTTGAGAGTGGTGGTCGAGCTCAAGCAGATAAAGCCCTTGCCGCCTTTGGACCTGTAGGAACCGAGGATAAAGTCAAACTGACCGCCGGTACCGGAAATGTGCCTCCAGCCTGCGGATTCAGAGGCTACCTGGCCAAAGAGGTCCACTTCCAGGGCGTTGTTTATTCCTACCACCTTATCGTTTTGCCCGATAACCGCAGGGTCATTGGTATAGCCTACCGGGTAACTGGCAATGGCCGGGTTGCGGTCCATAAAGTTATAAAGCTTTTCACTGCCCATGGCGAAGGTGTAGACCATTTTTCCCTTATCAATGCTCTTGCGCTTATTGTTTACTCTGCCGGCATCATACATATCCACATAGGCATCCACCAGCATTTCGGTATGCACTCCCAGGTCCTTCAAATCGGACTGGGCGATCATCGTTCCAACGGTATTGGGCATAGCCCCGATGCCCAGTTGTATGCAGGAACCGTCCTCCATCTCTTCCATAACCAGGGAGGCGATTTTGCGGTCTACATCCGTAACCGGCAGTTCGGGCAGACTCAAAAGTTTGGGGTTGGTCTGGCTTTCGACTATGTAGTCGATGTCGGAGATATGAACCGCTTCCTTGGAGCCACCGAAACATACGGGGATGGAGGTGTTGACTTCGACAATTTTTATTTTAGCTTTATTAATTACGTAAGAAGATATGGAATTGGAGGTACCCAGGTTAAAAAAGCCATGTTTGTCCATGGGAGCTACCGGAATAAAGGCCACATCGATATGGGCAAAATCTTCGACAAACCTGCCGGCTTCATGATAGGTCAGGGGAATGTAGTTACAGAGATCCTTCATGGCCAACTGGCGGGAACCGCCGGAAAAATGCCAGTCATTATAAATGAAATGATCTCTTTCCGGGTCACATTTTACTATTTCAGGCATAAACGTTGCAGTTACTACTCTGACTTTTACATCTTTGAGTTCATCTTTGCGCCGGGCCAGGGCTGCGTCCAGATCCTTGGCCTGCATCATGAACTCACCGTATTCCACCCAATCGCCGGATTTTACGATCTTAACTGCTTCATCCGCAGTGCGCAGCTTCTCTTTATACAGATCCAAATAAGTCTTTCCCACTAAAAATAACCCCCTTAAATATTTTCTCTTTAGTATCCAACCAATTTTTGATAATTCCACCTATCCGACTTGGAAAAAGAAAATTTAAGTTGGTACCACCTCCTTCATAAGGAATCGCTAAGATATTGAAGTAAAAAATCCTGAAGAGAGTTTTGGATGTAGGAGATTTCTCGAATGCTTGTAAAATACTGTTTTTAGTTACATACTATTAATTATGCCATTGAATCTAACAATTGAAAAGTCAATAAATTCAGAATTTATTAACGAGGTGAAATATGTCTCCCGCTTCTTTAAGCGGTTCCTATTAACAAAACAGGCAAAGAGCCCTAATCTCCCGCCTCGTTGCAGCGCTGTGTTGAAACTGCTCCGCAGTTTCTTCCGATGCTTAAAAAAACAATATATAGGACTCTTCTTTATGGATAACGAATATGAATTTGGGGTTAAAATTCGCCATAATACTTAAAAGTCCTTTAATAAATTTCTAAAAAAGAGTGAATTTTCTCACAAAACATTTTGGGGAAATAGTTTAATTATTATGGATAGCTTAATTATGGGGAATTCCTCTATAGGGTTAGTACTAAAATAAACAAGCATTGTGAACCAATTTATCAGAATCTTATGAATGCGTTTGCCCGGGAAGCTTGCATATATAAAAAGACTAAAATACAATATACAGGGAAGGAGATGGGCTTTTGCAACAGGATAAAGGTAAACTTGATATCATTGCCAGTAAAGCTTTTTCGGCCAGTCCTGAACTGGTTCGGATTGTAGATTTTTTGAACAAAAGCCTGAAAGGCAAGAAAATAATGTTTGGTTTGAGTAAAAATAAAGAGAAAGAGCAGATGACCATTAGCATTTATGAATTTGAATAGCTTTGAGGTGAATGATAATTGAGTAAAGAACTTCGCGACTTTATTAAGGAAACCATTAGTATAATAGTTATCGCTTTTATTTTATCCTTGATCCTCAGGGCTTTCGTAATAGAGGGAAGAGAAATACCTTCCGGCTCTATGTTACAAACCCTGCAAATTGATGACCGGGTTATGGTAAATAAGTTCATTTATCATTTTAAGGAACCGGTGAGAGGCGACATAGTTATTTTTGATCCGCCTGAAGAATTAAATTCCAGCAAGTATTTTATCAAGCGGGTAATCGGACTGCCCGGAGAAAAGGTAGAAATGAAAGAAGGCCGGGTATTTATTAATGACAAACCCCTGTCTGAGCCCTACCTGCCTGAGGAAATAAACTATCAATTTGGACCGGTGGTAGTCCCTTCAGATGCCTTATTGGTTCTGGGTGATAACCGCAATTTTAGTTTTGACAGCCATATGTGGAATACCTGGTTAACCCGTGATCGGATCAAAGGTAAGGCTTTTATGATTTACTGGCCTCTGTCCCATTTTTGCCTTTTGGAACGGGAGGTTTCTTTTGAATGAGGATTCTCCTAACCAATGATGATGGAATTCACGCCCGGGGGATACAAGCTTTGATTGGAGAACTGGGCTCCATAGCGGAGCTCTTTGTAGTTGCCCCTGACCGCGAAAGGAGCGGAACCGGTCATTCCATTACGGTCTTTGATCCGATTAAAGTAATAAAGGCCAAATTGGCAGGAATAAAAGCCGGTTGGGTAATCGGAGGTACTCCGGTTGATTGTGTAAAACTGGCCAGCAGTAAGCTGGTAGGAGATAATATTGACCTGGTGGTATCCGGAATCAATCATGGGCCCAACCTGGGAACCGATGTATTGTATTCGGGAACGGTTTCGGCAGCGGTTGAAGGAGTTATTATGGGTTCCCCCTCCATTGCGGTATCTTTGAATTCCTTTGCCGCAGATACGGATTTTTCTTTTGCAGCCAGGTTTACCCGCCGGGTTATTCAGAATCTTTTTAAAAATGGTATGGAAAAGAAGACCTTGTTGAATATAAACATCCCCTACCTATGTCCGCAGGACATTAAAGGTATCAGAATCACCCGCCTGGGGGTTAGAAATTATGAAAACCTCTTTGAAGAAAGGCAGGATCCACGGGGTAACACTTATTTTTGGATGGGTGGCGGAGTATTGGAGGAACCGCAGGAAGAAGATAGTGATGTAAATGCAGTACAGCATTCCTACATAAGTATAACCCCCATACATTTTGATTTGACTGACTACCGCCTGGTAGAGCAGTATCGGAAATCATTCAGCCAGTTTTCACATTTATTGGGAGATGCCAATGATATTTTTTAGCCTAATTTTGAATACCGCCATATTTTTTATAGTACTTAACTTTTCTTATATAAAAAAGAAGAGGGAAAATCCGGCTTATCCTGATAAACCGGTAAGCCAACTAATTCTCTTCCCACTGGCTTTAGGGGTGGTATTTACTCTCATAGTAGATGTTTTCAGGGGATTTATGCTTTATCAGTTGCTTATATTTTTGCTGGCCGCTTTGCTTCTATATTGGATTTTTTATGTACTTAAGAAAAGCTAGGATTTTAGCAAAAAGCTTTGATAGTTTTATTAAAGTATAGTACCATTTTTACAGTTGACTTTTAATTAACGAGGAGGTTGTTTGATGAAGGTTTACCCTAGTAGTAAAATCCGTAATATTGCTTTTGTAGGTCATGGAGGGACAGGAAAAACCTCACTGGCAGAAGCGATGATTTATAATACAGGGGCTACCAAGAGGCTGGGTAAGGTTGACGATGGCAACACTGTAGCGGATTTTTATCCCGAGGAAATTAAAAAGAAAATAACCATTAGCACAGCTTTAGTGCCTTGCGAATACAAGGACCATAAAATAAATATTCTGGATACTCCCGGATATAGCGACTTTTACTTTGAAGTAGCCGGTACTATGCGGGTCGCAGATTCCATGCTGGTAGTTCTCTCCGCCACTGCCGGTGTGGAAGTGCAAACAGAAATCGTGTGGGAAGACTATCCCACGGTTCCCAAGCTTGCTTTCATAAATAAGATGGATCGAGAAAATGCTGATTTCTACAAAGTATTGGATGATATGAAAAACAGCTTTACTGATAATATTGTTCCGGTACAAATACCTATTGGAGCCGCCGAGAGCTTCAAAGGGATAGTGGACCTTTTAAAAATGAAGGCCCTGATATTTGAAGCCGGGAGTGGAAAAATCAGCGAAGAGGAAATTCCCGCTGATATGATGGACGAGGTAGAGAGCTTTAAAGAAACCCTGATTGAAGCTGCTGCTGAGGCCAATGATGATTTGCTGGGCAAGTACCTGGAGGGAGAAGAACTCAGTGACGCGGAAATAATGGATGGCATTAAAGAAGCAGCATCCAATGGTTCGGCAGTATTTGTCTTTTGTGGCTCAGCCTTAAATAATATGGGTGTCAGCCCCTTGATGGATTTCATCGTAAACTGTGGCGCAGCTCCAGATAAGAATCCTTTGGTAGCCGGTAAAGACATGGAAAATGAAGCGAACCTGGCTCAAGTGTTTAAGACCATCGCCGACCCTTATATAGGCAGGCTGACCATGTTTCGTTTATTTACCGGTAAGCTAAAAGCTGATTCCGTAGTATATAATGCCAATAAGGAAAAAGAGGAAAAAATCGCCCAATTATTGATTATGACCGGCAAAGAACAGGCTTCAGTTCCCGAGATTTATGCCGGTGATATCGCAGCAGTAGCTAAACTTTCGGTTACTTCAACCGGAGACAGTCTAACCCTCAAAGCCCAACCAGTAATTATGGATCCCATTGAGTTCCCCGAGCCTACGCTGGGAATAGCTATTGAACCTCGCAGCAAAGGCGATGAGGACAAGTTAAGCGGAGCCCTGCAAAGACTTCTTGAGGAAGACCCCACCATTCGGGTAGAAAAGAATGCGGAAACCCGGCAGACAATTCTAAGGGCCATGGGTGATACGCATGTAGATATAATCCTGGAGAAGTTATCCCGCAAATTTGGGGTGGATGTTATCAGCCGGGAAATGAGGATTCCCTACCGGGAAACCATAAAGACTTCAGTAGAGGCTGAAGGTAAACATAAGAAGCAGAGCGGTGGGCACGGGCAATATGGTCATGTTTTCGTAAAATTCGAACCCCTTTATGAGGGAGAATTTGAGTTTGCCGAGAATGTTTTTGGAGGGTCAGTTCCGCGGCAGTACTTCCCGGCAGTGGAAAAAGGACTGATTGAAGCCATGGAAGAAGGGGTACTGGCAGGCTATCCGGTAACCAATATTAAGGCAACCTTGTATGATGGTTCTTATCACTCGGTGGACTCCTCTGAAATGGCTTTTAAGATGGCGGCTCGCATAGCCTTTAGAAAGGGTGTTGAATCTGCCAAACCGGTTTTGCTGGAGCCCATTATGAATGTGCAAATTGAGGTTCCTGAAGCATATATGGGCGATATAATCGGCGATTTAAACAGCCGGCGGGGAAGAGTGCAGGGAATGGAACCGGCAGGCAAAAAACAGCTTATTAAGGCTCAGGTTCCCCTGGCGGAAATGGCGCGCTATACTATTGATTTAAAGTCAATGACCCAGGGGCGCGGCAAGTTTAAAATGGAGTTTTCCAACTACGAAGAAGTGCCGGGCCAAAACGCTGAAAAAATAATAGAAAAAGCCAAACAGGAAAAAGAAGAAAAGGAAAAATAGCAGCAAGTCAACAGGGGACCTTAAAGGCCCCCTGTTTTGTCTAAGTACAGGTTTCTTTAGCGTCGCATTTCCCTAAAGGGAAAAAAGAAGCTTTCGTCAGCTGAGTTTTGCCGGTCAATAAAATAGAAATAATAATCTTTGGAGTAAATGGGCTTTTGTTCATTTCGCAGTTCATATAGAATATAGACGATAAAAACTATTGCCGCCAGAGACAGTAAAATGGCCATAAAATAAAGTGCATTGCCAGTTGCCAAGAGGGCCCAAAAGGAGAAACACAAAATAATGGCGGCCAATAGTATTTGGACAAAAAGAAGTTTATTTTCTTTCAATCTAGTTGCCTCCATTTATCTTTTTTGGATTATTCACTGTTTGGGGCAGCTTAATACATAAAGAAGGAGAATTAGAATGGGGAAAAGATCGGCTAAACGGTTCAGGAGAGTGGTAATATGAAAAGCTTAAGTAATTATTTGATGGAACAATTGCTTACTTTTATTTCGCAACCAGCGTTAAAAGAAATACTAATTGCGGTTTTGGTATTTTTGATATTTTGGCTTTTGGGGAAATTATTCTATCGAAAAGTTCTAAGCTGGCTTCTACAAATGAGCAATAAAAGTAAGTCAAAATGGGACGAAACAATCTTTACCGCCCTGGGAAAACCAATGCAAGTTCTTATTATATTAATTGGACTATATCTGGCCCTGGATATTTTATTGAACAGTGTTTCTCAGGAAGAAATGCTTTTAAAGCTTTTTCGTTCCAGTCTGGTAGCTACTCTGGGCTGGGCTCTTTACCGCTTGTCTGCCAGCAGTTCTATTTTATCTCAAGAAGCCCGGGAAAGATGGAACATAGATAGTATTTTAATACCGTTATTATCCAAGGTTCTGCACTTTCTTATTATTGCTCTGGTCATTATTATCATTGCGGGGGAATGGGGTTTTGATGTCAACGGTTTTATTGCCGGTTTGGGATTAGGGGGGCTGGCCCTGGCTTTAGCGGCCAAGGATATGCTGGCCAACCTCTTTGGTGGTATAGTTATTATTTTGGAAAAACCCTTCATTATTGGTGACCGTATATCTATACCAGGTGTTGAAGGGACAGTTGAAAGCATTTCCTTTCGCAGTACCGGAATCAGAACTTCTGAACAGTCCCTGGTTACGGTTCCTAACTCCGCCCTGGCGACTCAAGCCATTACCAACTATAGCCGTATGGGCAAACGCAAGATAAGCATTAATTTAGGTATATCATATCATACCAGCAAAGCGCAGATAGAATCTGTTATAAATAAGCTTAAACAGATGCTTACGGAACATCCTGCTGTAGATCCCGAAACCATATTGGTGAATTTTGAATCTTTTGGGGAAAGCAGTTTGAATATTTTTCTATACTTTTTCACCAAGACAACCGTATGGGCTGAATACCTGCTTATAAAGGAGGAACTTAATTTAAAGATAATAGAGATTTTGGAGGATGAGGGGGTGGAAATCCCCTTCCCCAGTCGCAATCTTTATCTGCTAAAAACCGAGGAGACAAAATCGTAGCTATATAAGGATTTGTTTACATGATTCATTTCCAAACAAAAACCGCGCAGTTTGCGCGGTATCATTATTCATTATGGCAGGGGAGAGAGGTCTCGAACCCCCAGCCCTCGGTTTTGGAGACCGATGCTCTGCCAATTGAGCTACTCCCCTGTACGCTGTATACTAGCAGAGTAAATTCTATCATAAACCGTAGGATGTTTCAATACTTGCTCTGGTCTTAATAATTTCTGTTTTTTTGTAAGTCTTCTATTCTGAACCGCGTAAGTCTATAATATAAATTGCTTAATAAGCAATACTATGAGAGGTGAAAGTGTGAATAACGTACTGGTATTGATGGGAGGAACCTCTGAGGAACGGGAAGTTTCCTTAAGAAGCGGCAAGGCTGTTTATGAGGGTCTAAGAGAAGCGGGATATGAAGTGGAAGCTTTAGATTTTACACCGGAGACTATACATCGGATAAAAGAAATTTCTCCTGATGTGGTTTTTATAACCCTGCACGGTAAGAACGGGGAAGATGGTACCGTTCAAGGTTATCTTGAACTTCTGGGAATACCTTACACCGGATCAGGAGTTTTAGCCAGTGCTGTCTGTATGAATAAAGTGATAACCAAGAAGCTTTGTAGCTTTGAAGGCTTGCCCACGGCTGATTTTCAAGTTATCAAAAAGAGAGGGTTCAATAGAGATTCGTTTAATCCAGCTTTGTTAATGGAAGACTTTGGCCTGCCCCTGGTGGTTAAACCGGCTACCCAGGGTTCCAGTGTGGGTACATCGATTGTTAGAGAAAGCAAAAATATTGTGCCGGCCCTTGAACTGGCTTTTTCCCTGGATGAAGAAATCCTGGTGGAGAAATTTATTGCCGGAACCGAGCTTACTGTAACGGTATTGGGTAAGGATAGTCTTAAAACATTACCGGTAATTGAGATAGTACCGAAGAATGAATACTATGATTATGAATCCAAGTATATGCCGGGAATGTCTGATCATATAATACCAGCCAGGATCAGTGAACCGGAAAGAGAAAAAGTAGAGGAAATAAGCTGTAAAGCCTATGAGGCAGTAGGATGCCGGGGTTATGCCAGAATCGATTTGATACTTGACCGGGAAGGCAATCCTTATATATTGGAAATAAATACACTTCCGGGAATGACTGGGACCAGCCTGGTTCCTGATGCGGCCAGAGCAGCAGGTATAAAGTTCCCGGAATTACTCGATTTTTTTGTTAAGATGGCCCTGGAGAAATAAGAGCTCACAATTTTAAACCTGAACTGCTTTTGATATAAAGCTGCTCTCTGACTGCAAGTCCTGAGCAGTTTTTCTTTTGGCCAATTATGTTGACATAATATATTTTATTTTCAAGCAAAGGAAAAATTATTGGCAGAAAGGACGATTAGCTTCCTTACAGCCAAGTATCTGTTATAATTGTCCTAAGTAATAGCAGGGAGATGAATCATGGATAATAGATTAGAAGAAATAAAGAACAAGGTAAATGCGGGAGAAAGGCTCTCACGGGAAGACGGAATTTACTTGTACCAAAGCAATGATTTACTGGCAATAGGGGAAATGGCCCGTAACAAAAAACTGTCAGTCTCAGGGCGCCGGGTCTATTTCAATATAAACCGCCACATAAACCTTACCAATATATGTGTATCACGTTGCCGGTTTTGTGCTTTTGGTGTAGATGAAGATGGCAATTCTGGTCCTTATTTGATGAGCCCGGATGAAGCTTTTGCCTACGGGGCTGAAGCCGTGGACTATGGTATTACCGAATTTCATGTCGTAAGTGCTATGCATCCCCATATGGGGCTTGATTATTATATTGAGGTTATTTCTCGCCTGCATAAGGCCTATCCGGATATTCATATTCAGGCCTTTACTGCGGTGGAGATTTTTCATTTCTCCAAAATAAGCGGACTACCAGTTCGCGAAGTACTTCAACAATTAAAGGATGCCGGCCTTGGCTCCATTCCAGGTGGAGGAGCAGAAATTCTCAATGATGATATACGACAGGAACTTTGCCCGCGTAAAGCCAGTAGTGATGAATGGTTAAATGTTCACCGTATTGCCCACCAGATGGGGATAAAGACCAATTGCACCATGCTTTACGGTCACATTGAGGAGATTGAAGATAGGGTTGAGCATTTGATTCGCCTGCGTGATTTACAGGATGAAGCCCCCGGTTTTCAGGCATTCATCCCTTTACCCTTCCTTCCGGAAAATACTAAAATCAGTCACCTGAAGAGAACCGGGGCGGTAGATGATTTAAAGACCATTGCTATCTCACGCCTTATGCTGGACAATATGGAGCATATCAAGGCCTTTTGGATTATGCTAGGGCTTCCCGTAGCTCAGATTGCCCTGGAATTTGGGGCCGATGATATTGACGGAACCGTGGTAGAGGAAAGGATTATGCATGCTGCCGGGGCCAGTACGGAGAAGGGGATAAGCAAAGAAGAGCTGGTGCATCTAATCAAAGAGTCCGGCTATATCCCAACGGAGAGGGATACTTTATATAGTATTATCCGGGAATTCTAAAAAGCGCTTTATCAGCAGCTTCATTGTATTGAAGGGAGTATTGCCATATGCGGCCCAGAGTTGGACATATACAATTCATCAATTGTTTCCCCTTGTTTTATGGTTTAATAGAGAAAAAATTTTTACTGGAGATTGATTTAATTAAGGGTAATCCCTCTGACCTTAACCGTATGCTCCAGGAAAACCTCCTGGATCTGGCCCCTATACCTTCCATAGCCTATGCCAGGAATTACCGGGACTATGTGCTTATGCCGGATATTTCGGTAAGCTGTGATGGAGAAGTAAAGAGTATTTTCTTTTTTTCCAAAGTACCTATAAATGAACTGCACCAAAAAAAAGTGGCTCTTACCAATACTTCGGCAACTTCGCAGGCCCTTCTTCGTGTGATCTTAGCCCGATATTATAATATTATGCCAGAGTACTTTTCCTCTGCTCCCGAACTGGGAGCCATGCTTATGGAGGCTGATGCAGCACTACTGATCGGTGACGATGCCCTTAGAGCCCGCTATAAAAACCAGGATCGCCTGTACATCTATGATCTGGGAGAAGAATGGAAAAAGTTTACCGGTCTGCCTATGGTTTTTGCACTCTGGGCGATAAAAAAAGACTTTGCCAGCAAGAACGTCGAGCAATTGAGAATTATCAAGGAGACCTTTACTGAATCGATCAAATTCAGCCTGGAAAATGTACTGGATGTGGCAAAAAAAGCTTCGCAATGGGAAGATTTTGGGGCTGATTACCTGGTAGATTATTTTCGTTGTTTGCGCTTCGACTTTGATTCCGGTAAACAGGAAGGTTTAATGGAATACTATCGCCAGGCGAAAAATCAAGGCCTTTTAGATGAGGTGCCGCCGCTGGAAATACTGGATATTTGAGCGGAAGACAGAGGACGGAAAATAAGGGTATGAAAGTTGGATTAATATTCCTTGCTGATATGCGGGTTTAGTGAGGGATGTTCAAAATAAGGCAGCAAGATTTTTGTCTTTTTCGCGAGAAATTATGTCTATGCAACAGTTTCATTTCGAGGAGAGAGGTGCCAATTACTATTAGACAGCGACTTAAGGAGATTATGAAGGGGCGGCGCATGAGCGATGAGGATTTTCAACTCTTGTATGAGCAAGGAGAGCTCCTGGAGATAGGACAGGCTGCCAACCGGAAAAGAGAAGAAAGATTTGACAATAACCAGGCTACTTTTGTTATTGACCGCAATATCAATTACAGCAATATTTGTTCATGCAAATGCCGTTTTTGTGCCTTCTACCGTGATAAAGAGGATGCAGATGCTTATGTAATAAGCCCGGAAAGCCTTTTTGCCAAGATTGATGAAGCCATGGAGCTGGGAGCTACCCAGCTTATGATTCAAGGTGGGCTTAACGATGATCTGGATATAAGATATTTTGAAGAAATGTTTAGCAGTATCAAAGCCCGCTACGATATTTGTATTCATTCCTTGACCGCTCCGGAAATAGCCTTTATTGCCCGTACTTCCGGGCTGAATATAAGGGAAACTCTGATGCGGCTGAAAGCGGCTGGCTTGGATTCGCTTCCCGGCGGGGGGGCCGAGGTTTTACATGATGAGGTGCGACAGAAGATAAGTCCCAAGAAAATTAGCAGTAGCCAATGGCTGGAGGTAATGAAAACTGCCCATGAAATAGGCATGGAAACGACTGCAACCATGATGATGGGTAGTGTGGATCAACTTGAGCACCGGGTGGCTCACCTGCGTCTGATAAGAGATTTGCAGGATGAAACCGGAGGGTTTAGAGCCTTTATTCCCTGGACCTACCAACCGGGTAATAACGAACTGATGGGGCGTAAAATGTACTCGGCCCAGTACCTGAAATTCCTGGCCCTGTCCCGGCTCTATTTGGATAACTTTGCTCACATCCAGGGTTCCTGGGTTACGCAGGGGGATAGGGTGGGGCAGATTTCATTGCTTTTCGGTGCCGATGATCTGGGCAGTATTATGATAGAAGAAAATGTGGTTCGTTCAGCAGGTCTGGAATATAAAATGAAGAAAGAAGAAATGATCGAACTTATTAGGGGAGCCGGTAGGATTCCTGCACTAAGAGACACCGAATACCGGATATTAGAGGTATATTAGTCATCGGAAGACAGAAGACGATTTAAGTTATTTCCTACTACATCCTACCGTCCAAAGGCCTTTTAACTCACTCTTTATCGGTGCTTGTGGCCTTAGGATGCGGTGGGTTAGTAAGAACAATAGGGTTTGACAGAGAGGAGTTGGACAGGTGGAAATTCCCGGCTGCGAGCTGGCCTTTATCGGCGGGTCCAGCAGCTTGAGTATTGAGGTTCCGGAAAGCCTGGGCCTGGATTATGTTCAAGTTCTAGAGAAGAGCCTGGTTTTTTCCACTCCTTACGGTTTGAGCCCCGAATTCAAGCTGATGAATATCCAAGGAGAACAAGAGGAGAGGAAAGTCTTAAGCTGCCGGATGCATGGTTGGCGCAGCGGAGTCAGCAGGGCTGATGCTTCCCGTCAAGTGTTTTGGGTTTTACAGCAAGCGGGGGTAAAAAGAGTACTGGCGGAAGGTGGAGTGGGGGCAATTAATCACCTGCTCAAACCCCGAGATGTAATTATACCCCATGATTACATGGACTTTTCCCTGCGAAAAGATGTAGGACTGGAGGAGCGCCACCTTTTAGTTATGCGTGAGGCTCTTTGTAGAGTTATGAGGAAACAGCTGCTGGAATTACTGGAGAAGAGTTGGAAATTTCGAGTTTTTGACCGGGGAGTTTATGTTAATACCGATGGCCGGCATTTTGAGAGCCCTGCGGAAGTGGCTTTTTTTAAAATGGCCGGAGGTGACATAGTAGGACAGAGCATCTGTCCCGAGGTATACCTGGCACGGGAAATAGGGGCTTGTTATGTAGGCTTATACCTGGTGGTGAATTATGCCGAAGGAATTGTTAGCCCTTGGGAACACGAGGAACTGGCCGAAATATTTTATGGCGAAAGCCAGACCCTGGCAAGAATGGTCTTTGAATTCTTCAGAACCCTACCCCCTGGTCGAGAATGTAATTGTGCTGAACTGCGCAAGGAGACTCTCTTGAAAGAAGTATATAAGTAAGGGACATTGAGCGTTGCTGATATGACCCCCGGTTGTTGGAATCTTGGAGGAGGTTTAATATGCAAAAAACATCTAGCACTACCAAACTGGTAATTTTTCTTGTAGTTTTGGGGCTAATATCTTATCTTGCCAGCCTTTATGTGGACTGGTTGTGGTTTAAATCAGTTAACTTCCAGAGTGTCTTTTCGACCATACTATTAAACAAGATAGGCTTGTATGTCTTTGTTTTCCTGGCTACAGCTTTGCTTTTTGCTTTCAACCTGCGTTTGACCAGAAGGCATATGGGGCCGGTGAAAGAACCTGTCTATGATGACGAGGAAGGACGAGTTATCTACCTGGATGATGAAAAGACTCCCTGGAAAGACTTCCTGCGGGGAAAATCCTCCCGCTGGCTTTATCTGGGTATCAGTTTATTCGCAGCTTACCTGGTAAGCTCGGTAGCTGTTGATAACTGGATAGTAGTTCAACAATATATCAACCGGGTACCTTTTGGAACTACCGATCCTATTTTTAGCAAGGATTTAGGTTTTTATTTTTTTAATTTGACTTTTTACAAGTTTGCTTACGGTACCTTGATGATGGCTTTGATATTATTATTTATAACCCTGGGCTCTATTTATCTTATAAATGCTTCCACGGACCTTCTTTTTGGCAATTGGAGACAATTCAGCTTTGCCAAAGGTCACCTGGCTACTTTGCTGGCGGCGATATTTTTGCTGAAAGCCTGGGGTTACAAGCTGGCTGCCTATGATATTCTTTTTTCCCCGGCCGGCATTGTCTATGGAGCCACCTATAGCGATATTTTTGCCCGTCTGCTCAGCTACCGCATCCTCCTGCTATTATCGATAATCATTGCCGCCGTTATTCTGGCCAATATTTTTGTTAAAAAATTCAAGTGGATTTTAATAAGCCTGGGTACCTGGGTGCTGGTAGCTTTTCTAATGGGAAGTGTATATCCTTCCTTGATTCAGAAATTAGTGGTACAGCCCAATGAATTTAACAAAGAGAAACCCTACATTGAAAACGCCATTAAATATACCCGCCAGGCCTACAGCCTGGACCGGGCGGAAAACCGGGAGTTTAATATTGACTATAATCTGGATATTTCCGACCCCAGCCATCAGAGCACCATAGATAATATTCGTCTCTGGGATTGGCAGCCTCTGCGCACCACTTACAAAAACCTGCAGCAGCTCAGGAGCTATTATGTTTTTGACGATGTTGATGTTGACCGCTACACCGTAGATGGAAAGTACCGGCAACTGATGCTTTCAGTACGGGAGATAGACCAGGAAGAACTGCCCCAGCAGGCCAAAACTTGGATAAACCAGCGCTTGATGTATACGCATGGCTATGGTTTAGTGGTCAGTCCTGTGACTGAAGTGGCGGAGGAGGGATTTCCCCAGTTCTTTGTAAAGGACATACCGCCACGCTTTTCTACCGATTTAAAGATAAAACGACCGGAAATATATTTTGGAGAGAAAACCGATAATTATGTGATAGTAAACACCGAACAAAAAGAATTTGATTATCCGGCAGGGGAGAAGAATGTCTATACTCGCTATGAGGGAAAGGACGGAATCAAGATTAAATCTTTTGCCCGCCGCCTTCTTTTTGGCTGGGTCTTAAAAGATTACAAGATGCTCTTGTCCTCAGATATTTCTAACGAGAGCCAGGTTTTGATGAACCGCAATATTCTGGAGAGAGTACAAAAAGTAGCGCCTTATCTAAGCTATGATGGCGACCCTTATGTTGTAATTAATGATGACGGCAAGCTTTACTGGATTCTGGATGCCTATACCGTCTCTGACAAGTATCCATACTCGGAGCCTTTCGACAAGCAACGTAATAATTACCTGCGCAATTCAGTAAAGGTAATCTGTGATGCCTATACTGGAAAGATGAACTTTTATATTGCTGATGAATCCGATCCTATTATAAAGACCTATAGCCGGATATTCCCCCAGGTATACCAACCACTAACTGCGATGCCCGAGAGCTTGCGCAGCCATTTACGCTATCCGGTGGATATGTTTTCCATACAGGCGCAGATGTACCGGACTTTCCATATGACTGATCCGTCAGTATTTTACAATAAGGAAGACCCCTGGTTAATACCCAACGAGACGGTTGAGGATAAGCAGGTAAAGATGGAGCCCTATTACCTGGTAATGCGCTTGCCGGAAGAAGAAAAACCGGAATATATCTTGATGATGCCCTTTACTCCCAAGAGCCGGGCAAATATGGTTGGTTGGATGTGTGCACGCATGGACGGGGACAATTATGGCAAGATGCTGGTCTATAATTTTCCCAAACAGGAAACTATATATGGGCCGGAGCAAATCGAATCCAGAATCAACCAGAACACAGAAATAGCCCAGCAGCTTAGCCTTTGGGATCAGAGGGGTTCCCGGGTGTATCGTGGTAATCTGCTGGTTATTCCCATGGGTAATTCCGTATTATATGTGGAACCGCTGTATCTACAAGCGGAGAATAACCGCTTGCCGGAACTAAAACGAGTGATTGCCGCCTTTGAAAACAAGGTGGTAATGGAGCCCTCACTTGATACGGCTTTGCTTAAATTATTTGGCCAGGACCAGCGTGTAGAAAGCCAGCGAACAGGAGTAGTGCTTACCCCGGGGGAACTTCCCGGAGCCACAGTAGCTGAGCTGGCCAAATCAGCCCGGGAATACTATGACCGGGCCAACCAGTTGTTGCGGGATGGTGACTGGGCCGGTTATGGGGAGAATATCAAGAAGCTTAATGAAACCATCAGCCGTCTGGAGGAAGCAGTAAAACCATAAAGACAAGGAGAAAAGGAATAAATGAATCACAGTTTGCGGATAGTCTGCCTGGGGGACAGCATTACCTATGGCTTTCCCTGGGGACCGCAGGCCTCATGGGTAACTATGCTGGATGAGGTCTTGGATGGAGAAGTTATTAACCGGGGAATTAACGGCAATACCACTGCGAATATGCTGGCTCGCTTCGAAAGAGCCGTTTTGAAGTATAATCCCAGCCATGTCATTATTATGGGCGGTACCAATGATGTTATTTGTGGAGAGTCTTTTGACCGTATTACCTGGAACATTCGTGAGATGGTGGAACGGGCTGAGAAGGCCGGGATAAAAGTGGTGTTGGGAATACCTACGGCGGTTGATGAACCGTATTGGGAGAAGCTTCTGATCAGATTGCGTAGCTGGATTAAAGATTTAGCTAAGCAAGAGGACCTGCAGATTATTGATTTTTCCCGCCCTTTCTATGATGATAAAGGGCGGGTCAGGAGCGATTTGTTGCTGGCTGATGGCGGACACCCCAGCCGGGCTGGTTACCAGGCCATGTTTGCCCAAATCGACCTTAAAATATTTACCGATTGACATTCCCAGATCCGCCATTCCCACTTCCAACTTCCCGTCTCCCACCTCTCAAAGGCTGGCCGGAACCTCATCTGGAGGTAAAGGTGTAATATTTATGGTTTCAAAAGCCTCGTGGCCCGGCTTGAATATTTTAACCTGGGCCATATTTTCTTTTCTGGCATCACTATACCGGGCTACTATGGCAGCGGCCAGGTTGATTTCATCTGCCTGGGGATCATCATCTCCTCGTAAGAGGCCTAAAGGTCCGGGACGATCCAGTACTTTAAAAAGATAATCATTACCCCGGGCTATTTTTTGAATATTTTCATTTTCGCTGTGATTCCTACCCACAGCCAATAATGTTCTTTCCCCCAGGTAAAAGTGGCGTCCCAGTTTCAGGATTTCCATTTCCCCGGCTTCCAGCTCCGGTTTTACTTCCAACAATTTCTTTAGACGGCGGCTAAAACTAGCTTCTGTAAGCAGACAACCACCGGCAGGTGTGGGGTAATCATAGATGCCTAATTTTTCAGCCAGCTCAATCTGCCGGGTTCTACCACGCCCGCTTATGTCCATAAGTTGCTCACGGTCAACCCAGCCTTCTGTTTCAGGTATAGTCGCCGGTAGCAGTCGAGCTGAAAGGGGCCTGAGCACCAGCCCCCGGAAGCCCGAGAGTTTGTCCACCGCATTTAGAGCCGAGCGGTTCTGACTCATCGGCCTTTGTCCTAAAACTTCACCACTGATTAAGAAACTGGCATCAAGCTTTTGCATAAATTCTCCGGCCTTTCTCAGCATGTAACCATGGCAATCAATACAGGGATTAAAATTTTTGCCATAGCCGTAAACCGGATTTTTTAATACCCCTTCTATGTATTCTTTTCCGGTATCCAGGACAAATAATTGAATTCCCAGTTCTTTAGCGGCCATATGGGTAGCACGGTTGGCTCCAAAAAAAGGGCTGGAGAAATTGACCCCGATGACGGTAAGACCCTGTTTTTTTACCAGGGCGGCAGCCAATTGAGAATCCAAGCCACCAGAGAATAGACATACTGCTTTCACTAAACTCTTCCTTTCATTAAGTTTATCATAAGTTATATCTTCAATAATACCGCAGAGTTTGGGTATATGTGCCTGGTATCAATTTACCCCTTACTCCTTACTCCTCACTATTATGATATCCTCATCGCTTATAACTTTTATCCCGTTTTGCTTCAAGAGAGCGGTACATACTCCATCACCGGAGCGCAAACAAGACTTGAAGCTGCCATCATATATGCTTCCAGCTCCGCAGGAAGGACTGCGGCTTTTAAAGATAGCCGAATGCGCTCCGCTTGAATGAGCAAGCTCCAGCGTTTTCAAGGCCCCTTGCACAAAATTCCGGCTCAGATCATTACCATTCGCATCTATAACCCGGGCCTGCCCCCGGAGTACATCTTCACCGCTTCCACCTATTATTTCTGCCGGGCAACGGGGAGTTGACAGGCCTCCCAACTCCTCCGGGCAAACAGGAATCACCTGATTCTTTTTCCACAGATACAATAAATAGGGATTAAGATTATTACCTCCGTTATATTTGCAGTTTATTCCGCAGAGGCATGCACTGACAAGCTTCATATAAATAATTCTCTCCTAAAAAGATTAATCTATGAGCTATGTTGAGGGCTTGCTTTTCCTAAAAACACTCCTCTTTTATCCGATGACTAACTCGCTCTAAGACTCCCGCCTCTATAGGCAGGAGTAAGAGCGACTAAGTCCCTGGATAAGTGCGGCTAAGCTTCAGATGGAGTTAAAACTCCACCTGAAGCAAGTCTTACTTTATGCAAGATGTTTACTTACTGTTAGCAAAGAAGACATTGCTTTCATATTATATGATACAAAACAAACATTGCGGGGTTAAGTAAATATGAAAGAATTTATAATGCAAGATGTAAAACTTCGACCTGAACAGGATGAAAAAGAATTAATAATAAGCGGCGACCTGGCTGCCCACCTGAGCATAGGAGAGGAGCAGAATATAAAGTTTCAGGTGGGTCGAAACTATAAGAATATGGTTTTAAAAATAAGTCATGCTGAAAAAAGCCGCAATACTATCACTATTAATACGAGCCTGGCACGAAAGATGCGTATTAGTCCCAACCGTAAGTATGCGGTTAACGCCCGGGGAAATACTATTCAGATTGGGCCGGTGGTGGGGATTATGGCGGAGACTTCCCGGGATGCCAGGAGGCCGTTTGGAGGCCAGACCTTCTTTATTAAGCAGCTTCTTCAAAGTGGTCGGGCTCTGGGACAAATATGTTTTGCCTTTAGTCCTTTCAGTATTGATTGGAAGAGTAAGAGTATTCACGGCTATAGCTGGGGGGATAAGGGCTGGATTCAAGGGCGTTTTCCCCTTCCTGATGTGGTTTACCCGCGAGAAAAAGCATATTCTCCGGTAAAGCTAAACATCAGGAGAAGACTGGAAAACATGGACGTAAAATTTTTAAATCCCGCACTTATTGGCAAGTGGCAAACCTACCGGGTTATCACCCAGAATCCCGCTCTTGTACCATTTATTCCCGATACCCGCCTGGTCAACAGCTTCAGCCAGGTAGACAGAATGATAAAGAAATACACTGCGGTTTATTTAAAACCGGTGGCAGGTTCCCAGGGAAGAAACATTGTCCGGGTAGTAAAGAAAAAAAATGATTCTGTTTACCAGTATCAGTACCAATTAAATGGTCGTCTGGTTAAGGGAAGCGCTTCCAGCTTGGCCCAATTACGGAGTTGTTTGAAACCGATAATGGGGAATCGTACTTATATAGCGCAGAAACAGATAAATCTACTACAATCGGCGGGTAATATTATTGATGTTAGGATTTTGGTGCAAAAGGATCACAGCGGAATTTGGGATGTTACCGGTATGGCTTGCCGCGTGGGCAGACCCGGTTCCATCACCAGCAATATATCAGCCGGGGGCAGCGGACAAAAATTAGAAATCACCCTGAGAGAAAAGTTCCCCGATCAGGAAAAACAGCAGGAAATTATTGAGAAGCTGCGCTTTGTAGCGGTGGAAGCTTGTCGTACCCTGGAGGGGAGTATAGGCAGCAGTGGGGAGATGGGAGTGGATATAGGTATTGATAAAGGAGGACAGGTTTGGTTTATTGAAGCTAATTTAAGACCTGCCCGGCAGGTCTTTACTTTAATCGGGGAAAAGAAAACCCGCCTGCTTTCAGTTAAGAGACCAATGTTGTATTGTCGCTACCTGGCTGGATTCTAGTTTTTTATGGCCCCGGCCATGGGGGGTTAATTGGTGATTATATTTAGAGGGGATTTATTATGAATACTGTTGGAATAATATATATATCCAGAGATTTAATGAGAAAATTATCTCTGCCGGCTCAAAGTGAGATAAGAGTAAGGGTTGGAAATCTGGTTATTAACAGTAAATTAGTGATTCAGGAGCTTAAGAAAAAATCATATATGCTCTCCCCATCTTTGGCTCGAGCCCTTTATATAAAAAAGAGAAAGCGCATGAAACTGCGTTATGATCAGCGGGAAAACATTATTCACCTGGGACCGACCATAGGCATACTTTCCACCTTTTTGCCCAACCGTGGAGAATATGACCCGTTGAGTATGCAGGCAGAACTGATATTTCTCAGCAATATCGGCAAGACCCTGGTCGGCCAGAGCTATGTCTTCACCCCGGGTTCCATAAACTGGTCTAATAACACTGCCAGGGGCTATGTTTACAAGCAAGTAACTCCAGATAGGGGAGTATGGATAGCAAATGTTTATCCTCTACCTGATGTTGTATATGACCGTATACCAAGTCGTAGCAGTGAAGCACGATCTTTGATTAGGAATACTAAAAACAGACTATGCCAACTACCCTATTTAAAATATTTTAATCCTTCTTTTTTGAATAAGTGGAAAGTGTATCAGCTCTTAATTAATGATCCCTCATTGCATCCCTATATACCTGAAACCCGAGTGCTGACAGCTGAGAATCTCAAGGATTTACTGGCCAAGTATAATCTATTATTCCTAAAACCAGCGAACGGCAGCCTGGGAAAGGGAATAATAAAAGTAAAGCGAGATGAAAAGGGCACCTTACATTATGTTACTTCAGGTAGAAGGAAAATTAGAAGTTCTGCCGATAGTGTAGCAGAATTAATGAAAAAGACCAAAGTTTATCGAGGAAACAGGGCGTATATAGCCCAGCAGGGGATATTACTGGCCAGTTATAAGGGTTCCCCCTTTGATTTGCGTATTGTTTATCAAAAGAATGCGCGAGGAGTATGGCAAATCAGTAAAAGCTTTGTACGAGTTGCTGCCCGTGGAAGCAGTGTATCCAATTTGGCCAGTGGTGGTAGAGTGGAAAAAACCAAACATATTCTCAAATACCTTTATAAAAAAAGCGCAGTGGTCGAAGAAAAGAACTTGCAAATTAAACAGCTCTGCCAGCAGGTCGCTGAAACCTTGGAGAAAGCAAGCCGGGCCAATTATGGGGAATTGGGATTGGACATTGGCTTGGATAAGAATGGTTCCCCCTGGCTTATAGAAGTCAATTCCAAGCCTCGCAAAACAACAGAGAGCGAAGTTTCACAGGTAATTGTAAAAAACACCTTTCGCCGACCCTTGGAATACAGCGCTTACCTCGCAGGCTTTTAGCTGCATTAAAAGCTTTATGACAACTTTTACCCTAGGCAAGAAGGGTTTTTGTAAAGTTTTCTCATAAAAACATAATATTTTCCTTCCTATGGCTCCATATAAGCCCATAGAACAACTTGAGGGATATGGACTGTAGCCGCAATTGTTATATAATAAAGATAATTAGTTGCGAAAGGAAGTGGAAAGGCAAATGGAAACGAGGACTCGATCATCAAAAGCAATTAAATTATTATTGGTAATGGTGTTGGCGGTAGTTGTTGGAGGCGCCTGCCTGGTCTTTTGCAATTACTATACAGGTGATGAAGGTAAAATCCAGGCACAAGCCACCACCAATCAGACTGCAAATACTGTGGTTCTGGGGCCAAGCAGTGTTGCTGATATGGTGGAAAAGGCCAGCCCAGCAGTAGTCAACATTGAAACCACTGTAGTGGGAAAAAGCTTCGGAGGCAATGAGTTTTTCAACGATCCTTTCTTCCGCCAGTTTTTCGGCAATGATATAATGATTCCCCGGCAAAATGAGCAGCATGGTATCGGAACCGGTTTCATTATCAATGAAGAAGGTTATGTGGTAACCAACCAGCATGTAATAGACGGGGCCAGTAAAATAACCGTCAACCTCAATGGGAATAAAAAGTACCAGGCCCGAGTGGTAGGCCAGGATTATGATCTGGATCTGGCGGTTTTAAAGATTGATGCTAAAGAGAAACTGGCCACCTTGAAGATGGGTGATTCCGATGTTATACGAGTGGGAGAATGGGTAGTGGCCATCGGTAATCCTTACGGATTGGATCATACCGTAACTGCCGGAGTAGTCAGTGCCAAAGGTCGCCCCATTCAAATTGAAAACCGGGTATACAAGAATCTGATTCAGACCGACGCCGCTATAAATCCGGGTAATAGCGGGGGACCCCTTTTAAGTACTAAAGGTGAAGTAATTGGGATAAACACTGCGGTTGATGCACAGGCACAGGGTATAGGTTTTGCCATTTCCATAAATACTGCCAAGGAAGTACTGGACGAGCTAATCAATAAGGGTAAGGTGATTAGGCCCTACATCGGAGTATGGTTACAGCCGGTAGACGAAAAACTGGCCAGCTATCTTGGAGTCAATCAAGCTGAAGGTATGGTAGTAGCCAATGTAGTGGCGGGTGGTCCCGCAGCTCAAGCAGGTTTAAAAAAATATGATGTAATTTTCAAGGTAGATAAGAAAACTATCAATAATTATGATGAACTGCAGGAGATACTGAAAAGCAAGCGGGTGGGTGATAAAATCCTGCTGGAGATTATCAGGGAGCAAAAACCTCTGCTGGTAACGCTTAGCCTGGCCGAAAAGCCAAGCAACTAACAAACAGGATAATGCATGCCGACATAGAATAATAAGACTATACAAGCCAGGTTCGGGTGGGCTGAGATCCCACCTTCTTGTTTTATACCATGCAGCAACTATAGTGGGTTAGCGGGGGACATATTTCACCTCGTTATAGTTTTCTAAAGTAAGGAGGGGTATTACAATGAAAGAAATTCGTCATATAGGAATTCTAACCGGTGGAGGCGATTGCCCGGGATTGAATGCAGTAATACGCGCTATTTCTAAAACAGCTATCAATTATGGGGTAGAGGTAATTGGCTTTATTGATGGTTTTAAGGGATTGGTGGAAAACCGTTATATGCAACTGGACTTGCGTGCAGTATCGGGGATTAGTCATACGGGTGGTACTATTCTGGGCACCAGCAACCGGGACAACCCTTTTCAATTCTTTACTATCAGTGAGGGAACCCCCCAGCATAGTGACGAATCCGACCGGGCCGTTGCCAATATGGAACATTTGGGACTGGATGGACTGGTAGTAATAGGAGGAGATGGAAGCCTTAATATTGCTGATCGTTTTTCGGAAAAAGGGGTACCCATTGTTGGGGTACCTAAAACAATCGATAACGATTTATCGGCTACTGATGTTACCTTTGGCTTTAATACGGCGGTAAATACCGCCTCGGAAGCTTTGGATAGGCTCCATACCACAGCTGAATCGCATCACCGGGTAATGGTTCTGGAAGTAATGGGACGATATGCTGGATGGATAGCACTTCACGCAGGTATTTCCGGTGGAGCGGATGTTATATTAATTCCAGAGATACCTTATAATATGGATGCTGTAATAAGCAAAATTACGCAGCGCTACCGCCAGGGTAAAAATTTTAGTATTATTGTAGTGGCTGAGGGAGCAATTCCCGAAGATGGAGAGATGGTTATTAGAAATCTGGTGGCTACCAGCCATGATCCCATAAGATTAGGAGGGATAGGCCAGAAAGTGGCTGAAGATATAGGAAACCGCTTGAACAACATCGAAGTCAGAGTGACCGTTCTAGGTCACTTACAGCGAGGAGGTTCTCCCATTCCCTACGACCGGATACTTTCCACTCGCTACGGTGTAGCAGCCATGGACGCTTTCATGGCGGGACAATTTGGAACCATGGTAAGCCTGCGGGGGGATATGATAGCTGCCGTACCAATAAAGGAGGCTATAAAGGAGATACGGAAAGTACAACCGGAGAGTGAGTTGGTAAGGGCAGCCCGGGCTGTAGGCATAAGCTTTGGGGATAAGTATTAGGAAGAATCTAGCGTTGTGTTGAAACTGCTGCGCAGTTTCTTCCGATGCTTAAGAGTGGGTCAGGAACGGGAGGAGTTAACTTGGGATGAATAAAATTGCCGTATTAGGTGCTGGAATAATGGGCGCAGGTATTGCCCAGATCCTCGCTCAGGGAGGATACAGCGTAATCATGCGGGACTTGCAGATGACTCTGGTTAAGGACGGACTTCAGACCATAGGAAATAACCTGGAAAAAGAAATAGAAAAAGGAATTTTGCACAACGAAGAAAAAGAAATAATAATGGGGCGGATTCAAGGTTCTACTGATTTGGCAGATCTGCATGATGCTGACCTGGTGATTGAGGCTGTAGTGGAAAACATGGCCATAAAGAAACAAATCTTTGCTGAGCTGGATAACTTGTGTCCCTCCCACAGCATATTGGCTACCAACACCTCTTCTCTTTCCATAGCAGAGATTGCCTCTTCTACCCGCAGGCGGGATAGAATAGTAGGCCTGCATTTTTTTAATCCGGTTTCTACGGTTAAACTGGTAGAAGTAATAAAAGGCATCGATACCTCTCCTGAAACTTTGGAAACAGCTCGAGATTTTGTTCAGAATCTGGGGAAGTATCCGGTGGTTGTAAACCGCGAAAGTCCCGGCTTCATTGTCAATCGTATTCTAATTCCCTATTTAAATGAAGCTATATGGGTATACGGGGAGGGATTGGCAGAAAAAGAGGATATTGACCTGGCCATGAAGTTGGGTGCGGGGATGCCGCGTGGTCCCCTGGAATTGGCAGATTCAATTGGTTTAGATCATCTATATGCCAGTATCCAAGTTTTTTATGAGGAATTCAGAGACCCCAAATACCGGCCGCACACTTTATTCTCTACCATGGTTAGAGCAGGTTACTGGGGTAAGAAAAGCGGACGGGGGTTTTATAATTATCGTGATTAAGGTAGCGGCTAAGGTGATATTATATATAAGTAGAACTTATTTGTTAGTTCAATAATACAAAAAGATAAACATAAAGATATTTAAGCATCGGAAGAAACTGCGGAGCAGTTTCAACACAGCGCTGCAACGAGGTGGGGGATTAGAACCCGCTGCTTATTTTGTTAATAGGAACCCGACCGCTTAAAGAAGCACCCTGCGGGCACCACTGATGTTCGCTTTGCTCACTATTATGGACGCGGGGACATATTTCACCTCGTTATATAGATATATAGAGGAGGAGTTTAATATGGCTTATAAGAGCAACAATGCTTGGGGTTTATTCTTTGGCTTGCTTATGGGGGTGTTTGTATTTGGATTTTCCTTCTGGGGAATTGACTACTCTCTAGGTGCTGATGATAGAACATTAAAAATAATGCTATATATACCGGCTTATCTATTTTTAGCCATTTATCTATTCTTAATTGTTGGGCTTATTAATATGGGCTATCGGATTGAAGAAGCTGGCTTAACTATTAAGTGGGGATTATACTCCATTACCATACCCTGGTCTGAAATCAATGAAGTTTTGCAGGTGGAGGGGAAGAGCAACATATTTTCACTGCTAGGGGCCAGTTGGCCTGGATATATGATAGGACTTTGCTCAGTAAAGGGTCTGGGGCCGGTTAGAATGTTTGCTACCACTCCCCAAAAGGGTTTTATTTATTTAAAAACCGCTCGCGGATTTTATGGTTTAACCCCGGCTGATAATGAAATGATAAAGGCCATAGCGGTTAAAGCTAACAAAGAAGTGCAAATGGTAGACATGAATGAGATGCCGGAGGAAACCAAGGGAAAGAGTATTCAAGAAGACCGCTTTTATAAAATATTGTTTAATCTTAACCTAATATGCCTCTTACTCTTTGCCGCCTGCCTGGCCATTTTCTTCCCCGGCTCAGGCGCGCCCCCATCTATAATTCTATTATTAGTTCTGGCAGTAGCATTATTCTTCTTTGGTATAGGTAATGCCGGGCGCCTGTACCAATTCAGTGAACAGGGGGGTTATATATTGCTTCTCCTGGCGCTCGCGGTAACCGGAATATTCTTTATTCTCTCCCTGGCAGAGATTATTTTAAGGTGATGAAAAATAACTATACAATAACTATAATTATGTAAACTAATAAGTCTTAGAGAGGAATTTTATCATGCAATTAGGAATAATAGGAATGCCTTCAGTCGGTAAAACCACCATATTTGAATTGCTTACGGAAAGCCGGGATAGAGTTCATAATGTTGGTAAAACCAATGTGGCTATGGCCCGTATACCAGATGAAAGAATTGATTATTTATCCCAGCTGTATAAGCCTAAAAAAACCAGCTTTGCCCAGTTGGAAGTAGTGGATATACCGGGATTAATCCCGGGCGCAGAAAAAGCTGCGGTGCTTTTTTTGGATAGTGTGCGCAAAGCTGATGCTCTGCTGCATGTTGTTCGCGTTTTTGAGGACAGTGAAATCCCTTCTTTTAACAACGAAATCAATCCGGTAAAAGACATTGAAACTATAAATTATGAATTATTGCTGGCTGATTTGGATTTGATAGAAAAAAGGATGGAAAGGATAAATAATAATAAAAAGAAGAATCAGATGTTAAAAGAGCTTTCTTTATTGGAACGGCTTAAAGAGGCGGTAGAGAATGAAGTACCGATTTCTTCATTGGAGCTCAACGATGAAGAAAAGGAAGTAATGCATAACTACCAATTTCTTACTACTAAACCCATGATGCTCTGTCTTAATGTGGGGGAGGGTCATCTAAGCCATCCTGATTACCCCTTGCGCCGTGAGGTCATGGATTTGGCTCAGCTTAAAAAATATCCTGTGGTTGAGATATCGGCCAGTATTGAGCGAGAAATAGCCGATTTAGAAGGTGATGAAAAGCAACTATTTATGGAGGAAATTGGCATAGAAGAGGCTGGCATAATAAAGATTTCCCGCAGCATGTATTACCTCCTGGGCTTGATTTCCTTTTTTACGGTAGGAGAAGATGAAGTCAAGGCCTGGACTATCAATCAGGGGGATAAGGCTAAAAAAGCCGCGGGGAAAATCCATTCTGATATAGAACGAGGTTTTATAAGGGCTGAGGTAGTAGAATACCAGGACTTGAAGGAACTGGGGAATATGCAGGCGGTAAAGGAAAAAGGGCTTTTCCGTTTGGAAGGTAAGGAATACATAGTTAAGGACGGGGATATAGTACATTTCCGTTTCAATATATAAAGAAGCAGGCATAACAGGCAACAGAATCGTCCCCTTGCCTGCCTAGTCATTTAATCTGGCCAGGAGCCAGATTTTTTTATGTTTAGCATTATTTTATCGCTGCTTCGCACCTACCATTTTTATAAGTCATATTATGAAATAAAAAAAGAAATAAAGGAGTCCCATAATGCGCAAAAATGGAAACTATATATGCACGGTAGGCGTATTAAGCGGCAACCAAAAGCCACACCGGGATTATCCCCAGAGCAAGAAAGCCCGAATCATGAAAGAAATGATATCTTATGCGGAAAATAGGCAGGTGCTGGTTTATTTTTTTTATACCCTGGATGTTAACTGGCGGCAACAAGTGATAAAAGGCCTTCGCTGTAAGGGAAACAAATGGGTAAGTGAATTATTTTCTTTTCCAGATATAGTTTATAACCGAATCCCATCTCGAACTTTGGAAAATAGAAAAGAAGCACAATACTTATTGCGGAAGTTCAGCGAACATGGAGGTCTGTATTTATTTAATAGCCGCTACCTGGACAAATGGGAAGTCTACCAGACTTTGAGCAGTCACCCGCTTGGAGCCGAATTGGTTCCGGAAACCCGCTTGTTCAGTTTTTCCAATCTGGAAGAACTCTTGAACCGCTATTCTGAAGTATATCTTAAGCCCATCAATAGCAGCCGCGGCAAAGGTATTATCAAAATTAAGAACAGTGGTAATAGTTGTTTATATGTTCATGCGGAATACCCTAAAGCTAATTGGAACCGCACTAACTCATTTAAAGCTTTATGCGAAGCTATAAATGCCCTGGGAATAGGAAAAAACGATTACCTGGTACAGAAAGCGATAAAGCTGGCCCGCTTCCAGGGCAGGATATATGATCTTCGTGCTCAGGTGCAAAAAAATGGCGAAGGTAAATGGATTATGACTGGTGTAGGGGTCAGGGTAGCCGGCAGGAACCGTATTGTTACTCATATTCCCAACGGAGGATTCCTGGCAGCTTATGATGAAGTCATAGCAGCCAGTTTTGGCGAATCAAAAGAATTCAGGGAACAGCTTGACCGGCAATTGAAAAGAATTGGACGGCTGGTTCCAGAAATTCTGGAGCGAGGCCTATCAATAAACCTGGATATTTTATCAATAGACATTGGCCTTGATTCAGACGGTAGAATGTGGGTAATCGAAGCAAATTCCAAACCGGCTAGTTTTGACGAAAATGATATTAGATATAGACATCTCAAATACCTCATAGATTACTGTATTTATATAGCTCAGAATAAGAAGTAGGGAATGGTAATTAATGAATCTTAGCATTATCTACCAGGAAAATGAAAGCGGAGAGGAATTTTGTCGCCGATTGTTAAAGGAGTGGAATGAAGCTAGTTATGAATCGATGGATATTAAGGGTGTAAAATATCTGGTCATAGATATAAAAGATCGAAATAGTAGGAATAGGAGGTTATTTAACTCCCCAAATGCTATTGGAAATTGTTTGGATCCGGATATCTTCTCTGCTATATTACTTTTAAATCGTATTCCTTGTGGAAGCTTGGAAGATGAGGAAAACAAGATTCGAAGCTATAATATTCTGGTCTCCGATCTAAAAATATTAGCCATCCAAATAAAAACACCGGGGCGAGGAAAAGAAAAGGTTAAGTATATTAAGGAAATCGAGAATAAAAAGGTAGCAGAATGGGCCAGACGGGTTATGCATCTCTTGGGACTTGATTTTGGCCTGGTAAAGATAAATTTGAATGCTCGCAGAAAACTCAAGGTGATGCAGGTAGATCCTTCTCCATATCTTCGCGATAAAGACTTGGAAGCGGTGCTTAAAAGAATTAGGGAAATATATCAACTGGAAGAACTTATGTTTAGTACCGAGGTAAAACTCGGTGCTGACCCGGAATTTATGATGCTAAATAGCAAAACGGGGAAAATGCTTTCTGCTTCAGAATTTTTTCCGCGTGAAGGTGTTGTAGGCTGTGACAATATCCGTATTCCCAACCGGCAACAAAGGCCAGTGGCCGAACTACGCCCTAAACCTGAAATTTCTCCGCTTGATTTAGTGGAAAATATCAAACAAGCCTTAAATACTGCCAGTCGAATGGCTCCCTACAGAAATGTAAAATGGCTGGCTGGCAGTCAGCCGGTTGGGGGCTATTCCATTGGTGGACACATTCATTTTAGCAACATTAAGATAAACGCTGCTCTACTTCGTGCTCTGGACAATTATTTGGGATTGCTGGTTTTTCTTATTGAAGATCCTATTCCGGCGATCAAGCGTAGAAAAAAATACGGCTATTTAGGTGATTATCGTCTTAAAGATTATGGTGGTTTTGAATACCGTACGCCCGCTAGCTGGTTGGTCTCACGAGAAGTATCCGCAGCGGTCCTCTGCCTGGCCAAGATAGTTAGCAGCCGTTATCATTATCTAAACAAAAATTTCCTTAATTCGCCAGAAGCCCAGGCGGCTTTTTATGAAGGGAACCATAGTTTTTTTCGTAAAAATTTTACGGAAATATGGAGTGATTTAAAAAGGACTGAGCTCTTTCCCTTATATGCCCAGGAATTGGAGATATTCCGTGAAATGATTGAGAATGAAGTTCAATGGAATGAAAAAGCTGATTTCCGTAAAGCATGGAAGATATATGCGGGAGGCAAAGCAGTTTCCCCAGCTAAAAAAGAAGGCAAATCAGCTCGTGCCAATCAGGGTGGCAGCATAACAGCGAACAATTCAGTAAGTGTAAGCAGCAGTCCTAGTCGGCGGGCTCATAGCCAGTACAATATTAGAACCACAAGCTCCGCTATTACCCGCAGCAGTCAGGCAACAGCGGAGCGCAGTGCAAGCACTCTCAGAACAGAGAGCAGAAGCCAAAGCACCGGAAGGATTATTTCCCCCCAGCAGATCAGGAGATCGCGGGTGGTCAGGTGATTCTATTTCATACCCAGGCTTCCTAAAAGGATATCGGCAGCTCTGAGCTGGTAGTTTATCCTCGTAGACAGGTTATCACGGCTGCAAGTTTCAAAAATAAAACTTTTTACTCCCAGGTATTGCCCCGCAGCCCGGCTCAAGCTGCCCCTGGTCGGGTAGCGCAGGAGACTGAACTTCCGGTAAGAAGTACTTATACCCGAGTTCATATTGTTTACAATTTTGCTAGCTACTTCTCGAGTAGAACTGGAAGGATAGTAAATCAGGCTCTGGCCCACTGAGCTACTGGATTTTAAACGGGAGTAATTATATCCTTCATGCATGTCCATCAGCCAATCAACATTATACTTTTTTAAAGCATAATATATTTCGCGTGAAAGCCTGGTATCGGCAGTACCGCTACTGCTGGTAGGAAAACAGCGGTTTAAATCCTTTTGTCCACTCACATAGCGAACCCCCTGGTTAACTGCCCTGCTATTGGCTTCCGGCAAAACCAGCAAAGTACCGCGGGAAATCTGGTAGTTCCTGACTATTCTGGCGGCCCGGTATCCAGCAGTTTCATTGCCATGAACCCCACCAACTATCATAACTACCGGACCAGCCTTACCGCTGCGGATTATGTAAAGGTCAGTGGCATCGCGGGTACCGACAGCCAGTTGCTTTTTCTCTACTGATGCTCCAGTTGGAACCGCATTGGTGGGCAAAGGTTTTTTCGCCGGAGTAACTAAGTTGCTATTTGTTTTAGCAGAATATGTATTAGTAAGCTGGGACCAATATGTATTCATACTCGGTAAGGAAAACGAAGGAGATAAAACTGCGAGTTGCTTGCCGGGGGGAGGATTGGCAGTAAAAACCTTTCCGCTGTTGCTGTTTCCCCAGAATAGAAACAGAGTCAATACCGCCAGGGACAGAGAGACAGAATAAAATAACCGGTGATGTCTTACTTTCTTCAAGATTTATCATTCCTTTCCTAATAGATTTTTAATTTGAAAAAAAGTAAGTATCACCAAAATTCCACAATAAATAACAAATATCCTGCTAAACAATTGTGGTAAATTAAGGTAAAATGCTTTGAGGGTACATATCAAGTTTTTGAATATCATGTTTGAGCTCAGTGATTTCGAGGTCTCCAGCATAATTATAAAATGTTTCTTTAACAGCGTTGGTAATTAATTCTAATTCAGGATAGCCAGAACCAATAGCCGAAAAAGCGATAGTGGAACGCTGCCATAAATCCTGGTGCTCCACCTCGCTAATAGAGACATTGAAGCGTTTCCTAATCCGGTCAATTATGCTGTTAATCACCTTACGCTTTTCCTTAAGAGAGGAGGAATAGGGGAAGAATAGTTTGACATAACCATAAGCAAGATACATAATGGATACCTTCCTTTCCAAAAATATTGTAAATGCAAAAAGTATTTATGTTTTGCCAACGCTCGCTTTGTATATTTATGCAACCCTTATGCAACAAAAGGTATTTTTGCAGTGGAGCCAAAAAATTGATTCAAAATGTCAAATACAATTCTAGCTTTTTCCCTAAAGACTGTCCAGGCAGCTTATAAGTTGTGCTAAAATACTGCTATAGCAAAAAACCAAAGATTGATTCTACTGCAAAAAGTTATTAATATTCATTGGCTTGTATAAATATACCGCTCCAGCGTCCTTAGCGACCGAAGGGAGCATCAGTTGTGCCCGACAGGGCGTTTCGCATGGGCAACACCTGCGGCTTGTCTTGCGGCTCAAGGGGTATGCGTTAATCTTCCATCCATGGGCAGGCAACCTTAATAGCGATCACAGGGAGCCCCCCGGTAGTACCCGAAGGGTGAAGCGCTCTCGCGACGTCCTGTCGCTCGCCCCCTTTCGCCTGCTTGCCAAAGCCTAAGTGTTGCATCCATGCTTCGCCAACGCTCGCTTTGTATATTTATGCAACCCTTATGCAACAAAAGGGGTTTTTGCAGTTGAGTCAAGATTTACCAACTAAAATTTAAGACCTGGCGGGGCGATAATTCTGACGACTTCTATTATTTTTGACACTTTGATGGTTTTCCTGGCCGCTTTAGTGGGAGGATGGATAGCGGAGCGCTTGAGGCAGTCTCCGGTACTGGGCTATATACTGGGGGGAATACTGGTAGGCCCATATGTCCTGGGTTTGGTTCATGACCTTGAACTCCTGCAGGATTTTTCCGAAATCGGAATCATTTTACTTATGTTTACCGTTGGTATAGATTTTTCCCTATCCCGCTTGGAAAAGGTAAAAAAAATTGCCCTGCTGGGGGGAGCACTGCAGATCAGCGGCGTGGTGCTGCTCTGCACCGGAGCTTGCTACCTGGCAGGTATAAATCTTTACCAATCATTTTTCTTGGGCTGCGTGGCCGCCATGAGCAGTACCATGATCGTATTGAGGATACTGGGGGAACAGGGAGAGAGCAACTCTCTTCATGGTCAAATAATGCTGGGAATTCTAATTGTACAGGATTTGGCAGTAATATTAATGGTTTCTCTACTACCGGAACTCCACCAGGCATCGCTGGCCAGTATCCCCCAGCTCATTTTCCCCTTACTTAAATCATTTTTATTTATACTTTTTATAATTTACCTGGCGCAAAAAGTATCACCGTTAGTTTTTCGCCAGGCGGCCAAAGGCAGTAACAATGATGTATTTCTCATTCTTGCGCTTACTATGGGATTGGGAATAGCCTCATTGTCTCATGCTCTGGGCCTATCAGTGGCCCTGGGTGCTTTTTTGGCTGGATTGGTGATCAGTGAATCTGAGTACACCCATGAAATATTGGGGAAGATCAATTCAATGCGTGATGCCTTTGTAATCCTATTTTTCGTAGCCGTAGGTATGCTGGTTGACCCTCTGGCCTTGCTTGACAATATTCATCTATTGCTTATTCTTCTGGCAGTAATAATACCCGGGAAACTGTTTTTGCTTTTCCTAATTGTAAAATTCCTGAGCTACCACAGCCGTATTGCTTTCCTGGTAGGAATGGGCATGGCGCAAACGGGAGAGTTCTCCTTTGTTATGGCTAAACTGGGTTTGGACGAACAACTCATATCCTCTGATATATATAATCTAATTTTGGCCAGTTCAATTATTAGTATCCTTCTGACTCCACTCTTTATTAGAATGGCTCCTCTCTGCTATCTTAAGCTCAGTAGAACCCGAGTATGGCAGAAGCTTTTTCCGGAAGCAGATCTGGAAGAAAGCGAATTTGACAGCTCTGAGTTACAGGGACATGTAATTTTAGTAGGTTATGGCCGGGTAGGCAAAAATATCGGTCAGGGACTTCAACAGATTGGCCTCAATTATATTGCGATTGATTACGACTACCACTCTATCCGTAGTCTCAACGAAGCAGGGATACCTTATATATATGGAGATGCATCCAACGAGGTCGTGCTGGCTCAAGCCCGTCCTGACCTGGCTCGATTAGCTATTGTTGCCCTCCCAGATTTATTCAGTAATCGTCAAGCTACCTACAACCTTTTAAACCTCAACCCCAATCTCATTATTTTAGCCCGGGCTCATAATGAGTGGGAGAAAGAAATACTCTACCAGCAGGGAGCAGCAGAAGTGATTCAGCCGGAAATGGAGGCCGGGTTGCAATTGATGAGGTATCTAATCCTCCACCTGAACCTTCCCCTGGAGGAAGTGGATAAATACCTGGAAACCTTATATATCAAAGATCATGAAGCGATTATACACAAGAAAGATATAATAGCGAAACGAGAGAAGAACCTCAAGGTCAGGGAGTTTTCTGTTGGCCCCGGCTCGCCCTTTGCGGGTAAGAAACTGATAGAATCACAGATACGGGAGAAAACTGGATGCAATGTGGTTACTATTAAAAAAGCCGGAGGGGAGCTGCTCTTAAATCCCTCCAGCAAAGAGACTCTGGATAGAGATGATTTGGTGGTGGTGATGGGAGATTCCCGGCAAATACTAAAATTTGCCCAGTTAAACGGAGGCGAATTGCAGCACGGCTAAGGGTTTTTTATAATAGCGTTTCTTCAAATCCATCCTACTAATGCCTGGATTATAGAACCCCGGTCGATTAAAGAAGCAGCGGACATAATGCACCTCGTTATAGTTATAGCTTGGTTTTAAAGTTTTTTTAGGCACTTCTTCAACTTCCTATAATGAACATTATGTAAACTAAGATAATTTTATATAATTAAGCCTGGTTTTTGTTTCTCCCCTTCAACCAGGCTCGTAAGTTTTTATTTCAATAAAGCCCCCGGGCAGTTATATTCAACTCCCGGTTTGAACCGCCACCAAACTTGTGGCACCGTATTTTTCCCTTAAACGCGGTTTTTCGATCTTGCCGGTGGGATTACGCGGAACTTTATCAAAAATAATTTCCCGTGGGCGCTTGTAACGCGGCAAGGGAGCGCAGAATGCCCTGATTTCTTCTTCCGTGCAGCTGTGCCCTGGTTTTAGTTCAATAATTGCCGCCGCTATTTCCCCCAGGCGCTTATCTGGCAATCCAATGACGGCTACATCCTTGATGGCATGGTGCGCACGCAGGAATTCCTCAATTTGCACCGGATATAAATTCTCGCCGCCACTGATAATCACATCTTTTTTCCGGTCCACCAGATAGATAAAACCATCTTCATCCATCCGGGCCATATCTCCGGTAAATAACCAGCCATCCCGGAGTACTGCCGCCGTCGCTTCCGGGTCGTTGTAGTAGCATTTCATCAGTCCCGGTCCTTTGACAGCCAACTCCCCTACTTCTCCCTGGGTTACAGAACATCCATTCTCGCCAGCAATCTTGACTTCCCAGTTGTAGCCCGGTATGCCGATAGCTCCGACTTTATGAATATTCTCCGTACCTAAATGGACACATCCGGGTCCGATCGATTCGCTCAGGCCATAGTTCGTATCATAGAGATGGTTGGGAAAATACTGCTTCCAGCGTTTGATTAAGCTGGGTGGAACTGGCTGCGCCCCGATATGCATCAGCCGCCACTGGGAAAGATCATAATCTTCCAGCTTCACATCCCCTCTTTCAATGGCATCCAGAATATCCTGCGCCCAGGGAACCAAAAGCCAGACAATAGTAATTTTTTCCTCCGAAACCGTTTTTATAATCCATTCAGGTTTTACTCCCCGAAGCAATACGGCTTTACTCCCCGCCAGCAAACTGCCGAACCAGTGCATTTTGGCGCCGGTATGATAAAGCGGCGGAATGCATAAAAAATTATCTTCCCGCGTTTGCCCGTGGTGATTTTGTTCCGTATAACAGGCAGACATCAAGCTCTGGTGGGTATGTAAGATGGCTTTGGGAAATCCGGTGGTACCTGAGGAAAAATATATCACTGCGTTATCTTCATCCGTAAGTTTTATCGCTGGGGCTTCAGAGGAGCAATTGGCAGTAAGGCGGTCATAATTTTCCGCAAAAGAAGGGCGATTTTCTCCCGCATAAAAAAGCGGCTTTATATTTGCTATCTGATTGTAGATGCTCTCAATCCGGCCGATAAATTCCGGCCCGAAAATCAAGGCCCTGGTTTCCGACAACTCCAAACAATACTTGATTTCCTCAGCTGTGTAGCGAAAGTTCAATGGTACAGCGATAGCTCCCGTTTTTAATATACCAAAATATATAGGCAGCCACTCCAGGCAATTCATTAAAAGAATGGCTACCTTATCCCCTTTTTTTATTCCTCGTTTCAGCAGCAGATTGGCCAGTCGATTGGCTTTTTCGTCAAAAACGCGCCAGGTCATGTCCCGCCGGTATTCACCAGCCGGGTTGTTTTCAATCAGTTCATACTCCAGCCAGGTGATATGATGACTTTCCTGTAGATCCAAATTGATTTCAGTCAGGCATATTTCCGATCCATAGAGCTCAGCGTTTCGCGCCAGTATTTCCGTTATGGGCATTTTATCTTTCCTCCCGTTCTACCAATACAAGCAAGATATTGTGTTTATGAAATAAAAAAACCGTACTTCAGTAAAAACACTATAAAGATTATAAGCAAGGCTAACCAGTTAATCAATAGTTTCAAGCTGTTGCCAGCCAGGCACATTCTTAACTACCTGTTCTCAGCCTTAAATCCAAGTTTTTCTGCAATCATTTCATAAGTGGGTAGATTTACACCATAGTTCCGGCCCAAACGTAGTACTTCAAAAATAAGCCCGTTCATCTCGGAATCCTTACCCTGCTTTAAGTCCCTTTGCAGGGAAGTAGAAGCAGTTGGCGACAGATTATCCAGAATCTCCAGATTGCTTTCCACGATATCCACATTAAAGTGTATGTCCATAGCCTGAGCCAGGGCCTCAATCTCGCGCATCAGGGCAATAAATGTATCCCTTTCTTTTCCTTCCCGCTGAGCAGCTCCGGCATTAATATCATAATATACACCGCAGGCAGCCATAGGAGACACATAGGAGAACTTTTGCAGTGCATCTCTCCTGATATTATCCGATATAATGCTTGTGATACCGCTGTCCTCCAGATCTGCAGCCACCTGTTCAAGAACCGAGCGGTAATCCTCCGGGTTTCTTACCCCGAATACCACCCTAAAAATATCGCCTTTTTGCAGGATGATACCCGGCTCTTTAATCTCGGCCGAAATATAAATACAGCCATCCGTCACTAATAAATCCGGCAGCAGTTTCTGCATCCTGCCCCCGGTGCCATAGATATTAAGTATAGGAATAATGATAGTATCTTTATGGGCTGCTCTTTTAATAAAAGGAATGGTATCCATCAGCGAATAGTCTTTCACGCAGTTGAAAATTACATCAGGATGTTCGTTATAATGCTCCATATCCCAAGCCTTCATAGGATAGACGGTATAATTACCCTTTCTGCTAGTCTCCATTTTCAAGCCGTGATTTTGAATAGCTTCCAGGTGCATTCCCCTGTCAATTACGGTAAGATCTTTACCTGCCTCGGTCATGAATGCCCCGATACTACCCCCGGTACCGCCGGCTCCGATTATCAAGTATTTCACTTTTTTCCCTCCCAGTTGATTGAGCAATTACTCTCATATTATAGCAATAAATCATTCGTCTCAAGACATTGAGTATATTGAAAAACGGAATAGAGTTCCTGGAAGCAAATGAATTATTATTGGACCAAGCGTAAAAACTGTTTAAGAAGTATTTCAAAAAGGAGTCGTTATTTTTGTCCGATAGCATTCAAAGCATATTGAATAACCCCAATATCTTACTACCATTAATTATTTGGGCTACTATCTGGAAAGGGTTAGCTCTTTGGAGAGCTGCCAGACTTAATCAAGTAGCCTGGTATATAGCCTTACTTATCATTAACACTGTTGGAGTATTTGAAATAATCTATCTCATTGCTACAAATAAAAAATACAAAGAAAGCAACGGCTGTGTATCCTAGCAGTTTATCTCTGGATTTTTCAACTGAATTTAACTGAAATAGATAAGAAATGCTTAGTGGCCCCGGAGCTTCAGCTACGGGGTTATGTACAAATAAGTCCGAGGGCCTATCCCCGGACTTATTACACCAGTAAAATCCTGTCCCCTTGTGAAGCCAAAATAATCGGGGGGCATGAATTATTCTACTTTCAGTTTCTGTACCTCATCCAATGAAAGGCCCGTAATCTCCGCAACAAATTCCACATCAGCACCTTTCAGCAATGCTGCACGAGCCGTCTCAAATTTGCCTTCCAATTTGCCTTCCAATTTTGCTTCAAAAAGAGCTGAATTTCTGTCCAATATGGCTTTTCGTCTGAGTTCGTAGAGTTCTCTTTCCCTGGGGTTGGAAGCCATTTGTTCCAATACCTGTTTCGCTTTCCCAATGGCGGGATCTTCTTTGGCCAACCTATTAATTAGCTCCATGTCCCATCCTCCCTTCAAAAACACTACCCACCTATCTAACGGGTTGGTATAACTCGCCATTTCTAGCTTTAATTTGGGCAACTCAATGAAATGAATTTCTATTGCATCGGTTAAGTCTATGTTATCCTGTGTTTCTCGCAATCTGAAAAAGGGAGCATAACTGCTCCCCTGTTTGACAATTTAGTTGTGCAAAATACTCTCCTTTAGAAGGAGGATTTTTATGACCATTATCAGTCTATTAACTTTACAAATTCTCCTACGGTCAAACCTGACTTCCGAATTAAAGACCGCAATGTACCAGTATCTAACTCTTTATGATCTGGAATCGAAAGGGTAACATTCATACCCAATTTGGTCAAAATCATGTGGCTGCCATGCCTCCGCACATAAACCCATCCTGCTCGGGTAAAGGCTCTTAACGCTTTCTGCCCTGAAATTACCGGAATGGGTGGCATCTATAAGGCAACCTCCAATTCCGCAATTTCTTCCACTGGCGGTAACCCCATTTCTTTTCTTACCTGAATACAACCTTCGATTGCTTCTTTAATATTTTCAATTGCTTCTTCTTTTGTTTTCCCTTGAGAAATACAACCTGGAATGGCTGGACATTCCGCAATGATCCAGCCACTTTCTCCCGGGGTTATTATTATCGGCAGTTTCATGGTATCGCTCCTTACCTTAAACAGCTATATTTTGATTATATCAGCAAATTATTTGGTTTAAAGCATTTTTTACTGGGGGTAGTTCTCTTATAATAATGTTCCAAATTATTTTGAGATCAACCCCCATATAATCATGAATTAAGACATCTCTCATGGCGGCCATCTGTTTCCGGGGTACCTGTGGGTTTTCCTGTCTAAATTGCGAAGATAACTTTTTGGTGGCCTCGCCAATGATCTCCAGGTTTCTAATCACTGCGTCTTGAATAATTGGCGAACTCATAAAAGCATTTTACCGGAACTGCTGTATTGTTCAATCTTATTTATACTTGTTAATATGTGTTCGATATACAACAGGTCATTTTTCATAATGTAATTGCCTCATTCATTATAGAAACTGCGATTTTTTTGTGTAGTGAATCAGGAGTAACAATATCCACTTTGCGATTATATATTTCTTCAAGATCCAGTTTCAGATTTATTAAATCAAACAATGAAGCGTTTTCATCAAATTCAACCAGCAGGTCAATATCGCTATCTGCTTGCTCTTCTTTTCTAGCCACAGAGCCAAATATTCTTATAGCCCTTGCTCCATGTTTTCCGGCAATTTGTTTAATTAAGTCTCTGTCTTTTTGCAGTTGTACTAATATCGATTTTTCCACCTGGCTTCACCTGCTTGATTTAGATGCTTGTTTCATTATAGTAAATATATGGATATGTTTCAGGCTCAGTAGAACAGTTGGCTGAAGAATTCGATTCTATGAAAACATATGTCAAATAGATTTAGTATTAATTTAACAATGGGAATTTACTATATCTTTCCAGGCAGTTTTGCAGAATTATGATAGCTTCGGCTTTGCTCAAAGGGTTGCCAGCCTGAAAGCTTCCATCAGGATAGCCCTGGATAATCCTGGCTGCATAAGCCTTATTGATTCCCTTTTGCGCCCACTCAGGCAAAGAATCCTTAAAGGGCGCGGGCTCCGATGCAGCAACTCCAAATAGCGTACCTGCCAAATGGGCTGCTTCGGCTCGTGAAATACTTTGCTCGGGTTGCAAAACCCCTCCTGCATAGCCCTTCACCAAGCCCCCCTCAATCAAGGGGAGAATTCTATCAATATCTGCTTGTTCTTTACTGATATCAGCAAATAAATCAGCAGCTACTATATTTCCATTAATGGACTTTAGTGGCGAGGCGGAAAACGATCCGGCCAACCGGGCTAGATGGGTAAAAAATTCCCGGCGGCTGATTTCCCCTTCCCGGTCTTCCAGATATTCTTCTGCTATTTCAACAAAGGAAGCTATCCGGGTTTTGCTGTAATTGTCCTGGTTAAAGAGAAAATTAATCACCATGATATCACCGCTGCTGTCAAGATGGCTGAGTTCAATGGTCAGAGAACGAGGAGCAGCAGCGATAAAGCTAACCCCGGGCTTAGCGGCAGAATCACAAATCTGATTCTTCTTCCCCTCGAATTGCTCCGGCCATTCCACATAATTGCGGTAGCTGGATTCATCGGGAACCTGCATATAGCTGATTCCCCAGGGGAGTATGACCATTATCTTCTGCCCCTCTGACAGCGGAACCGCTACACCTGCTTTTCCAGTAATCTGTACGCTGCCCAGCTCTCTGTTTTCCCCATAGGAAACCGTGGGCGCAGATAAAACCTGGTTTATGGTATTGCCCTCCTGCGCATCTCCCTCATCATTAATGCGGTCAGGATCACATATCCTTACTTTTATATCAGTATCGGCCAAAACCTGGGTTGGCGAAAAAAACATTATAGCCAGTGCAGCAATAAGCATCGTAATAAATACTATCCATTTTCTCCGGATAGCCATAAATATCACTCCTCCGCTTGATTAGTTCATAACCATTATACAACAGAAAGCCCTGGTATTTCACGTTAGCCTGCATCTTGCCGCTACCGCCGGCGATACAAATAGCGATGAAATGAAAAAGTATTTTCACGTTAAATGACCTCTCACACCTTGCTATGGTTAAATTCCACCCCCAGCACCCGGAGATTCAGAAGCCAACAGAATCAGCCAGGCAGTATCCCCTCACTCCAAACTTTTCTGATTAGTCTTTAATAGCTTAAATGAATATTATACAATTAGACTTGTTAGAGATATTGTTTGAAGGGGAGGTAAAATTTGTGAAAAATCGGACTCTGTTAATTGTGCTGGCGGTTTTGCTCATCATGCTGGTTGCGGGTATTTCCACCTATAATGGCATGATCACTGCCAACGAACGCATCGACAACAAGTGGGGGGATATCGATACTCAACTGCAAAGACGCTCCGACCTGATTCCCAATTTGGTTAGCACTACCAAAGCCTATGCTGCCCAGGAAAAAGAAATATTTACCCAGGTGGCCGAAGCCCGCAGCAAACTGGCGGGAGCAAATTCAGTGGGAGAAAAAGCTCAGGCCGATGCCGAATTGAGTACGGCGCTCAGTCGTTTGCTGGTTGTGGTGGAAAGATACCCGGCTTTAAAGTCGGATGCCAACTTCCGTCAACTGGCAGATGAACTGGCCGGAACCGAAAATCGTTTGGCAGTAGCGCGCCGGGATTATAATGAAGCGGTTCGGGATTACAATACCCGCATTAAGAAGTTCCCGGCCAATATGATAGCCGGCATGGGCGGTTTTGCGGCCCGGGATTACTATAAAGCCCAGGAGGGGGCGAGTGAAGTACCCCAGGTTAACTTCTAGACCAGGGTTCAAGGGAATGCTTCCGGGTGTTCCTTACTCCATTTAGCGTCAGGAGATGATTATATGCGTAAAGCTTTTTTTATACTGGCAGCTGCGATGTTGTTGCTGTTATCCACAGCCTCAGCTATTGCGGCTATGGACTTGCCCCAGCCTGACCGCAATTTCTACTGTCTTGATCAGGCCGACATGCTTAGCGAGGAAAGCGAGAATGCCATAATAAATACCAGTAAGAACCTGCAGCAAAAGACCTCGGCCCAGATCGTAGTGGTTACGGTGCCTACTATCGGGGAAGATGCAGTCCTGGAGGATTATTCCCTGGAGCTTTTTCGCCAATGGGGTATAGGAGATAAAGAGAAGAATAATGGAGTTTTACTGCTAATTGCCCAGAAAGAGCGAAAAAGCCGTATTGAAGTAGGCTATGGCCTGGAGGGAGTACTGCCTGACGGAAAAACTGGCCGGATTCAGGATGAAAACCTGATGCCATATTTTAAAAATGGACAATATGATGCGGGAATTATTAATACCTATAATGCTTTATTAAAGGAAGTTTCCCAAGAATATGATATCCCCTACCAGCCTGCTTCCGGTGGTGAGAAACCTGTGGCCCAGGAGGAGGATGAAATGTCCTGGCCTGCTATCATTTTCATACTTATAATACTTTATATCATATACCGCAAAACACGCGGCAGAGGTTCTTCGGGTAGAGGGCCTGGCGGCAGTGGCGGAGGAGGATATTATGGTGGGGGCGGTTATTATGGAGGCGGAGGTTTTGGTGGCGGCGGCGGTAGCTTCGGGGGAGGCGGCTCAGCCGGCGGAGGCGGGAGCAGCCGTGGCTGGTAACGGGGGGGCTTATTTCACCTTATTATAGGTATTTACCAATAATAATGATAAATATATATGATTTGTTATATAAGGGATGGGATGCTACTATGTAATTACCATAATATATATTTGTTGCTAATGGCAGCAGAAGGGAGGAAAAATATGAATATTAGTGCAAGAAATCAGTTAAAAGGGAAAATCGTTTCTATTCAGGAAGGTACAGTTAATGGCATGGTTGCTTTAAAAACAGATGGTGGTGATACCTTTACTTCTACTATTTCCAAGGAAGCCGTAAAGGAACTGGGATTGGCCCCAGGCAAAGAGGCGATTGCCGTTATTAAGGCTACAGAAGTAATGATTGGTCTGGGAGAGATGAAGCTCAGTGCCAGAAATCAACTGGCCGGTGAAATTGTAAATGTTCAAGAAGGTGCAGTAAATGCCATCGTAACGGTAAAAACCGATGGTGGGAGCACACTTTATGCCACTATTTCAATGCTTGGTATAAAGGAACTGGGAATTGCGCCCGGAGTTAAAGCAAAAGCGGTGATTAAGGCTACATCGGTTATGATAGCGGTCTAAATCAAATAAGAATATCCAGACTATTATTGAAGGCTTTGTGGGTATTTAGGACAAGTGTCTTGGAAAACTACAAAGCCTTTTTTCTATGGCTCATGACATATTCGTATAAAATCCTGCATGGCTCTGCTTATGAACTTATTCTTATGATATACAATTGTCAGTTTCCTGCTTAAATCCATACCTTTTACCGGAAGTTTTTTTAAAGAACCTGAAGCAATATGCTCTTTGACCAGCTGAAAAGGCAAAACCGCAATCCCCATCTTATTTTTTGCTGCATTAATTAAGGCTGTAGTGCTGGTACTTTCCCAATAGGGTTTGATGAATAATCCCATCTGATTCATCCTTAATTCAAATAGATTTCTAACACCAGCGCCCTTTTCCCGCAGCAAGAGATGTTCATTGATAATATCGTACGCAGTCAGCTCTTTTTGGGCAAAAAGTTTATGTTCTGGATCAGCAACAATTACGATACGATCCTCATAAAAACAATCTTCTATCAAGTCGGATTCATTAATTATTTCTTCAATGAGGGCAAGATCCAGTTCGTTTTTCCGGAGCATTTCTATAAGAATTGAGGCATTGTTTACGATTACCATAATTTCCGCATCGGGATATAAACCCTTGAAATTATCAATGTATTTATGAATTAAGCCAGCGCCAACGGTATAATTAGCACCTACCACAAGCTTTTTCTGAGTTGCATTTTCTTTAAGGTTGTCTTGTAATTCATCAAAAAGCTTGATGATATGTGTTGCGTATTGATATGCTTTTTCTCCTGCTTCAGTAACATATAATTTCCGGGATAGCCGCTCAAAAAGAACGACCCCGTAATAGTTTTCCAATTCTTTAATTGCCTGGCTTATAGAGGGTTGTGTCATAAATAGTTTCCTGGCGGCAACTGTCATATTCAATTCATCATATACTGCAACTAATATTCTCAAATGTCGTATCGTCAACTCAGAGCCACTCCTTTCCCCCAAAACAGACTCTAAGTCTAAGAGCAATTAAGGTAAAACTGTCATCCCTTCAATTACAGTATACGGCTTAACGACGTGCGGAGCAAACAGCAAATCGGCAAATATTGTACTTGCTTCCATATCCAACACTATAGCAACGGAATATGGTGTGAAGATTCATATCCCCAACATTCCGGTAATAGTTTCGTTAATTATCGTGGTCAGGGGAGGCAGGGTAATCCCCATGGATACCATTAAACTAAAAACAAGACCCATCGACCATAAAAGCACAAAGCATATTAATTCCCGCCACCATTGTTTTTGTACCAACCCAGGAATTTGCATTAAGGCTACAATTCCGAATCCAATAAGGACCAGGGCACTCATGCTTGGTCACCCCCTATTTGAGGCAGCTTGCGCAGTTTGGCCACCAGTAGCGTAATAAGCGGAATGGCTATTTGAAAAGGAATGGTATAAATGGGGTAGCCATTGTTGGCAAAATCAAACATTTCCGCGGTATTGCTAACATTGGTTAGGGCCAATATCACCATGAGAATCCCTATCGGAAGAATTATAGGACGGTAACTGCGCAAATTAAAGACCTGGGCCAGTCCCAAAACCGCTCCATAATATGCCACCGATATTTTGAAAAATCCCATGGTAATTAAATTGATGGCCACCAAAACTTCCACTCTGGTGAGAACATCGCCAACATCAATTACTTGTGCTGTTATGTAAGTTGGATAAGTATAAATTGCGTTCATTTGTCCTAATACGGCAGCATTGCGGACGGCAACCCCAATTAGAACTAATCCCGCTATCAGTACACCTTTGAAAACAGCGGAACGGCCTTTTTCGGGCTTATTAACAAAAGCCAATACCATTAAAAATGCTACTGCGTCTCCAAAGGGAAAGATGGCCGTAGCATGACTGGTCCATAATAGCTTTCCTATGGGAATATCAAGAATAGGCAGCAAATTATGAAGGTCCATATGCGGAACTACCAGGAGCGTATCAAAGATTGCCATTAAAATAGTAAGCGTTACTAATATTAAGCTGCATCGGGCCAATACTTCGATACCCCGGCGCACGCTTGAGGCACAGACCAGCATAATTAGAATAAGAGTAAGTGTTTTCGGAGTTGCAGGGTATAGTTCCAATTCTAAAAAACGGGAGTAATTATTTAAAACTAAGGCACCCAGGTGAAACAGATACCAGATAAATAGAACAGAAATGAAGTTGCCCAGAATTTTTCCGTAGACCAAAGAATTTATTTCCACCAGCGTCTTACCTTTAAAATGCCGGGCCAGGGCAGTAAATATCCAGGCTATTAGTAAACCCTCGGTCAATCCTAAAGCAATCGCCATCCAGGCATCATGCCCGGCTCCCTGCCCCGGAGCGATAATAACCGAAGCGCCGAAAATAAAGCCGATTATTAATACGCTTAATTGAAAACTGGATATTTTACCATTCTCCAAAGACATGGATCATACCTCTGCTTTTTTATTTAATCCCTCATTAATGCTTTATTAATTTCCCCAATTTCATTTACATGAGTTTTTACCTTTACCACAACTTCAATATAGGGATAAATATCCTCCCATCTCGCCTTTAGAACGGGCCATTCTTTTTTATATTTACGATGAACCGTGTCCCCAAAGCCAAAAACATCCGCATTTAATGCCTGGGATTTCTCAACCGCTGCCATCACCTGGCGCTCAATCTCCCGGGCCTGGCCCTTTTCCAAATCTTGCAGAAGGTCGGAGCTTATCTCCCGGTGGCCATCATACTCCAGCAGGTTGGACTCTTCATCTATGGCAATAGTAATTTTAATTTTCTCGTCCTGTAATTCAGGAATGATTTTACTTTTGGCAGTAACAATCTCCAGGTTAGCTCCCGGGATTATTACAAATCCTTTTTTTATCTTGTTGATGGCCCACAAAAGACCCCTTGATTCTTCTTCGTTTAGATGCCCTATCATCTTATCTCCTTTAAATACTGCCGTTCCGTTTATGCGAGTTTTTTTTACTCTAACCCCTTCCGGACCGGCTTGCTCAATAATGCCTACCATAGGGGCGAGAGGAGCGGTAGTTTCGCTTAATAAGCGCTGGGCAAATTCCAGGTAGGTGACCACCGGGTATTGGGAATATTCTGCTGACAGCTTTATCTCAGCAGCCATTCCCATGGCCTGAATACTCTCCATTCCATCCTGAATACTTAGAATATCACGAGCTTTTTTCTCTGACACTACCATCAGTACATTGGGGCGGTTAATCGGATTCCTGGCTATTGAATCAAGAAATGGATAGATGCCCTGTTCAGCAGCACTGCGGCCGAGGATATAAAGCTGAGTGTGTTGATAAAATGTTCGGCGGCTACTATGCTGGGAATAGCGGTTTAAGGCATCATAAGCTGATGAACCGGTGCTGGAGTCCAACTGAATAGTATGAAGCGGGTTACCCCTTTTTTGCCCCCCATCTCCGCTGCTGCCGGCAGCACCCTTTGTCTCGCTGGGGATAATAGATTGAAAGGTCAAGGTAACCTGTCCTGTATCTGCATCGACATCCCAACCCAGGCCGGATATGATCGATAATTTATTCAACTCAATGCTATCCCAACAGCCGGATATGAACACGGGAATAATGATTAACAAAATAAGTACAAAACCCTGTTTTCCTTTCATTGAGTATCCCCCTGCTGGGAACTGCTTTTAGGAGGCCGGGGCATTTGACCGGATGATTGCCGCCTGGTGTTGGGTGAATCTAAAGACGCGGGACGGCTATCCATGGCCCATAAGGGGGCCCGAATGAAAGTATCTCGCAGGCCACGAATATTGAGTGGAGTTACCGGCGATAAATAGGCAACCCCCAGGGAGCGTAAAGAAGCCAGGTGGCTAAGCATTTCAATGGAAACCAAGACTATACCAAATAAACCTAGCAAACCGCCCGCAAGCGTCATTATAAAGCGATACAAGGCCCCTGGCTCAGCAAAAGGGATGACTAAAAATGAAGCAATTGCTGTGGTGGCAATTACTATTACCATGGGTGCTCCAACCAAACCAGCTGATACTGCCGCCTGACCGATTACCAGCGCACCCACAATACTGACGGCCTGGCCCAGTGAGCGGGGCATCCTGAGACCGGCTTCCCGCAAGATTTCAAACAAAAGCAGCATTAACAGGGCTTCTAATACCACTGGCAAAGGGAGCCCTTCTCTGGCTGCCGCCACCGAAACCAGTAATTGGGTCGGAAATAATTCGGGATGAAATGTTTTTAAGGAAACAAAAATACCCGGCAAATAGATACTGAGTAAATAACCCAGCAAACGAACCCACCGCACCAATGCAGCGAAAAATGGCCGGGCGTAATAATCATCCGGATTTTGAAAACCTTCGATAAACAAAAAAGGTACCACCAGAGCCATCGGGGAGCCATCAACCAATATGGCGGCTCGACCCTCCAATATTCTGGCTGCCACTACATCTGGTCTTTCGCTGCTGCCCACGGTGGGAAATAGCGAGCTGGGACTATCTTCAATGAATTGTTCCAGGTAACTGACATCCAAAATAATGTCAGTATCTATTCGCTGCAGCCGTTGATTGATTTCTTCAATAAGATTTTCCGGGGTGATACCCTTAACATAAGCAATTGAAACATCGGTCTTCGACTGCTCCCCAATTTGCAAGCTTTCAAACGTTAAACGCGGATCGCGTATTTTTCGCCGCAGCAAAGCTGTGTTGGTACGCAGAGTTTCAGTAAAACTTTCTTTTGAACCTCGAATCGACAACTCGTTTTTAGGCTCTTCGATACGTCGTGTTTCCCAGCCTTTAGCGTCAATAAGCAGAGCCCGGGTTGCACCTTCTGCCAAAATGGCGGTATGACCTGTCAGAACCCTGGCAATAACTCTGTCTATATCCTGGACTACAGTTATCTGCCCTACAGTTAAAACACTTGATTTAATATAATCGATTAGGCTTTTGTGGTTATGGCTGAGATTATCCTTAATCAATTGCAGGTTAAACATCAATGGTCGCAAAATATCGTGATTTAATAGAGCTCTATCAACTAAACCATCAATATAGATAACGGCCGCATCAACATTTGAATCAGAGCTGATTTTCATATCACGAACGATTACATCACTGCTTGAACCAAGAGCCTCCCTTAAAACCCTAAGATTTTCCTCCAGGTTTTGGGACAGGCTAGCAGAGGAATTAAACTGTCCTGCAGCCATTTTTTGCTCATGGTTTAATATTTTCTTAAAATGTAGTTTTTTGAAAAGAAAACCTGGCAAAAAGAACCAACCTTTCTCAAAACTCTACGGGGCTTATATGCTTTCAAAGATAAATATGGGATGTTGCATTTTTTGAATTATTTATTAAAAAATGCATTAGATTGTTAATATTGTATCCGTAAGATAAATAGATTATTTATATGTCACGAGGAAGGTTGCAGGCATGGGTTAGTAGGATCAAAAAAATATGTCTGAAGCTAAAAATTAGCATGAAAAAACCCCCAGTGCTAACTGGGGGAAAACTTTATCTTGGGGAACATGTTTCCCTCGTGTTTAAGTTATCGGAAGATACTCGGAGCAGTTTCAACAAGAGTTCGTTATAATCTGTTGAGGGTTGCACTCAAATATTTTTGCCCTTCCCGGAAGGCTTTCAGGTTGACTTCCAGAGCTTTGGCCGGTACCATTTCTCTAATAGCGTTTTCCACTTCCTCTGCCGGAATGTTTATGGCTGCGGCCAGCATTCCCACCAAAACCACATTGGCGGCCCGGGAATTACCACATTCCTCAGCCATTCGGGTAGCATCAACAATGGTGGTATCGGGTATAAGGTTGGCAATTCTTTTATCAATATCTACCGGATATTTCAGTTTTCCACTCATTACCGGCAGGGGGTCAACCCGTTCGTCATTAATGATTACTTTACCCCCGGGTTTCAGATAGTCCAACCAGCGGGCTGCTTCGAGCTTTTCAAAAGCCAGCAGGATATCGGCGTCACTTTTCTTAATTATGGGTGAATAGACTTTTTCTCCGTAGCGTACCTGGGAAACAACACTGCCACCCCTCTGTGCCATACCATGTATCTCTGACACTTTGACATCATAGCCCATCTGTACGGCCACCTGAGCAATTATGCGGCTGGTGAGCAGGGTTCCTTGCCCCCCAACTCCTACTATCAGAACATTAGTAGTTTGTTTTGGCATTTTTTATCCCTCCACTATCTTGATGGCCTCAAAGGTACAGACCTGAGGACAGAGTCCGCAGGCTACACAGGTATTGGGGTTGATCACGGCCTTTCTATCTTCCTCTACCCAATAAATCCCGGTGCAACCTATCTTTATGCAAAGCTTGCAGCTCTTACAGAGTTCCGGTTCAACAAAAAATTCTTTATCCGGAGCTTTCTTCACCAGCAAGGCACAGGGACGCTTGGCAATAATTACTGAAGCTTCCCGGCGGTTCAATTCCTCTTCCAGGGTCTGGCGAAATTCGTCTAATTGCAAGGGGTCCACTATGCGGACATGCTCTATACCGATAGCCTTGACCAGGGCTGGTAAATCCAGCCTTCGGGTAGGTAGATTCCTGATGGTTTTACCGGTAGCCGGATGATCCTGGTGTCCGGTCATGGCGGTGGTATCATTATCCAGGATAATAACGGTGGAGGTTCCCTGGTTATAGACAACATCAATCAGTGGCGTAATTCCGGAATGAACAAAGGTGGAATCCCCGATAACCGCTACCACCTTGCGGGCAAAGTCCTCTCCATTGGCCTTCTCCATGCCCAGAGACATACCAATACTGGCTCCCATGCAAACACAGGCATCCATTCCATCCAGGGGACTCAAAGCACCCAGAGTGTAACAGCCGATATCCCCCATTACATGCAGCTTCATTTTCTTCAGGGTATGAAATACGCCGCGATGCGGGCAACCCGGGCACATCAAGGGTGGCCGGGGGGGTATCTCCTGGTCCAGGCCGGAACCTTTCCCGGAACTGACTCCTAATAAGACTTCTTCAATCATTTCCGGGCTGTATTCACCCAGAAGGGTGAAAAGCTCTTTGCCTTCGACCTTTAAGCCCCAGGCTTTTAACTGTTCCTCAATTACCGGTTCCAATTCCTCAAGCACAATAAGCCTGTCCACTTCGGCAGCGAAAGAGCGGATTAATTTTTCTGGCAGTGGATTGACCATACCGAGCTTTAATACGGAAACTTCGGGCATTACTTCACGCAGGTACTGGTAAGATACTCCACTGGTAATAATGCCTATACTTTTATCTCCCCATTCCATCCGGTTCAGATCCGTAGTTTCGGCATATTCCTTAAGTTGCAAGATGCGCTTTTCCACTTCCACATGGCGCAGGCGGGCAAAGCCGGGCAGCATAACATATTTGGGGGCATCTTTCTTATAGCTTTTCAAACCCACTTCTACCCTCTCCCCGGTTTCAACCAGGGTCTGGGAATGGGAAAGCCGGGTAGTAACCCGCAGCATTACCGGGGTGTCAAATTCTTCGCTGATATCAAAAGCCAGGCGGGTAAAGTCCAGTGCTTCCTGGCTATCCGCCGGCTCAATTACCGGCATTTTGGCAAAACGCCCGTAACCCCGGTTGTCCTGTTCATTCTGGGAAGAATGCATCCCCGGGTCATCAGCGGAAACCAGGACCAGACCAGCATTTACTCCGGTGTAGGAAAAGGTATACAAAGGATCAGCCGCCACATTTACTCCCACATGTTTCATAGCTACCAGGGTTCTTGCCCCGCCGATAGAGGCTCCCACTCCTACTTCCAGGGCTACTTTTTCATTGGGAGCCCATTCGGCATAAAGGCCTTCATAATCGGCAAATGTGCTGACTATTTCGGTACTGGGGGTACCGGGATAGGCTGTAGCCACGGTAGCACCAGCTTCATAGGCTCCCCTGGCGATAGCTTCATTGCCTATCATCAGTTTCTTCATGGTTTTCCTCCTCACCCTTAGTGATATATTAGAATAACCACTCATCTACCGGGGATGAGTGGTATTGGTGGTTCCCAGAATGATAGTATCACAACTTTTATCCGGGTGTAAATGCTTATGTTGCAGCTAGCTCGATGATGATACCCGGTACTCATTCCATTCCACAATGGCGTCAGCCAGCAAACGGGCCATATGGTAAACGGCAGTGATACTCCCCTGCCCCAACGAATTCCAGTTTCTGACTTCCGGCTTGATTCCCACCATGGCAATAATGGAGAATTCACCTACTGCAGGCAACCTTTTGCCCAGGGCTTTACCGGGAAACAAGGGGCCGTGACGGAACTTGATTATTCCCAGCTCTTCTTCCCTGCCCACTGAAGCATCTATAGCTATTTCGATTCCTGATGGGTGATCATTTTTTATCATCTTTAATTTTTGCCTCAGGTTTTTACCATGCAATGGATGCTCCAGACTTCCGAATACCAGAAGTTCGGGAGATTGTTCCCGAATCATGGTCCCGGCTAAAGGCCCAAAACAATCGAGTATATTGCGGTCAGTTCCAATACAAAGAAAAAGGGGTTCTCTTTCCAGAAGGTTCAGATTACTATGTAATGCCTCTATCAAAGCATCTTTGGCTTCTGCCTGGCGGTAATGTTTTTCTACTATAATCATTAGAGTGGAACAACCTCCAGAACCTCTTCTAATGCTTTTATAAATCGTATATTCTCTGCCATGGTTCCAATGGTAAGGCGGATAAAAGTGGGATATCCAAAAATATCACCTGTACGTATTATCACTCCGCGCTGGAGCAATTCGTGAAATATCTGTTGGCAATCTCTCCCTGTGTCCAGGAAAATAAAATTAGTGTTGGTTTTGACATAATTCAAGCCAAGTTGTTCAAATTCCTGGTAGAGATAGTCTCTCCCCTGAAAATTGAGCTGACGGCTTTTTTCCACAAAATCAATATCCCGCAGGGCGGCCTGAGCCGCAATCTGAGCGGCAAAATTTACATTAAACGGCTCTCGTACCCGATCGAGAGCGGCAGCAATAGCTGCTGTGGTTATGGCATAGCCTATCCTTAAGCCGGCCAAACCGTATATTTTGGAAAAGGTTTTTAGTATAACTATATTCCGCCCTTCCCGCAAATGCTGGAGTCCACTGCCAAAAGCCGGGGTATCCACATATTCCCCATAGGCTTCATCAAAAACTACCAGTATCTCACCGGGTACCTGCTGCATGAAAAGCTCTATTTCTTCCTGCTCTACAATGGTTCCGGTGGGATTATTGGGATTACAGATGTAGATTATTTTGGTCCTGGTATTAATTGCCTCAAGAATGGCTTTCAGGTCATACTGGTATTCCTTAAGGGGTATGGCCATCGAATGAGCCCCCATAATGGTACTGGTGGATTCGTATTCCGAAAATGTCTGCTCAGCATGGATCACTTCATCTCCAGGATTAATGAAGGTCTGGGCCAGCAAGAGAAGCAATTCATCAGAACCATTGCCCAGGACTATCTGCTCCGCTGGCACTTGCCAAAAAGACGCCAGTTCTTGTTTTAGTTCATAGGCATTGGCATCAGGATAAAGATGTATTTTTTTAAGTCCTTCCTGCAAGACCGCCAAAGCCTGTGGAGAAGTACCCAAAGGATTTTCGTTGGAAGCTAGTTTAATAATACTGTCAAGCCCCAGTTCCCGCTTAACCTCCTCAATGGGTTTACCAGGAACATATGCTTTTAAGCGAAAAATATCTTTTCTGGCTCTACTTTCTACGAAATCGTCCATGTATACTGGCCTCCATTGTAATTTGCTATTCTTCTTGATTTATCCGGCAAAAAGCTTTAGTTCTTGAGCATTTCTTTGATATAGAGCGGAAGGCAAAATGCCGCCCGGTGAATTCCTTCATTATAATATTTCAAATAGCCAAGATCACCTGGTTTTTTCGCCAATTCCCGGGGATTGTATTTCTTGCTGCCCATAGTAAAAGACCAGGGGCCGCTTACATAGGTAGCTATCGGTGCCAGGAAGACCCGGGTCAGAGGAAAGACCGTGTTGATTTGCCGGTAAACCGATTGAAATACTTCCCCATAAAAAACCGGGGATTCAGACTGAACCACCAGAAGCCCGTCCGCCTTAAGTATCTCATATACATCCTGGTAAAATTCCAGGTTAAATAACGGTGTGGCCGGTCCTAATGGATCAGAGGAGTCTACAATAATTACATCGTATCTAGACGAGGTTTCTTTTACAAAGTGAACGCCATCAGCAATATGCAAGTTTAAGCGGCGATCGGTAAAACCGCAAGATAGGGCCGGGAAAAACCTTTTGCTATTCTCCACTACCCGCTCATCTATTTCCACCAAATCTACGGCATTAAGCTGCTGGTGTTTCAGCACTTCCCGTAAAGTACCCCCATCACCCCCGCCAATTATCAATACCCTCTCCGGGCAAGGGTGGGTACACATCCCCACATGGCTTATCATTTCATGATAAATAAACTCATCTTTCTCACTGATTTGCAGGGCATCATCCAACAGCAGGGCTTTACCCCATTCTAATGTATCCACCACTGCTAGTTTCTGATAACGGGTCTGTTCCTCATGCAGAATATCTTTGATTTTCCATTTAACCGCATAACCCTCGGTATGCTTTTCACAAATCCAGGATCCAGTCATTTTTCCCTCCAGTAAAATCTTCCCTTTATTGTAGGGCTTTTTCTTCATTTATTAGCTCAGCAATAATCTTCATATGTTCCGGCATGGTCTCTTGATCATTAAAGTCCATGGCTAAAAGAGTAGCCTCAATAATCCTATCGTTTTCGCTATCTGTAAAATAATCCATCCATTCCTGCAAGAGCAAGAACAGTTCCGGATGCTGCTTCTTTACTACACTGAGGTCGAGGAGGTTTAGGAGTAAACGCATATGCTCTTCATCAAGCTCTCCCCGGAAGCAGCAGTCAGCTATTCGGCTGGCGGTTTCGCCATAGATCTTTTTGAGCAGTTGTTCATGGTCAGGCATTATTCATCAACCCTTCTGGCATCTCCCATAATCTGCTTTTGCAAATCAAAGGTGATAGGTATCCGTATACCACTGCGACCATCCCGGTTTTTATCAATATGGATGTAATAATTAGGATTGATGTAGTTCTTTAATTCTTCTCTCTCTTCCAGTTCTTCCCGTGGAATAGGCGTCAGTTTAAGCATAAGGTCGCACTCATTCTTCATCCGCTTGGCTCCCTGCAGACTGCCATCCGGGTTTAATTGGACCAGGCACATGACCACTATCTTTAAGTTTTGGGCCAGCATTTTCAAGGTCTTGACAATCTGCTCCAATATCTGCCACTCCTGCAGTTTGGGATCCAGCTTATCCATTCGTCCCACATAGTCAACTATCATCATTTCTATGCCTTTTTGCGCCTTGAATTTACGGGCGATGGAAATAGCTTTTTCCGGGGTAAGATTAGGACAGGGATAGGAATAGAAACCGCTTTCGCGAAGTTGGGAATAACCGTTGAAGATGATAGAAAGTTCAGTTTCGCTAATATCCCCGCTGCGAACTCGATCATGATCAATTTGTGATAGAATGGAGCCCCAGCGCAAGGCTATCTGTTCCCTGCTCATTTCCGTATTGAGGTACAAAAGGTTTTTTCGCGCATCTACGGCTATAGCCCTGGATGTGTGCAAAGCAAATGAAGTTTTGCCATGCCCGGTTTGAGCACCGAGGATTATTAAATCACCCGCTTTATAACCCAGGGTTATATGGTTCAAGTTATCAAACCCGGTAGGAAGTCCATCCAGAGGGAGAACCCCTTTGTGCAACTCGCGTATTTCCTTTAGGCGGAGGAACCTGCGTTCAACTTCGCTATAACCCAGGCTGGCCATATCCGCCGGGGAATCGATTTTATCGTCAATTTCCAAAGCGGTAAGGTTGGTCAGTTCCTCCTCCGCCTCCATAAGTACCTGTTCTACATCACTTTCCTGCTGTTCTACGAGAAGCTGCATATTCCTTTTAAGAAAGGCTTCAAATTTACGCAAGCGGGCTTTGTCTTTAACTCTCTTAATCCAGTACTTGATGTTTTCATCGTCTATATATTGTTCTACTATATATTTTAGTTCTTCTATATCGCGGGGATTGGTAAAAACGCCCAGGCTATGACCCTCTTTAAGAAGCTCTACCAGGGTGGGGCGAATTTCCCTCTCAAAGAGACTGATAGCCAAATCAAAAATAGTAGCATGCCGTGGGGAATAAAAGTCAGCATTGGATAAAAGGTCATAAACCTCAATACAGGCATCCTCAGAATGAAGCATGGAAGATAATACGCGTCGTTCACTTTCCAGGTCAATCAGGTAATCTTCCATGGAGGGTTCATTCTTTCTTAAACTCAAAGGAATCACCATCCAAATAAAACCGGGGAGAATATCCCCGGTTTCTATTATACCTTATTTTTGGCTCCGCCTGTACTAGAAGGAGGCACATAGATTTCGTATTCCAGGTTGATAGGCTTTCGTTTATCATAGTTGCTGGCTGCTATGGGTTTTTCCTTCTTATTTCTTAGTTTTAATTGGGCTATTTCTTTGTCCACTTCTTCTACCTGCCGGATTTCTTTACTCATCCAATCATGAAGAACGCTGTCCATATATTCCAGACCGGCATTTTTGGTTCGCTGACACATTACTTCTCCAGCTTTCATGATCATAGCATGAGAAAAGCCCCAATCATGCCGCCATTTATAGTAAACCTTCTTACGAGCTTCGGCAGCCATGTCAATGCCGGTAAAGCTTCCAAATTCCGCAATATCCGGGTCAAACTTGTTGACTCTTAAGGCCCGGTTCTTTTCCACATCCACATATTTTTTAAAATAGCTTTCCAGCCCTTCAACGGTATTGATGGAGTATTCTTTTATATCCCGGGCAATCTGGCTGATATCCCGTGGGTTGTAAATGCTTCGCTCAAAACACATTTCCAGTATGCATAAGAGAAACTCCGGGGATAAGGCCAGCTCTTCCAGCCATTTGTTTAGCTCGCCGGCCATTTTTACACTCATCAAGTTGCCCGTTTTTTTGGCTATAAAATCTCCAACTTTCTTAAAATCCGAGCTGGATTGCTTCATAAGTTCCCGGGAAACCAGCTTGTTCTCCTCTATCTGCAATTCCAGTTGCTCAATCTTAAGGCGATATTCCTCCAAAAGATTATCCATATCTTTTGAAGGACTGGGATTATCTGCAGGTGCAGGAGTTGAGTGGTAAAAACAAGAGTGGTCTCTTCTTATAAGGGATTCCAATTTCCTGGCCAACGGTTCTAAAAACACTTCCCTATCAGCCAAATTTTGATTATCTTGAAGGGAGACTATGCCTAATTTTTGCAGGCGATTTAAGCGGCGGGAGATTTTTATCTTACCTAGAGAAGGACAGGCTTGGAGAACTTGTCCTATCTTTATGCCGGTTTGATACAAAGGTTTGGTTCTTTCTATGGTATATAGCAAGGCTGCTATCACAGCAATATCTTCTAGTTCCAAATCCAATTCTCGGGCATAAGCGAAAAGCATACCGGGTAAACTCACAAAACCCCAGCGAAAGATTTCCAACCAGGCCATTTTATTTTCCATATTGTTTTGACCTCCATGTCCAAGTAAAGGAATTATAACACTTCAAATAAAAAATCTACAAACTAAATAATATTAGCTTTAAACCAAAAAGCCGTAAATTAACTATATAAACTATGGAGCAAAACATATTTCTGCATGAAAATCAGACTTGACTGATTAGGAAAGAGAAAAACCAGGAACTATGTCCTGGATTATTTAGGATTCTATGGAATTATCCCGGCTAAACATCCTGCTGTAACTCTGCAGCAATAATAAATCCACTTATACCGCAACTATATTTCTAGCATCTCTTTTTTGTGATAAACGACAAAAACCCTGATGAAAATCAATAATCTCAAATCTAAGCATTATATGATTGCCGCTTCTAATGGCCTTATCTATGTTTTCAAAACTATTATGGCCAAATTCCTTGACTACTTCACAACTGTCTAAATCATCAATAACTTCGGCAAAACGATTATGCACCTGCTCAAATATGCCATAATATAGTTCCTTAATCTGTTTGACCCGTTTTTCAATTTGCATCAGGTCAAAATCATCCCTTTCCACCAGATGTAAAAGGCTGTGAAACAAATTGTGCAAAAGTTTGTTATGGAACACTGCTGCCATGGCTTCCCGTTTGTATTGTTTATAGAGCAAGTAGCGGAGATAATCTTTTAGGCCTTTTTGCCCTGACGGTCCCAATATCTGGTAAGCATTCAGAAGTTCAACCTCGTTAACAGTAATATCACCGATCACGAAAAAACCTCCTTCAATTTGTTCATTAAAAGAGGTTTCCATTCAAATTATATAATTCCTTTAGTTATTTATCGTATAATTATGTTTCACTTCGATATAATACCCTATTTCTTTACACAATATTGCTGATTCTTATTTCTTTATGTCGCCGAAGAAATCTATCCATCCTCTCCAGGGCTTCTTCAATATTAGGTATGCTGGCGGCATAACAACATCTGATATGCCCATCCCCACTGGCGCCAAAAGCATTACCGGGTACTACCGCAACCTTTTCTTCCCAGAGCAGCTTCTCACAGAAATCTTCACTGCTCATCCCGCTTTTTTTGATGGAAGGAAAACAATAAAAGGCCCCTCGTGGTTCAAAGCAGTCCAATCCTATTTCCTGCAATCCGGATAAGATTAGTTTGCGGCGGTAATTATAGTTGTCCACCATTTTTCTCATTTCTGTTTCGCCATGACGAAGAGCTTCGATGGCCGCCTTTTGTCCCATAATCGATGCACACATAATAGTATATTGATGTATTTTGGTCATGGCTCCGATTACATCTTGATGGCCGCAGGCGTAACCAATTCTCCAGCCGGTCATGGCAAAGGCCTTGGAAAAACCATTCATCATTATAGTACGATCTTTCATACCGGGTAGACTGGCAATAGAAACATGTCGTCCATAATATGTCAGCTCGGAGTAAATTTCATCAGATATCACCAGCAAGTCGTTTTTAATTATGATATCCCGCAAAGCCTCTAAATCCTCTTCATACATTACTCCCCCAGTAGGATTGTTGGGATAGGCCAGAACCAGAATTTTACTCCTGGGGGTAATATAATGGGATAGAATATCCGGACGCAAACGGTACTGGTCTATATCATAAGTCGGAACCGGCACAGCAGTGCCATAAGCCAGGGTGGCTCCTGGCGCATAGGAGACAAAAGAAGGCTCAGGTACCAAAACTTCATCACCAGGTTCAAGCAGAGCCCGCATAGCCAAATCTACTGCTTCACTAACACCGACCGTGACCAGCACCTCTTTTTCCGGTGAATACTCTATCCCTATCCGCCGGTTCTCATATGCGGCTATTTCTTCCCGTAATTCCAACAGGCCCTGGTTGGAAGTATACATGGTATAGCCTCTTTCCAGAGAATAACAACCAGCCTCTCGTATATGCCAGGGGGTAACGAAATCCGGCTCTCCTACCCCCAGGGAAATTACCCCATCCATCTGGGTAACCAGATCGAAGAACTTTCTAATCCCCGATGGGGGTATGGATTCTACCGTATTGGAAATATAGCGTTTCATACTGTTCACGGGCTCACCACCAATCTTCTGTCTTCTTCCGGTTCCTCAAAAATAAAGTTTTCCTGTTTATAACGCTTGAGAATAAAATGGGTTACAGTGCTTTGCACATGATCCAGGGTGGAGAGCTTATGAGAGACAAACCAGGCAATATCCTTCATGCTTTCTCCATTTACTACCACGGAGAGGTCATAGGTACCACTCATGAGATAAACACAGCGAACTTCCGGATAGCGGTAGATTTTTTCTGCCACACTATTGAAGCCCACTTCCCTTTCCGGAGTTACTTTAACATCAATCATGGCAGTAACTCCATCATTGCCCAGCAGTTCCCAGTTAATGATGGTGTTGTAGCCCAGTATTATCTTCTGTTTTTCCATTTGTTCGATAATATTTTTAATTCTCGCTTCATCCTCATCCAACATGGTAGCTATGGCTTTGCAGCTTAAACGTGCATTATTCTCCAGCAAATGCAGAATCCTTCTTTCCAGTTCCATCTAATTTTTCCTCCTTCTTTACTTGGGCAGTTGCAAAAGCCTAATAATAAATAAAAAAACCCTCATCCTGTAAGGGACGAGAGTTGCTCCCGCGGTACCACCCTGATTGGCCAAGGCCCGGCTCTATTCCAATAACGGATGGATTCCGTCCGGCTTGCTATCGCTTAGGATATTTCACCGGAACTCTCAGGTGGCTTTCATTACCCAACTGATACCAGGTTTTCAGCATACCCCGGTTCTCTGCCAAACAGCTAAAGCAATTACTCTTCTGATCATCGTTTTTTGTTTTTAAATTTATAGAATATGCTATCACTTCCGTGGGCTATTAGTCAAGGTGTAAAATACTTCATTAACAAACAAAGTTTTGCTGAACTATTTTTCGCAAAAAAACATATTATTGCTTTAGGTTTTAATTACTTTGATTATGGGGCGAAAGGTATAAAGGCAGCTTCCCCAGGGGCAGTTTTTTAAAAAGGTGGTTTTAATTAATACATAGGAATCTAAAGGAGGTAATTTCTTTGCCCAAGCCAATGAAGTTAAGCGAAGAAGAAAAATATGTTATTCAAAAACTAAACAGTTATTTTAAACCGGGTAACATGAGTTTTGAAGAAAGGGTTTTTAACGCTCTCTTAATTACTCGCTACGACCTGGAGGCTCATCACTTCAGTACTGATAAACAACGACGCACTTTGATAAAATATCAGACCGTTCTGGACGGACTATTAAAGAAAATGAACTCATCCGTTTGAGCTGTTCAAAAGCATTTTTCTTGTATAACGAGTAAATATAACGAAGTGAAATTTGTCCCCCGCTTCTTTGTTGCAGCGGTGTGTTGAAACTACGCCGCAGTTTCTTCCGAGGCTTAAACATTGATACTGCTCCACAGTTTCTTCCGAGGCTTAAAAGAGGCGGCTTGCGTTCAGTAGCGTCCGCTTTTTAATATGGAATAAACCATGAAAAGGCCGAGAATAATAGCGGTGGCAAATCCAATTTCCACAAGAGGAATGTGTTTTATAAGACTACTTCGCTCCATTCCTGCTACCAATGAAGTTCCGATTACAATACTGGCCAGGATTATGGAGAGTGAAATCCGGTTGGACATTACATCAACTTTAGCCATCGCCCGTTTGAGTTCGGGATATTCTATATTAAGGCTCAGTTGTCCTGATTCCAAGATTTTTAGTATTTTAGCAATTTGAAAGGGAAAAGAACGGATTAGCTCCAGATATTCGAATAAAGAACTTTGGGTTTCCTTCCACAGATGTTCGGGGGTAAATTTTCGCAAGAGCAATTTTTTCCCATAAGGTTCAGCAATGCTAACAATACTGATTTGAGGATCAAGCTGGGCCACCAGGCTTTCCACTGTCATCAGCATTTTCACCATCAAGGAGAGCTCTGGCGGCAACCTCAGTTGGTACCTTATTGATAATTCGATCAATTCGGACAAAGCCTCCCCCACCTTTATTTGGGAAAGAGGCAAGCCATAATACTTCTGCTGCAGGCGGGATACATCCCGCCTGAATTCCTCAAAATCAACATACTGCCCACTAATCCCAATGGCCAGCAATGCTCGGCTGACCCCCTCCACATCATATCTCATCATATTGATTAAGAGCTTGATGCATTTTCCCTGCAACCTCTCATCTATAATCCCCACCTGGCCAAAATCGTAAAATATTATCCTTTCACCGTTAGCTATGGCTAGATTTCCCGGGTGAGGGTCAGCATGCAATAAGCCCTGTTCAAATATCTGCTTGAACAGGGCATCAACCAGGTTGCGAGCGATGGCAACCGTATCCAGGCCCGACTGCTTCAGGCTGATATAATCAGATATCTTAATTCCTGGAACATATTCCAGGGCTAGTATTTTTTCTGAAGAATACTTCCATATGACCTGGGGGATAATAACATTTTTATCATTTTTAAAAGTCTGATAGAAGAGTTCCGCATTTCTCGCTTCAACCCGGAAATCCAACTCATTGTGTATAGCTTGCCTCAGTTCCTCCATTATCTCGCTCAGTCTGTAAAAGCGAGCCCAATGGTTGCGCTTTTCCAAACCTTTGCAGAGTTCGCGCAAGATATCCAGGTCAGCTTCAATAGTCTTATCAATGCCCGGTCGTTTGATTTTCAAGACCAGTTTTTGCCCTGAGGGTAAAAGCGCCTCATGAACCTGGGCAATAGAGGCTGCTGCCAAGGGTTCCGGATTAAACCAGCTAAAGTCTGTTTCCAGTTCTATACCTGCATCCTGGCAAAGGCGATAAATTTCTTCCAAGGCAAAGGGAGGAACCTCATTCTGCAGTTTCTCCAGTTCCTTGATATATTCGGGAGGCAAGAGATCAGGCCTGGTACTTAATAATTGTCCCAGCTTGACAAAGGTAGGACCCAGGTCTTCCAGGGCAAAACGCAACCTCTGCGCTGCACTGGGTGAGCGTAGCTCATGACCAAGCTGTGAACTTTTCTTTATATGGAGCCAGGCTGGCCAGTCAAAGCGGTCAAATAAAAAACCAAAACCATGTTTGATCAAGACATTGACAATTTCTCTATAACGGGGCAAATGTTGCAGATACCCAATGCCTGTCCTGAAATTCACCAAAAGCTCCTCCCAGAAAAGTATATAACGGGTTTCCTAACTCCCCCTCATCCCGAAGAATACAAGCAAGTTGTATTATGACTTCGCAAAGAGTGCTATTAAGATAAAATCCCCCAAAGCACTACTTGTTTGTTGCCAAAAGCTCTCTATTCCCCTTGAATTCCAGTGCCTATTTTTTCTTCCAGATCACGAATCCTCTTCTCCAAGGCCTCAAAATCAGACTTGCTCACATAGGAAAAAGTGTTTTTCATTTCTTCAAATTCCTGACGAATAGTCTTGCGCAGTTCGCCCTTCTCTTCTTCCCCTCTTTTTATAGCTTCATCCACAAAGTTTTTGGCCTCATCCCGGCTAATCTCACCTTTTTCCACCATTTCAGCGAAGAATTTTTCGGCATGATCCCGGGTAATACTCAAGGCTCCCAATCCAAAATATAAGGCTTTTTTCATCATACTCAACTCACTTCCTCCCTTAGCTTTTTCTGTTTATCTTATCACAATATGTTCTTCGCTTCTATTTTATGCATAAAAGACCAGGATAATTCACTACTTGGGTGGTAATAGCAGAACAGTGCGATATAAAGCAGCTAGTATTGCTATGGAGCCTCCATCTAAATAAAATAGCCTCTAAAATGAGGCCATTAAGCTCTATTCAATTTTCTTACTTGTTATATCATAAACCAGTTCAATTCTTGATATATCCTTAGTGTTTATTAACACACGGTAATTGTTCTCGTTCTCGTGGTTATCTTTTTCCTCTCCATCATAATCGTACTTCACATAATTGGAGAGCAGAATAAAGGTATTATCAGATTCCCCATCATCATCAAATTTCCTGATGTGGCCCTTATAAACCTTTCTTTCCTCAGGTAAATAAACCAAGGCAAGTAATCCACGTTCGAAGTCTACAATATCTGATAAAAAACTGTTTCGAACAGACCTTGTAATTGCTATTCCCCTAAAAATACACGAAATATTTTCACTTAACAATATTCTAGCCAATAGATAACCAGTTATCGGGGCAATTAAAATGGCTAACACCTTCGGATTTACGCCAGATAATAAATCCCAGTTCCTACAGGCCGAATTACAAGCAATAATCAGTACATAGCTAATAGCCAAACTTTTAATCCCCAAATGCTCATCTTCTTTTGTTCCACTGGAAAGCACAAAATTCATAGTCGCTAATAGGAAATAGCCTGGAACCAAGTAAGCTATTAATGTTGGTAATTGCTTGACTAGGGTTGCGACATCAGTAATATTCATAGAATATATTATTCCCTTGGGCCAACCGGTCCCGGAGGTTTATATTGAACTGGAGGTACATTTTGGGAGTTTCTTTCATTTCTCCCTGGTTGCTGTGGCCGCGGATTTGACGGTTGCTGCCTGACAGGCTGCTGCTGTGGTCTTGACGGTTGTTGTGGTTTTGGTGGTTCATTTCTACTCATTTTTCTTTCCCCTCTCCTTATTTGTCCTTAATTTTACCACTTTCAACATAAAAGGAAATGGTTACCTTTGTCCTGCAATTAAAGCCTTTGGTCTCGCAATTTGGTTTTAGAATACTATCTTCTCCACCTGCACATTCTCTACCGTACTAGTCGTTTACCCACTGGTGGAAGGGTATTGGGGAAAATGAATCAGCATCACTATCCAAAGCTCTCCAGGCTTCCTCCGGAGAAAAGAAATCAAGGAAAAAACCCTGCTGGCAGTGCAGCGCCGGGACACTGAAGAGCTTGAAGAAGAATAGGCAGTCGTAATTTCCGGGCAGTGACCGGATGAGCGGCAGGAATTTTATTAGGAAAGGGGGGAATTAACTTGGCAGTACAGCGTGTTTTGGAAATGGATTTAAACCACGAACGGGGCAAGACTCTGCAGGGTTAAAAGGATAATACGAGCGTACCACGAGCTATTGCCATAAGCGCAAAGGCAGGCAATAAACTCCGAGGACAGGGTACCGGCTGGAGGTGAAGGCAGGTTTTATGAAAGTAAACTGTTTGATGCAAAGGAAGAAACCAGCGGGTACGCTGTCCTCGGCCACGGAGGTGAAGGCGCAGGTGGAGGTACGGGAACATCTGCGCCTGTTATCGCGGAGCGCGCGCAGGTTACCGCCGAGAGGGAATCCCGCAGCCTGGGCCGGAACCGGTCTAGCCACCTTCGTATAATGGAGATTATGTAGGCGCAGCAAACCCGAAGGGCTACATAATCCCTTATTATCGGATGGTGGCGGTGGGGGATAGATAACGAATGCTGCAATACTATGATAGCCAACTTCTCGAAGCTAAATGAAATGTTTTGAAAACCTTGAGGATATAATTGTTATATAATAATACATAGCATTAACAGTACAACTTGAGAATGAATTAGTTTTTATGGCATTAATCTTCTTAATAATGGAGTGTTACGCATGAGTTATCGGCATAAAGAGGCGGTAGCCAAACCTTTTCTCAAATGGGCTGGGGGAAAGACGCAATTGCTCAGCACCTTTGATAAATATTATCCGGAAGAATTATTGAATGGTGGTATAAAGAGATATATTGAACCCTTTGTTGGTAGTGGGGCGGTATTGTTCCAAATTATGCAAAACTTTAAAATTGAATCAGCCTATATTGCAGATATAAATTATGATTTAATTAATGTCTATAAAGTAGTTAAGCACAATGCTAATAATCTCATAGATTATCTAAAAGAAATGGAGATAAACTTTCTTCACCTTCCTGACGAACAACGGAAAGTTTTTTATTATACCATTCGCAATGAATATAACCAGGGTAAAACGGGATTTTGTTATAGAAAAAATAGCAAACAAACCATTAAACGTGCCGGCCAATTCATATTCCTAAACAAGACCTGCTTTAATGGTTTATACAGGGTTAATAAGGATGGGTTATATAACGTTCCTATGGGCAGTTATAAAAACCCTAAAATATGTGATAACGTAAATCTTATAGCTGTTAGTGATGTATTACAAAATGTACATATTCTGCACTCTGATTATAAACAGTGTAAAAATAATATTAATAGCAATAGCTTTGTATACTTTGACCCTCCTTACAGACCCCTGAATAAAACCGCTAGTTTTACTTCATATAACGAGTATGATTTTGATGATTCCAAACAAATAGAACTGGCGCAGTTTTACCGGGAAGTATGCCAGGATAAAAAGGCCTATCTTATGTTAAGTAATTCCAATCCCAAGAATGTAGATAAAAATGATACTTTCTTCGAAGAATTATTTGAGGGTTTTAATATCTATAACGTTAATGCTAGAAGAGCCATTAATTCTAAAGGAGAAAAAAGGGGCCAAATCAAAGAGCTAGTTATTACTAACTATGATATTTACGGGGAAAGTAGGCGAGCAAATGAAGAATATCAAATTTTATAATCAAAAAATTAAATGTAGTAATAGCGAGGTTTTCGATTACATAATTGGTAATTTAAAAGAAACTATAAAGGGCTGGGACTATTTTGTTGATTGGGCTAAAATCACTGGTAATGTGGATAAAATAGAGGTATCCCTTAATATTATGAATTACTTAATCGGTAAATCCAACATTGAAGACGAATTTAAAAAGCTTTTAAAAGAATACCCGGAAATTGTAACACTAATACCCATTCTGATGGCATGTCGAGATGGAGAACTCACAGTACTGGATCCTTCTCCAGATGACGTTTTTAATTATAAGAATTATAGTTTTAAAAAGAAAAAGACCTTATCAGAACGTGAAATTGATGCTATTGCTGAGTTTGCATTGAAATCAGGGATATTAGAGATTTTCCGTACTAAGAAAATAAAAAATGTTGTTGATTACGTTACCGGGATTGAGGTTGGACTAGATACTAATGCGCGCAAAAATCGAAGTGGAACCTCAATGGAGTTAATAACAGAAATTTACATTAAAAAAATCTCTGAACAAAACAAATATAAATATATAAGTCAAGCAACGCCCAAGAAAATTAGAGAAGAATTCGGTTATGAAGTTAAAGTGGACAAAGCTAAGAGAATATTTGATTTTGCTGTAACCAATAATTCTTCCCTGTATTTAATTGAAACAAACTATTATGGTGGAGGTGGGTCAAAGTTAAAAGCAACTGCCGGAGAATATAAAGCTTTGTTTGATTTTATAAAAGCCGGAAACAATAAGCATAAATTTATTTGGATAACGGACGGTAAGGGATGGATTTCAACAAAAAATTCCTTAAAAGAAACCTTTGAACATATTGATTATCTACTGAATTTGGATATGTTAGAGAAAGGCCTGTTAGCAGATATTATTGTCAACGATCTTTAAATGATTGACGGGAAGGTAGCTGATTATGCCCAGGAGAATAGAATGTTCTATTTGTAAGGCTCGTTTTAATAAAAATAATTATATTAAACATATTGAAACCGAGCACCCCGCGGCTTATGAACAATTACTTGGCGAAATAATTGAAAGAAACAATGAAAGATATACGGTAAAAGAAATAGCAACTAATTATAATGTAACTGAGAAATTCGTGGAAACTAAAATAGAAGAACTCAGGGAACAGAACGGAATATATAATATTCATGAACCTCTAAAAATAAAGTCATGGGAACCCCGTGATTATAAAATGGAAGCAACCACCATTTGGAGTTTTCCGGATAGGGGTAATTGGGCAACACATAAAGGGAATTATCGTGGTAATTGGTCTCCATATATTCCGAGAAATATAATACAGCGTTATTCCGCAGAGGGAGACGTTGTATTAGACCAGTTTGTAGGGAGTGGTACCACTCTTGTTGAAACCAGGCTTTTAAAGCGGAGAGGTATTGGTATCGATATTAACCCCAGTGCGTTAGATTTGGCCAGGATTAATACCAATTTCCAAAGAGATGGTAGCACAGGAATTATTATTCGCCAGGGGGATGCCAGGAATCTGAATTTTATTAAAAGTGAGAGTATTGATCTGATATGTACCCATCCTCCGTATAGCAACATAATAAAATATAGTGAAGATATTGAGGGGGATTTATCTCATTATGATATAGATGATTTCATTATTGAAATGCAAAAGGTGGCCAGCGAATCTATACGAGTTCTTAAAAAAGATAGATTCTGTGCCATTTTAATAGGTGACACCAGACGAAAAAAGAATATAATACCGCTAGGATTCAATGTTATGCAGGTATTTGTTAATGCAGGGTTCACCTTAAAGGAAATCATAATAAAAGAGCAACATAATTGTAAAGCAACCGGTTTTTGGTATAATCGCAGTATTGAATATAATTTCCTGCTTATTGCCCATGAATACTTATTTGTATTTGTTAAACCTTAGGATTAGGTGTCTTAAAGACCTTAAAAACTATGGCACCAAATACCCCAAAACCTTAAATTATCAGAAAAACCAAAAACCGCGCAAAACCGCGCGGTTGCTTGCTTTTTTATGGTGGGCCATACAGGAATCGAACCTGTAACCTTCTGATTAAGAGTCAGCTGCTCTGCCTGGTTGAGCTAATGGCCCAGAAATTTGCTACAGTTGATATTATAATTCCAGTTCAAGAATAAATCAAGGGATACTCTGCTTTTTTGCTAATCCCCTCTGATGTTTATCGTTCCTCCAGAAGTATTCCTTTTAGGGTTCATATCCAGAGGGTATATTTCCATTGCCATCCATTAATTTTTCAAGTAATTCTTGAACCGGCGCTTTATTCCGCTACTAGATCAGAGAGCTCCCGGGGAGGTACTTGGACTCCATCCTTAAATACCCGCATATTGTCGCCGGAAATGTCATCGATAACTACTATCTCCTGCCCTACCCGGCCGAATTCAAATTTTATATCCACCAACTCCAAGCCCTTTGAGGCTAGGTCGTTTTTGACAATTACCGCTACTTTACGGGCCAGTGCCTTGATAGTCTCCAATTCCCCATCCGTAAGCAGTCCGAGCTGTATCAAGCTTTCATCATTAATCAAGGGGTCCCCGCGCTCGTCATCTTTCAGGGTTACTTCCACCAGTGCATTTAGGGGTTGAAACTCCTGGGCATAGCGGGCATAACGGCGCAGGAAGCTGCCATAGGCTTTAAAGCGGCATACTACCTCCAGACCATGACCAAAGGTTTGAGCTTTCCAAACTACCATATTGTTCTTAGCCAGGTCGGAGTCGATATAGTGGGAAGGAACGCCTTGCTCCTGCAAAAGCTTAAAGAAATGCTGCGACATCTTGAGAGAGGATTTCCCTTTACCCTCCAGCTTGCCCAGTACATAGTTTGAACCGGGGTCAATGTGACCATCTTCTCCAGTGACATCATCTTTAAACTCCAGTACACACTTATCCTTATCCAGTTCGTAAACCGCCTTGGTTTTACCATCATATAGCAGCTTCATTTTATCTGCTGACCCCCTTGTTCAATATCATGCTTTTAAATTATGTCCATCTCTATTGTAGAATAATCTCCCGGCAATGCAAACCGGCTCGGCAAGAAATATTGTATACTTGCCGGAATTCCCACAAGATGTCATAAGTTTAAATTTAATTTACCAAATCCAGACAGCAAAAAAACACTGCCTGAACAGTGTTTTTAATTCATCCCTTCGTCTTGTAATTAAGCGGGATGATATAAAAAACCCTATTCTATTTTCCAAGTTCTTCGGCCAGGGCTTTACTCTTTTCCGATAAAATCAAGGCCAGGTTGGCCGCGTCTTTATCCTTGCCCAGAATTAAGGTTGAAGCCAAATCAGCAAAGAGATTTTTTAGTTCCATGAATAGTTTAGTTACCATAATATCATTCCTCCAATCAATCCTGACGTGGGGAAATAATTTACAGCTATACGCCATCCTCTATAGTATTGCATCTTCATAACCGTGAAATAAGTAGTTTACTATCTAATTATATACAATAATTAGTCATTATTTAACCCCTTAATTGAAAATCATCCAGAAAAGCCAGTTTACTTTAAATACAGAGCTATGGGGCAATGGTCGGAGCCCGGTATATGATCCAAGATCTCACAGTCTATAATATCATCAAGCAACTTTTCGCTAACATAAAAACAGTCAATCCTCCAACCTGCATTCCGTTCCCGGGCCCTGGTACGGTAACTCCACCAGGAATACTGAACCTTTTCCGGATAGAGACAACGGAAAGCATCCACATAGCCATAGGATAAAAACCTATCCAGCATTTTCCTTTCTACCGGCAAAAAGCCTGAACGACCTTCATTGGCTTTGGGGTTTTTCAGGTCAATTTCCCGGTGAGCCGTGTTAAAGTCACCACAGATTACCAGGCGGGGATAACGATTTTTTAGTTCTTCGCAAAAGTTTATCAAATGCTCGTAAAAGCGCAGTTTATATCCTAGGCGTTCTTCTCCCATCTGCCCATTGGGGAAATAGACATTTAAAAGAGCCAGATTCTCATGGAAGCTGATTAATACGCGGCCCTCGCGGTCAAATTCTTCGACCCCCAGGTTTTTCTCCACCTGCAGGGGCTCTTTTTGAAAATAGCTGGCTACCCCGCTGTAACCTCTTCTCTCCCCTGAATTCCAGCAACTCTGATAACCTTTTATGTTTACCAGAGATTCTTCCAATTGTTCGGGATGGGCTTTGGTCTCTTGCAGGCAGAGAACATCCGGTTGTTCTTCCTTTAGCCATTGAATAAAGCCCATTTTCTGAACTGCCCTGATACCATTAACATTCCAGGAATATATCTTCATACCCTAACCTTCCCCATAACACAAAACGATTGGCATCTAAATCCAAAATTTTAAACCGAGAAATCAATGTTCCCGTTTGCTGCCAGCTTTATTAAGGTAGCTTTCTAAGGATCTGATCAATAATAGGATTCATTTCCTTGGAGTTATATTCTTCTACTTTCCCTTCATCTACCATAATATTGAGGCTAGTATCCCAGGGTAAGGAACCCAGAAAGTCTAGTCCGCTATCATTGGCCACTTTTGCTCCCTGGCTGACTCCAAATATATCCAGCTTTTCCCCGCAGTGCGGACAAACGGCATAGCTCATGTTTTCAATCAAACCTAAAATGGGTACATTGAGCTTTTTCGCCATATTTATAGTTTTCTTAACTACCATAAAGGCCAGGTCTTGTGGTGAAGATACAATCACTATGCCATTAACCGGTAAGGATTGAATTACCGTCAGCGGAACATCGCCGGTTCCTGGAGGTAAGTCCACTACCAGGTAATCCAAATCTCTCCAATCAACTTCTCCCCAAAATTGATTTACCGCACCAGCTAAAAGGGGACCACGCCAGATAACGGGATCATCTTCATTAGGAAGGAAGAAGTTTATTGATATAAGTTTTATGCCTAACCTGGTAAGAGGAGGAGTAATGCCATATTCACTGGCCGTAATCTGGGGCTTTTGAATACCAAAAGCCTTGGGTTGGCTGGGACCGGTTATATCAGCATCCAAAACCCCCACAGCATAGCCTTCTTTGGCCAGGCTGGAGGCAATGAGAGCCGTTACAGATGATTTTCCTACTCCTCCCTTACCACTCATAACCACGATAACATTGCGAATCGAATTTAAGGCCCCTAAAAGCGTTTTTTCAACTTCCACTCCACAATCAGCGGGGTCTATGTTGCAACCGCCATTGGAGGGGCAGGTCTTGCATTGTTCAGACATGATTTTGCTCCTTTCGCTGCTTTATCATTTCCTCTTATTATATACCTCAAAGAGCGCTTTCAAGCAAGATATTTTGCACATATGCCCACAAAAAATATATCTCTGTCGTATCCTCTCAAACAAAGCGGTTGGGAAAGCAAAGGCAATATGATAATATTTAGACTGGAGTTTGATTTGTTTCTTACAAAATATAACGAGGTGAAAAATGTCTCCCGCGTCCATAATAGTGAGCGAAGCGAACATCAGTGGTGCCCGCAGGGTGCTTCTTTAAGCGGTTCCTATTAACAAAACAGGCGGCGGGTTCTAATCCCCCGCATCGTTGCAGCGGTGTGCTGAAACTGCTCTACAGTTTCTTCCGGTGCTTAAATAACTTCTTGCATATAACTGCTTATTGTTAAAAAACATAAGAATCTTCTTCTAAAATGATTCGTGATTGGAACGAGAAGTTTTTTAATATTTTCATGAGGCAAATCAATTTTATTAATGAAAGCTGCCGGATATATCTGCGTATAATTAGTGAAGGTAGCTGGGGAGCTGGATCAGGTGATAAGTGATGAATTATTGGCAGAACAAGCACTGCTGGGCAATATTGCAGCATTTGAAGAGCTGGTTAACCGCTACAAAAAGTCAGTTTTTGCTATTGTCTACCGGATATGTGGACAATACCAGGATGCTGAGGATATCAGTCAGGAAGTCTTTCTTACCCTTTTTGAAAAGCTCTATCAATTTGATCGTGAAAAAAAGTTTTCGCCCTGGCTTCACCGTATTGCCGTAAACACCAGTATAAGTGCTCTTCGCAAGAAGAAAAACATTATAAGTCTTAATTTTGATGAGTCTTTTATTTCTATAGCATTTAATAACCGTAGTCATTTCGATGCCGGTGATCCACATTTAATGTTGGAAAGAGAAGAACTTCGAAAGGAAATAGGCTCTGCCATTATGCAGTTGCCGGAGAGTTATCGAACAGTGATTGCCTTGCGTTATCAAATGGAATTTAGTAACCAGGAGATTGCTGATATCCTGGGAGTTAGTAAGGATAATGTTGAGGTTAAAGTACACCGTGCCCGTATGGCTTTAAGAAAAAGAATACTGAATAATCGCAAGGAAAGGGGGATAATATAGGTGGATTGCCAGAGTTTGGACAGGTTAATCTTTTCCTACTGTGATAATAATCTCACCCCCAAAAAGCGCCTGGCGGTTGAGGAACACCTGCAAAAATGTTTTTCCTGCCGCCATAAATTAGATTTGGTAATTTTAGAAAATGAACTTATTAAGGAAGCAGCCGATATCCCTCAGCTTTCAGAATCTTTTACCGGTGATCTGATGATGTTAATTGAATCTCGCTATGGGTCGATTGCCCCTCGGGATGATAATAAAGATTTGCCTGCCTCCATCCAGGGAAAAAAGAAAGCAAACTGGGGAATTATGCGATCCAGAATAGCTATTGCCGCGGTGTTTTTACTGGTCTTTTTGGGTGCAAGTTTTTACCTGGAATCAGGACTGATAGATATTGCCGATAAGACCAACCCTAATACCCCGCTTGTCCCCATAACCCTAAAACAGGATACACCAAAAGAAAGTATTTTATCAGGTCAAGGCAAGTCTAATAAATCAGTAATTAAGAGTGAATTAAAAGAGGATGTCGCTAAATCACCAGAACATAGCAATGTACAAGAAATAAAAACTACCCAGTCCCAGTTTGATACTTCAAGCGAACAAAACGGGCAATTATCCGCTCATTCTACCACAACTCAAACCCGCCTGGCGGATAATAGAGGCCTGCAGGAAGCAAACCGGGGCAAATTGTCAACCAGCAGTGTTTACGATGAAGAAACAAATATGCTGCTTCCCTCCGGTTTGCCTGAATCTTATCAATTGATTGGGGCCAGCCAGGGTACAGAAGACTATTCTTTTTCTTATAAAAAGATAGATAATGGAGTAGAGCTTAAAATTACGGTAACCCCTAAGCCAAAGCAGGATTCCAGCCGAGATATCCCGGCTTTGGAGCCAGAAAAACAGGATATAGATGTTCCTCAATCCACCAGCAGCAAAATGTTTTCGGAAAACCTTTCCAATTACAGCAAAACGGATATGGAAGATCTTTCTATTGATGAAATGAGTAAAGAAAAGAATAGTGAAGCTCAGCAGCAGTTTAATAATCCTTCCCCAGCTACCACTGCTTCCCCGGCATCCACGGAGATGCTTAATTCAATTAAAGAAACCCTGCTCATTAATAAACATGAGTATCAAGTAACTTTTAGCGGGAACCTTCCTCCAGAAGAATTGGCCACTGTGGCTGCAGTAATCGATTGGCAAGAAAGTAAACTGGCAACAGAACCTATCTTTCCTCAGGAATAGTACAACGATAAAACCTTCTATTGCTTCTAAGCCTGAACTGAGATGAAGAAAAGAAAAAAGGTACGGCGATTCTGTTTATGCAGATATACCGTACCTTTTTTAATTGGAAAAGTAAATCAGAGTTTACGAGGCCAGGTGCCGTTCAGCATAATGGGAAAACTCCATGGAGAAGCCGGCTCTTCCCTGAGTTAATGAGCGTAAAACGGTGGAGTAGCCAAAGAGTTCGGCCAGAGGTACACAACCCCTTATAATCTGAGTATGATTTTCCATTTCCAATGATTCCAGTTTGCCCCTTCGATTAGTGATGTTGTTAATAATATTACCGGTATATTCCTCCGGTGATACAATCTCCAGCCGCATTACCGGTTCCAGCATACGGGGGTGAGCTTTCTTAAGGCAATCCCTGGTAGCCAGGAAGGCTGCCGTTCGAAAAGCCATTTCAGAAGAATCCACTTCGTGGAAAGAACCATCCAGAAGGGTAGCCTTAACATTAACTACGGGGTACCCCTTGAGCACTCCTTCTTCCAGAGCTTGTTTTATTCCAGATTCAACCGCCGGAATATATTCCCGTGGTATGCTGCCCTGGCTTATCCGGTTAACAAACTCAAAGCCTTCACCTGGTTCCAGCCTTAAAACAACATGAGCAAATTGACCTTTGCCCCCGGTTTGTTTTACATAACGGGTAACTTGTTCTGCCGCTTTTCCAATAGTTTCCCGGTAAGCTACCTGCGGTTGACCGGTATTAAAATCCAACTTGAATTCCCGGGCCAGGCGCTCAGCTACTATTTCTAGATGTAATTCACCCATACCGGCGAGTAATACCTGACCCGTCTCCTTGTTATAGGAAATCTTGAAGGTCGGGTCTTCGGCTGAAATCCGGTTAAGGGCTTCGGATATTTTATCAAGTCCCGCCTGGTTTTTGGGTTCTATAGCAATTTGGATTACCGGCTGCGGAAAATCAATAGTTTCCAATAGAATGGGAAAGCTTTCCGAACATAGTGTATCGCCAGTTCCAATATCTTTTAGACCTATAATAGCTACGATATCTCCAGCTGCTACTTCGTTAATTTCTTCGCGGTGTTCAGCGTGTATTCTGAGTAAACGCCCCACCCGCTCCCGTTTATTTTTACTGCTGTTAAAAACTAGCGCACCGGCTTTCAATTTGCCGGAGTAAACCCGAGCAAAAGCCAGCCTGCCAACATGCCGGTCGTTTATAATCTTAAAGACCAGAGCTGAAAAGGTGTCCTGTGAATCAGGCATTATATTAATTGTCTCAGTCGTTTCCATTACCACTGCTTTACTTCCAGGCACATCAAGTGGTGACGGCAGGTAGTCAACTATAGAATCGAGGAGCAACTGCACCCCGATATTGCGGTAGGAACTACCGCAGCATACGGGAACCATATTTCCAGCTATCGTGTTGGTTCTGATTACCCGGGACAACAAATCAGCGTCTATTTCTTCGTTGTTATAATATAAATCTAGTAATGCATCGTCAGTCTCGGCCAGTCTTTCTACCAAAACTGAGCGCCATTGCTTCGCAGTATCGGTGTATTCCAAGGGTATGGGCTTTTCGGCAATATCATTACCCAGTTTTCCCGCAAAGGTGTAATATTTCATTTTTAATAAATCAATAATGCCGGAAAAGCATTCTTCTTTAAAAACCGGCAGGCTGATAACCAGCGGATTAGAACCCAGGCGCTGTTTTATCTGTTCCACCACCCGGTAAAAATCAGCCCCTATCGCATCCATTTTATTTACATATGCGATGCGAGGAATCTGGTACTTATCTGCCTGTCTCCATACTGTTTCCGATTGGGGTTCTACCCCTCCCTTTCCACAGAATATTACTACCGCGCCATCAAGTATACGCAGACTCCTTTCCACTTCGGCCGTAAAGTCCACATGACCCGGAGTATCGATAATATTAATAGTATTACCCTTCCAAAAGCAGCGGGTAGCTGCGGAGGCCACGGTTATTCCCCGTTCTTTTTCCCAGGGTAAAAAGTCCATAACACTGTCACCATCATGGGTTTCCCCCATTTTATGGGTTAGTCCGGTGTAATAGAGTATCCTTTCAGTTGTGGTTGTCTTGCCCGCATCAATATGGGCAATAATTCCTATGTTTCTAAGTTCCTTCAACATCTTGGGAAATGCTCCTCCTTCAAATGCAAATCATAAAAGTAGCGGCATTCCAATGCCGCAAATATATCTTCCGGGCCAAAGTTAAATTTACGTCCGAATTTAAATTATAATAGGCTTAACCCTGCTTGTCAAAGCTAAATTATGATATCGTTGCAAATAGTTATATTAGTTTTATTTCCCTCGAATTAGTAAGAGCAGTGACGAATGAGGGGTAAGGGGTTATTGGTTGTGGCCTCTGGCCGTGGGGGTTAGAAAAAACCAAGCCGTGAGGGGAGAAATATTCCATAAAATTACTATTTTATTAGAGGTGAAATATGTTTGAATGCACTCGTACCTGCTTCCTGCAAGAGGTCAAAGACTACGGTCTCCGTATTGGTAATTACGGCTCCCATATCGCGCATTAAGGCCAGAGCATTTCTATAGTTTTCATCAAATCTCGAACAGACCGCATCCCTGACCAGGTGAACATTAAAGCCCGATTCCAGTAGGTCCCGAACGGTTTGAAACACACATACATGTGTCTCGCTTCCAGTTACAATAATAGTATGTTTGCCGATCTTATCCAGGATTGTATTGGCCTCCTGCTTACAAAGAGAAAAGCAGGTTTTATCCAAATAATGATATGAAGTAAGATTATCCTTGATTTCGTTAACGGTGGGACCCAGTCCCTTGGGATATTGTTCGCTCAAAACTACCGGAATATCATACTCCCGGGCTGTTGCTAAAAGTAGATTGGTATTCTTATATACCCGCTCCCGCTCCTTCATGGCCTGCATCAGTCTTTCCTGCAGGTCAATAATCATTAATACGCTATCATCTCTACGCAAGCGAAACTTTTCCATACTTTTGCCTCCTCCACATAAGTTATGCCTATTTTACCATTACTGTTGCTGTATTAAAAATCTTTTGAATAGAGGAATAGAATGGCTTATGTCAAATTTTATTAGAAAGTGTTCATTAAGATAAGTTTATTAACAACCGGCAAATGTTGCGCTTTCATCTTCGCCAGCGTTTTGTATATTTATTCATCCCTTATACAACAAAAGGGGTTTTTGCAGTGGAATCAAGCTTGCTCTAATCCGAATAAGCATAATGAAAATAAAGTGATTAGCAGTAAGCATTAGTTATAGTGTCTAAAGATATGATTAGTTTGATCAAGAAACGGAGGGAAAGTATGGAGGAGCTTTTTACCCCAGAGTTCTGGGATCGTAAATGGATTGAATTTAAAGTAAAAAATGCCACCTATCGAGGACAAAAGAAAGATGCGGAGGAATACTGGAACCAACGGGCAGAAGGATTTGCCAATTCTACTATTAAATCTGATTCCCGGCAGGAAAGAACCCGGGAGGTATTTTCTTTCCTTGAATACTTTGGCATTATCCAACCCGGTATGACTGTTCTGGATATAGGATCCGGTCCCGGCTCCTTTGCCATTCCCCTGGCTGAACAGGGAGCCCGGGTGGTAGCCCTGGATCCTGCTTCCAGAATGTTGGAAATACTGCAGGAAAACCTTCCCCCTTCTACGCCTGGTTCGGTAGATTGCGTTCAGGCCCTTTGGGAGGATTACGATGTCGAAAAGCAGGGCTGGGAAAATAAATTCGACCTGGTTTTTGCCTCCATGTCACCGGGAGTAAACAACCTGGAAACCTTGCAAAAAATGATGTTCTGCTCGCGAAGATGGTGTTATCTGAGCGGCTTCTCCGGTTCCCGCAATTATTCCCTCTACAACGAAGTATTTAAACAAATAACCGGTGAGCCCTATATAAACCATTTTAACGATATCATATTCCCCTTCAATTTACTGTATACCCTGGGTTGTGAGCCTGGCATCAAGCTTTCCTCTTCTTCTAACCAATTAAACCAGAAGGTGACAGATTTCAGAAGGGAAATATATGAAATATTGGAAAACAGGGAACTGCTCAATACGGAAGCAGAGTCAGTGGTAGAACAGCTTATAAATAGACATGCCAGTCAAGGTAGCATTAGACAAGAGGTCTCTTCCCGGGTGGGTATGATTATCTGGCAGGTGGTGAAGGATTGAAACAGGTAAAATGGGGTCAAACCGCGAATTAAAACCTCAAAAGAAGCCCTTGACAAGCACGAATAGCATGTAATATAATTTGATTTGCTGATAATAAACCATGCGGATGTGGCGGAATTGGCAGACGCGCACGGTTCAGGTCCGTGTGAGGGCAACTTCATGGGGGTTCAAGTCCCTTCATCCGCACCATAGTAATAATTGGGAGGATTAAACCTCCCTATTTTATTTTGGAGAGGCCTAGCCTCCGCACTTGACTTATACTTACCTGGATTGTATACAGGCACCATCTTTTACCCTGCCTTGCTCCCTATTTCTTTTTTTACTCTCATAGTATAATAGCAGATATAACGAGGTGAAATATGTCCCCCGCTAAGCGGTCGCCTATTAACGAAACAGGCGGGTTCTAATCCCCCGCCTCGTTGCAGCGCTGTGTTGAAACTGCTCCGCAGTTTCTTCCGATGCTTAAAAACAGGAGAAAATAATTGTAGCAGGTGATTAAAAGGAGATGAGTTTTTGCTATATCAGCACAAGAAGGAGATTTATGGAGTATTGCTTATTGTTGTTCTGGCAGTAGTTGTAGGACTGTTGCTGATTAGCGACCGGCCCGTGGTGGAAATCATAAAAGCGGAAAAGGAAATACTTCTTGATAAAGAAGACTTCTATGTTTCCACTGATAACGGAACTATTAAAGTAGGGGAATCCAGTTGGGAGGATATTCAAAAGCTTCTCCCGGGAGGCAAAATGCTGGGAATGAGTACCATCTACCAATCGAAGGATGGAGATTGTCTTTTTACTTTTTCGGAAGATGAAAATTTGCTGGTTATTATGCACATTGAAAGCGGTGATTATGCTACAGCGCGGGGAATCAAGATGGGAGATTCTTTCGCCCGAATAAGCGAAAAATATGGACCCGATTGTGCTCGGGTTATTATGCCCAACAAAGCCGAGGATTTTGATCTTGTTTATGGAGGCGAGGATAACATTGTCTTTCAAATCAGGGATAATGTGGTCAAAAGAATAGTACTGGAAAAGGAATTATAGGACCTGAAAAAAACTTCAAGTAAACAAGAAGGACAAGAACCGCCCTTAATAGTAAGGCAGCTCTTGTCTTTTTCTATAATAGTATCATGATCCCCTGGCAAAAACTCCTTTTTGATGCAGAAGGGTTGCATAAATATGCAAAGCGAGCGTTGGCGAAGCATGGATGCTTCACCCTTCGGGTACCCCTTGAGCCGCGAGACGAGCCGGTGGTGTTGCCCATGCGTAGCGCCCTGTCGGGCACAACTGATGCTCCCTGCGGTCGCTATTAAGGACGCTGGAGCGGAATATTTATGCAAGCTAATGCATAATTATTACTTTTTGCAGCGGAATCAAAATCAAATGTTTTTTAAAAGATTGACCATCTCGATGGCAGTGACGGCAGCATCTACACCTTTGTTGCCGGCTTTGGTGCCTGCACGCTCGATAGCCTGTTCAATTGTATCAGCAGTTATAACTCCATAAACCACAGGAATACCGGAGTTAAGCCCCACCTGGGCTATACCTTTGGTTACTTCCGCCGAAACATACTCGAAATGTGGAGTAGCACCGCGGATTACCGCCCCCAGGCAGATTACCGCATCGTATGCCTTTTGCGTCATTTTTTGGGCCACCAGAGGCATTTCAAATGCCCCCGGCACCCAGACAATATCGATATCGTCCTGATTTACTTCATGGCGGGTCAAGGCATCCATACAGCCTGATAAAAGTTTGTTGGTGATAAACTCGTTGAAGCGGGAAACAATAATTGCCATCCTCTGCCCTTTTCCAATTAGTTTGCCTTCAATAATTCTGCCCAAAACTAATACCTCCAAACATAAAATGTTTTTGTCTTGAATATTTATGCAATCCTTCTGCAAGAAAGGATTTTGGCAGTAGAGTCTATAAATGCAGTTCCAGCCTTTCTATAGACTGGCCAAGAGGTGCCCCATTTTTTCTTTTTTGGTTCTCAGATATCGCGTATTTTCAGGTTTATGGGGCATTTCAATAGCAACTCTTTCCACCACTTCCAGACCATAGCCCTCTAAACCCCTTATCTTTTTGGGATTGTTGGTCATAAGACGCATTTTGCGTACTCCCAGGTCTACCAGTATCTGCGCTCCAATGCCATAATCCCTGAGGTCGGCTGGGAAGCCCAGTTCTAAATTGGCTTCGACCGTGTCCCGGCCATTATCCTGAAGCTTGTAAGCCTTTATCTTGTTTAGAAGGCCTATTCCCCGGCCTTCCTGTCGCATATAGAGCAAAACTCCTTTTCCCTCACTGGCAATCATACTCATAGCCGTTTCTAATTGTTCTCCGCAATCACAGCGCCGGGAACCGAATACATCCCCGGTAAGACACTCGGAATGCACCCTGACCAGTATGGGTTCGTCTTCTTCCCATTCCCCTTTGACCAGGGCTATATGACCTTTATTATCCAATAAAGATTCATAAGCTACCGCCACAAAATCACCGTACATGGTGGGAAGCTGGGCATCAGTTACCCTTACCACCAACTTCTCCTTCCGCCGCCGGTATTCAATCAAATCAGCAATACTGGCCAGTTTAAGATTGTGTTGACGGGCAAATTCCAGCAACTGGGGCAGGCGGGCCATGGTTCCGTCTTGATTCATTACTTCACAGATAACCGCCGCCGGGTAAAGCCCGGCCAGACGGGTAAGGTCAATGGAACCTTCGGTATGTCCCGCTCTTCTCAGAACCCCTCCCTCTCTGTAGCGCAAGGGAAAAATATGTCCTGGCTTCCGAAAATCATTGGGCTTACTGACCGGATCAATTAAGGCCTTTACCGTTGCGGCTCTTTCAAAAGCGGAAATACCAGTGGTAGTTCCCCGGTAATCAACCGTAACGGTAAAGGCGGTTTCATGATTATCGGTATTTTCTGTGACCATATCATGTATTTCCAGTTCATCCAATCTCTTGCCGGTAATTGGCATGCAGATAAGTCCTTTGGCATGGGTAGCCATAAAATTAATGGCTTCAGGGCCGGCCTTTTCCGCCGCTATAATTACATCTCCTTCGTTTTCCCGGTCTTCATCATCGACCAGAACAATCAGTTTCCCCTCTTTCATGTCCTGAATAACCTCTTCTATACTGCTGAACAAATCCATTACCTCCTTTTATGCAAAACCATTTTCGGCCAAAAAGCTTATACTAAGACGAGATGATTCCCTTTCGTTTTTTTCTGAAAACAGCAATTTCTCTACATAACGCCCAATAATATCACTCTCCAGGTTAACCATATCCCCTATGTTTTTTCGCGCCAGGGTAGTATTTTGAGCGCTGTGGGGAATTAAAGAGACGGTAAAACTATCTGAGAACACATCAATTACGGTAAGGCTAATGCCATCAATAGCAATTGAACCTTTGGGAACCGTATATTTTAAAACACTGGACGGGGCCTCGATACGAAAGATTATTGCTATGTCCAGTTGTTCTTTCTGTTTAATTATACCTAGTGCATCAACATGTCCTTGTACCAGGTGACCACCCAGCCGGCCGCTTAACCGTAAAGCTCTTTCCAGATTTACCGGACTTGCGATTTGCAGGAATTTCAAACTGCTCCTATCCATAGTCTCGGGCATAAGATCACAGGTAAAATCCGTTTTGGAAAAATCCGTAACCGTAAGGCAAACCCCGTTAACAGCAATGCTGTCGCCAATTTTCACATCGGACAAAACTTTTTCCGCCGCAATCCGGAGCTGAATAGAGCGTTTTCCTCGTATAATCTGTTTTATGCTTCCTATTTCTTCAATAAGCCCGGTAAAAATGGAACGCACCTCCTGCCTGTATTCCTCAAATATAGCCGCTTATTAATATATCGTCTTCAAAGTGCCTGGTTGAAAGGGACTTCAGCTTAATAGCCTGATTCATAATTTTTATACCTTCCCCACCCAGTGGAGATGGTGAAGATTTTCCGCCAATAATTTTAGGGGCGATAAACCAGTATAGCTTATCCACCAGTTGCTTTTCTAGCATATAGCTGTTTATCTCAGCGCCGCCTTCCAACAATACGCTAATTATCTCCATTTTCCCCAGGATATCCAGGGCTTCTTCTATATGCAGACGATCCGGATTGCCCCCCAGCTTTATAATCTCCAGGCCACATTCCTTTAATGAATTGGCCTTTTCCTGATCGGCGTTTTCCGCTGTAAATACCAGAGTTCGCTGTTCATGGCCGGTTCTGGCAATAATACTATCCAGGGGCATGTCCAGCCTACCATCAATGATTATTCTCACCGGGTCTCTTTTGCCTTCCAGCTCCAATCGGGTATTTAAACGGGGATCATCTTTTAATACCGTACCAATCCCGACCATTATGCCATCATAAATGTTCCTCAGTTGATGGACATATTCCCGAGAAGCTGTTCCGGTAATCCACCTGGAGTCTCCGCTGCTGCTGGCGATTTTTCCATCCAGGGTCATAGCTACTTTTAAGCTAACAAATGGTCTTCCGCCCTGTATGTATTTGAAAAAGAATTCATTTAGCTCTCGGGCCTCTTCGGCCAGTACTCCCACTCTGGTTTTTATTCCTGCTTCTTGAAGAATCTGAACCCCCCTGCCGCTAACTTGAGGATTGGGGTCCAGGGTAGCAATAACCACTTCGGCTACTGCGGCCTCTACCAGCGCCAAAGCACAGGGAGCTGTCCGGCCATAGTGACTGCAGGGCTCCAGGTTGACATAGATACTGGCCCCTTTAGCCCTTTCCCGACCGGCAGCATTCAAAGCATTAATCTCAGCGTGAGGGGTTCCCGCCTTCTGATGGTAACCTTCCCCTATTATTTGGCCGTCCTTAACCACTACCGCTCCCACCAGGGGATTGGGACTGGTTCGACCACGGGCTCTTGCGGCCAGTTCCAGGGCCCTTCGCATAAATCTCTGATCAGCATTATTCGTCATGGGCACCTCAAATAGATTAAATTCGATTCAATTGCATAAAGTTATTAAAATTTATTGGTTTGTATAAATATACCGCTCGCCAACGCTTGCTTTGTATATTTATGCAACCCTTACGCAACAAAAGGGGTCTTTGCAGTTGTGTCAAATTAATACTTAAAACAAAAAACCCGATATTCATCGGGTGAAAATGGGCAAGTTTAAACGTGAGTATTTAGACATACTCCGCTCAACCTTCTCCTCTCATCCAGACTTTTACTGTCGGCACCGGAATTTCACCGATTCCTGCCCCGGAGGGCTCACGGGCTGTACCGTCGATAGGGAATTCCACCCATCCCCGAAGAAAGTTTGCATATTAATTTTAACTTATAGTAGCATCACCACCGGTAATGGTCAAGAGCTGCCGAGGTTTTTCAAACTCTTTACCGCTTCTCCCGGTTCCGGGGACTTGAAAACATAGGAACCGGCAACCAGCACATTGCAACCTGCTTCCACCGCCTGTCTTCCCGTTTCCAGGTTTATTCCTCCATCTACTTGCAGATAAGTGGTAGAGCCAGTGCTCTCCAGCAGTTTCCTGGCTTTATTAATTTTATCCAATACTCCGGGAATAAAGCTCTGACCCCCGAAACCTGGATTAACACTCATTAGTAAAAGCAGATCCAGCTCAGAAATTATGTCCTCCAGCAGCATTATCGATGAAGCGGGATTAAGGGCTACTCCTGCTTTAATTCCTGCGTCTTTTATCATATGTACCACCCGGTGCAAATGAGGACAGCTTTCATAATGTACCGTTAAAAGGTCAGCGCCGGCTTCTACAAAAGCAGCTATCAAGGATTCGGGTTTCTCCACCATGAGGTGAATATCAAAGAACAGCTCTGATCGGGAGCGAATATCAGCTACTACCTGGGGTCCAATAGTAAGGTTGGGTACAAAATGACCATCCATTACATCTACATGCAGCCAATCGGTTCCAGCTTCTTCTACCTTTCGAATATCTTCCCCCAGGTGAGCAAAATTCGCTGATAATATTGACGGAGCAACTAATATCACTTGTAGCTTCTCTCCTTTGCCAAGATTTCTTCCAGTATGGAAATATAATTTTGATAACGGCTCTGAGCAATTAAGCCCTCGTTAACAGCATCTTTTACTGCACATTCCTTTTCCCCATGATGAAGACAATCATTGAATTTGCATTCTCCGGTGAGCAAGCTCAAATCGTTAAAATAAGCAGCCAACTCCGAACTTTTTATTGCTGGAATCTCTATTTGGCTAAAGCCTGGGGTATCGGCTATCCAACCCCCGGATTCCAGTGGGTAAAGTTCAACATGCCGGGTGGTATGTTTCCCGCGATCTACTTTTTTGCTCAATTCCTGGGTTTTTACTGAAATACCATCTACCAGTGCATTTAGCAAGCTGGACTTGCCCGCCCCGGAGGGCCCGGCAAAAACAGTAATCTTATTCTCTATAACTATTCGCAAAGTATCTATACCCGTCTTTTTAATAGCGGAAGTTTTAATCAGAGGAAGGCCCATCTGAGGATAATAATCCTCAATAAAGACAGATTTCGCATCTGGAGGCAAATCTGATTTATTAAGTAGAATCTGTGGGGTAATACTATAAAAACTGGCCAGCAACAATAACTTGTCCAAAAGAATAAGGCTGGGTGCTGGTTGCTTGCAGGCCATTATTATTAACAGGAGATTAACATTAGCTATTCTGGGACGGTATAGCTCGTTTTTACGGGGAATTATGCTTTCTAAAATACCCTTTCCCGCTTCCAGAGGAGTAAATATAACCCTATCTCCAGTAAAAACAGGGTCCTTGATCTTGCCCCGGAGTTTGCACTCATGTATCTGGTATTGCTCATCCTGGACATAATAGAATCCGCTGTATCTTTTTAAAACCAATCCTTCGGCTTTATTAGCGGTCATAAATCTCCTCCCTTGGAATAGAAAATATAGTCAGATTCATCCTCATTTTCTTACTAACCACCCATGACCTGGCACTCAGTGTCAATTATATCCATTAACGCGAAGTAATTTGCCTGAGTTTGGGGCATTCGGTCCTCTGATTTCCGCCTTCTGTCATCCGTCATCCGACGCCTGGCGACCGACAACTTTCCTTACTACCCCCTATGGTCCGACCGATGAAAGTGAACAGGGTCTGGGCTATAGCTTTATGGTTTTATAGAATTTTCCGTTTAAATGAATTTCCAGCTCTCCGCTTCCATAATATCTCACCGCTGCATATACCGTATCACCGGCCCGGTGCAATTCTTCATAAACCTGCCTTTTCCCCTGACTATCTTTAACGCTAATGAGCACTTTATAATAATCCTGCTCCAGGGGAAGAGAAAACTCAATATCTTTGACCTTGGGCTGCGGCCCAGGTCCCTGGCTGACAGTTAAAGCTATGCTGCTGTTCTCATCCACCAGAACGCCTGTTTCAATTTCCTGGCTGCAAACCTGATCAGAATAGTATTCACTGCTTGGTTGATATTTTACCTCACCAGGCAAGAGTTTGTTTTCCTGCAGTTTATTACTGGCTTCCTTGAGGCTCAGGCCCAGCAGTTTAGGCATAGCTACTTTTTCCGGGGTCTTTCCCTGGCTGACCATAAGATCAACCTTGCTGCCTTTTTTAATTCGACTCCCTGCTTCTGGATCCTGCGATATCACTACATCTGCTTCGTATTTATCATCATAAATCTTTTCTGTTCTCCCCAGTTCCAAGCCCTCATTCCTCAGCTTGATTTCAGCATCAATAAGCTTAAATCCTCTCAGAGAGGGTGTCTTCTGCAGTTCTGAGCCCTTGCTCATCTTAACTTTAATTTCCCGCCCCTCTTTAACCTTTTGTTCGGGGCTGGGATTTTGGAAAAAGATTATATTTTTATCGTATTCATCATTAAATTCTTGGATTACGCTCATGCTCAAGTTTACTTTACCTAGCTCACGCTCCGCCTCTTTAATATCCATTCCCACAATATTCGGAACCGCTACCTCATCCGGAAACAAGTGGCCGCCCATAGTACTAAAAAAGCCACCTAACAAACCTAAAACAGCAATAATTATTCCTACTAAAAACGGGGTGCGAATCTTTTTCTTTTTCAAGACACCATCCATCTCCTGTTTCTTCCAGGGAGGTAATACCAAGGTTTTCCCATTTCTATTAGATCTTTTGTAGCCAGCCAGGGAATTACCCTCCAGATCCAGCAGGGCATTGCGCATGGCTTCAGCACTGGTAAAACGCTCTGCGGGCAGTTTCTCCATGGCTTTCATTATTATGCCCTCCAGGGCCGGAGGAATTTCCAGGTTAATGCTTCTGGGGCTCGCCGGCTCGTCATACATATGTTTTAAAGCTACGGTAATGGGGCTATCGGCATCAAAAGGCAGCCGGGCAGTAAGCATCTCATATAGTACACAACCTAGAGAATATATATCACTGGCCGGACCGACTGCTTCACCCTTGGCCTGCTCAGGAGAAATATAATGTACTGAACCCACAATATTGCCGCCAAAGGTAATGGTTTTCTGGGAAATAGCCTGGGCTATCCCGAAATCAGCCACTTTAACGATTCCATCAGAGGTGATTAAGATATTATGCGGCTTAATATCGCGGTGAATAATACCTTTACTGTGGGCATGATGGATTCCGTCACATATCCCTATAGCGATATCAACCGCCATTTCCACCGCTAGCGGAGACTCTTCGTCGAGCAATTCTTTCAGGCTTTTACCTTCAACATACTCCATCACAATATAATATAGTTGGTCCTGCTGGCCTACATCAAAAACATTGACAATATTAGGGTGGGATAACTGGGCTGCAGATAAAGCCTCGGTATTGAATTTTTCCACAAAACTCTTATCATTCAAAAGCTCTTCTTTAAGAATCTTGACTGCTACTATACGATCCAGGGTACGGCAGCGGGCTCGATAAACTGAGGCCATTCCCCCTTCGCCGATTTTATCCATTAATTCATAACGATCACCTAAAACCGTGGTCTTCAATCAATTTACCTCCCGGTTAAATTCTGATCAATATAAGGGTGATATTATCAAATCCACCCCGCTCAAGGGCTTGCTGCAAGAGCATAGAAGCGGTTTTATTTAAATCATCTTCAAAACCGGCAACAATATTTAGTATTTCATTTTCTTCCAGCATGTCACTCAGACCGTCACTACACAGTAGTAAGAGATCACCTTCCGAGAGTTCTAGCTCATAATTATCCACCAGCACTTGCCTTTCTACCCCCAGTGCCCGGGTCAGAATGTGGTTATAGGAACTCAGGCGTTTTTCACTTGTCTTAATAATACCCTGGTCTACCATTTCTTGAGCCAGGGTATGGTCTCTGTTTATTCGGTTAATCTCCGCGGCGCGAAAGAGGTAGCAGCCGCTGTCCCCCACATGAGCAATCTCCAACTTAAGACCATTAATCAAGGCCGCAGTTACGGTAGTTCCCATTTCATGCCATTCTGGATTAATATTTCCTTGCTCCCAGATTATGTTATTGGCTTGCTGAATACTATGATTGAGAAGACTAATGTTCTTTTCTAACAAATCTTTTTCAAAGCAGTCATTAATGGTTTTAATGGCTAATTGAGATGCTACATCGCCGCCCCGGTGACCACCCATGCCATCACAAATGACATAGAGTCCCCAGGACTCATTTATCAAATAAGCATCTTCGTTTTTCCTCCGCTTCAAACCCAGATCTGATAATCCAACAACTTTCATAATTTACCTCTAATCTAATAGGTGACAAGGGCATGGTCTTCATAGTATGACTTAATAGCTATCTACTTTTTTACCTGCGGTAGTCGGAACGCAGTTGTCCACAAGCAGCATTTATATCGCTTCCTCTTTCTTCCCGGATACTGACATTTAAGCCACCATCCTGCAGCCACTGGTAGAACTGCCATATTTTCGCTGTTTCGGGCTTCTTGAAGGGTAACCCTTCGATTTCATTATAAGGAATCAAGTTAACATTTGCTAGTAAAGGTTTTAGTAATTTTATCATTTTGTGAGCATCATTCCGGCTCATATTTACTTCATCCAGCAAAAGATATTCAAAGGTTACCCGACGCCCGGTGATAGCGATATAATCCTCTACAGCGGGGAACAAAACTTCCAGAGGGTATTTGCGGTTTAGGGGAATTAATTGATCCCGTAAAGTGTTATCACAAGCATGCAGAGAAATGGCCAGGGTAAGCTGGATATTCTCCTGGGCCAGTTTTTTTATTCCGGCTGCCTCACCGGAGGTGGAAATAGTAATACGCCTCTGCCCCAGGTTAATTCCTCTGGGGTCATTAAGCATATGCACCGATCTTATAACCTCATCATAATTGAGCAGGGGTTCACCCATGCCCATATATACAATATTACTTATCAATTCAGCCTGGGATGACTTTAATCTCTTGTTCAATTCTTTCTTGGACCCCAGATACTGCCCTATTATTTCAAAGGCCTTCAGGTTTCTTTGAAAGCCGGACTGACCGGTAGCACAGAAATTACATGCTATAGGGCAGCCCACCTGGGTAGAAAGGCATAAGGTATAGCTAGACTTTCTGTCCCGGCTCTGGGGCAAAAGAACGCACTCAATCTTTTTCTTATCGTCCAGTTCCATAAGGAATTTGCGACTGCCATCTTTCCCCACGCGTTGTTTGAGTACCCGGGGTATGGAAACCCGCGCCTTTTCATCGAGTTTTTTTCTCAGGGAGCGAGGCAAGTCACTCATTTCATAAAAAGAACTGCATTCTTTCTGATATATCCATTTATATACCTGTCGCCCCCGAAAGCGAGGTTCCTCCAAGCAGAGCAAATATTCTTCCATTTGATTTAAGTCCAAACCTAAAAGCTGCTTCTTTTCTAATGAGTTCATTTACTTGAATTGCTTCCTCCTCAACAAAGCATAGAACATACCATCAGTTTCATATTTGCCTGGCATCAGGGTCAGCATGCCCCTGCTCGCACTGGCTTTATCTGGCTTATCCAGAGGGAAAAATGAAAGCTTTGACGAAAAACCCTCCAGGACAAAATGCTGATTCTGCTCTAAAAACCCTTCTATAATTTCTTCGTTTTCCGCCTGGTTAATGGTACAGGTGGCATATAGTAAATAACCCTGCTCTTCTACCATTGCAGCGGCATGACTAATAAACTGCGCTTGAAGCCGGGTGAGTTCGTTAATTTCCTCCTGATTCTTACGCCAGCGAGCATCCGCTCTTCTATTTAAAACTCCCCATCCGGAGCAGGGAGCATCCAACAGCAGATAACGGGCTTTCACCTCTTTGCTGTTAAGGGTTCTTATATCCTTTTCCAGGTCCTTTACGATACCCAGGCCCAAACGCTGGCAATTTTGCCGCAATAGTTCCAGCTTTTGCGCATAAAATTCGACCGCCAGTACTTCTCCCTGGTTATTCATGTATTCTGCCAGCTGAGTGGTCTTTCCTCCTACTCCACAACAGAGATCCAAGACTCGCTCCCCTGCCGGTGGATTTAAAATGGCTGCTGCCAGCATGGAAGCCTCATTTTGTATATAAAAATACCCTTTTTTGAAAGATGCGGTTTCGGCTATGGGTTGCGGGCTATCTTCCAGTACTATTCCCCAGGGAGTTAAGGGACTGAGCTGGGCTTTAACCCCTTCTTCCCCCAATTTATCTATAAGCTCCTCCCGACTGCACTTTAAGGGGTTACAGCGCAAAACCACCCGTGAACGACTGTTGTTATAGGCCAGAAGGGTTTCGCAGGCCTGCGTTCCAAATGTATCCAGCCAAAGCTTGACCAGCCATTCCGGATGGGAATAATATATGGAATAGAAGCTAACGGGCTCATCCGGGTACTTGATTTTGTCCAGCTTTCTGATTATGTTTCGTAATACTGCATTGCTAACCCCGGCCATTTTATCTCCCATCTTTTGACGGCTTATTTCCACGGCATCATTGACCAGGGCATAATCAGGCACCTTGGCCAGGAACATTAACTGGTAGAGGGCCGTCCGGAGGATGCTTAGCAAGCAGGGATTTTGTTTCTTAATGGGTGAGTGCAAAAATAATTCAAGCACCCAATCAAGGTGCTTAATCATACGAACCGTCCCGTTTACAATCTCGGTAAGCAGGTGCCGGTCTGCTGCCGATAAATCGGAGTTACGGAGAGCTTTAGCCAGGGCCAGGTTGGCAAAAGCCCCCCTTTCCATTACCTCATAAACTATTTCTGCGGCCATTATTCGGGCTTTATTAACCGCTTTGTCTTTCTTTGCTGCCAATTCTTTTCCTCACCTCGTAGGGCTATTTGTAGATATTTCATTTTTGTTTGCAGTCTAGACTCGCAGGCATGAAGGTAATTTAGGCGAAAACCTAATCATCCCCACCACCCATGAAAATCAATAGATAATAAAGCAGATTGGCTATAGCCGAAAGGGCTGCTGCCACATAAGTTAAGGCTGCTGCTCCCAGTACCTTTTTGACCATGGGTATTTCTTCATTACTTACTAAACCGGTTTCCGCCAGTTGAACCACGGCTCTTCGGGAAGCGTTAAACTCCACCGGCAGGGTTACCACATGAAACAGGACTACAGCTGAAAAAAGAATGATTCCTATAAAAATCAAATCACTTATCTGCAGAAATAATCCTAATAACAAGATGGGAAATGAGGCCGAGGAAGCAAAATTGGTAACCGGAACCATTTTGTGTCTTAGCTCCAATGGGCCATATTGCAGATTATGCTGTATGGCATGCCCTACTTCATGGGCCGCTACTCCAATAGCGGCAATAGAATTGCTGCCATAAACATCTTCGGATAATCTTACGGTTTTGGCGCTGGGATCATAATGGTCAGAGAGACTGCCTGCCACTGCTTCTACCGCCACCTGGCCGGCCATACCGTTTCTTCTAAGTATGGCAGTGGCCACATCGGCTCCGGTATAAGCCCGCGACGAACGGACTTGCGAGTACTTGCTAAAGGTTGATTTGACTTTAAACTGGGCATAAAACGATAAAATTAAAGCGGGAAGAATGAAAATCAGATAAACCATTTTTATCCTCCTTTGCACATGATATTAAGAGCATTTTCCACTCTTTCCAGTTCCACATCAGTATTAAAACAGGGGCCGTTAGGCCGGCAGTTGAGCACACCCATCACCGGTAAAAACCCCATATCGTGAATTCCTGACGAAAGATCCCTTTCACAGGCTACAGCTATAACTCCCCGGGGTTTATTCTCTTCAATGAACTTTCTGGCCAGGGTACCACCGGTAGCCACCTTTAGTATCGCCCCGTGCTCCTGGGCTAACTTTTTAAGCTCTCCTACTTTACACTTCCCGCATTCTTTGCAGTTATTGACATCCACCGTTATTTTGTGGGGACAATCGGAATTCTGCAAACAATGGGGAACCAACAACATTATTTGTTCCTCTTTTAATATGAGCTTTTTACAGCGAACCAGGTAATTGTTTACGGCAATAAAGGAACGCAAAATCTTTTCCTTTTCTATACCAATGAGCCGGCCAACAATAAGAGTAAGGGGGAAAAGCATTTCATTGGCCAACTGGGTTATATTTTCCAGGGAAGGAATGCTTCTTGACCGCAATATCATGAATACTATGGCTATTATACCGGTAGCCAGAATCAGAAAGAATAAAATTACCAGGGTCAGAATAATTAGCAAAAGAAACTGGCTTATTATAAACTCCCGTTTACTTATTAGATACCATAGCAAAAAAAGAGCGAATATGGCAAAAAAAAGACTTGCTGCCAGTAAGCCTATGTATATTCGTTTCTTGGCTTCCATCGCCCTAACCCTCCTTCGGTCCCAACAAAACCCCGGGCTCTAGTGGAAAACCTTTTAAAAATTCGGAAGTGGGCATTCTCTTTTTGCCTGCTTTTTGAATTTCCAATACTTCCAATATACCTTCGCCAGTTTGCACCTGGAAAGTATTTTTATCAACCTTAATAACTTCTGCAATCACCCCGCTTCCTGCTTCACTTCTCACCTTACTGGCAAATATTTTTACCTTTGTTCCATTAATGTAAGAATATGCCCCGGGTTGTGGATTCAGTGCTCTTATCCGGTTATGAATGGCGTAAGCTGGTTCAGACCAGTTAATTATCTCATCTTCTTTGCTGATACGGGCGGCGTAACTGGCCTGGCTATCGTCCTGAAGCACCCGTGGTAGTTTTTCCCCTTGCGCCAGGCGATCCACCACCTGCAACAGCAAATCAGCTCCCCTGTCAGCCAGGATTTTTTCCAGTTCTCCATGATTGAGGTTGTCATCTACAGTTATTGCTTCCTGTTGAATAATATCCCCGGTATCCAAACCCTCATCCATAAACATAATAGTAACCCCACTGCTCTTTATTCCATCCATCAAGGCCCTTTGCACTGGTGCCGCTCCCCGATAACGGGGTAAGAGAGAGGCATGTACATTTATACAACCATGACGAGGATACTCCAGAATAGGCAAGGGAATAATCTGACCGTAGGAAACTACTATAATTAATTCAGCTTTCCACTGCTTTATTCGTTCAATGGATTCAGGGCTTTTAATATTAGCTGTCTGCAACAATTCCAGCTTATATTGCTCGGCTATTTCCTTCACCGGAGTAGGAGTAACTTTACGGCCTCTCCCCCGTTGTTTATCCGGTTGGCTTACCACTCCGGCTATCTCATGTTCGGATGCAATTAAAGCTTTTAAAGAGGGTATGGCAAAATGGGAGGTACCCATGAAAACAATCCTCATAATAGTATCACCTGATTTCTAAGCATATTACGGTTTTTCTGTTCTGGTATCAATAGCTTTATCAATAAACAGGATACCTTCAAGATGGTCAATTTCATGTTGCAATACCTTGGCCAGCAAATCTACTGCTGCAAAATTAAGCTCCTGTCCGTTCCTATCCAGTCCTTTGACTTGAACCTTTTTAGCCCGGTTCACTCTTCCTACAATCCCGGGTACACTTAAACAGCCTTCCGAGCCCAGTTGATTGCCCTCTCTTTTTAAAATCTCCGGATTTATAAGTTCAAGTAAATTTTCTCCTATATCCACTACAATCATACGCTTGGCTATCCCTATCTGCGGCGCGGCAAGGCCTACTCCGTCAGCAGCATACATAGTATCACGCATGTTGTCCAATACCCTCAAGACCCCGGCATTTATCTCCTTTACCGGTAAGGCTTTACCCCGTAATATATCATTAGGTACGGTAAGAACCTGGTAAACCGACATTGCCATCCTCCTTACATAGCCATGACTGGATTCAAATCCCACTCTACTCGTACATTTTTAAATTCCTTATACTCTATTATATAACGTGCAATGCTCTTCAATAATAACATATTCTCGCATTTCAGGGTTAATTGCCAACGATATCGGTTGCGGATTTTTTGCAATGGGCAGGGGGCAGGTCCTAATATTTCAATATCATCCTCTTTGGCATCAATTATATCATTGATTTCCCGGCTCAAGCTTTCTGCCACCATCCTGGCCATATCCAGGCTTTGGGCGGAACAGACTATCCTTAAAAGCTGGGTAAAGGGGGGATAATTCAGTAGACGGCGTTGTTTGATTTCCTGATAAAAAAATGCCAGGTAGTCCTGCTTCTGAATCATTGAAAACAAGGGATTAGCAGGATTAAAAGTCTGAATTATCACTTCTCCGGGCAAATTGCTGCGACCAGAGCGGCCTGCTGCCTGCAACAAAAGTTGTATGCACCTTTCCGCAGCGCGAAAATCAGGCAAATTCAGCATACTATCAGCATCTACTATCCCTACCAGAGATACACTGGGAAAATTCAAGCCTTTAGCCACCATCTGAGTTCCAATTAAAATGTCAATTTCTTTTCTTTCCATTCTTTCCAGTATGCTTTCCTGGTATCCGGCCTTCCTGCTGCTATCCATATCCAGACGCTGAATGCGAGCAGTCGGAAAAAGCTGTTGGCATTCTTCTTCAACCCTTTGCGTTCCCAGGCCCAGGTGACCCATGTGGCGGCTTCCGCAAATGGGACAGCTGCCTGGCGGGCTAGCCTGGTAATTACAGTAGTGACACAGGTTTTTCCCTATATCCTGGTGGTAAGTCATGCCTACTGAACATGACGGACAGGATAAGATATTGCCGCAACTCCTGCATAGGCTTAAGGGTGAATAACCCCGGCGGTTTATAAATAGAATGCTTTGCTCCCCTCGCTGTATGGTAGTCGAAAGCTTCTCCAACAGTAAGGGTGATAGCACCCGGCTTTTGCGGGAGGAAGCCACTTTCTTCATATTCTCCACCTGTATTATGGGCATTTTAGCCTGAGCAATTCTCTGCTTTAAGGTGAGAAGTTTCATATCTCCCTTTACAGCGCGGTAAAGGGTATCCAGGGAGGGGGTAGCACTACCCATTACCAGTACAGCCCCGTCCAATTCCGCTCGCTTCCTGGCCACCTTAGCAACATGGTATTTGGGGGTTTCTTCTTGCTTATAGCTGCTTTCCTGTTCTTCATCAATAATAATGAGACCCAGTTGGTCCAGGGGGGCGAAAATAGCTGACCTGGTTCCTAAGACCAAATCAACCTCGCCCTGGCGAATTCTTCTCCATTCATCATGTCTTTCTCCATCGGGCATGGCACTATGCATGACGGCCATATTTTCGATACGAGAAGAAAAGTCCGCCAGTAAGTGCCGGGTCAGGGCTATCTCCGGAACCAGTACTATAGCTTTTCTTCCCTGCTCAATAACCTTTTCCACACTGCGAATATAAATTTCTGTCTTGCCGCTTCCGGTTACCCCAAAAAGGAGGAATTCTTCCCTGTCGGCTTTTATCAAGGATTTTTCTATGCTCCTAAAGGCGCTCTCCTGCTCCCGGTTTAGCCGCAGAATTCTGTCGCTCACAATAGCCTTCTTTTTTTGCCGTTCAATATAGCCCTTCTCCAGCAAGGATTTAATACTGCGAGCAGGGATTAATTGCTCCAGCAGAATACAATCGACTTCTTGCTCCTTTGCCACTATCTGTATGGCTTCCGCCTGCCGGGGGGCTGCTTTCTCCAGTGCAGGCAAATCCCGGGCTAAATCAAAATTTTTCAAGACATAAACATAGCCGCTTTTTTCTACTCGCTGGGAGGAATAATCACCAGAGAGATAAATTATATTCTCATCTACCAGGGCTTTAATCTCCTGGTTGCTTAAAAACTTCCTGGCTTCATAAAGGGTCAATTCTCCCCGCTGCAGCAATAAATCCAGGAAATCACTTTCCCTTTGGGCCATCAAGCGGGAACTCCATAGCTCTATTTCTCCCCGCTTTAATGCCGGAGTTATCTTTACGGCCTTTTTTTTGCGCAACAGGCGTGGGGTCATCAACTTCAAGACCAGGCTTAACGGGCAAAGATAAGTATCTGCCATCCACTCAGCCAGTATAAAAAGATTATGGTCAAAGAGCGGTTCCCGGTCAAGCACCTTCAGCACTGGTTTTATGGCAGCAATAGTATTGCCGGCAATTTCCCCCTCATCCAGGATTTTGCTGACGAAAGCTTCCACTTTTCTATTCCCCAGCTCAACCACTACTCTTTTCCCCACTGCTATTTCTTTCTTCAATGCTGGGGGAACCATATAGGTATAAGAGTGATCCAGGCTCATTGCCGGGAGGTTAATCAAGACTCTAACTCCGAGCAAATTAAGGCTCTCCTTTAAAGCTGTTCATATCAAATTAAGGCGGGATGGCCCGCCTTAAACCTTCTTCATTGTTTATGAGATATCTTTTAAGGATGATGTTGCTCTTACAAACCGGCCTGCTCCCTTAGAGTATCCGCCTTGTCGGTTCTCTCCCAGGTGAAATCAGCATCTTCCCGGCCAAAATGGCCATAAGCAGCCGTCTTCCGGTATATGGGTCTTCTTAAATCCAGGTCCCTGATTATGGCAGCGGGGCGCAAATCAAAATTCTTCTTTATCAGCTCAATTATTTTATCATCAGGTATCTTGCCTGTTCCATAGGTATTGACATTTATGGATAGGGGGTTGGCCACCCCAATAGCATAGGCAACTTGGATTTCACAACGATCTGCCAGCCCGGCGGCAACTATGTTTTTGGCTATATACCTTAACATGTATGAAGCAGAACGGTCAACTTTGGTCGGGTCCTTTCCGGAAAAAGCTCCACCACCATGCCGGGCCATGCCGCCATATGTATCTACTATTATCTTTCTTCCGGTTAAGCCGCTATCACCCTGGGGACCTCCAATAACAAAACGCCCGGTAGGATTGACATAAAATATTGTATTGTCATCTATCATTTCGGGCGGTATAACCGCCTTAATAACATGTTCGATTATATCTTTTTCAATGGTAGCACTGGATACTTGGGGATGGTGTTGTGCCGAGACCACTACGGTAGCAACTCTTTGCGGTTTATCGTCTTCGTATTCCACCGTAACCTGGGTTTTTCCGTCTGGTCTTAAATAGGGAAGAATCCCTTCTTTGCGCACTTCAGTCAGGCGTTCGGCCATTTTGCTGGCCAGGTAGATAGGCATGGGCATAAGAACGGCGGTTTCATTACTCGCATAGCCGAACATCATACCCTGATCTCCAGCCCCGATAGCATCGAGTTCTTTATTGTTCATTTCCCCTTTTTTAGCTTCGAAAGCTTGATCGACGCCCAGGGCGATATCGCCGGACTGCTCATCAAGGGAAGTTAGAACGGCACAGGTCTCCGCATCAAAACCATATTTAGCCCGGGTATAGCCGATGTCCTTGATAGCGCTGCGGACCAAACGCGGAATATCTACATAACAATTGGTCGTAATCTCACCAGCCACCAACACCAGACCGGTTGTTACCATGGTCTCAGCCGCAACCCGCCCATATGGATCAAGCTCCATAATAGCATCTAATATTGCATCGGAAATCTGATCGGCCACTTTATCCGGATGCCCTTCGGTAACCGACTCAGAAGTAAATAGTGTTTTTGCCAAATTAATCATCTCCTTAAGTCCTGTATTCTAAAGTAATTTAAGCACTTCATCCAGTATGGCCCCAGCCACTTCCTCTTTACTCATTTTGGGCAGCGGAGAAACCTGACCATCTTTATTTATGATAGTTACTATATTGGTATCTGTAGCAAAGCCAGCTCCCTCCATGGTGACATCATTAGCCACAATAAAATCCAGCTTCTTGCTCTCCAATTTCTTGCGAGCATTTTCCAGCACATTTTCTGTTTCCGCCGCGAATCCTACCACAATTTGATGTTCCGGTTTATTCTTGCCTAGTTCCTTCAAGATATCCGGGGTTCCTACCAGTTCCAACACCAGTCTTTGGGAGCGCTGTTCTGTTTTCTTGAGTTTTTGGCCGGCCACTTGAGCAATTCTAAAGTCACCTACCGCTGCAGCGCCGATAATTATATCACATGATGCCTGGTATTTAAGCATCGCTGCACACATCTCCTCCGCTCCCCAGACTGAAACCATCTCAACTCCAGCCGGGGGTTCCAGATGGGTCCTTCCGCTTACGAGAACAACTTCAGCTCCCCGGGATACTGCTTCCTGGGCTATACAATACCCCATTTTCCCAGTGCCCCTGTTGGAAATAAATCTGACCGGGTCTATATCCTCACAGGTTGTACCGGCATTAACCATCAAACGTTTCCCCAACAAATCTTTTTGGGGAAACAAGATTTGCTTGATTTCAGCAAGTATATCCTGAGCTGAGGGGAGCCTTCCCGGGCCGCTGGTGCCACAGGCTAATTGTCCGGTCCCCGGTTGCATCACAGTTAAGCCATAGCTTTGCAATTTTTTAAGATTATCCTGCACCACCGGGTTGATAAACATATTGCTGTTCATGGCAGGAACTACCAATACAGGAGCAGTGTTGGCCAAAACGACAGTTGAAAGCAGATCATCGGCCAGACCATGCGCCATTTTGGCTATAAAGTTGGCTGTTGCCGGAGCAATCACCAGTAAATCCAATTCCTCCGCTACTCCAATATGCTGGACTTTCCATTCCCGGCTATCCTGCCACAGGCTGGTGATTACTTCACGCCCCGACAGGGTCTTAAAAGTTAAGGGGGTTACAAACTTGGTGGCTGCTTCGGTCATCATCACGATAACATCGATATTTTCTTTCTTAAGCAGGCTTACCAGTTCCGCCAGCTTATACACCGCAATACCACCAGTAATCCCAAGCCCAACTGTCTTTGCCATTCTACACCTCCCGAGAACCATCTTCTTTTGATGGCTCAATTAATACTTTACCGCTCACGACCTCATCCAAAGCACGGGTTACCATGGTTGAAAGCCGGTAGTTTTCATCCTCTTTATACTTTTCGGAAAGGGTTCTGGCCCTTTTAGCAACCGCAACTACCACTGCATATTTACTATCAGCTATGTTGAGTAATTCTCTGGTGGAAGACGGAATCACCCATTATCACCTCATATTCAAATTTTTTATTTTACATCTCTCAGCAATAATAATCGCAGTAATCTTTTGGAGAGCACGATCAATTTTGTCATTAACCACAAGATAATCATAATAATCGATATGCTTTAATTCGTTCTCGCAGGCAGCCAGACGCGCTTCTATGCTATCCTTAGAATCTTGTCCCCGGGATACCAGACGAAAAGCTAGTTCTTTCAGGTTGGGCGGGTAGATAAATATAAAAACTCCTGAGGGCATCTTTTCCTTAACCTGGAGAGCTCCTTGAATATCAATCTCCAGGAGAACATCTCGGCCTTGCTGCAGATGATTTAATACAAATTCCCGTGGAGTTCCATATAGATTGGAATATACCTGAGCCCACTCCAGAAAGGCATCCTCTTCTATCATTTCCCGGAATCTGACCTGATCCACAAAAAAATAATGCTGGCCATGAACTTCTCCGGGCCTCGCTGCGCGAGTAGTGGCCGATATGGATAGATTCAGGTCCCTGGTTTGGTTCAGTAAAGCTTTTTTAAGAGTTCCCTTTCCCACCCCTGAAGGACCTGATATTACAAATAAAATGCCTTTTCTATTCATAACAATTTACACATCCAGCAAGCTTAAGACTCTTCATTCACATCCTTGGAGGTAAGGCGATTGGCGACAGTTTCCGGTTGAACTGCAGATAATATTACATGTGCACTGTCCGCTATAATAACTGCTCTGGTTCTGCGTCCATAGGTGGCATCAATCAGAATGCCTTTTTCTCTTGCTTCCTGGATAATTCTTTTTATTGGGGCTGATTCAGGGCTTACTATAGCTACTATCCTATTAGCAGCCACAATATTGCCAAAGCCTATGTTTACCAATTTAATGTCCATAACTATCCCGGATAAACCGGATACACCTCCCGTTATTCAATATTTTGCATCTGTTCTCTTATTTTTTCTAGTTCGGCTTTAACTTCGACTACCATCTGGCTCATTTCCAGGTCATTAGCTTTGGAAGCAATGGTATTTATTTCCCGGAACATCTCCTGAACCAAAAAATCTGCTTTTCTACCGATGGGATCGTCACTTTTCAAGAGATCGGAAAGATAGCCGGTATGGCTTTTGAGTCTGACAATTTCCTCAGTAATACTGGATTTATCAGCAAATATGGCGGCTTCTTGTAAAATCCTGTTTTCATCAATCATTTGCTGGGAGACAATTTCACTTATGCGCCTTCTAAGCCTCTCCATATTTTCTTCGGCAATGGCCGGAGACCTGCTTTCTAGCTTTTCCACCAGGGAAAGAATAAACTGGTTTCTTTTCATAATATCATGGGCCAGGTTTTGTCCTTCATTAATACGCATAAGCAGTAGTCCTTCCATAGCTGCTGTTATGGCTTCTTTTAGGACTGCCCATAGGTTTTCCCAATTCTCTTCTTTCTCTTCCAAAGAAAATACTTCAGGTAAGCGGAAAATGTCAATAACTCTAATTTCTTGCGAAATATTTAGTTTTTCTGCTAATTCCTTCAAATAGTAATAATAAGCTATCGCCAAATCTTTGTCAAGCTTGATATCACGCAGTGATTCATCAATTTTCTCGATATTTATGTTTACTTCCAGTCGTCCCCGGTTAACAAATTTTTTAAGCTCCTCCCGAACACGATCTTCCAACAAAGTATAGCGCCGGGGGATTCTTATATGCGGGTCAAGAAAACGATGATTTACCGATTTAATCTCCAGGCTAACCTTGTAGCCCTCTTTACTAACCTGGCTATGTCCAAAACCTGTCATACTTTTTATCATTTTGAATTCACCTTTCCCAGGGCCACAAAAGCCGCAAATATATTCTACTAAGCATTAATTTTAGCATAATCCCATTTGAAAGCAAAAACTCTTTTCCATATATAAAGAATTAATTTGCCGATGAATTTCCACCCCGTTAAGATAAGAATTAAAGCCCATTGCCAGCAATTAAGACCCACCGAATGAAAGATTCCCTGCATACAGGGCAGATAAAGCACCATCAAATGCATGCATATGGAACAAAAAACAGCAATAAGCAAAAATTTGTTGCGGAAGAATCCCAGTTCAAAGACAGTATATTTCTCTGAGCGGCATTCAAAAACATAAAACAGCTGTGCTGCCACCAGGGTGGTAAAAGCCATGCTGCGGGAAAGTGGCAGGGGCTCTATTCCATTAAGACGAGCATATAGGATAGCGATTGTAAAAACCAGGAGAGTAACCATACTAATATAAAAACCGCGGGAAAGAACCATCCACCCCAAACGGCGGGCAAATATCCCCTCATTTGAAGGGCGGGGCTTACGATTCATTATCCCTGGTTCGGGTGGTTCAAGCCCTAAAGCCATAGCGGGCAAGCCGTCAGTTACTAGATTCACCCAGAGGATTTGTATAGGAATCAAGGGCAAAGGCATACCCAATAGTGAGGCCAAAAACATAACCAGTACCTCACCAATATTACAACCCAAAAGATAACGAATGAATTTCCTGATGTTGTCATAAATGGCCCGGCCTTCATAAATTGCGGCCACTATAGTAGAAAAATCATCGTCGGCCAAAGTCATCGATGATGCTTCCCGGCTAACCTCTGTTCCGCTCATCCCCATAGCAATCCCTATATCGGCAGATTTCAAAGCAGGTGCATCATTTACCCCATCACCGGTCATAGCTACAACTTCTTTATTTTTCTTTAATACTTCTACGATACGATTTTTGTGTTCTGGAGCAACCCGGGCAAAAACCCTGGTTGTTAGCGATTTTCGGTATAAATTCTGGTCAGTCAATTGTTCTAAATCACTTCCGGTAAGAACCTCATTGCCCTTGCTAATACCTATCTTTTGGGCAATAGCCAGGGCAGTAACCGGGTGATCCCCGGTAATCATTATCGGTGTTATTCCGGCATTTAAACAGGCTGCGACTGATTTTTCCACCCCACTGCGAGGCGGGTCACTCATTCCGCAGATTCCCAATAAAGTCAAGCCGGACTCCAAAGCATCTTCCGGCAAATTTATATCGGCAGGTTTTATTTTTTTGGCCGCAAAACCTAGAATCCTTAAGGCTTCCCCCGCCCATTGTTCCTGCAAGAAATAAAAGTACTCTTTCTGTTCTTCCCGTAGAGGTTGAGTTTGATCTTTATTGATTAGCTGATTACAGAAGGGTATTAGAACTTCCAAGGCACCTTTGCAAAAAACCAGGTATTCTCCATCTGCTTCCACTACTATACTCATCTTTTTTCTAGCGGAATCAAAAGGAATTTCTCTTCGACGCTTATATAACCTGGTCATAGCTGCTTTTTGCGCCATAACCAGCAAAGACGCTTCGGTAGGATCACCTTGAATCGAATAACTGCCTTTATGCTTTTCCAGGGTGGCATTATTGCAGTTTAAAGCCACCTCCATTATAAGGCGAGTGTTTATGTCAGAAAGGGGATTAATTACCATACCTTCTTGCCGGAAGCTTCCACGAGGTTCATAGCCATTTCCCGTTATCTCCATCGTTTTATCGATAGTAGCCAATCTTCCCACTGTCATTTGATTCTGGGTCAAAGTACCGGTCTTATCGGAGCAAATCACCGTGGTACACCCCAGGGTCTCAACTGCTGGCAATTTCCTAATAATAGCATTCCTCCGGGCCATTTTTTGTACTCCCAAAGCCAATACCACCGTCACAATTGCCGGAAGGCCTTCGGGAATAGCAGCAACGGCCAGACTTATTCCCGCCATAAGCATAACCATAATATTTTCACCGCGATAGATGCCCAGAAGACTAACTAAAGTACAAACCACCAGGCAAATGACAATGAGGATTTTTCCCAACTGGTCCAGCCTCACCTGCAATGGCGTTAATGGTCTTTCCGTTTCTTTCATCATTTTTGCTATTTGACCTACTTCTGTATTCATACCGGTTGTGACTATCACTGCCCGTGCCCGGCCTCGAGTTATAACAGTTCCCATAAAAGCCATATTATTTCTTTCGGCCAGGGGTGTGCGATCCGGGATAGTGATAAGGGCATTCTTCTTAACCGGCAGGGACTCTCCGGTTAGAATCGCTTCATCTATTTCCAGGCTGAAACTTTCCAAGAGACGAAGGTCAGCCGGTACTTTATCTCCCGTTTCTAAAAAAACAATATCACCCGGTACCAGTTCAGAAGCCGGCAGCTTGACTCGCCTTCCTTCCCGCAAAACCATAGCATGTGGCGAAGCCAGTTTTTTTATTTCCTCCAGGGACCTTTCTGCCCGGTATTCCTGGATAAAACCCAGAGATGCATTTAATACCACTATAGCCATGATGGTAATGGCATCAGCCATGGCTCCAATAAGCCCTGATATAACTGTAGCCCCTAACAGAACCAATACCATGGTATCGGTAAATTGATTTATAAATAGAATCAAGGGACTTGGCTTTTTATCTTCTTCCAGGGAATTGGAATATATACTTTGCCGTTTTCTTACCTCAGCAAGATTTAATCCCTCTTCCTGCTTGGTATTAAGGGAGAGCAAAATTTCATCCAGGCCTGTACTGTGCCAGGTATTATTTGACATAATATAGCCTCCATTGAATCATTTTGACAAATTCTTATTCAATAAAGGTATATAAAAGAACAAAGGACAGACCCTAAAGCCTATCCTCTATATTCAAAATATTTCTTATTAACCGCCCATGCCCCGAGGACACAACCACCGATGAAAGTGAAGTCGCTTAATAAGTTAACAACTTAAGTGCCTGGCACCACTTAAGAGCGCTGGGCCAGCCATTCCGCAATGGTAGGATATACCTCATTCCTGGCCCGGCTTCCAAATACCAGTCCCCCATGACCCACTGGGTACTGTAAATTAGTCTTGTCCCGGGAAGAGCTAAGCTCAAGTATGGGAGTGCACTGCTGCGGCAATACGATATGATCGGTTTTACCGGTAAGAACCAGCAAAGCAGCATCTATATTGGATAGAACCACTTTGCGACCGTTAATTATGAATTCGTCTTTCACCAGGGCATTTTCCTGATAAAGATATTTAACCCACTCCCGATAAGCTTTACCAGGGAAATTAATATTATCATCCACCCATTTATTTAAAGCCTTCCAGGCTTCGATGGAAACACCTTCGTCTATTGCTTTCCAAAGACGAGTATAAGTGGCCACAAAGTTATTAACGGGATTTAACATCTTAAGCCCCAGGTCAACAAATTCCTTGGGAATAAGGGAAAATGTATCAGTAACCTTGTCCACATCAAAAACGGATGCTTTCAACCATATACTGGATAAGCCGGCATCTCCAAAATCAATGGGGGCCGCTACATAAATCATGTTCTTAATCCGCGGCTGGGAATACAATGATGCATACATCGTAGCCATAGTGCCACCCATGCAATAACCCAGAATGCTTAACTCGTTTACATTAGAATACTGGCAAACCTTATATACGGCCCGGGATATATAGTCAGCAATTATCTGGCTGAAGCTTAAATCCCGGTCTTCCCAATCAAATTCACCCCAGTCCAAGAGATAAACATCAAAACCCCGGTCAACCAGGTATTCAACCAGACTCATACCTGGTCTTAAGTCAAGTATATAAGCCTTATTAATGAGAGCATAGAGCATTAATATAGGAGTTCGATGTTTGTATCCCTTATGGTTGACATATCGATAAAGACGGCTCTTATTCTTTCGCCATACAATATCCTTGGGGGTCAGGCCGGTCTCAAGAAGAGGGTCAAAATGCAGTATATCTATCCATTTTCGAGTGGTCTCCAGTAAACGGTCATAGCTCTGTTGTATTTCCATGCCAACATCTGCCGCGGATTCACTGTGTAAAAAAGGTTTTTTCATTCTTCCTCTTCTCCTTCACTGAATTCGCTGCCGCTTATTTTATTATGTGGTCTCGGGGTGGTATGGCCACAGCGACTCCATCTAAAATCAATTCACCGAACTGGTTAAAACATGAGGTTCTTAGCTTAACCCTTCCCCGGGGCAGTTTTTCTATTACTTCGGTCTGAGCCCTGATAGTATCATTAATGAAACAAGGTTTTAGAAAGCGGATATCCTGAGTTTCATAAATGGTTCCGGCTCCTGGCATGCGATTGCCAATCACGTTGGATATCAAACCTACCAAGAGCATACCATGAACAACCCGTTTTTTGAAATGTCCTTGCCGCGAGCGCACCTCATTTACGTGCAGCCAACTGAAATCGCCCGTAATGCCAGCATACTGGTAAACATCGGTTTCAGTGATGGTTTTCTCTACATAGTCCATATCTCCGATGTTTAATTCATCATATATATGTTCAATCATCCGGCAAGCCCCTCCCCCTTATCAAGGTTATGCTATTTAACTCCCTTTAATATTATCTGGTAAAGTGGTTTTTTCTACGGCTTTTTTTCTGCCTCTCTTTTTGCTTTTGGGGGCTTCTGCCACCGGTTCAATTTGCTCGTTCGGCTGGTTTTTGTGAGCCGGTTTAAGACTCTCAATATTACGGTTTATCTCTTGCAATTCAGTCTTTATTAAAGACAATTCCTGTTTGAAATGATTCTGAAAATCTACCATTTTAATAACACTATCTGTCATCTTATTAAAATTATCAAAGAACTGGAATTCCATCATATCTATTTTTTCTTCCAGCGAAATAACCAATTCGGCCACCCGGGCAATATCTTTTTTGCTGGGAACAACCCCTTTTTCTGAAAACTTGTCCATCTGCTGGCGACTGATTTTAGACATAGCCAGATACTGTTCCAGAGTCTTGTCCAACATGGCGACAAATGTTTCCGTGCTAATAAAACTCTTCATAGTTTTGGCCCAATCGCCTTCAGTAGTGAAATACATTTCTTTCCACAATTCAGCCATATCCGGGATTTGAATATCATTTTTTGCTTTATCACTTTCCTGGGACATATAACTGCTCTGCTCCTTTCACCTGGATTCTTGGCTAAGATATAATGCGGTTATGGCATAAATACCATAACCGCTATTTATCAAATAATTATGTTATTAAAGGTTTTCAACCTTTTTGGAAAGGTCTTCAACCTTTTTATTCAACTCCTCAAAATAAGTAAAACTTGGGAAATCAACATTCTCCATGGTAGCGTTTACGGCTTCTTGCATCATCTTTTGCAGCTGTTGATTATTCTTTTTAGCCTGATTCATCAATTCCTCAACTAATTTGGTAGTTTCTTCTCTGGCTACTTTTCTTTGATCCAGATACTTTCTTATCATATTTTCAATTTGTTCTTGAGTCCAGGACATACTCCCCAAAGTTACCAACCACATATCCCAAAGTTTTTCGGCAGAACTCTCACTAATAACAAATGCTTTCTTCAAGCTTTCTTTAGTTGCCATTTATAACTTCCTCCTCTCAAATAACTTCAATTAAAAGAATCTTTTTAAAGACAATTTAGTTCTTACCACCTCCTTAACCGGCACCAAATAAAGGCCCTAACAATTAAGGTATGCAAAATGGGTAAGATGTCCTCTGTTTCCTAAATTTAATTCTAACATAAAAAAGAATCTTTTTAAAGACAATTTAGTTCTTACCACCTCCTTAACCGGCACCAAATAAAGGCCCTAACAATTAAGGTATGCAAAATGGGTAAGATGTCCTCTGTTTCCTAAATTTAATTCTAACATAAATTAGTGTTTTCTAATAGAGGGGAATAATTCTTAGATTAATTAAGATGAAGCTTTATGAAAGATTCTCTGTAATGCTTTAAGGTCTTGGAGAGCAAAATCTTCCTGGGGATATTTTACAAAGATAAAAGCCATGCCATCTTTCTCAAAATGTTGGTTATTTGCAATATCACCAAAAATACCAAATGATCTTAATACAAATTCTGCGGTTCTTTGCCCAAAAAGAATAATATACCGGGGATGTAGTATATCGATTTCTTCCAGCAAAAAAGGCAAACAAAATAGTATCTCTTCATAACCTGGTCTTACTAATATACCGCTACAAGGCTCTTGTTTCAACAAGCATATATTGTAATTATCTATATAGCGTTCAGAAGGGAGTCGATAATCAGTATATGCCGCAATACTTTTTTGCAAGGTGCATGCCTTGGGGTGGCACCTTACCAGGAAGCTGTGGTAAATATCTTTTAGCTTAAACTCATCTTGGATAAACCTTCTTAGTTCGATTAGCTTTTTCGAGTCGCGGGTCAGCCTATTCTCTGACTCAAACACCAGCATTAGCTCGGGTTCCAATTCACCCTTGCCCAATGAGGGTCTTCCAGTGCATTTAATCAAAGATTTACAACGAAAGCATCGTGAAATCCTGTCCTCAAGCCCAATAATTCGCCGGATGATTTCTTCCCTGCTGGATGGCATTTCGTCCTCCCTGAAAATAGAATTAGGGGCAAAAATACCATTAATCCTAGACTTATAAATTCTATATCAGAGAAATAATATGAATAGATATATTAAAAGAAATGAATAATTTCTTGCTAGAATACAAGCCTATAATATTTTTACCCTAAGTGGGATGGCTTGCAGCATAGTTTGATAAATATGTCGCTGCGTATTGGTGACTTTTCATGCTCTTTGTGACTATTCTGCCGTTTAAACTTTTAATTATCTTTCAACTTTTCCAAGTATTCACGGGTTCGTAGATTTATTCCCCAAGTAGCATCGGCCAGCTTGGTAGAGATATAACTCCTCATATTATCATCAAGTTCGGGATTACTTATATCTAGAATAACATAAAACGCTCTAAGTATATCAACCATATTCACAAATAATCGTTCAATCGGGGTCTTTTTTAACAGCTTATCCTTTTTACCATAAAAGAAGATTAACCTCTTCATGACCCAAAGAATTTCTTCATTGGACCAAATCTTCTTTTCAATAATTTCTGCTAGCAGCATATCTGCTCCCAGAGTGTTTTCTTTTTTTTCTATATCCTGCCATTCTTTGGTCCCAAATATCGTAGGGGGAATGCCAAAACTATCAAATATATTTTCCTCCATCGATTTACCTCCTAAAACTACCTTGTTCCTATTTTTACCGTTTTTTTAACGAAGTATCCGGCGAGCACCAACATATTTACCTGCATAATAACCTTCGGTTAATGAAGAATAAATAACCCCACCGCTTCGGGGAGAACTGGAATGGATAAATTTATTATCACCTGAATAAATCCCCACATGATCAATTCCCTTACCTCCACAGGCAAAGAACACCAGGTCACCGATCATCATTTCACTGCTATCAAGCTCGTATGCTGATTTAAACTGGGCAGCTGCGTTATGGGGCAAATTATAACCAAAGTTAGAAAATATATATCTTACAAAACCGGAACAATCAAATCCAGCCGGTCCTTCTCCCCCGTAGCGATAAGCTGTTCCTAAATATTGTGCTGCTTTTTCAATAATAAGCCTGCCATCGAGAGGAAAACCCGCTCGGGACGGATTGGCTAAATTGCGATTCTCGACCCTAAGTTGAGCCCCTGCGTTCAGTATATCACTGTTTAAATTGTTTAATTCCTTTAGCCGCGCAACAGTCATAGCAAATTTCTGAGCAATAAGTTCTAAACTATCCCCCGCTTGTACCGTATAACTCTCCTGCCCTAAACTATCTCCCGTCTCGACTCCTATACTTCCCTTAAGTAATAGCTTTTGTCCAATCTTGAGAGAATCAGAAGTCAAATTGTTTAATTCTTTTATCTCCTTAACAGTGATTCCTTGTTGCGAGGAAATCTTCCACAGGCTATCACCGGATTTAACTATGTAAACAGCTTCACTGGCATCTAAGCTTGTCCCATTAAAAAGTAATAATATTGGAAGCATAAAAATGATGGCCCAAATTCTTCTCATTATTCCCCTACCTTTCCCCAGAAAAGTTTCCCACATCTTTCTTTTCTACAGCGGTAGGGGAAATCCTCCCAAACTAATGTTCTTCTTGCCTATTTTTTGTTTTTCTTTGCTGATAGTCGAAAATATTTTGCATTATTTCCGGGTTAACACCACAAGAGCCTAATCTGCCCCGGTTTGCTTCCTGATTGTATCCATGAAAATCAGATCCCCCGGTAATAAGTAGTCGATTTTCCCGGCACAATTGGCTATATTTCAAAACCTGCCCATGATTGTGTTCTGGATAAAACACTTCAATACCTTCAATACCCAATTTAATAATAGTATGAACAAAACTATCATCTCTGACTAAACCCGGATGAGCAAGTACAGCTATACCTCCAGCTCCTTTTATTAGTTCAATGGCTTCAGCGGGGAGAAATTTATAACGATTAACATAGGCTGGTCGTCCTTTACCAATATATTTATCGAATGCTTCCTTGATAGAAGATATATAAGCATTCTCCATCAATGCCTGAGCAATATGTGGCCTGGCAATCAAATCACCCTGAGCTATTCTTTCGACCTGTTCAAAATCAATATTAAATCCCATATTAGAAAGGCGCATTATCATCTTGCGGGCTCGTTCCAAGCGGGCTTCTTTTATTTCTTGTAAACGCTTCAGCAGCAGACGGTTATGATAATCGATAAAGTAGCCCAGGATATGGATTTCTTTTTCTACTAATTCTGTATTCATTTCTATTCCTGGGATGAAGTCCAAAGCCAGACTATTCTCTTCAATAAAACAGCGGGCTTCTTCTAAACCATCTACTGTATCATGATCGGTTATAGCCAGTCCTGGCAATCCCATATCCCTGGCCTGGCTAATTACTTTAACCGGACTTAAAAGACCATCTGAAGCGCTAGTATGAGTGTGTAAATCATAAAGCATTTAAAACCCCCTTCATTACTCTTAAAGCATTTTGTTGGAAAATCATTTCCACTTCTTGTGGGAGGAAACCCCTGTTATATAGGCTTTGTTCCAGTGTAGCATAAGCTTCGACCCCAGGTAAAACCAAACTATCTGTTCCATCAAAGTCAGAACCCAGGGCTAGATGTTTCACTCCTATCAAGTCGGAAATATAAACTGCATGATTTAGAAAGTCCTCCAGGGTAGCTTTCCCCTCTTTTATGAAATGGGTAACTTGATTAAGGCCTATTATGCCACCATTTTCCGCCAGCAGTTTCAATTGTTTATCACTCAAATTCCTGGGATGATTACATACGGCCCGAGCATTGGCATGGGTTACCATGGTAGGCTTATTGTAGCATTCCAAAGCCTCAAAAAATGCCTCTTCAGATATATGAGAGAGATCCAGTAAAATTCCGTTCTGTTCCATTTCCTTAAGAATTCTTTTCCCCTGACAAGTCAATCCTCCCGCATTTCCTCCTTCAGCAATGCCCCCGGCCAGTTGATTGGAATAATTCCAGGTCAGGCCTATACTACGCAAGCCCATACGACATAATTGCCGAAATACTGCCAGGTCATTCCCTACTGCTTCGGCACCTTCAAGATGTAAGAGACAGGCTATTTTATCTGTTTGAGCAACCCTTTGCAGCTCATTGGACCCCAATATTTGAAAAACATGACTGGAATTCTGCTCAAGCTCCTGATAGAATTTATCTATTTGCATTAAAATCTCTCTTAATGAGCTATCTGCTTCTCGACTGGAACTGAACAAGGCAAATACCTGTAAAGAGACGCCGGCTTCTTTTGCCCGCAGCAGGTCAAAATGTCGCCCATTGCTTAACAATGCTTCATCGCTCGCAGTTATCTCCGAAATAGTATCACAATGTAAATCTACAATCTGCATTATTTATAATCCCTCCCTACAGCAAAAACCTGCCTTAGATGGCAGGTTATATGCTTAATATGCTAATATTTAATATTATAATCATCTAGGCTCAATAATCAGTTTTATAGCCGTTCTTTCCTCTCCATCAATCTTTATATCGGTAAAAGCAGGGATACAAATCAGATCCATGCCACTAGGAGCAACAAATCCTCGAGCAATTGCTATGGCTTTCACTGCCTGGTTAATGGCTCCTGCACCTATAGCCTGTATTTCAGCAGCTCCTTTTTCTCGTAAAACTCCTGCCAGAGCTCCGGCAACTGAATTAGGACTGGATTTAGCTGAGACTTTTAATACCTCCACTAATATAACCCCCTTCAAAAAATATAAAAACAGATAGATTGCTCCTTTATATTTATCTATATTCTGAATCAATCTGGTAATTCCTTCTTTTTTCCATAAATGTTTTGGATTAATTTTCATAAGAAAGTTGATTCCACTGCAAAAAGTAATAATTATGCATTAGCTTGCATAAATATTCCGCTCAGCATCCTTAATAGTGACCGAAGGGAACATCAGAAGTGCCCGACAGGGTGCGTCCTTAATAGCGACCGCAGGGAGCATCAGTTGTGCCCGACAGGGCGCTACCCATGGGCAACACCAACGGCTTGTTTCGCGGCTCAAGGAGTACCGCGCCAATCTCCCGTCCATGGGAGGCAACCTTATTAGTGACACCCTCAGGGTGGAACACCAGGCGTACCCGAAGGGTGAGGCGCTCTCGCGACATCCTGTCGCTCGCCCCCTTTCGCCTGCTCGTCTTCGCCGGGTGCTGCATCCATGCTTCCAACGCTCGCTTTATATATTTATGCAACCCCATGCAACAAAAAGGGTTTTTTGCAGTAGAGTCAAAGTTAGATAAGCAAAATAGGAGAAACAGTGGCAATAGCTCTTTTTTGCTGATCAGAAGGCCGGTAATTGTTGAGAAATGCGGGTTATGCTGATACACTTGCGGCTGGCTTCATCGAAGTTTAATACTACTGCTTGAAGCTGGCAAGCTCCCTTTGCCACCTCCAGCCGTACTGGCCGCTGAAAAATAATTTTTTCTATAACCTGTTCTTTTTGCATACCCAGTATGGAATCGACCGGTCCGGTCATACCAAGATCGGTGATATAAGCTGTCCCCCCGGGCAATACCTTTTCATCAGCGGTTTGAACATGGGTGTGAGTGCCCAGAACGGCAGCAACTCTTCCATCAAAAAAATGGGCAAACGCCAGTTTTTCGCTGGTGGCTTCCGCATGAAAATCAATAATAATATAGTCTGATTCTTCCTGTAACTCGGAAACTATCTCATCTACCACCCGAAAAGGACAATCCAGAGACGGCAGAAAAACTCTCCCCGAAGCATTAATCACGGTAATCTTTTGATTAAAAGCGGCAGAATATACATGATAACCCTGTCCTGGGCAATACGGAGGATAATTGGCTGGTCGAATCAGGCGGTATTCATCATCAATAAAATTAAAAATTTCTTTGTTGTCCCAAACATGGTTGCCCATGGTTAAAACATCAATATTATGGGAAAGCAACTCTTTCATTACCTCACGGCTCAGCCCCCGTCCACCGGCTGCATTTTCAGCATTGGCTATGGTAAATACAATTTTATAATCTTTTTGAATTTGGGGTAATAATTCACGGATAGCTTTTCTCCCAGGCCGGCCAACGATATCACCAATAACAAGAATATTCAAAAAACAACCTCCATCTAGCGGTTAAATACAAATACCCGGCCTTCCTTGCGATAGGCCAGGAAATCGGTAGATTTGGAGCTATTCCGGTCTAATTTTTGCATCAGAGTTCTTTTTAATTTTCTCTTAAAAGCATCTTTAGCTACAATATCATTATTATCCTTTACCAATAAATTAGCAAATTCCTCTCGCAAAATCAAGATTAACAGGCTTATCTCATCCTGAGACAGGGTTCCCACATCCCGGTAAAAGCGCAAAAAGGATAGTTCTGATTTATCAATCAAATCAACTTTCATCAGCACGGGCTTCTGGTCGGCAAGACGGTGAAACAAATCCAAACAATCCCTGGTTTTTTTCAAAAAAGATTTCCGCTTCATAGGTTCGATTACAGTATTAAGGGCTACTTCCAATATTATCTGCTCTTTATCTGCCAGGTATTTAACTGCGTTGATTTCTGGATGATCAAGTGAAACCGTCAAAAAAACATCCAGTCCCAAATCTCTGTCCATTACCCATCTTCTCCTTAAATTTCGAATTGTAAACCATTTCTTCAGGGAAATAGAAAAGTCCTTTAATTAGGGACTTGTAAAATATAGCAGGCTTTCCATTAGAAATGCATAAAAAAAGGGGCTTGATACAAGCCCCTTTTTGACTAGTAGATAATAGGAGAAAGAATTTACTTGCAAATATGTAGTAGCTTCTACTCCTCAATTACTTGGCATATTCCACTGATCTGGTCTCCCTGATAACCACAACTTTGATTTGGCCGGGATAATCAAGATCCTGTTCAATCCTGGCGGCTATATCCCGAGCCAGATTAATCGCATGCAGATCATCTATTTCTTCCGGCTTAACGATTATCCTGATTTCCCTACCTGCCTGAATGGCAAAAGTACGGTCTACCCCGGAGAAAGATTCAGCTACATTTTCCAATTTTTCCAAGCGCTTAATATAAGTCTCCAACGTTTCTCTTCTGGCTCCAGGACGAGATGCGGAAATCGCATCCGCAGCCTGTACTAAAACTGCTTCCACCGTTTCTGGTTCTATATCCCCATGATGAGCCTCTATGCCATGAATAACATCCTTATTTTCCCGGTATTTTTTAGCCAGGTCTACTCCTATTTCCACATGGGGACCAGAAACCTCATGATCAACGGCCTTGCCAATGTCGTGCAATAAGCCGGAACGCTTGGCCAGCATTATGTCAACATCCAATTCTGCTGCCATAATCCCGGCCAGATGGGCCACTTCCACTGAATGACGAAGCACGTTTTGCCCGTAGCTGGTACGATATTTTAATCTCCCCAACAACTTTATCAACTCGGGATGCAAACCATGAACCCCTACCTCAAAGGCGGCTTGTTCTCCTACTTCGCGAATCTCCTGCTCTATCTCTTTCCGGGCTTTTTCTACCATTTCTTCAATACGGGCTGGGTGAATTCGCCCATCAGATACCAGATTGCCCAATGCTACCCGAGCAACTTCTCTTCTAATCGGGTCAAAGGAGGACAAAATAACCGCTTCCGGGGTATCATCGATTATTAAATCAACCCCCGATAAGGCCTCAAATGTACGAATATTTCGACCTTCCCTACCAATAATGCGTCCTTTCATTTCATCATTAGGTAAAGGTACCACTGATACCGTGCTTTCTGAAACAACATCAGCGGCACATCTTTGAATAGCCAGTGATACAATATTTTTGGCTTTCTTATCAGCTTCTTCCTTAGCCTCGTTCTCAATGCCCCTTATTAGTAAAGCAGTTTCCTGTCTAATCTGTTGAGAAACATTATATAAGAGTAATTCTTTGGCTTCTTCAGAACTCAATCCGGAAAGACGTTCCAATTCCTTTAATTGTTGGCTTAATATCATCTGCAAGTCTTGTTGGGTTTTTTCCGTTTCTTTTTCTTTTTCCAGAAGAACTTGTTCCTTCTTCTCCATGTTTTCAGTTTTTTTGTCAATCATTTCTTCTTTTTGTATTATACGTCTCTCAACTCGATCCAGTTCACGACGGCGTTCACGGATATCTTTTTCAGCATCCTGCCGGTTGCGATGGATCTCATCTTTGGCTTCCAGCAAAATCTCCTTCTTTTTGGCTTCTACCTCTTTGGCAGCCTCATCGAGCATTTTAGCTACTTCTTCTTCAGCAGTTCGTATTCTGCTTTCCGCCAGGAATCGTCTCCCGTAATAACCCCCAATCAATCCTACAGCCAAAGAAAGAGTAATTATAACAAAACTAGTAAGATCTATCTCTATCACCTCCTTAATGCATAATTTTTCACAAATTAGTATTCCATACTTTAAATCTACTGGTTTTACTGTACTGCCGCCCAGTCCGTTATAAGGAAAATTTAGCCTGGAAAATAAAAAACCGAGTTTAAACTCGGTTCATAAAGAAGTCTTTGCACCCACTATTGTTATTAAGACCACTATTAACTAAGATAAGAATAGAATAACCCACACTTATCCCTATATATAATGGTAAGCTTTATAACAACTCACTTTAACCTTAACAGACAAGCTAATACTTCCTGGCATTCTGCCATTCATCGTAAAAATATAGGTTTCCCTCTTTGCCTACGGACAACATCTATATAAATAAGCAGTCTATATGGTCAAGCTTTTAAGGTAAGACTTCCAACCAGAGCTTTATATAAATTTTAGTTAGTTTCCCTATGGCTGTCAAGCTTCCTCTAGTGAGTTGCTGGCTGCATTCCCTTCCTGTTTCCAATCTTTAATACGACTTTCCAGCAAGGTCATGAATTCAGGGTGGTTTTTAAGATATTCCTTGGCATTTTCCCGTCCTTGTCCCAGTCGCTCGCCCTGGTAGGCATACCAGGAACCGCTTTTTTGAATTATATCTGTGGTCACAGCAATATCCAACAAATCGCCTTCCCGGGAAATACCTATCCCATACATAATATCAAATTCCGCCGTTTTAAAAGGCGGAGCCACTTTATTTTTTACTACTTTGACCTTGGTTTTATTGCCGATTAGATCTGTGCCCTGCTTTATGGCCTCACCCTTTCTTACCTCTATTCTTACGGAAGAATAAAACTTCAAAGCCCGGCCACCGGTAGTTGTTTCAGGATTACCGTATACCACTCCAACTTTCTCCCTTATCTGGTTGATAAACAGGACACAAGCATTAGACTTGCCTATGTGGGCAGTAAGTTTTCTTAAGGCCTGGGACATCAAACGAGCCTGTAAGCCCACATGAATATCTCCCATTTCACCATCCAACTCGGCGCGAGGTACCAGAGCCGCTACAGAATCGATAACAATAATGTCAACCGCACCGCTCCTGACCAAAGCTTCAGCAATTTCCAGGGCCTGCTCGCCTGAATCCGGTTGAGACACTAAAAGATTGTTAATATCTACCCCTAGTTTTCGAGCATAAAGCGGATCCAGTGCATGTTCGGCATCAATAAAAGCTGCCATGCCGCCATCTTTTTGGGCTTGGGCAATAGCATGCAGAGCCACCGTAGTTTTTCCTGATGACTCCGGACCAAATATTTCAACTACCCGCCCCCTGGGTATGCCTCCTACCCCCAAGGCCAAATCCAGGGAAATGCATCCCGTGGAAATAACCTCAACATTCATATTGACGGCTTCACCCAGTTTCATTATGGACCCTTTGCCGAACTGTTTTTCAATATTTTTAATAGTGCTGTTAAGGGCCTCCATTTTACCTTTATTTACCTCGTTAATCTCCACCCCAAAACCCTCCTCAAACATTTGTTCGTTTTTTATAAGAATATATGAATTATCTAAAAATGTCAAATTATTTCTAGCCTTTCAGGGTGTCAAGGGGACGGTCCGAAACCACTGAAAAAGTATCCTTTTTAAGCCGCCTGGGCGGCTACCCAGTCACAATCTGGTCGGTTAACCACCAACGGAGATAATAACTTCAAAATGAGAACATGTAAACCCTTTAAGGCGGATACCAGCTTGGCTATCCGCTTTAAATTTACCGATAGGGCTGTTAGTTTGGCCTGAATGCGGATACTTCGTAGACCGTAGCCTTTGGCCCGGTCCAATCCGTGGAATCTTTTTAGTTCTGCATTCTTGGGTTCGATCTTCGCTCGCTTTCGGTATTCCTCAACGAAATCCGGG
>Ga0334890_1000071_pt1 | contig 174802 bp, 149 predicted proteins | sample GraSluR1_MG_3_FD_207220 | JGI IMG/M metagenome (GOLD analysis project Ga0334890, IMG submission 207220) | Sludge microbial communities from methane-producing bioreactor in Wageningen University, Netherlands - Granular Sludge_31_08-R1 | ecosystem: Engineered > Bioreactor > Anaerobic >...
CACATTGCTATCCAATATTACACATTGATGTAAATATCAAGAGATGAGCTATCTGGACACAAAGTGAAATTATAAGATTTATGAAGATATTAAAAGATAATTGAAGTATATTAAGGGAGGGATAAGCCTTGTCCGCAATACTGCCTTTGGGTTGCCGGATTCACCAGGTTGACGTCCGGGAACAGGGAAAAATGGAACGCACATCCTGTTATATAATAGATGCCGAAAATGTGGCTATCATTGAAACCGGGGCTTCACCGGGCATTGTTTACCTGCTGGACGCCCTTGGGAGCCTGGGAATTGCTGCCCAAAGGGTGAAGTATATTATTGTTACCCACGTTCACCTGGATCATTCCGGGGGGGCCGGACAGTTGGCCCGGGAACTGCCGGAATCCCGGTTCATTGTTCATCCCAGGGGGGCCAGGCATCTCATTGACCCGTCCAGGCTGGTTGCCGGGGCCAGACCGCTTTACGGTGAGCGGTTTGATGAGTATTATGGCGAGGTCCTGCCCGTGCCCGCGGAAAGAGTACATACGCCGGAGGATGGGGAAACCCTGGCGCTGGAAGAAGGCCGGACCCTGACAATTTTTCATGCCCCCGGTCATGCCCGCCATCACCTCGTTGTCAACGATCCGGCCAGTAAGGGGCTGTTTAGTGGTGATGCTCTGGGAGCCCGCTATCAAGCGCTAAGCAGGCTCATTGAACGCGATTATATCCTTCCCCTTACTCCGCCGTCGGAATTTGATCCGCCTGCTTTTGTGGAAACCCTGGACTGCTTGAGTAAGTTGGGGGCGGAGAATATTTACTTCACTCACTTTGGACGCGCTACCGACGTGGAATCTGTTTTCCCCAGAGTCCGTGAACTGGTTATCACCTTTGCTGAAATAGGACGTTCTATCCTGGATTCCGGGGGAGGCGCCGGAGAGATCGAAGCGACATTGTGGGATCTGGTGCTGGGCGAGTTGTCCCAATACGGGGAAATTGACAGGAATCATCCCTTTGTTAAGTATCTTGAATCTGATATGGAATTAAGCTCCATGGGTATAGTACACTATTTTCAAAAAATGAAAAAAAGGTAAAAAAAAGTCCGGCTCCAAAAAAACCGGAATAATACATTGGTGGATGTAGGCTTTAAAATTCAAGTACAAAAAGGAGGGGAGCCGGTTCGCCGGTCAGGCGAACCGGTGATGTGGGGAATATTTTGTCTGCCTTCCGGCCCCAGGAATTGTTTTTAACGTTTTACCCACTTCCTGTGGCCGCAAGAGAGGCAGGTTATGACTGTGTTTCCTTTGCTGGTCCGGGCTATGTGTTTGCGGCTGTGAAACCCGCAAACCCTGCAACAGGTCCTTTCTTCTGTGTAGAGTTCCTGAATCATTTTCTCAAAGACCCTGCTGACCGGGTTCCTGAATAATTTATTGTTAAAGGGAATCATCAAATCACGGGAATCAATAGCCTGGCCTGGCAGCATCATTTTACACTTCTTTCGGTTGTTAGAATGCTGTGATTGTACCCTTTTGGATGATAAATACAAGCAAAAGTCATGCCTGTAAAACCGAGCGGCTTTTACCGTGCAATAAGGTTGAAGGAATTTAACCCTTCCCGAAGAATACCTGAATAATTCGATTATACAAGTAACAAGCATTATTCCTGTGATTATCTAATTAATGGGTGGGTTGTCATGATCCGGCTGAGCAGTATTTCCTTTGGTATTATAATCCGCTGGGGGTTAATCCAACTGGCGGCCATTGGCCTGGTTGCCTTGGGCAGGCCTGAATTCTGGAAGGCCGCTTTGGTTGTTATTGCGTTAAACGCCCTGGGAACTTATTTAATTGTCGATTATATACAAAAGTGTAAAGGTGTAAAATTAAAGCTGGATGACCATCCCATCGACCCCACCCTGCAGATTGCCAATGAGACGCTTCCCTACATGAGAAGGGGCTTAAATGAAGAGACAGCGCAAAAGACCGCGGAAATAATCTTAAAGATTAGTGATGTGTCAGCCGTTGCTATTACCGATCGGGAGAAGGTACTTGCTTATATCGGGGAGTGCTCGGACCACCACAAGGCAGGTGGTCCCATTATCACCTACCCTACCAAGCAGGCCATAGCCACGGGGGAATTAATGATTGTACAGGATAAAAAGGGTCTGAACTGTCCGGTTAAGAACTGCACGCTGCAAGCTGCTGTTATAGCCCCAATGAAATGCAAGGGGGAGATAGCCGGCACCGTCAAACTTTACCAGACCAGTCAGGGGAGCCTCCAGCCTTCCGTAGTGAAGTTGGCTGTAGCCGTAGCGCAGCTACTGGGACTGCAGATGGAACTGGCTGAACTGGACCGCCAGAGTCAGCTCGTCACCATAGCCGAGCTGGATGCCTTGCACGCCCAAATCAACCCTCACTTTTTATTCAACACGCTTAATGCTATAATTACTTATAGCCGGACCCATCCGGAAACGGCAAGAAGGCTTTTGATCCGTTTAGCCTCTTTTTTCCGGCAGGCTTTAAAAAGGCACGGTCACTTCAACAGTGTCAAAGAGGAGATTGAGTATGTAAATACTTACATTATCCTGGAAAAAGCCCGTTTCCGGGAAAAATTAAGGATTAAAAGGGATATCGATCCTGCCCTTTTTGATTACCAGGTGCCTGTTTTAACTCTGCAGCCTTTGGTTGAGAACGCTATCAAACATGGTGTACAGCCTAAAGTAGGCCCCGGGACGGTGGAGATTATTGCCCGTTTATTAAACGGGGAAATGCTGTTTATAATTCGCGATGACGGGATTGGGATTGGCGGCGACAGGATGTCTAAAGTCTTTCTGCCCGGGTACGGCTCGGGCAACGGTGTCGGTTTAAGCAACGTTCACGAGCGTTTGAAAAGCTTGTTTGGGGAGGATTATGGACTTCGCATCACCAGCGAAGTGAATTACGGCACCTCTGTTTATGTCAGGATTCCCATCAAGAAAGCGCTACGGCAAAAGGAGGTTGCTGACCTGTGAAATTAAAGGCGCTGATTGTGGATGATGAATATCCGGCCAGGCAGGAATTAAGGTATGCCTTAAGCGGCACGGATAATGTGGAAATAGTGGGTGAGGCCACCAATGCCCAGGAAGCCCTGGCCCTGATTAAGGCCCTTGACTACCAGATTCTTTTTCTCGACATCTCCATGCCGGGTATGAGCGGGTTGGAGCTTGGAGCCGCCATTCAAGAACTGCCCAGGCAACCGAACATCATTTTTGTTACTGCTTTTGACGAGTATGCTGTATCGGCCTTTGAGGTAAATGCAGTTGATTATATTTTAAAACCCTTTGAACCGGAGCGGCTAAAAAAAGCCATTGACAAAGTAATAAAGCTGAACCAGGAGTTCACGGGGTCTGACGCCCAGGACGGCGGCGGTTCTAAAGTGAAGACGATTCCGGAAGCCGGCCGGGGTCACCAGGAGCAAATCAGATTCGACCGCATACCAGCGGAAAAGCAGGGTAAAACCATCCTGGTCAATGAGTCCGATATTGTCTACGCCTTTACCGAACAGGACTACGTTTACATCAAGACTCTTAACGACAAGCTATTTACCCGGTTTACCCTGAAAGAGTTGGAGGCGCGGTTGAACTCGAACCTCTTTTTCCGGACGCACCGCTGTTATCTGGTTAACTTGAACAGAGTAAAAGAGATTGTTCCCTTTTTTAATGGGGCTTACAATTTAACAATGGAGGACAGGGAACGAAGCGAGGTCCCGGTTAGCCGGGCCCAGGCTAAAAAATTAAAGAAAATATTGGGTTTGTAAGGCAACCGGTCCTGCCGGGGGTTCTTATAAATTAGCCGCGGGTATAAGCCTTGCATCAGATCGTCCAGAATAATAGACAATGGAATAACCTGCTCAAAAGGTTTAACTTGATAAGGCAGGTTATTTTCTATTCACCGCGAAGTTTTTTTTGATAAAGGTTTTGATTTGTTTTCGGAACCGGAGGTGGTAAAATGTTTCATAGCTCCTATGTTTGCAGCCTGGCCGGTATAGGGACGGATATAATCGAAATTGACAGAATCAGGCGGGCTGTGGAGCGTGGCGGGCGCCGCTTTCTGGGGCGTGTTTTTACCAAGGGGGAAGCAGCCTTTTGTGAGGGCAGGCAGGACCGTTTCGCTTGTTTAGCGGCACGTTTTGCCGCCAAAGAGGCAGTCTTTAAAGCCCTGGGCAGCGGCCTTTCCGGGTGCCGCTGGGTGGATGTGGAGGTCTGCCGGAAAGATGGCGAACGGCCCGGGATCCTGCTGCACGGGGCGGCCGCGCGGCTGGCGAGGGAGAACGGAATCACGTCCGTGCAGGTCAGCCTGTCCCATAGCCGTGAACACGCCCTTGCCTTCGCCCTGGCAACGAGAGAGGGGGTCTAAAAGAGCTTTGAGAATTGTTACCGCCGAAGAAATGAAAGCCCTGGACCAGGCGGCTATAGAGGAATATGGCATACCGGGCCTGGTTTTAATGGAGAATGCCGGCCATCATGTGGTGGAAGTGGTCAAACAGGTGCTGGGTGATGTCCGGGATAAAGTCGTTACAATATTTATTGGCAAGGGTAATAACGGAGGTGACGGCCTGGTTATAGCCCGTCACCTCCTCAATATGGGGGCGGAAATCAAATTGCTGGCCCTGGGCAATGTGGAGGAAATAACCGGGGACGCGGCTGTTAACCTGGAAATATGGCGAAAACAAGGTCAAAAGATATATTCCATTCACCGCGGCGACGGGATTAATATCGTAAGATTAATCTTATTGAACACGGATCTGATTGTAGATGCCATTTACGGCACAGGTTTACGGGGAAAAGTGCCGGAAAAAGTCGGCCGGATTATCGAAGTGCTTAACAGCAGCGGTAAACCCATTGTGGCTGTAGATGTCCCCTCCGGATTGGAAGCCAGTAACGGCAAGGTTGACGGGCCGTGTATCCAGGCGGCCCACACTGTTACTTTCGGTTTGCCGAAACTGGGGCTGATTCTGGAGCCGGGCGCAGGTTACGTGGGCCGGCTGCATATCGCTGACATTTCCATTCCGTCCGTTCTGGTGGAAAAGAAAGGTCCCCTGAGATACTTAATCACCCCCGAACTGGTCAGGGAATGGCTTCCCCCCCGGCCCACCGGCGCCCACAAAGGAACCTTCGGCCGGGTGCTCATCGTGGCCGGTTCCCGGGGTATGACCGGGGCCGCCTGCCTGGCGGGGGAAGCATCCCTCAGGGCCGGCGCCGGACTGGTCACGGTTGCCGTACCGGAAACCCTTCACGATATTGTGGAAATGAAGTTAACCGAAGTAATGACGGCGCCTCTGCCCGATGACGGCAAAGGTTGTCTCTGCGGGGAGGCCGGGCAGGCTATTCTGTCCCTGCTGGAAAATAAAGATGTTCTGGTTATTGGACCGGGCCTTTCCAGCGAGCCCGGGGTGGCGGCTCTGGTGAAGGAGCTGCTTCCCTCCATCGGGGTTACCAGTGTGCTTGACGCGGACGCGCTGAACGCCCTGGCCGGGGCGGGGGAACTTCTGAGAAAAATCCAGGCCCCTGTGATTATAACGCCCCATCCGGGGGAAATGGCCCGGCTGGTGGGAACATCCATCGGGGAGATCCAGGGTGACAGGCTTACCACCGTCAGTAAGGCGGCGCTTGACTGGGATGCTGTGGTGCTGCTGAAAGGGGCCCGTACGGTGGTGGCCGATCCGGGCGGCGCCATTTACATTAATCCCACGGGTAATCCTGGTATGGCCACAGCCGGAAGCGGCGATGTGCTGGCCGGAACCATAGCTGCCCTGGCGGGTCAGGGTCTGGACCCGTCCCGGGCAGCCGCAGCAGGGGCCTACCTCCACGGCCTGGCCGGCGACCTGGCGGCCAGGGAAAAGGGAATGATGGGGTTAGTAGCGGGTGACCTTGTTTTAACCCTGCCGGAAGCAATCCGGAATCTCGGTTAAACGGGCTTACGGGTATCAGAAAACTAACAGACTTAAATCATAATTAAGGTGGGGTTATTATGCTGATCGGTGTACTGAAAGAAATAAAACCAAACGAAGACCGTGTGGCGGTAACGCCGGCCGGGGTCAAGGCTTTAACCGGAGCAGGACACACTGTGCTGGTTGAGTCCGGGGCAGGTTTGGGTAGCGGTATTCCGGATGAGTTTTATGTTTCGGCCGGCGCCGCAATGTCAGCGGATCCTTCTGAAATATACCACCGGGCTGAAATGATTCTAAAGGTTAAGGAACCTCTGCCCCGGGAGTATCCCCTGCTGCGGGAAGGCCAGATCCTTTTTACTTACCTGCACCTGGCCAGTGACAAGTCTTTGACGGAAGCAATGCTGGATAAAAAGATAATTGCCCTGGCCTACGAGACTGTCCAGCTGGACAGCGGTTTGCTTCCTTTGCTCACACCCATGAGTGAAATTGCCGGTAAGATGGCTGTTCAACTGGGCGCCCATTATTTAGAAAAGCCCTACGGTGGCAGAGGAGTCCTTCTGGGAGGAGTGCCCGGGGTCCCGGCTGCTGACGTGGTCATTATCGGCGCCGGTACGGTGGGGTCCTGTGCCGCCAAGGTGGCCGTCGGCATGGGGGCGCAGGTTTCCATTATTGACAGGAATCTGGACCGGTTGCGCACCCTGGACGATCTTTACGGGGGCAGGATCAAGACCTTTGCCTCTAATCCGGCCCACCTGGAGCAGGTCACCCACTTTGCCGACTTGCTGATCGGAGCCGTGCTGGTGGTGGGGGCGCGAACACCTAAAATAGTTAGCGAAGAAATGGTCAAAAAAATGAAGAAGGGTTCCGTTATTATTGATGTTGCTGTTGACCAGGGTGGTTCCATTGAAACCATCGATCGGGTTACCACCCATGATGATCCCATTTATGAGAAGCATGGTGTAATTCACTATGCCGTATCGAACATGCCCGGGGCGGTGGCCCGGACTTCTACCTTTGCCCTGGCCAATGCTACCCTCCCCTATGCCCTGGAACTGGCCAACTATAGTTGTGAAAAGGCTGCCTTAAGAAACCGGGCCATAGGCCTGGGGGTAAATACCTACCGGGGCCTGCTGACCTGCCGGGCGGTTGCCGAGTCCCATGATCTGGATTATTGTCCTTTGAGCGAAGTCATCAAATAAGATTAAGGACGAGGGAGGAATCGCCAAATGCCAACGCCGGAAAGCCTTCTGGAAGACGCGTCATTTTTAATAAAAAAACTCAGTGCCCTGCAGGGTGACGAGTTAAAGTCAATTTGCCGTGATCTGAACATTCCGGTAAAAAATATGCCCACCCACGATATGGTTGAACAAATCCTGATCACTGTCAACGGCGCCATTCAATCCTACAGAAAAGCGCCAAAACGGGAGAGCGAAAGGATCCTGGCTGCTTTTCGCTATAACATTCTTGTAAAAAGCAAATTTGTGGAAAGGTGCCTGGACCGGCTTAAAAAAACAATGCCGGATTAAAGGAAACCGGGTTGGCTCCTGCCTAAAGGGTGCGTTGTATGACTGGAAGGATACTGCTTTAGCGTTGTTGCGGCAGAATTCCCAATCTTCAGGACGCTTTAAATTAAGTGAAGAAGGTGTTTATGGGCATGACTGTGTTCCCGGTTTGGGCGGTAATTGATTTAAGCGCGATTTCTCATAATATCCGGGAAATCCGCAGGGTAACCGCTTCATCCGCCGGGGTTATGGCAGTTGTCAAGGCTGACGGCTACGGCCACGGGGCAGTGGAAGTAAGCAGGACGGCCCTGGCCGGCGGTGCGGAATGGCTGGGGGTAGCCAGGGCGGCGGAAGGCACAGCCCTGCGTAACGCGGGCCTGGAAGCACCGGTGCTGGTGCTGGGTTATACTCCGCCGGAACAGTACAGGGAAGTTTTAGCCGGGCAGCTGGTTCAGGCGGTTTATAACCGGGAGATGGGCCTCGACCTGGCGGAGGCTGCCCGCAGGGCCGGAATAAAAGCCCGGGTGCACCTGAAGGTGGATACAGGGATGGGCCGTCTGGGCTGGCTGGCCGGACCCGGCGCCTGGGGTGAAATACTGGACCTGGCTAAAAACCCCCATCTGGAACTAGAGGGTATTTTCACTCATTTTGCAGCTGCTGACGACCTGGACCAAAGCTATACCCTGGAACAACTCCGCAAGTTCAGGGAATTGACGGAACAGCTGCGCCGCTCAGGTCTGGAGTTCCCCTTGAGACATGCGGCAAACAGCGCGGCCCTGCTGGGATTGCCGGAAACACATCTGGATCTGGTGCGGGCGGGTATTGCCATCTACGGCCTTAATCCCTCTGACCAGGTGTATTATAGTAACGTTACACTGCGCCCGGCCCTGGAACTCAAAGCCAGGGTGGCTTATTGCAAGGAGGCGCCGGCCGGTTTTGCGGTTAGTTACGGTTGCACCTACAGGACTTGCAGGGCTACCTGTCTTGCCACACTGCCTCTGGGCTACGCCGATGGCTATCCCAGGCTCCTTTCATCCAGGGGAGAGGTTCTAATTCACGGCTGCCGCGCGCCGGTTGTGGGCAGGGTCTGTATGGACCAGATCATGGTGGATGTGGGGAATATCCAAAACGTGAGGGCAGGGGACGAAGCTGTGCTGATCGGGCGCCAGGGCGGGGAAGAAATATCCGCAGGGGAAGTAGCCGCCAAAGTTGGCACTATTCATTATGAAATCGTAAGCCAAATCAACGCCCGCGTTCCCAGAGTCTACCTTGGACGCGGTTGAACACAAGTGAGGCAGCAGGTCCAGCCCGTCCCCGGTTCGGCAGCCGGATGGCAACCATTTATTAGCGCCAGGAACCCGGGGGCGGGCGCCGGCCGGGAAACCTTATTAAAACAGGAGAGGACTAAAGGGTTTACATGGGCTCGGTGTGGGAACCACTGTTTTCCCCTGACGGCGCTTTGAATTAAAAATGTTTAGGGACTTGGTCCAGGCAACAGGACGCTTTGGGGGGAGTGCCGCTTTCCTTAAAAAGCGTTATTTTATTTTTTTCTATATCCGTTATAATGGAGCTGTGTGGCTGTTACCGGGCCAGGCTGCCGGGGAAGTAAATATTTGCGGGGTTCAGCCTCCGGCCAGGATATTTGTGTTGATTCTCCCAGGAAATTCTCTTTATTCCGGCCGCTTTTTTCCTGCGGCTTTACAGTTGTGCGTTTAGCTTTTACCAGGAGCCCCGCGTTGATGTTGGGGGTCGTTCGGAATAGGTCTTTAAAAAAGGAGAGCCCCAGCTAAAAGCCAGGGCTTCCTCATTTTGGGGAGAAGCGGAATCGAACCGCAGAGCGGGCCCCGGACCTCGCTGTGTTCCCGACACTCTTCCCGGGAATCATTATACCACTATTTACCATAAATACAAACCATTAATTCATCAGGTGATTTGCGGCTTCGGGGGATGCGGTGAAAATTTCAAAAGACCAGTTATGGCCAAACCTGGGGATAAACAGGGGGGTGGCTAAATTTTGTTATGGTTGCGAACTGTTTTGACCCCTGGGGCGTCTATAGCTAATAAACAGCTATTAAGCTTTAATATAAACGGAATGACGGGAGTAAGGATCTTGCCGGAAAAGAATCTGATCAGAGAAGCCCAAACAGGAGACAGTGACGCCTTTACCCAACTGGTGCAAAGGTATTCTTCGGACGCCTACCGCACGGCGTTCATGGTACTGCACGACCGCGATGATGTGGAAGACGTGGTGCAGGAGGCCTTTTTAACCTGTTACAGGAAAATAAATACATTCCGGATGGATTCTTCCTTTAAGACCTGGTTGTACCGGATTGTGGTAAACCTGTGTTATGACCGGATCCGTAAGAAGAGCCGCGAAAGGGCGGCGTTTCAAAGGGTGTCCTCCAATATGAAGACAGGGTATAGGGATATGGCGGATATAGAAAAGCGTATAGATTTGAAAAACGTAATTTCAACATTAAATCCTGATTACCGGATTACGCTTACCCTTTATTACGGAATGGACTTCAGCGTGCAAAAGGTTGCGGAAGTGCTGGGTATTCCGGTGGGAACCGTGAAATCAAGATTGAATTCCGCCCGCAACTTGCTCAAAGAACGCTTGGAAAGAGGCCATGAATATGTGTTGTGAAGAATACCTGCCGCTGCTTAACGAACTCCTGAATAAAACGCTTGCCCCTGGGGATAAAAGGGGTCTGGAAGCTCATCTGGCTGTCTGCGAGGGCTGCCGGGCCGAGTTTCAAAGACTTAAAAAAGCAGATGATTTGCTGCGGGAAATTGTTTCCGGTATGTTTTCGGAAATAGAGGTGCCACCGGAGCTTTCCTGCCGGATTGGAAAAGCCCTGGAGGGGCAAAGGCAAAAACCTGTACGACCGGCCCATTTGGGATGGCTTCCCGCTCTATTGAGGACTTCGGCGGTGGCGGCGGCCCTGCTGCTGTTTATTGCGGCCGGAACCTTCGGTTACCGGTATATCTTCAGCCCGCCCTGGAAGCAGTCCGAAGTTGTCTGGCAGGAACCCGCAGCCGGTGGTGAACAGAAATCCATGGTGTCCTCAGATGACGCCGGTCCAGAAGCCGGTTCAGAAACCGGGTCCGGGCCGGGTCCGGAAACCTCCGGCGCGAAGGACGTCCGTCCGGAGTCTGCACCGGTTATCCCCCGGGAACCGGCGCCGTCGTCCGAACCCGGGAAAAACCTGAATTTGCAGCCTGAAAGCGGAATAGAACGCCTCAGCCAGGAAAGTGCTCCCCCGGGGCCAGGCGGGCCGCCGGAGCCGGACCCGGAGCCCGAAGTCACCGGCAGGCAGCGGGGTGGTGCAAATATTCCCGGGGACGCCGGGTCGGCGGCAGATTCTGCGCCGCCGGAGGGAGCTCTGCCGGCGGAATCTCCAGGGCAGGAAGAAAAACTTTTGTTTGCGGCGGGTGCGCCCCCTGCGATCCCTGATGCAAAGGAGAAGGAGGGCGATTTTGCCCGGGATCACCAGGAAAATGCGACGAAGGAGCTTGGTTTGGCCTATCTAAAACCGGGTTACCTGCCCCCGGGGGCTGAATTTCAAGATGTGACCCGGATTTCCGGGACGATCTATCAGAACTACCGGGTCGGGCGGTTTTCTATGCAAATCAGACAGAGTCCGGCCGTGAGCTCCGGGATTACAACCGGACCGGCTTCCCGGAAGACCGGCGAGATCGAAATAAACGGCGCCAGGGCCATCCTTACGGAAACGGAAGCCGGGGCTGAAAACGGGACTTCAAACAGGCTGATCACAATTACCTGGCAACAGGATGGGCTGCTGCTTTCCGTAGGAGGGGAACTGCCCCTGGGGGAACTGGTTAAGGTTGCTTCTTCCCTGGAATAATTTAATGGATATCTTCTGCCGCCAACTATATCTAAAAGCACCGCGACTGCCGTAACCGCCTGCAGGAAGCGGTGCTTTTTCCCTGGCGTAAACCAGGCCATCTTTTTTATTCAATAAGCTACATCAAACAACAGGGCGGGACATAGGATTTAGATGTAACGCAATGATAGCAACAATAAAAACAAAAGGGCGCGTTCACAGGCAGCGGATAGGGTTAAGATCCCAGAAACAACAAAGGAGGTTATTAAAATGGCCAAGGGCAGGCTTATTAAGGTTTTTCCCGGCGGCAACACCGCTTACGGTTTTTACTCGTTTTACGATCATATAATCGAACCGGATGCCACCCATATTTTTGTCATCAAGGGCGGGCCGGGTGTGGGCAAGTCCACGTTCATGAGGTATATCGGGGAGGCCATGCTAAAAAGGGGCTTCGATGTCGAGTATCATTGCTGTTCGTCGGATAATGGTTCCCTGGATGGCGTGGTGATACCGGCCATTCGCGTAGCCCTGCTGGACGGTACCAGTCCCCATGTGGTGGATCCTAAGAATCCGGGTGCAGTGGACCAGATTATCCATTTGGGGGATCACTGGAACGAAAAGGGAATAAGGGGAAACAAGAAAAAAATCCTTGCTGTTAATAAAGAACTGGGCCGCCTTTTTAAGCATGCATACTCCTATCTTGCGGCAGCAAAGCTGTTCCTCGATGAAGTGGAATCCTATTATAATGAGAGCAATGCTTTTAATGTAGGGTCTTTCGACAGACTGGTGCTGGAACTTATTCATGAAATCTTCGAAGGAAAATCCAGGATTACTGAAAATCCAAAGGCGCGTCACCTTTTTGCCACGGCAATTACCCCGGACGGCTCAATAAGTCATCTGGAAACAGTTGTCGGTCACCTGAAAAAACGCTACGTTGTCAGCGGCGATGACGGAACCGGAAAAACAACCCTGGTCAGACGGTTGATGGAGGCAGCTTTAGCCAGGGGTTACAATGTTTCCGCCTTTCACTGTGCCTTAAACCCCAGGGTTGTTGACCACCTGGTTATTCACGACCTGAGCCTGGCGGTAATTAATAATGTTGAACCCCATATCTACACCCCTGCCGGGGACGACACGGTAATTGATACAATGAACTGCGTTGATCCCGTGATCAATGAGGCCTACCTGGTGGAAAAAGGACTGGCCCGGGGAATGTACCGGCAATGTATGGAACAGGCGGTTTCTTTTCTTGGCCGGGCCAAGAAAACCCACGACGAAATTGAGAAGTATTACGTGCCTTTCATGGATTTTGACGCCATTAACCAGAGAAGGGAAAAGACACTGCAGCTTATCCTGGAAACAGCGAAGCAAATGACAGAACCCGCAGGGGGAGTTAAATAAAAAGGCTAAAGATATGATGCCTGGACGGTTTATTGTTATCAAAAAAACAATAGACCGGGGTTTGGCCGGCTTGCCTTGACAAGGCCTTGTTATGGACAAGGTTTTTCTTTTTTATAGAAAACCTGGGGCGCAAACGGGCAACGCAGGTTAATGCCAATGCGGGTACCGCTGGTGTTTGCAGCTGGCCCCAATCCGGGCGCCCGGACCGGGGACCGGGCGGGCACAGGCGCTGAAAACCGTAAATTTGCTCCAGTTAGATCAGAATGTAAATAACGTTTTTAGGGACTATCTCATTTTACATTTTCTATGGTATACTAGGTCTTAATTATATTAAGGGATACAGCTATTGATCGGAGGTTCAAGGGGAGATAGGGTCTGCAACGCGGGGATCCGGGCCCGCGGGTTGGCCTTCTTTTCCGACCCGAACCCCTTAATCGACAGTGTTGGGGAAAGGATGTATTGGATGACCAAGCTTACTAACGACGATGTTCGTGGTCTGGCCAAAGAACTGGGTGTTAAATTCATACGTTTACAGTTTACAGATATCTTCGGGATTTTAAAAAATGTATCCATAACTGTGGAACAGCTGGACAAGGCCCTGGAAGGGGAGCTCATGTTTGACGGTTCTTCCATTGAGGGCTTCGTGCGCATCGAAGAATCCGACATGTACCTGCGTCCGGACCCTTCAACCTTTGCCGTGTTTCCCTGGGGACCCAGGGAGGGTGCGGTTGCCCGGCTGATCTGCAATATTTATAATACTGACGGCACCCCCTTCAGGGGGGATCCCCGCAATGTCCTGCTGACGGTTGTCCAGGAGGCCGAAAAAGAGGGTTTTAACATGAACGTGGGTCCGGAAGCGGAGTTTTTCCTTTTCCATGTTGACAGGGAAGGCAGACCTACCACGGTGACCCATGATAACGCGGGATACTTTGACCTGGCCCCGGTGGACCTGGGTGAAGATGCCCGCCGCGATATGGTCCTGGCCCTGGAACAGATGGGTTTTGAAATTGAAGCCTCACACCACGAGCTTGCTCCCGGCCAGCACGAGATTGACTTTAAGTATTCGGATGCCCTGGATATTGCGGACAAGGTTGTTACCTTCAAGCTCGTGGTGCGGTCCATTGCCCAAAGGCACGGGCTGCACGCCACCTTTATGCCCAAGCCCATTTTCGGGGTTGCCGGTTCGGGAATGCACTTAAACCAATCCCTGATGAGAAACGGGGAAAACGCCTTTTTCGATCCCCGGGAGCCCGATGGATTGAGCCGGGAGTGCCTGTATTACGTCGGGGGTCTGATGAAGCATGCCAGGGCGATCACGGCAGTGGTTAACCCCACGGTAAACTCCTATAAGCGCCTGGTCTCGGGTTATGAGGCGCCGGTCCATATTGCCTGGTCAGCTCAGAACAGAAGCCCCTTGATCAGGATTCCTACTAAGAAAGGGCCTTCCACCCGGATTGAATTTAGAAGTCCCGATCCTTCCTGCAATCCGTATCTGGCCCTGGCGGTTTGCCTCAAGGCCGGCCTGGACGGAATCAAGAATAGAATCCTGCCCCCCGAACCCTGTAACCGGAATATTTACGAGATGACCCCGCTGGAACGGGGACAGATGGGCATCGGTGTTCTGCCGCCCAGCCTTAACGAAGCCCTCAACGAACTGATGAAGGATCAGGTTATCCAGGAAGCCCTTGGAGAACATGTCCTGCATCGTTTTGTGGAGGCCAAGCAAATTGAGTGGGAACGCTACCGGACAAAGGTTCACCTCTGGGAAATCGAGGAATACCTGACCAAGTTTTAAGTCGGTGATTGTCCAAAATTAATACCGGATATAAACCGGATATGGCAGCGACGGGTTGGTTCAGCAGCGGGATCTAAGGCCGTTACCTGTAAGTAAAAGGAAGTTGAGCCGGGGAAAACCGATGTTTTTTGGCCGGCGTTGCCGTAAGGAAACCAGGAAAGTCCGGTTAAGGCTTCCCCAAAACCTACAATTTATCGTATTTTGTGATAAAATATATAAAAACGCTGGCCATGGCGAAGGTAGGGGGATTACTTTGAAGAGCACGCTCGCGGTTCTGGTTGTTAATAAACCTGGCGTTTTGGCCCGCATTTCCGGGCTTCTCAGCCGGAGGGTTTTCAATATTGAAAGCATCGCGGCCGGCTATACGGAGGAACCGGATGTGACCCGTATTACCCTTGATATAAAGGGTGACACCCAGGTCCTTAACCAGGTGATGAGACAGCTTTCCAAGCTGGTTGACGTGATTAAAATCGTGGAGCTTAAAGCGGAGGATTCTGTGGAGCGGGAGCTGGCCCTGGTTAAAGTCAAGGCGGAAACCAATCGCAGGTCCGACATCGTCAACCTTGTTTCAGTATTCAGGGCCAATATTATTGATGTCAATAAAGAAACCATGATTATTGAAATCCTGGGCGACGATAAGAAGATCACTGCCCTTTGCTCGGTACTGGAAGACTACGGTATAGTCGAACTGGTGCGTACCGGTAAGGTGGCCCTTTCCCGGCGACCGGAGGCTGTTAAATACCAGCCTGTTTAACCGGTTTACGCAGGATTGCGCTATTGTTAGTAAAACATGTGTTATTGACATAATTGAAGCGATAGTGTATATAATAAGGTATATTAACCCGGCTTCATGGAGGAGGACCGCCCAGTGTCCCAGGTAAAGAGAGTTATGATTAGCCTACCCGACACACTTCTGGCCGAAGTGGACGGGATAGCGGCCGCCGAGCAACTCAACCGAAGTGAATTCATTCGGGAGGCCATGAAGCTGTATATTGCGGAGCGCAAAAGACGTCTTTTAAGAGAGCAGATGAAGAGAGGATACCTCGAAATGGCAAGAATCAACCTGGCCCTGGCGGTGGAGCATTATCGCCTGGAAGCAGAGGCAGCCCGTATTATTGAACTGCCCGTTTCGGAGGTTAAATGATGCTGATCCGCAGGGGTGAGATTTATTTTGCAGATTTAAGCCCGGTTGTAGGTTCCGAACAAGGGGGGACCAGGCCGGTGCTAATTATCCAGAACGACATTGGGAACCAGTATAGCCCCACTACCATAGTTGCAGCAATTACTTCCCATATCGAAAAATCAAGGCTGCCAACCCATATTGAGATGCCCGCCGCCCCGGGTGGCCTGGAAAAAAACTCAGTCATTCTTTTAGAACAAATCAGAACCATAGACAAAAGCAGGTTGATGGAAAAGGTAGCTTCTCTGGAGGGTGAGATGATGGCCAGGGTTAATCAGGCTGTGGAAATAAGTCTTGGTCTGGTTGATATTTAAGGGTGCCCGGCCGGCTGGCTTGGTTCCGTCTTGCAGCCTTAACCAATCCTTTCCCAAGGGAAAGGATTTTTTTATGCCTTGAAAAAGAGGTAATTCTGGTTCGGTCCCTGCCTATATATAAAAAAGGCCTGTTTTAGAAAGCCCGGTGATGCTAAGGCGAGGTGTTTGATGTGTTGCCTTTAATCGGAATTACCTGTTCGGAAAGCCGGGACGGGGTCAGGATGTATCTTAACCGTCCCTACGCGGCGGCGGTGGCGGCGGCAGGGGGATTGCCGCTGTTGTTTCCGTTAATGCCGGGGAGGGAAAGGATTTTTTTGCGGAGAGTGCAGGGGCTGCTTTTTTCCGGGGGAGGAGATATCGATCCCTTTTATTTTAATGAGGAACCCCATCCGCTTACGAGGTGGATCAGCCCCGCCAGGGATACCTTCGAATTGGAATTGGCGCGCCTTGCCCTGGGGGCAGGTATGCCTGTGCTGGGCATCTGCCGGGGGTTGCAGGTTCTTAACATTGCCGTCGGAGGAAGCATTTGCCAGGACATCTCCCTGCTTATCAGCGCGCCGCTAAAGCACAGCCAGGACGCGCCGCGCTGGTATCCCACCCACGGACTGCGAATTAGTTCGGGAAGCCGCCTGGCAGAACTGTTGGGGGGGACAGAACTCCGGGTAAACAGTTTTCATCACCAGGCGGTGGAAAGGATTGCCGCTCCTTTCCACGTGGTGGCCCGCTCCCCGGATGGCGTTGTGGAGGGACTGGAGGGTAAGGATAACTATGCCCTGGGTGTTCAGTTTCACCCTGAAGAACTCTGGCAGCGGGATGCCCGGTTTCTAAACATTTTTAGATCGCTGGTTCAGGCGGCTGCCCTATGCGGACAAACCAATTTATAGTCGAAATTTGACTAAAGGAATATAGCGAAATACGGAGAAAAATGAACAGGTAAAACTACTAATATTCGCAATCCAACTGAGCGGTAATTTCCCGGAAGAAGTAAAAAACTGCCGAAGATTTGCAGGAATTCCAGCGTTCTTTCAGGGGATCCTGACACGGAATTCTTACACTAAAGAAGCTCATCTAAGGATTATCAAGTAAGGATTAACAATAGAATCTTGTTAGAAAGGGAGAGGCCCATGCTTGCTTTTACCGGAGCAAGGATTCTGACCATGGCCGGGCCCCCGCTGGAAAAGGGGACGGTCCTTGTTGATCAAGACAGAATAGTGGAAGTAAAGGAAGGGCGGGTGGTTCCCCCGGGCGCTGAGGTTCTTGACCTGCAGGGAAAAACAATACTTCCGGGTATGATTGATGCGCACAGCCACCTGGGCATTGTGGAGGAAATATACCGGGAAGAGGGGGACGACTGTAATGAAAATACAGACCCGGTTACGCCGCATTTGCGGGCTATTGATGCCATAAACCCCGCGGATCCCGGTTTTCTGGACGCCCTGACCGGAGGGGTCACCACTGTGATAACAGGCCCGGGAAGCGCAAATATAATTGGCGGTGAAATGGTTGCCCTGAAAACCTGGGGAACGGTGGTGGACGATATGATCGTCCGCTTTCCGGCCGGTTTGAAAGCCGCCCTGGGGGAAAACCCCAAGCGCAGCTACGGCCGGGAAAAAAAAGCGGCGCCGGCAACCCGTATGGCTTCGGCGGCCATCCTGAGGGAATCTCTGGCCCGGGCCCAGGATTATTTAAAAAAAGAAGCGCCCGAAAGGGATCTAAAAATGGAGGCCCTGGGGAGGGTTTTAAAACAGGAAGTGCCCCTGCGATTGCATGCCCACCGGGCCGACGATATCATGACTGCAGTCCGGATTGCCGAAGAGTTTGGGGTCAATCTGGTAATTGAACACTGCACCGAGGGGCACCTGGTGGCAGGAAAGCTGGCGGAAAAGGGGATTCCAGTGGTTATCGGCCCGTTGCTTTCAAACCGGGCCAAAGTGGAATTGCAGGGAATAACTTTAAGGACGGCATCTGTCCTGGCTGAAGCTGGAGTCCAGTTTGCCCTTATGACCGATCACCCGGTTGTGCCAATTCAGTATCTGTCTGTTTCCGCCGCCCTTGCTGTAAAAGGCGGCTTGTCCGGGGAGCGCGCTTTAAGGGCCGTGACCATTGACGCCGCAGCCATCCTTGGCCTGGAAAAACGCCTGGGCAGTCTGGAACCCGGCAAGGATGCGGACCTTGTTATATGGAGCGGTAATCCCCTGGACATTTCCTCCCGGGTGGAGCAAGTCTTTGTGGAAGGAAACAAGGTGTTTCACATTAATGATCATTCTGGCGATCACCCCCAAAAATCTGATAAATATTTAAATAAGTTGCCAAATCCTTTGAAGTAAAGAAGGATATTGAATGCGAATGTCGTATTTAGATAAATGGTACGATTATACTGTTATGTTAGTATATGTCACAATATGTAGAAGAATGCAAAAATAACAGTGAAATTGCAAAGATAGGATGAAATGGGGCGATTGTTGTGAATATTCTTATTGTGGATGACCAGCCGGGAGTACGTTACCTCCTTGATGTTCTGGCCAGGGAGGCGGGACACAGGGTCTGCACCGCCGAAAATGGCCTGACGGCAATTGACGCCGTGCGGTCTTTCAAGCCCGATCTTGTCTTTATGGATGTGAGAATGCCGCTCATGGGAGGTTTGGAAGCCCTGGGTCTTATTAAGTCTCTGGCCCCCGGGACAGATGTGATTATAATGACTGCCTACGAGTCGGAAGAAACAGTCTCCAGGGCATTGGAAGGGGGGGCTTTGTGCTGTATCGCCAAGCCCTTTGATGTGGAATATATTAAAGAACTTCTTACCGGGTACAGATGGAAACGTGCGGGCCTTAAAGCAAAAGCCGCAGGCGGCGGCTCATTTAGTTAGCTGCTATTACCCTTCCCCCCAGAGGGGGGTTTCCTTTTTTAGGGAAGATTAGCGGTTTCCTGGTATTCCGGCGTCTGTACAGCCAGCGGTTTTCCGGAAAAAAGGCGCCGACTTTGGGTGGTGAGGGTTGCACAGTCCGGGTGAAGGTTATAATATGGATCATATCATCGTTGCTTGTTAAACATATCTGGCTATGCTCTTGGAGTGAAAAAAATGTCGTCTTTGCTAACTTTATCACCGGAAGGCACCGTGGAACTCGGGCGCAAATTGGGGGGACTGCTGCTTGCAGGTGACGTTATTTGTCTAAACGGGGAACTGGGAACTGGAAAAACAAGGTTTGCCCAGGGAGTTGCCCTTGGTCTAGGTGTGGACGGCCGGGTGAAGAGCCCCAGCTTCACCCTGGTTAATGAGTATTACGGCAGACTGCCCTTTTACCACCTTGATGTTTACCGCCTGAATGACCCCTTTGAGTTGGAGGATCTGGGTTATGAAGAATATTTTTACGGGGACGGTGTCACCCTGGTGGAGTGGGCGGATCAGGTCCTGGAATTGCTTCCCGGGGAAAGACTGGACATCTACATTGACAGGCTTGCGGAGGATGAAGACCGCAGGAAAATAAAACTGGCGCCCCGGGGTGAAAGATACCTGCGCCTGATGGAGGAGCTGATGGACGTTGTTTGTGCTGGGAATTGAAACCGCGACACCGGTTGCTTCGGTGGCCGTGGCATCCCGGGAGGGGATCCTGGCTGAACGCATGGTGCACAACAAGAGGACCCATTCAGTCAACCTGCTCCCTATGATTAAAGCCGTGCTGGAAGAGTCGGAAGCCGGGCGCCGGAACCTGGAAGGTATTGCCGTTTCCAGCGGTCCCGGTTCTTTTACGGGTTTAAGGATTGGCATGAGCACCGCCAAGGCCCTGGCGGCAGTGTGGAACATTCCGGTTGTGGCTGTCCCGACCCTGGAAGCGCTGGCCTTTGTTCTGAAAGGTCATGGCAGTCTGGTCTGTCCGATCCTGAACGCCCGTAAAAACGAAGTTTACGCGGCCGTATACGAATCGCCGGGGGGTGATCCTTTGACCTGCCTTTATGGTCCCGTGGCTATCCGGCCCGGAGAACTGACGGAGAAGCTTATAGAATATGACGCACCTGTGACTTTTCTGGGTGACGGTATGCAAGAGTTTGGCCCTTTGTTCAAGGACAGGCTGGGGAAAAGGGCCCGGTTTGCCCCCTTTTCCGTAGTTTTCCCCAGGGGAGCGGCAGTGGCCGAGTTGGGCCTGATTGCTCTTTGGGAGGGCCGGGGCAGCGACCCCATGGATTTAAAGCCGGACTATGTGCGGGTTTCCGAGGCAGAGGCGGTCTGGCTCCGGAAAAATCGCCCTGGAGGTAATGAGAAATAGTGGATGTGACATTCCGGAAAATGTGCCTCAAGCATCTGGACGAGATTCTTGAGATCGAAAAGGTTTCCTTTCCATCCCCGTGGTCCCGCAACGCCTTTGTCAGCGAAATCACCCAGAATCAATTTGCCTGTTATATTGTGGCAGAAGCCGGAGAAAAGGTGGCGGGTTACGGAGGAATGTGGCTCATCCTGGACGAGGCCCATATAACCAACGTGGCAGTACACACCGATTACCGGATGAACCGGGTTGGTGGTATGTTGATGCTGGAATTGATCAGACGGGCCATCTTAAGGGGGGTCCGCCGGATGACCCTGGAGGTGCGGCCCTCCAATGCCGTTGCCAGACGCCTGTACAACTCCCTGGGTTTTAAAGATATAGGTCTGCGCAAGCGTTACTATACGGATACAAATGAAGATGCTATTATAATGTGGAAAGATAATTTGTCTACCGGCAGCGAGCTTTGTTCCGCCGGCCTTAATTATTGAAAGGGGTTTTGTTATGACGGGGAAGTGGAAAACCATATTAAGGATCTCCGGTTTAATTTTTATAGCCGCCGGCTTATTCGCGGGACTGCCGTCGCCCTGGCCCCTGATCCTGTCGCTGCTGGGCTTGGTTCAGTTTCTGGCCGCGGGCGGCTTTGGCTGAGGAAGCTGTTAGAGTTGGTCAACTCAAAAAATGCTCCCGTGAAAATTATTTAAAAAGAAGACAGGGCTATTTTTTTGCAGATGTTTACCCGATTACCGGGCTTATTCGATACAGCTTGAGTAACTTCCCTAAGGGTCCTCCTTTTGATACCTGTTTGCTTCAGAACAACGTGAATAGGTTTTTTTACGTTACCACACCATTCGATTTCTTGACAACCTTTCTCTTCCTTGAATATTCCCCTTTCCCTTTCCCCCTCCCCGGATTTGTTTTTTTGAGCCAGCGGGAGGCCAACCTGTGTTCAGGTGAATGCCTGCCAGATAATCGCCCGAGGTGTTTGCAGTTCTATTCTTACGATCTTGTCCCGGGTTGGTTTTTATCTCTTTATCAAGTTAACCCTGTCACAAAAACACCCGTGCCTTTGTTATAGAAGTGAAATCAAGAACGGCCTGGAGGTGCAGGAGGGCGTTGATGCCGACCACCACCGGACAAGCGGCCGGCCAAACCGGTTTCAGAGAGCTTTTCGACCGCTACTACCCGGTTATATGCCGCCAGCTTACCTGTCTATTGGGCAGCCGCGCCGCCGCGGAGGACGTTGCCCAGGAAACATTCATCAAGCTGTACCAGTCGCCGCCCCGGGAACCCTCCAATTTGGGGGGATGGCTGAGCAGGGTAGCGGCCAATCTGGCTTACAACCACCTGCGCAGCGAGAAAAGCAGGCGGCGCCGTGAATTTGGCGCCGGACGCCCGCTTGCCGGGCGGGAAGCAGGGCCGGAAGAAGAGCTGCTCCGTGGCGAGGAAGTAGCCCTCACCCGGCAGGTTCTGGAGTTCCTGCCGGAAAGGGACCGGGCCTGCCTGCTCCTTAAGTTTTCCGGAATGAATTATGCGGAAATCGCCAGGGTTGCCGGTATCCGGGAAAACTCTGTGGGAACCGTACTGGCCAGGGCTCGCGCCAGGTTTAAAAGGGAGTACAGCAGAATTAAAGGAAGTGATGACGGTGTCCTGCTATGACCCCGGTGATCTTCAGGCCTATCTTGACGGCGAACTGGATTGTGGCGTAAAGGCGGAATTGGGAAAACACCTGCTTCACTGCGGGAAATGCCGCAGGGCACTGGAGGAGGTCCGGAAAAATCAAAGCTTTGCTTCCACCAGACTGGCCGGCTACATGCAGGCGCTGGCCCGGGCTGAGTTTGATACCGGCCGGGCCTGGCTTAGTTTTAATAAAAAGCGGCTATCCGCAGAAAAGGAAAGCCCTTTAACCAAGGAAGGAGTCTTGTCCATGCTTTCAAAATATCGTGCGGCCGCGACTGCAGCGGCAATCATGCTGGCCCTGGCTGTTACCTTCAGCTTCGGATCCGTGCGCTCTGCGGCCAGCGACCTTTTGACCATATTCAGGGTGGAAAAGGTAAGGACAATCAACCTGGACGCCGCAGACATTTCGCAAATTGAAAGAGCTTTCCGGGAGGGCGCCGGAGAGGTGGACATTAAGAATTTTGGCAGGCTGGAATTCAGCGGCGGAAACGAATCCAAAATAGTGACTCCCGAAGAAGCTCGCGGTGCGGTGGATTTCGAGCTGGTACTGCCGGACGCCCTGCCCGGCGGCTATCAACTGCGGGAAATCTATAAATTCAGCGCGGGCCATGTGGAATTTACCCTGGACACCATCAAAACCAATCAGGTTTTACAGTCCCTGGGAAACGGGAAACTGCTGCCGGAAGAACTGAACGGCAGGACTTTTGCTATTGACTCCCCGGTCCAGGTAACCGCCGGCTACACCGGTCCCGGCAACGGGAGTGTACACATCTGGCAGGGCAGGAGCCCGGAACTGATTGCGCCCGGTTCGGACGTCAATGCCATCCGTGACGCGCTCCTGGCCCTGCCCTTCCTGCCCGAAAACCTGCGTGCCCAACTGGCGTCAATTAATGACTGGGAGCGCACTTTCTTAATCCCCAATGTCGAAGGCAGCTCCCGGGAGGTTAACGTTAACGGTGTGCCGGGAGTGTTTATCGCTCAAACCGGCGGCGAAAAACAGGCCGGCTGCCTGATCTGGCAAAGGGGCGGTGTGGTCCGCGCCGTCAGCGGTCCGGTGGATCTTGGGCAGGCCTTGCAGTTTGCCGCCGCGCTAGATTAATATCGGTGTTACGCAACATTATGGGGAAGGTTGGAAAATCACAGCAGCCCTTAAATGAAGGAAGGATAGCCCGGTATGATTATTGAAACCAACAACCTGACCAAAATGTACGGCAATAAGGTCGGATGTCGGGAGATTTGCCTCTCGCTCGGGGAGGGGCAAATCTTTGGTTTTCTCGGACCCAACGGCGCCGGGAAAAGCACCCTGGTTAAGATGCTGGTGGGACTTCTCTTTCCCACCAGTGGAACGGCCAAAATTCTAGGCCGCCCCCTGGGGGATCTGGAGGCTCGGCGCAAAACCGGCTTTTTGCCGGAAAACTTTCGCTATCAGGATTGGCTTACCGGCGAAGAATTGCTCACCTTTCACGCTTCCCTCTACGGACTCGGCGCCCAGGATAAAAAGCGGCGAATTCCCGCTGTACTCGAACAGGTGGGCTTAAGCGGAAAGGAAAGGCAAAAGGTAGGGACTTACAGCAAAGGGATGCAGCAGCGGATAGGACTGGCCTGCGCCCTGCTGCCGGACCCGGAACTGGTTTTCCTGGACGAGCCCACCTCGGCCCTGGATCCCCTGGGCCGGCGGGAGGTGCGCCAAATTATCCTGGACCTGCGCAGAAGGGGCAAAACCGTCTTTCTGAACAGCCACCTCCTGAGTGAAGTCGAAATGATCTGTGATCAGGTGGCCATTATACACAAGGGCAGGATCATTTCCACGGGTGTACTGGGGGAGATGCTTTCCGGATCAGTTGAGGTGGAATTGCAAGTGGAGGCCCGGACACCGCAAATGCTGTCGGAGTTAGCCGCACTCAGCCGGAAAATAGCTGCGGACGGCAGCCACATCCGGCTCAGCCTTAACGACAGGCAGGATGTAGGCGCTCTTGCCGGTATAGTGGTCAAAAACGGCGGCAGGTTGTTCGGCCTCAAGGTTGGTCAGGGCTCCCTGGAGGATCTGTTTATCGACTTGATTCGGGAAGGGGGCGGAAACCAGTGCTGACCATAACCTTGCTGACCTTTAAAGAAGTAATCCGGCGCCGCATAATTTTAGTTACTTCATTCCTGGCCCTGGTTTTTCTGGCCCTGTTCGGTACGGGGGTCCACTATGGTTATAAGGAAATGGCCGGTCATGTCGGACCCCTGGAGACGATGTTTACCCAGCAATTTTTAGCCCTGGGGCTCTATTTCGGAAGCTTTATCGTTGCTTTTCTGGCAATTATGGCAGTGGTGGGGGCTGTTTCCGGAGAAATCGAAAGCGGAACCATTTACGCAATTGTACCGCGGCCCTTAAAGCGTTCCGCAATCATTCTGGGCAAGCTATTGGGCTATGGCTTAATGCTCTGCGCCTTTGCGGCGCTGTTTTATATTGCGGTCATCCTCATTATCCGTTTCAACACAGGTTTAAGTGTACCGGTGCAGCCGGCCGCCCTGGGACTCTTTTGCCTTCAGCCTCTTATCCTGCTGGCGGTGAGCCTCTTCGGCACCACGTTTCTCTCCACCCTGGCCAACGGCATTGCCGCCTTTATGCTGTACGCCATTGGAGTTATCGGCGGCATGATGGAGCAGATCGGCCATCTGGCCAATAGTGAAGTGCTTATTCAAATTGGCATTGTTTCCAGTTTAGTCATGCCGGCGGACGCCATTTACCGGAAAATAGTCTACAGCCTTATGGCCACTCCGGGGATTTCTACGGCAAGCATGCTGGGGCCCTTTGGCAGCATGTCCGAACCAAGCGCCTGGATGCTTTTGTACACGGGACTGTATATCCTTTGTTTCCTGGCGCTGGCGGTCAAAATATTTTCTAAAAAGGACCTCTAGGATAGGGGCAGCCAGGTCAAATTGCGGGTTTTCCCAGATTTGCCCCTGCTACCCGCCAGTCCCGTGCCGCGGTTATCCGTCTTCCAGACAGGTTCCGCCCGGCGCCAGGCAGGTAAACGGGAATAATAAAGCCCGGCGTAGAAATAACATACCGCCCGCTGGAATTGCCCCTGACGGAGGAGGAAGAGAAGGCCTTGCTGAACTCGGTGGCTGTTATTAAAAATACCATTAAAGAGCTGGACATTTAACTATAACGAAGGTGCATCGGGAAGTTTTCACCCGGGCTCAGGAACAGGCAAAATTATTTGCGTGTCCGCCCTTGCAATTTGTCCCGGTTCGTATATAATATTATAGTAACCCTTCGGGGAGATTTCCAAGCGCCTGTAGCTCAGGGGATAGAGCGCCGGCCTCCGGAGCCGGGTGCACAGGTTCGATTCCTGTCAGGCGCACCACGTAATAATTGCAAAAACTTGGTGATAATAACTTAAAGCATAACCCGGTCGTATTGACCGGGTTATGCTTTAAGCTTTTAGGGCCAGGTTATGCTTTACACTACCTGGTTTTTCAAGAGGCGTTTTTGTTGCCGGCGAATTTTTCTTTTAAACACTCCTGGGATTGATAAAAGGCTATGATTTAAAAAATGGCCGGGATAGGATTTATTGTTTATTTAACCAGTTGTTCTAGGCGGGCAACCCTGGTGACCAGGTATCTGGTATCACTTTCGATGCGATCCAGCCTTTCATCAAGGTGTTTTTGGAGCCTTTCGATTTGGTCGCCTCTCAAGCTATATCCGTTGAAAAGCGCGCCAATTTTATTAATAACTTCGTTTTCCAGGCGCAGTTCGAGCTTCTCAACCCTGGTTTCGACTCTGCAAACGGAAGTTTTTAGTTCCTGCTGGCCCTGCTCCAGGGCCCGCACGCTCTGTCTTAACTCTTGTTGGCCCTGCTCTAAAGCCTGTTGGCCCTGTTCCAGGGTTCGCACGCTTTGTCTTAACTCCTGCTGGCCCTGTTCTAGAGCCTGCTGGCCTTTTTCCAGGGTTTGCACGCTTTGTTTTAGTTCCTGCTGCCCCTGCTTCAAGGCCTGCCCACTCTGTTTCAACTCCTGCTGGCCTAATTCAAGGGATTCTAGTTTGTTAAAAATCTTAGTTAAAACTTCTTCCATGGTCATCTCTCCCCGGGAAGGAAATTGCTGCCACCATTTTACCATATTTCACTATGTTAGCAGGTAGAAGGGAAAAATATTTATAAACAATTTTGCAATAACAGAGCAGGTTTTTTTAGGGACGGCTGATTTGAAGAACCTTTTTAAAGGGGTTGATTAAAGGACCTTGTTTAAAGGAAATAAATGAATTATGTTGAACCAAAGCATTGTTGGACGGATAGGGCTATTCCGGGATAATTATTGAATAAACGGGCTGCCCGGGGAGAAGTTAAATAAAATGGAAACGATTTACGGTTACCTGGAAAGGATTACATTCTTAAATGAAGAGAACCATTTTACTGTGGCCCGGCTTCAGGAAAAAGGCAAGAAGGAACTTACGACCATTGTGGGCAACCTGGCCGGCGTAAGTCCTGGTGAATCCCTGCGCCTTTCAGGGAAATGGGTCCATAATACAAAATACGGCAGCCAGTTTCAGTTGGAGAAGTATGAAACAGTCGTTCCCGCCACTGTAAACGGTATTGAAAAATATTTGGGCTCGGGGCTGATCAAAGGCATCGGTCCGGTAATGGCCAGGCGGATTGTAAAAGCTTTCGGCCTTTCCACCCTTGATGTAATTGAAACAACACCGGATGATCTGGCCAAAGTGGATGGCATCGGGTCGAAGCGCATTGGAATGATCACCAGGGCCTGGGAGGAACAAAGGGAAATCAAGGAGATCATGATCTTTCTCCAGGGCCATGGCGTAAGTGCGTCCTATTCCGCCAAAATTTTTAAAAGATACGGAAAGGCCTCCATCGAAAATGTTAAAGAAAACCCCTACCGGCTGGCGGCGGACATATCCGGCATCGGTTTTATCACTGCCGACCGTATCGCCCGGAACATGGGCGTTGATCCCAACTCCATACTGCGGGTGAAAGAGGGAATAATCTATGTTCTAAACGAGTTGATCAATGAGGGACATGTTTATTATCCTCTGGAACCTTTACTGGCAAGGACTGCGGAGATGCTCAAGGTTGATGCCGAAATTACCCTGGGGGCAAAGGCGGAGCTGCAGAAGGAAAGGAGAATCATAATAGAGGACCTGCCGGAAGAACCCCCGCTTCAGGTAGTTTATCTCCCCGCATTTTACACTGCGGAAACAAATCTGGCCAGGCTTCTTCTTAACTTGACCAGGGAGCCTTCGCCCATCCGTTCCATTGATACGGATGTGGCGGTGGGCTGGGTTTCGGATAAAATTGGGTCAAACCTCGCTGAAAAACAGAAAGAGGCGGTTGTTCTGTCTGCCCGGAACAAAATCCTGATTATCACCGGAGGACCGGGTACAGGTAAAACGACCATCATTAAAGCCATCATCCGGATTTTCAGGGCGATGAAGCTCAGGGTCCTGCTGGCTGCACCCACTGGACGGGCGGCCAAACGCATGCAGGAAGCAACGGGCCATGAGGCCAAAACCATCCACCGGCTGCTGGAATACAGCCCCCGGAACGGCGGATTTGAAAAGAATCAGGAAACCCCGCTGGAAGCTGACGTAATCATCCTCGATGAGTGCTCCATGATCGATCTTATGCTGATGTACCACCTGGTTAAAGCTGTTCCTTTAAACGCCACCTTAATCCTGGTGGGTGATATCAACCAGTTGCCCTCGGTGGGCCCGGGCAGTGTGCTGAAGGATTTGATCGAATCCGGGAGGTTTGAGGTGGTGACGTTGACTGAAATTTTCAGGCAGGCCCGGGAAAGCCGGATTGTAACCAATGCCCACCTCATCAACAAGGGACTGTTTCCGGATTTAAAAAAGCCTTCCGGCAGGGAATTGTCAGATTTTTATTTCATAGGGGAAAAGGACCCGGAAGAAATCATAAATAAAATCTTAAAACTTTGCCAGGATAGAATTCCCAGGCGGTTTGGTTTCCACCCCGTAAAGGATGTCCAGGTCCTGACCCCCATGCACCGGGGAGCGCTTGGGGTAATGAACTTAAATTACAGGCTGCAGGAGTATCTCAACCAAAACGAGAGCAGGCAGGTCAGAGGCAACAAGTCCTTTAAAGTTAAGGACAAAGTAATGCAGCTTACCAATAACTACGATAAATCCGTTTATAACGGTGATGTGGGCACAGTCACCCGGATTGACCTGGAAGAGCAGGAAATCCAGGTTGATTTTGAAGGAAGATTAGTTACTTATGATTTTTCCGAGCTGGACGAGCTGGCTCTGGCTTATGCTATCTCCGTACATAAATCCCAGGGCAGCGAGTATCCGGCCGTAATTATTCCGGTTGTGACCCAGCACTACCTGCTGCTGCAAAAAAATCTCATCTACACCGGGATTACCAGGGGTAAAAAACTGGTTATCCTGATTGGGAGCAAAAAAGCCCTGGCCATCGCCATTAAGAATGTCAAAACCATGGACCGTTTTTCCCGGCTCAAGGAAAGGCTGGCTGAAAGGGTCTGAGCGCCGGGCCGGGCAACTGCTTGCGGCCTTTACGCTATTTAATAGCGGGCCGGCTCCAATTAACCGAAAATTTATAATATTTTGAAACGTTATTGCCATTTTGCTTAATATGCACGTATAATAAGAGTAAGAACCTGGCATCAAAAGGAACAATTGACGAAAAGAGGTCGATGGGTATGGCTCAATTGTCCGAAATGCAGATGTATGAGTTCTTTAGCGGCGGCCGGATCGCGACAGTCTATTATTTCTATAAAAAGGGTGTAAAGATTATCGGCTTTGCCGGTAGTTCGGGCTTTAAAATAAAGGTTTTGTCCATTGGGTATAACCCCCCCAGAAAAGGTTTGGGCCAGGCAGCGTTGAAATTTTTACGCCCCCGGTACAAGAAAATTTCCGTCATCGAAATCTACCAGGGCGCCCTGCCCTTCTGGTTCAAAATGAAGGAACGTGGTTTGGTTGATCACCTGGAATCGATTAAAGAGGGCAAAAGGCTGTATCCCTTGAGGGGGATGCAGGCAACGGCAAACAACCTGAAAAGGATAAAAAACAAGAATTCCTGGGACTACGGGATTTTTGCTTCCACGAGTACGTTAAACGAAAGCCCTGAATACGAGACCGTGGCATATATCTAAAACAACCTGAATTATCTAATTTTTGACGAACAAATCCTGCTTCATCATAGGGCCCGGGGCGGCCGGACATACTAGTTAAAAAAGTAAAAAGAGGTGGCCCCCAAATGAAGCTGGCACCCGGTGAACGATCCGTCCTGGCTTATTTTCCAACCCGCGATAAGGCGCAGGACGCTGTTACCGCCCTTAAAGGAACAGGAATCTCCGAGGTGAGCCTTGACCAGGTATCCCGCTACGGTACAACTGACGATGCCCAGATTAACAATCCTGCCAATAAGGCTGAAACTCTGACCGGGCTTACTCTGTTCTCAGAGGGAAAAGGTTCTCTGGATGATGCGGAAAGGACGCTTTTGGGCGCTGATCCCTCCGTCAGCGGTTACGTTAATGAAGATTACGGTGTGGCGGGGGGGAAAGCTTTCCTGGTGACGGCCGTAACCAATGAAGAACTCCTGGGCCGGGCTGTACAGATTGTGCGGGAGCACGGTGGTGAGGTATGAGGTTTAAGCATTGGTTTTAAGTATTAGCAGGAGATAGAGAACCCCGTGCTTTACGGCGCGGGGTTTTTCAAGTTATTAGGTAAATCCAGCAAAAGACAGGGTCAGGCCGGTTCCGACACAGAACTTGTATTTTTAGTTTAATTTGGATACAATGGTAAGGGTTAAAACGCGCCGGCCAGGCCGGGAGCGTGATTGGAGGTTATATTTTTGAAGCGGGTGGTAAGCGTAAGCCTGGGCTCAGCCAGGCGTGACCACAAGGTTCTGGTGGAGCTCCTGGGGGAGCAATTTGAAATAGCCCGGAGGGGTACGGACGGCGATTTTGACCGGGCCATGGAATTATTGAAGGAAATTGACGGCAAGGTGGACGCCATTGGTCTGGGTGGAATCGATGTCTATCTTTTTGTCAGGCAAAAACGTTTTGCCATTCGGGATGGTTTGAGATTGCTGGAATCGGTGAAGATTACTCCGGTGGTGGACGGCAGCGGCCTGAAAAATACCCTGGAGAGGGAAGTGGTGCGGATTCTGGCAAAGGAAACCGGGCTTTTGAAAAAGGGCACCAGGGTGCTCATGGTCAGTTCCGTAGACCGTTTCGGCATGGCCGAGGCGCTGACCGAAATTGGTTGTGACGTAACTTTTGGGGATTTGATTTTTACCGCCGGGATCCCGTATCCCATCAAAACTGTGGATGAACTGGAAGAGTTGGCCAACCGGATCCTGCCTGAAATCGCCAAGATGCCCTTTCAGATGATCTATCCCACTGGAAAAAAACAGGAAAGTCAGGATGAGGCCAAGGTTCAGAAATTTGCCGGTTTCTATCATGACGCTGAAGTGATTGCCGGAGATTTCCATCTGATCAGGCGCTTTATGCCCCCGGGTTTAAAGGGACAAGCCATCCTGACCAATACCACCACCCCCGAAGATATAGAGTTCCTTAAGGAAAAGGGCGCCGGTATCCTGGTAACCACAACTCCCGAATACGAAGGAAGGTCTTTCGGCACCAACGTCATGGAAGCCGCCCTTATTGCTGTCCTGGGCAAGCCCTGGCCCGAGGTTTCCCCCGGGGACTATTTGGAATTGCTGGAAAGGTTGAATTTCCGCCCGCGGCTCTTAAACCTGTAAATTCAATTGATTAATTACGTAAGGGGATGCGATCCCGTTTTGCGCTTTCCAAGGAGGTAGAAGAGTGGCAACACACGAAGAAATTACTGAGAGTCTTACGGTTTTTACGGACGGCTATAATAAAAACGGACGTTTGAAAATTATGAACAGGGACTGGGACCGGGTTGTAGTGGTTCAGGCTACGGACATTGATTCCCTGCACACGCTGACCCTGGTGGACGGTGTCGTGTCACTTAAGGAAGGGGCAGCGGGTAATCCCGACCTGACCGTTATTTCCGACAGCGAAACCCTGGCCGATATATTCTACGGTGACATTACACCCACCGAGCCTTACAACAACGGTACGCTCAGGATCATCGGGACTGAGGATGATATCATCCGCCTTGATTTTATATCCCTGATGATCTGGGGGGAATAACATGCAATTTAAAAAGGTTCTTACTTTGCGCACCATTGTGGCTACCAGTGCTGGCCTGACCCTGGCCAGCTCATCTTTTGTAGCGGCGGTATCCGTAGCCGGCTTTGTACTGGGGGATACCGCCTGGATCGCCATTCTGGTGGGCGGACTCCTATGCTTTCTGGCGGCCTTTTGTTTTTCAGAGTTAAACGGACTGCTTCCTTCGGCGGCCGGCATCCGCCTTTATTTTAGCCGGGCCTTCAACGACCGGGTTTCGCTGACGGTTTCCATATTATATATGCTGGTTGTCATTGTCGGGGTGGTGGGGGCTGAAAGCTATATCATATCTTCGGTTTTGACCGGCGTTATGCCTGCGGTGCCGCCCTACATCTGGATTGTCCTGATGCTTCTGCTGGTAACCGGGATGAATATCCGGGGGATCAAAATAGCCGGTCTTTTCCAGGATATCATCACCTACGGCCTGATGTTTTCCATGCTTGTTTTCGGCCTGATCGCCCTTTTTAAAACGAATTTCCATTTTAACGCCCCCTTTTCGCCCGGAGGGGCCACAGGGATTATCAGTGCTGTGGCGGTGGGGGTTTTCCTTTTTGTGGGCTTTGAATGGGTAACGCCCCTGGCCGAGGAAGTAACCCATAACCGGCAGATATCCAGGGGTATGATGATTGCCCTGGGGGTTCTCAGTGTCATTTACGCTATTTTTACCACGGCCATGACGGCTACCGTGCCCAAGGAGATCCTGGCGGCTTCCGCAGCGCCCCACCTGGCCTTTGCCCGGGCTACCCTGGGCGGCGTCGGTGTAACCTGGATGACCGTGGTCAGCCTGGCGGCAACTGTTACGACCTTCAATGCCGGTTTAATCAGTGTTTCCCGCTTCATGTACGCCACTGCCCGGGAACATGCCCTGCCGCAGATTTTCAGCAAAATTAGTTTGCGCTACCTCACGCCCTGGGTGTCCATTCTGACCCTGTTTCTGGTGGGTCTCATTGTCTCGGGGGTGATCCTGCTGACTCACCGCTACCTGGTGCTGGTGCACCTGGCCGCCGCCATGGAGTCATTAGTTTACGTCCTGGCCGGCCTGGCGGTAATCAAACTGCGCCGCCGGATGCCGGAACAGGAACGGCCCTTCCGAATCCCCTTCGGCAACCTGGTGCCCGCGCTGACTATGCTGGTATTCACGGTCCTGGCTCTGGCGGTTCTGGTCACCAGTCCGTGGGTGCTGGTTAACCTGGCTGTCGCTTTCCTGGTCGTCCTGATCTATGTAAATACCGCTGTGCCTTACCTTAAAAAGAAATATCAGGCCCGCAGGCCGGCCGCAAGACGCCGTCCCCTGCGCGGGACGGACGGGGCCGAAGGAAATTAGAACGTGGTGATTATAGACCGGCATAAGACAGCTGTTGCCCTTTCAGCCGTTTTATGAAAGTTGAAAAACGCAGCCCTTGGGAAGTACCGTTACCCGGTACTTCCCTTTTTGTGGGAGAAAGGCGCTTCCGAGTGGAAATTAATGTAATATATGGTTAATCATATAGTATAATAAATATAAATGATATGTAAAGGGTGATGATCCTGTGGGCAGGGTATTGGCGCGTTTGTTCTTGCTTGTCGTTATAATCTTTGCTGCCGTTTTCCCGGGGGGATGTAATGATCAAACTAAAAGCGGGACACTGCCTTACCTGGGGGAAAAGGGAGCGGACGGGACCGGAACCGGGACCGGGGTCTTGCCCGATGGTACCGGTGAACCCGGGGAAACTGCCGCCAAACCTTCCGGAGATGCAATGGCCAGTTTAAACGAAAGAATAACCATCGTCCTGTATTTCAACAATAAGGAAGGCTACCTTGCGGCGGAAAAAAGAGCGATTCCCAAAACACTCGGGATTGCCAGGGCGGCCATAAACGAACTTATTAAAGGTCCAACCGAGCAAAGCGGGCTGAGTGCGAGCATGCCGGCGGGTACCAGGCTTAAAGACATTAAGATTCAAGACGGTCTGGCAACCGTCGATTTTAGCGAAGACCTGAGGAAGAAGCACCCGGGCGGTTCGGCGGGGGAGTCTTTAACGGTTGGTTCAATTGTGAACACTTTAACTCAGTTTCCATCCGTCCAGGAAGTTCAAATACTTGTGGAAGGAAGGATTGTGGAGACCATAGCCGGGCATCTTGATGTTTCCAAACCACTGAAACGTCAGGCTGAGATAATTCAGCCAAATCCGGGAACCTTTTGAAGCTCCCGTCAGTCTAACCATATGAATGTTGAAGTTGCAAGATAATCCATACTTCAACAACATGTGGTTTTTTTTGCGCATTTTCAACCATCACCGGAGGGAAGTTTATGCCATTTAGAAAATCTTGTTTCGCTTTGGTTTATACCTGGGTCCTGATCCCGGTCTTTTTCTTTTGCCTTATTTTATTATGTCCGGGTCAATCCGCGGCGTCAGAAGAAACGGCTGTTGTGACAGGCACTGCCATTAATGTCCGCAGCGGACCCAGCCTTGACTTTGCGGCCTTTACCAGGGTTAACCAGGGTGATCGGCTGCCTGTTCTGGATAAGTTTTATAGCTGGTATTATGTAAACCTGCCCAATGGCGCCAATGGGTGGGTATCCGGCGAACTGGTTAGAATTGAACAAGCAACACCCCCCGAACTGAGTTCGGGTAACGGGCCGACCATTATGATTAACGCGGACGGGGTCAATATTCGCAGCGGACCGGGCACCTCCTACGAAATTGTCGAGAGGGCCAGCTATGGTCAGCACTACTCTGTAATGGAAACTTCAGGGGATTGGTATAAAGTCTGGCTCGGTACCAGTACCGGCTGGGTGGCCAACTGGCTGGTTGCCCGGAACACGAATACCACGTCAGCACCCTCGCAGACAACTCCACCACCGGCTGCTTCCACCCAACTCCCCGCCCAGACCGGTGAAAAGATTGCCGTGGTAACCGGCAGTCAGGTTAATGTCCGAAGCGGTCCGGGAACAGCCAACGCTTTGGCCGGTAATGTCAACAAGGGGGACGAGCTGCCTGTTCTGGCACAGAACGGGGATTGGTACCAGGTTGAGCTGCCCGCCGGCAAAACTGGCTGGGTGGCAGGGTGGCTGGTGTCACTCAGGACAACAACTACTGTTCCTGAACAGGTTCCGCCGGCAAACTCCGTTGGGAACGCCGGGCCGCAGACCGGCAGCGATGTTTCCAGGGGAGGTGAGGAACGGGTTTCCGACGACCGGTCCGGCAAGGCGCTCACCTTGCAAGTAAGGGAGACAAACGGGGAGACCATAGTCGATGTCGTGGCAGATCTGCCCTTTGAATATGATGCCTTCACATTAAGCGGGCCGGATAGACTGGTCGTGGACTTAAAAGGCGTTGCCATGGGGGAACTGCCGGCAAAAACCGATGTTAACTCCAAAACAGTGAAACAAATCCGGGTGGGGCACTATCAAAGGGAGCCGGATATTACCAGGCTGGTCTTTGAGCTGTCCGGCGGCGCCCAATATGTTACCAATCACTCAGGGGATAAGAAAAGCCTGAACGTGGAGACATATATTCCCACCATCAGTGGTTCATACGCAGGTACAACAATAGCTGTGGACGCCGGGCACGGCAGTCCGGACCCCGGCGCCATGGGCAAGAACGGGACCAAGGAAAAGGATGTCACCCTGGATATTGCCAAACGGACCAAAAGGCTATTGGAAGCCAAGGGCGCCAGGGTAATAATGATCCGTTCCGGTGATGCCGATGTTGGTCTGGAAGAAAGGGCGGAAAGAGCCAACAATGCCGGGGCAGATATCTTTGTGAGCATTCACGTTAATGCCCATACGGATGCCTCAATTGGTGGCACCATGACTTACATTTACAACGGCAACGGCAAAACTTCGGATACTTCCCGGATCCAGGAGAGCAATAAGCTGGCCCGTTATGTTCAGGCGGAGCTGCTTAAAAACCTGGGCCTCAGGGACGGAGGGGTGCGGTCAGCCAATTTTGTGGTTCTGCGCAGCACAAAAATGCCGGCTATCCTGGCCGAACTGGCTTTTATTTCTAACGCTGCCGAAGAAAAGCTCATGCAGACCGACAATTTCCGCAACAAATCAGCCGAGGCAATCGTCAACGGAATCGGGTATTATATTTCCGGTAAAAAATCCCGTTGAAAGCAGGAGTTAATAGTTTTCCCCGCTGTAGATTTTAGTCCTGTAAAACCCGGCCTGTTCGCCAGATTAGGGCAACCGGCCGGGTTTTTTTGAGGAAAAAAGGAGGAACCCCCGGCAAGTCCAGTGAATTACTTAAAGATGATAGGATCATGCTAAGACTGCAGACCGGTTTTAAGGTTGCACGGCGGGCGCCCTCCTTTAAGAATTAATTCATTCCCTGTATTTGCAAATAGACATCTTTGATTAAACTCATCAGTACTGGAATATGTTTAGAAAGGGCAGGTTTTAAGGTAAATAACACCTGCTTGAAGGAGGAAGAAAGTGAACCGTAACGCTGCCATCGGTCTTTTCGATTCCGGGGTGGGAGGGCTTTCGGTGGCCAGGGAAGTCTACCGGCAGCTTCCCGCTGAATCCACCGTTTATTTCGGTGACACGGCCCATGTTCCCTATGGTCCGCGCAGCTCCAAAGAGCTAATCCATTTTACCGGACAAATAACAGCCTTTCTGCAAGAACAAGGCGTAAAGTATATCGTAGTTGCCTGCAATACCAGTTCGTCCGTCTCCCTGCCGGTTTTAAGGGAACGTTGCAAGGTCCGGCTGATCGGACTGATCGAGCCTGGAGTAACCGAAGCCCTGGGTAAAACGGTGAACGGTAAAATTGGTGTTATCGCTACCGAGGCTACCATAAGGAGCGGAGCTTACGAGCAAGGGCTGAAGAAGCTGGGGAAGGACATCGAAGTATTCAGCCGGGCGGCGCCGCGCCTGGTGCCCCTGGTGGAGTCGGGCAAGATAGATGCGTTATGCGTTAAGGAGGCGTTGCGGGAATACCTCTTCCCCTTGCAACAAGCCGGCATTGACACCTTGATTCTGGGCTGCACCCATTACCCGTTTTTATCCAGACAAATAGAGGACGAGCTGGGCTCCGGGGTCCGGCTGGTGGATCCGGCGTCAGCCACCGTAAGGGCAGCGAAGGAAGAGCTGCACCGTCTGGGTCTGGCGGCTGAGGGGATGAGCCCTGCCCGTCACTGCTTTTATGTCAGCAGCGGGCCTGCTGCTTTCCGGGCTGCGGCCGGACAGTTCCTGAAGGGGGATATTGGACACGTACAGCAGGTTGTTTTATCGGCCTCAACGGGAGAGCCGCTGACACGGATCGATATACCAGAAAACGATTGAGCACCCATGGATATTCCCCCACGGCCGGCGTCTCCGCCGTTTAAAAAATGCTATATTTTCATACATTATATTTAAACCAGATGTTTGAACCGGTGGTTTGTTTGCTGCCCCTATAAAAGAAGGGGTGTCCCGGCGGCGCTTGCCGAAAGGTGTTAGGCCCGGGTTTGAAGCAATAACTCAACAGCAACTGGAACCATGATCCAGCCGGTTTATAAGGGGGGGCTTCTTTTGGAGATTACAGTACTGGGGTGCTGGGCTCCCTATCCCCGGGCGGGGGGCGCCTGTTCCGGCTACCTGCTCCGGGGCGGCGGGCTAAATATCCTGCTGGAAGCAGGCAACGGCAGCCTGAGCAAGTTGATGGGTTTTCTGGACTTCCGCCGCCTGGATGCGGTAATTATCAGCCACCTGCACCCGGATCACTTCCTGGATCTTTTCCCGCTGCGCCACGCCATAGAAGGCGCAAGAAGGGAAGGGAGCCGCAAGGAGCCGTTAAAACTCTTTTTGCCGGCAATGCCGGACCAGGTATTTCAGGTTCTGGCGGGGTACAAAAAAGCTTTTAACCTGGTTCCTATTGAGGAAATTCCCCTGGAAGAGGATCTGTCCGGTACCGCGGTGCGAAGGCTGGACCTGGGCGGGCTGAGCATCCGCTTTGTTCCCGCCCAACATTCCCTGCCGGGGTATATTATATCCTTTACGGGGGCAGGCAAGCTGGTCTTTTCCGGCGATACCGCCTGGACGGAAAAGCTGGTGGAAGCCGCCCGGGACGCCGACCTTTTTTTGTGCGAGGCCAGCGGCCAGAACCAGGACGCCGGATACCTGGAAGGCGTCCACCTCACTGCCCGTCAGGCCGGGGAGACGGCCCGCCGGGCCGGTGCAAAGCAGTTGATGCTTACGCACTTCTGGCCTGAATACGATCCGGACCTGCTGGTCCAACAGGCAAGGGCATCCTTCAAAGGTCCGGTACTGGCAGTCCAGGAAGGCAGGACCTACCGGGTTATACCGGAATAATGGCAGGTCTGGCTGGAATTACGGCGGATTTGCCGGGACTGTAACAATTTGCCCAAATCGTAACAGGATCAGCCGGAGCTAATAGCAGGTTTGCCGGAACTGAAAGAAAATGTTCTGCATGAATAAAAAACAGGATTTGCCGGAACTGTGATAGGACTTTATTTACCAGTCGTGCGCATTGGTTTCGCTCTGTATTAACTACTAACCGAGAGGAGATAAGCATGGACAGAGTGGACGGGAGAAAACCGGGAGAGCTGCGCCCCGTGCGGATTACCAGGCACTATAATAAGTATGCGGAAGGATCGGTTTTGATTGAAGTAGGGGACACAAAGGTTATCTGCACCGCATCTGTCGAAGAAAAAGCTCCCATGTTTCTCCGGGGAGAGGGAAAGGGCTGGGTTACCGCCGAGTACGGGATGCTGCCCCGGGCCACCGGGTCCAGAACATCCAGGGAGGCTGCCAGGGGACGGGTGGGTGGCCGCACCCACGAAATCCAACGTCTAATAGGACGCTCCCTGCGATCGGTGGTGGATTTATCGGCCCTTGGCGAGCGGACGGTCTGGCTGGACTGCGACGTTATTCAGGCGGATGGGGGTACCAGGACAGCTTCCATCACCGGGGCCTTTGTTGCGCTGGTGGATGCTTTAAACAAGCTCAGGGCGGAAGGTCAGCTGGCCCGCCTGCCTGTGTCGGACTATATTGCCGCTACCAGCGTGGGGCGGCTGAAGAAGGAAATTATTTTAGATTTGTGCTACGAAGAGGATTCCAGAGCGGAGGTGGACATGAATATCGTCATGACCGGCGTCGGGCGCTTTGTCGAAGTGCAGGGCACCGGCGAGGAGGCAACCTTTGACCGGCGGGAGATAAACAGCATGATTGATCTGGCCGCAAAGGGAATCGACCAGCTTATAACTGTTCAAAAGGAAGCGCTTGGCGCTGCTGCAAAGGATATCGGGGGAGGCAATAAAATTGAAGGTGGTACTGGCAACAAATAACCCGGGGAAAGTAAGGGAAATTTCCGGGATCCTGAATACCCACGGGATTGATGTGGTGTCGCTGAAGGAGTATCCCGGCCTGGGGGAGATTGAAGAAGACGGGTGTACGTTCAAGGATAATGCCGCTAAAAAAGCTCTGGCAGCCTGCGGGCATACCGGCCTGATGTCTTTGGCCGACGATTCCGGCCTGGAAGTGGACTTTCTGGACGGCGCTCCCGGAATAAACTCCTCCCGCTTTGCGGGGGAGGATAAGGACGACGCGGCCAACAACCAGAAGCTTCTGGAACTCCTGGCCGGTGTTCCGGAACAGGAGCGCACCGCCCGTTTTCGCTGCGTCGTGGCGATTGTTGACAAGGAAGGCTGGATTTATACCGCCGAGGGTGTCTGTGAAGGGATAATCGCCACGGAGCCGCGCGGGAAAGGGGGTTTCGGTTACGACCCGCTTTTCTGCCTGCCGGAATACGGCAAAACCTTTGCCGAACTGGAGCCGGAGATCAAAAATGAAATCAGTCACCGGGCCCAGGCCCTGGCCGGCGCTCTGGATATCCTTTCCGAGCTGGAGAGGGTGAACCAGGAGGACGGGGAGTGATACCGAGGTGCGGCTTATTGTTTTCAGCGACAGCCACGGCCTGCTGGAACACGCCCTTTGGGCGCTGGGGGAGACCGGGCAGGCGGACCTTATCCTTCATGCCGGCGACAACTACCGGGACGCCCTGAAGCTTGCCGCAGTAACCGGACTGCCTGTAAAGGCTGTGCCCGGCAACTGCGACCAGGGCGAAAAGGAGCCGCTGGAATTGCTGCTGGAACTGGCGGGCCACAGGATACTGCTGACCCACGGGCACAGAATTGCCCACGGGCGGTTGCTGGAAGGATTGCTGGCCCGGGCTGCGGAAACCGGAGCCAGCGCCGTTGTTTTCGGTCACACCCACATAGCGGAGGTAAGGTGGGATGCCGGCGTCCTGTTATTTAACCCGGGCAGCATTTCCAGGCCCCGGGACCGGCAAAGGCCCAGTTACGGGATCCTTGACCTGGACAAGGACGGAATCAGGCCGTTAATTTGCCGGGTACCATAAAAAGAAACTTTTTGGGGCAAAATAACTTTGACGCCGGAGGGGTTTTTCGATATAATATTGATTGCATCAAAAAAAGGATTTATTCAGGCGGGTGTAGCTCAATGGTAGAGCGTCGGCCTTCCAAGCCGATTACGTGGGTTCGATTCCCATCACCCGCTCCATATTTGTCCCAGTAGCTCAGCTGGATAGAGCAACGGACTTCTAATCCGTAGGTCACAGGTTCGAATCCTGTCTGGGACGCCAGTGAAATATAGTAATGGCAAGGGCTGCCGGGTTGGAAGTCCTTGCCATTGCCTTTCAAAAGTAAAAATTGTGCCAGAAATTGTGCCAAACATTTCAAAACAGCTTTTTAAGGCCAATATAAAACCCTACTGATTTAACATGCATTCTTGGGTAAGCCTGAACTTATGACCCCCGAGTGGCCCCTGTTTTTTTCAGCAATGTTAAAAGAAAAGCTGCTTGATACTTCGTCAAGTTCGGCCATCCTATTCGATCTACCGCCTTTTTCCCCGAGTTCAAATCGTTAAACCTCATTGTGCCTAAACTGGGTAGCTTTTGTGCTGTACTTATCAATCGGTAAAAAGTCTAAGATTGCCCGGGGTGCCCGGTTATTTTAGTATATAAGGCTCTATAATCTTTTTTTATGCAATGACCTTTTTATTTTTATTAACCGCGCGAAGGAACTGTTAACTTGGCCCTGTAATCTGGCTAACAATACCTCTATGCGTTAACCTGCCATCATAAAGAGGTAGACAAGTAAAACATAAAGAAAGCGGCCCGCAGGCCGTTAACTAGTCATAGGTTGGAATTTTATAACAAGATTAAAGGACAGGTTTTAAATCTGCCTTTTTTTTGCATCGGTTTTGCAATTGCCCTTTATGTTCTGATAGGCTTGTTCCAACCGGTCAGCTGCTTCTTTGTCAGCGCTTTTTAAGTAGTGGCCGTAAATGTCCATTGTGGTGGATATGTTGGCATGACCCAGACGGCCACTAATACTTTTGGTTGGCAGCCCCTGGTTGATCATCATGGTAGCTGCGGTATGCCGCAGGCCATGGAAGTTAAGCGGTGGGAGTTTCTGCCCCCGCCGGATCCGATCAAGGCTTTTTCGCCCGATTATGTTGATAATTTTATCTTCAACGGCATCCAACTTTTTTTTCATGGATTTTGAATTTGCGCCGTTTAACTTTATGTACGGTTCTCTCAAGCTTTCCAGCGTGTCCAATTCCTCTGCACTCAATTTATTACGTATAGCGGCTATTTCAGCATCAAAGGCTTCCCTGGTATTATAGGTCCTGATGAACTTAGGCCACCACGAACTGACTGTGTCGGGATGCATCGGCTGGCCGTCCCAGGTGGTAAATAAACGGTCTGAGCCTTGCCATAGCTCTCCCACCTTCAAGCGATCCTTAACCTGCTCTTTTCTGTATTCCTGAAGCATGTGCACCAGGAAAGGCGGCAGAGACAGGAGCCTCTCAGAGGATTCGTTTTTTGGATTCTTCGTGAAAACCCCCCGCTTGGGCAGGTATTGGCTTGCCTGTCTAACCGTCAATGTGGCTTTGTCAAGATTTATGTCCTGCCATTCGAGCCCTAGCAGTTCACCGCGGCGCTGGCCGGTAAATATGGCAAGCTGAACAAGAACCTGATATTTTAATTCTTCTCCCTCCATGGCTGTCAGTAACGTTGCCACTTGATTTTCATCGTAACAGGTAGTTTGCTTCTTTGGAACCTTCGATAGCGGCTTAACCTTGCCGGCTGGGTTCGAGCTAATAACTTGCCATTGGACTGCGCAACTAAGAATACTTGATATGACACGATGGTGCTGCAGGATTGTTTTGGCCGATAACCCGCCTTTTTTTCCGTCCTTCCGGACTCCGTCCTCTTGTAGGTTCCTATAAAATCCCAATAGGTGTACAGGTGTTATTTTCTCCATTTTTAAGTGCCCCATTGCTGGAATGATACGGCTATCAAGAATTTCTTTGTAACGATAGCGCGTCTTTGGCGCAAGGTTATCTTCCACCTCTGCATAATCCCTGAGCCAGCGGTCCACGAAGTCCTTAAAAGTGAATTTGCTGGATTCGACATATTCATTTTTTTCCACTTCGGCCACGAATTTGGCTAGTTCCTTTTCCGCTTCCCGGTCCGACTTTGCCGCGATTGTCTTAGTGGGCCGCTTTCTTTTCCCATCAGGACCTGTCCCGCCACTGGCAAACAGCCTGTATTTACCATTCTTTGTTTTTTCATAGTAGCCTGCCATTAATTAAACCTCCCTTTAAAAGATTTTATCTTAGCATCAAGTTCTTCTTCCTTCCTTTTTACCCAGGCTTCCAATTTTTCTGTTTGCTTCTTGGTAAGAATCTGACCCTTACCCGGCGTCTTTTTGTTATATTCAGCCTTAAATTTATTATGCCATCTTTTCAGGTCCTCTTTTTTGTCCGGAGGGATTGATTTAACAGAAAAAGGGCTGCTGTTGTTATTAATCCTCTGTTCGATATTCCACGCGATTTTTTTGTATTCTTCATTTACCCTTGCCGCGTTTCTTCTTTTATTTCTGTTTTTTTCTATACACCCTTTACAGAGATCCTTGGTATTCTTCGATTCCTTTCGCGGATTTGTGAAAAACGGCGTTCCACACTTGACACATATAAGGATTTTGCCCTGTAGGTTCTGAAAAATAGCAAAATACATTGAGCCTAATAAATTATGGAACTCCATCATTGGTCTAAGAAAGGCGTCGTTATCTTTACAATCAAGAATTAAGTACGGGTTAACACCAGTAAGATGTTTGTTGATTATATTCTGAATTTTAAATAAAGCACCAAAGGGACTGTTATCAAGCTGCTTCCGATATTCAGGTGAGTAATTCATACTACAAGCCTCATTGGGTATATCTTGGGAATTATTTAAATTGTTATCTTCTTTAAAAAGCGGTGGGTTTTCTTTTAGATAATTTAGCCATTTAAGCACCTCAGACATTTCTTTGGTTTCCTTAACCCAATCCATAAAGGTTTCCTTGTACGGAATCGACCCTTTCCGTCCCCGGTTAATTCCCATCATGCCATACTTTGATATAAATTTAACTACATTTTCTACAAATATTTCCTTGCTTGTGTTTGCTTTATACAGTGTGGCAAATTGTTCCGCAATATCTAAGGCGGGTACGGTTTGGCCTGTGTAGTTTGGATTAGACATAACATCATCGTCACCAAAACTAATTGTATAATCCTTTTTTTCATCTATTGAAACAAATTCCTTTGTATCCTCCTGGTATATTGCTGTACGCCTGCGCCACTCTGCGATTATGCCGTAGTGCATATCCCGTACACGCTCCCTCATGATACAACATTATTATCAAACTATCTTTATTCATAATTATAATATACCATTTGACTAGAGTCAATTGGCTTCATCCAAAAAAGGAGGTAAATTCATGAATCGTGTTAGAAAGTGGCTGGACAGAAAAAACATGACCATTCTTGAGTTGTCCAGGCGGGCCAGGATCGCACCCTCGGATCTGGGCCAGGCAATAAGTGAGAAAAAACCGTTTTTCCCGAATTGGCGACGGCGAGTTAGTCAGGCCCTGGACATCCCGGAAAGGGAACTGTTCCCGGAGAATGTCAGGAGAGAGGGTAATAGCCATGGTCCGCGAGACAATTAACGCCAAACAAGCCGCTCAAATCATAGGCATAAGCGATTGGAAGATTTTCGAAATGGCCCGACGCGGGCTGATTCCCCATATTCGTCCGAAGGGATGTCGCCGGGTGCTGTTCCGCCGGACAAGTCTGCTGGCCTGGCTGGAACAGCAGGAGGCGGCCAGTTTAAAGACAGAGGGGCCGGAGTTCGGGAAGATCCGGAGGGTTCAATAGATGATTTGGGACGCTGTCAGCGGCCTGCCGCCGGAATGGGGCAACCGTCTCGAAGATCTGCATGATGAACATCATATGCCGGGGCAGGTGTAAAAAGTGACCGAAAGACACAATACAGGCGGCTACATAATGTTTGCCCGTAGTACTTATAAAGACAGTAAAACATGGAACAGCCTGAACCCGGTTCAAAAAACAATCATGATGACCCTAATAATGCTGGCAAACCATAAGGACGGCACATGGTGGGACGATGTAAAAAAGGAATGGGTGCCGATTAAACGCGGGCAATTAATTACTTCACTGAACCGCCTACAAAAAGCCTGTGGTAAAGGCGTAAGCGTCCAAAACATAAGAACATGCTTTGTTAATTTAGAAAAAATGGGATTTTTAACATACAAATCAACAAAGCAATATAGGCTTGTAACCATTGTAAATTATGACTTTTATCAATGTCCCGAGAATTATCAACAAAGCAATCAACAAAAGCCTAACAAAGCCCTAACAACAAACAAGAATGTAAAGAATGTAAAGAATAATATATATATACCCGTGATAAATCATCTAAACAAAAAAGCCGGCACAAACTACAGGGCAACGACTAAGGCAACACAGCGGTTTATAGACGCTAGGCTGGCCGAAGGATTTACAGAAGTGGATTTTATTACGGCCATAAACAATAAAGTCAAAGACTGGACAGGAACAGACATGGCAAAATATCTAAGGCCGGAAACGCTGTTCGGAACAAAGTTCGAATCGTACCTTAATCAGTCGATTAGCGAAACAAAAAATAATAAGGATGAGGTGGAGGTGATAAGATGATAAGCCCCATTGAGTTTGCCCGCAAACATTTGAACCCATATAAAACAAGCGGCAGCGAGGTAATCCCGACTTATTGCCCCTTTTGCCACGGTGGGGATAATAAAGATAAGCACACATTTGGCATGAACGCTGAAACTGGCGTATATAATTGCAAGCGCGGGAGCTGTGGAGTCAGCGGCACATTCAAGCAGCTCCTACGCGAGTTTGGCGAGCAGGCTGAAACTGATTATTACCGGCGGCCCAGTAAACAATACAAAGTGCCCAACAGCAAGCCAGAGACCCCCAAACAAAAAGTGGTGGCCTATCTCACACAGCGCGGATTTACCCCACCCACGTGGGAACGGCGCGGGGTAGGTGAATATAAAGGCGCCATTGCAATGCCATATTGCCAGGATGGCAAACTAGTGCTGATGAAGTTTAGGTTACCACACAAGCCAAAGGACGGCGAAAAAAAAGGCTGGCGCGAAGAAGGCGGTAAGGCAGTCTTTTGGGGGATGGACTTGTGTGACCACAATAAGCCCCTAACCATTTGCGAAGGCGAAATGGACGCCCTGGCGCTAGATGAGGCGGGCATAGAAAACGTGGTCAGTGTCCCCAACGGCGCCCAAGATTTATCCTGTATTGAAAACTGCTGGGAGTGGCTAGACAAGTTTGAACAGGTGATCCTATGGGTGGACAACGATGAGCCCGGCCGCAAGCTGGAGCGGAATCTGATCCAGCGCCTGGGATCATGGCGGTGTTCGGTTATTCGCCACAAGCGCAAAGACGCCAATGAAGTACTGCTTTTAGACGGAAAGCAGGCTGTTAAAGATGCGGTTAATGGTGCTGTAGCGGTACCCATGGAGGGGCTTGTATCTCTCGCAGAAGTGCCTCCATGGGACTACCAGGAGGATGTTGTGCGGGTCCGGTCCGGTATCCGGGGTATTGACCAGGTGATTGGTGGCTTTATGTTAGGGGAGGTATCTGTCTGGACCGGCATCAACAGCAGCGGCAAGAGTACGCTACTTGGCCAGATATTGATTGAAGCTGTAGACCAAGGGTTCGCTGTTTGTGCGTATTCTGGGGAACTGGCTGCCCGGAAATTCCGGCAATGGATTGATTTGCAAATAGCGGGTCCGAATAACATAAAATACCGTTATGATGCAGTGTGGGCGCGTGATGTTGCTTATGTTCCTGTGGATATAGCAACAAAGATCCGCACATGGTACCAGGACAAGTTTTATTTTTACGACAGTTTCGGGGCGGCTAAGGATCATAAAATAATCGAGGTTTTTGAATATGCCGCCAGGCGGCACGGCTGCAGGGTTTTCCTGGTTGACAATATCATGACCACGGTTTTTACGAGCACCGACCGGGATTTCTATCGGCAGCAAAGTAACTTTGTTGGTATGCTCAAAGACTTTGCAAACCGTTTTGATGTGCATGTACATGTGGTGGCGCACCCCCGGAAAACATCGGGCAGACTTACCAAAATGGACGTGTCGGGGAGCGGCGACATCACCAATAGAACTGACAACGTGTTTAGCGTTCATAGGTGCAACCAACAAGAGGTAAAAGATAACAAATGCAACACCATAGTAGATATTTTCAAGAACAGGTTTAGTGGTAAACAAGACGTCACAGTCCAACTTATATTTGACGGACAGTGCAAGCGGTTTTGTATGGCGGGAAGTCCGGCGGATATAACCAAAAGATATGGCTGGCACAATCAGATCCAAGGAGGTGACTACCCTCTTGATGATCTATGAACTGATTAACAACCTAGAAGACCAGGGGATAAAAGTTTATATAGGCGAAAACGGCGATGTGCGTATACATGTGCCGGATCCGGTTCCTCGGGAATCCTGTTCGTTACTGGGCGAATTGAGGCAGCGCAAATCTGAGGCTATTAAATTTTTACGCTGGGACGAAGAGAAGATCGGGCGGGCCTACGTTGACATGCTAGCCCGGGCAAACCAAAGCTATACATCAGGTGCTCTGGCATTTTCAGAAGCAAGCAGGCCGGACCTGATGAAACAATTTAAAGAGTGTGAGAACACGTATACCGAAGCATACCACAGGCAGGACAGTCCCGCCTGCAGGGAGGCAATTGCAGGGGTGGAGGCGGCGATTAAGACAATTTGCGAAGCCTTTGAACACGAATACGACATCTGGCCCAAAGGAAGAGATTAACAATGGAACTTCGTCATTACCAAGCAGAAGCTATCAATACAATTGTATCCCGTTGGAAAGACGGAATAACCCGGCAACTTGTGGCCCTGCCCACCGGTACGGGTAAAACGGTTGTTTTCGCTAGCTTGGCAAAGCAGTTCAACTGCCGTACCCTGATTATCGCACATAGGGGAGAGTTAATTACCCAGGCCGTCGATAAATGCCGCTTAATATGGCCTAAAGTTGACATTGGCGTTGTCATGGCCGGACAGAACGAACCGGAGCGGCAGGTTGTAGTTGCTTCTGTTCAAACCGCCTGCCGGCCAAGGCGGTTAAAACAACTACAGGAAAAGGGCTTCAAGCTTCTCATAATTGATGAGGCTCACCATGCAGTATCGTCCACATACACGGACTTGATTAAAGGCTTGCGGTTTATGGATGACGACCAAAACAAGCTACTTATAGGTGTTACCGCTACAGCAAAGCGCGGGGATAAAGTTGGCCTGCGGCATGTGTTCCAGGAGATCACCTTTGAACGGAGCATTGCCGCCATGACCAAAGCCGGGTATCTTGCCGACCTGCGGGGTCTTAGAGTATCGACCGGGCTAAACCTTGACCGGGTGGCAACCCGTTGCGGTGATTTTGTAGAAAGCCAACTCGCCAGTGTTGTAAACTGCGTCAACCGCAATGAGATAATCCGGGATACCTGGCTTGAACATGCGTATGACAGGCGCACTTTAGCCTTCACCGTTGACGTGCAACACGCCAAGGATCTGGCTGGTGCTTTCTCGAATGTCGGTATACCTGCCGGAGCTGTCTACGGGGACATGCCGAAGGAAATCCGGCGCGGCTTATTAAATGACTTCCATAAAGGTGAAATAAAGGTACTCACAAACTGCAATCTTCTAACAGAAGGATACGATGAACCGGCCACGGACTGCCTGCTGATGGCAAGGCCGACCAAAAGCAGCGGACTGTATATTCAAATGGCCGGACGGGGTACGAGGCTATACCCGGGAAAACAGGATTGCCTGGTAATTGATTTTAGCGATTCACGGCATGATGTTTGTATGCTGGGAACACTAGCCGGAATCAGGTTGAAGCAAGGCCAAAGCTTGCGAGAAGCCGTTCAGGAACAAGAAAAACATCAAAGAAGCCGCTCCAGGAACCTGTCAACCGCCTTGCAGACCACCGAAGAAAACTTTGACATACTGGATAAATCGGTATTTCGCTGGATTCAAGCTAATACAGAATGGCGGCTGCCGCTGGAACCCGGTTGTTATGCTGTCCTTCGTCCCGTTGAAGGCGACCACTACTGGGCGGGTGTCATTAAGGGCAAACATGGTTTTGCGCTGTCGGAAATGGCTCTACCGTTAGGTTACGCGCAAGGTGTGGTTGAGGACTATGCGAGGAAGAACGCAGCCGCCTTTGCCCGCAAAGACGCTGCCTGGCGAAATCATCCGGCTACTGCAAAGCAGATTGATCTAATGAAAAAATTAGAACTATACCAGGGAACGGTCACCAAGGGAGAGGCCGCTGATATTTTGGATCGGTTCTTTGCCTTAATGCCAAATCGGGGGTGCGCTTCTGGGGGGGTGTCTTGACTAGGTAGGGGTTTAGGTACCCAAGGAATAAATAAACTGCAGGGAGAGTGATTACATGACCAGTAAAAGAGATGTTCCTATCACCAACCTTTCGGACCTTCCGGCTTCTCTGCCGGAAATCGTAGAACCGAATATACGGCGGCATGGAGGGGGCAGCAATAAGCACCCACTGGATCTTAAGTTGAGGGCAATACTTTTGACGGCCCAGCAAGGGGCGGCTGCCGCCGCGAAGGATACCGGAGTACCGCTCCGGACTGTCCAAGATTGGGCGCTAGAGGCCAAGAACGAGATCGCGACGATTCGATCAGCACAATTCGCGGAAGAGCTCGATCAGAAAATCAGTGACATACTGAAGGAAATTGATCCGGATAAAATCAAAGACGCCAAGTTTCGCGATCTACTTGTTGGTTTGGGAATTGCCCTGGACAAGCGCCAGCAGCTGTTAGGTCCCCAAAAAAATCAGGAGCCTCACCGGCGCCTCCGTATTGTCTGGACAAACAATGCCGGCGCCGTAGAAATTGAAGATTAAGGGGTGAATTATGTTGGATAATGATGATGCGGTAGTAAAAATCATTTCAAGGCTCGGAGTGGACTATTCACAGGCCCTTATGGGTACCAAAACGCTTGCCGCCGAGACAGCCGCTTTGGACAAGCAGCTGAAAATGCTCAAGGTGACTGCCGCCGATTTGGGAAAGGCCGGCGGGACGGGTGTGTCGCAGCAATTTATGGGCGATAAGGTTATTTACGATCAGTACGGCAAGGTTATTTCGGTTGCAGCTATAAATACAAAGGTGTTAAATGATTCTGTTAAAACGGCTGATCAGACCGCTAAAAATCACAAGCAAACAGTTAAAGAGCTGTCTGACCAGTACAATGTCCTGGGCAGCCAGTTTGAACGCAGGGCTGGTTGGTTTGTTGCCGGCACGGCTTTTTTCGGCAGTATAGCCGCCGCTGGAGCCGCGGTAAAAACGATTACCGATATTGAAATGGGTATGACTCAGATAGCCCGTATTACTGAGGATGTTACTTTTAATTTTAACGAGATGCGGGACGATCTTTTGAAGCTGGGGAAAGAGTACGGCATGACCTGGGATAGCGCGCAGGATATAGCTCTGAGGTTTGCGCAGGCCGGCTATGACGTTAAGGATACTCTGGAACTGACGGAATCGGCGTTCCTGGCTCTTAATACCGCCGAGTTGGACGCGGAACAGTCAACGTCCGGGTTTATTGCCATCCTGGCCCAGTGGGGCATGACGGCGGAACAATTGCTGCCTACTCTGGATAAAATCAACAAGGTAGCCGATGACTACGCCATTACCTCGCAAGACCTGGTGGACGGGTTGATCCGTTCCTCCGGGGCGGCGAAGGTGTTGGGTTTAAGCCTTAATGAAACAATCGCTATTTTAACGGTGATGCGGGAAGCAACGGGCAGGACGGGGCGCGAAGTTGGTAACGCGCTTAATTCCATCCTGTCATTTATGCAGCGTGATGTTGCCTTAAAGGCTTTTGCCCGCGAGGGTATTGCTGTGTGGGCGGATGAAGCGCATACGGAGTTTCGCAATTTCATCGACATTTTTGACGAAGTGGCGGCGCGCTGGCAGGGCGGCGCTTTGACTGAGGCGTCGATGGACATGTTTACCGATGCGGCGGAGCAGGTTGGTTTGTATTCCGAGGAGTTGGCGGAGCTTGCGGGAGCGCAGAAGGAATTTACCGATTTGCAGCAACGTGACATATCGCAGTCTATGGCCGGTATTTACCGCCGCAACTATCTCCTGGCGCTGCTTCGAAACTGGAGCAAGGTGCAGGAGGTTTTGAATACACAGTTGGATGCGTCCGGTTATTCTATGCGTGAAAATGAGCGCACTATGGAAACGCTGGCTAAACAATACGACCAACTAAAGGTTACTGCCCAGCAACTGGCTGTGGCTATAGGCGACGCGGGACTATTAGACCAACTGAAAGATGTTACCAGCGGCGCAAGGGATGCTGTTGCCTGGTTCGGTGAACTTGACCCGACATTGAGAAATCTGATTATAAATTTCATCGAGGTTACTGCCGCACTCAAGATACTTAACGCGGCCTTTAAGATGGCCGGGTTTTCTGGACTGGCGGCTTCAGCCACAAATGCAGCCGCCGCAATTGGGGGGTTGGCTGGCGCAGCTACCGGATTGGGAGCGGTTATGCTCAATGTCGGCAAAGGTATAACAGCTTTCTTCGGTGGGCCATGGGGTTTGGCTATTGTTGCCGCTGCCACGGGAATTAGCGTTTTGGTTAAGCATATGAAGCAGCAGGAGGCGCAGGCTGAAGAAAACGCAAGGGCGGCAAGCGGTTTAATTAAGGAATACGACAGACTTAACAACCAGCTGGTTAGCACTAAGAAGGATACGGATGAATATAACATCCTGCAAGACAAACTCAAGAGCACGATGAACGCTATTGCTGACATTATGCCTGATGTTGTCACGAAGTGGGATGCCATAGGCAATGCCATTGCCTTTAATAACGATAAATTGCGGGAGAATATTGCCCTTGCAAAAGAGGCGGCTGCGGCCAATCTCGAGCAAAGCCTATCCGTGGCATACAGGAAAAAGCAAACGCTAAGTGAACAAATGGCGCTGTTTGAAGAGGAGCAACGCAGGACTCAAAGTGGACAACCACCTGAGAGCGAGTGGAAATTTCGCATTACAGGAAAAGGCGCATTAATTATTCCTGACCCAGCTAATATGCAAGAAATCAGGCAAGAGCTAAGTGCTGTCGGCGAAGAAATAAGACAAATAACGGAATTAATGGCAGGGGGCGCTTCCGATGTCGGCATAGGTTTGCCAAAGGGTGGTGGCGATGGCGGAGGTTCCGAAGATAAGGGCAAGTACAAGGACAAGGATAAGGATGAGGATGAGGATAAGGCAGAGGCTGCGGCAAAACAGGCTGATTATATTAAGAAGCTGATCGATCTGAATTTGCAGTATGCCGATGCCCAGGGCATTGTCAATCAGGCTACACAGCGGGAAATTTCCCTGGCTGGGGCCAGGATTGGTTATTACCGCGACAGCGCGGCTTCGATGGAAGATTACCTGAAGCTGGCTTCTGAGGAGAACAGGCTTACCGGATTGCTGGAGCAGAAGCAGTTGGGATTGCACGAAGAGGCGGAAGCCCTGCGCCAGGCGCTGGTTAATCTCCAAGAGGCCCATGAGTCCGTCGATCAGTCTACCGGGGAGGGGCAGGATGCCTATGCTAAGCTTGGTGAGGAGATAGAAAGGGTTAGGGAGCGGATAGGCGGTCTTTCGGTGGAATGGTGGAGTTTGGCGAAGGATCAGCACGATATTTTAGACCGGCAGTACCGGGATTACATCCAATGGATGGACCGCTTGTATGGGTTGGAAGCCATAACGCTGGAGGAGCGGCTTCGCGCCCTGGACAGTTTTGATAAGACAAAACTATCAATGGGTGAGCAAATGGAGTATATGCGCCGCTACTACGATACGTTAATGGAATATATTGATGAAGCCTACAGCAAGGATATAGAAGCGATAAGCGCCGCTGAGGAGGCTTTTAAGAAGGCTTCCGACGCCAGGATAGCGGTTTTGGAAGAGCAGCTTGAAGCGATGAAGGAACAGAACGCGGAGCTGGAAGAGGAGCGTAAGATTCAAGATGCTTTGCAGAACATTGAGAAGGCGCGGTTAAGTCTCCGGGAAGCGCGGGAAAAGCTGGAGAATGTTCAAGCCGAGAAGAGTGTCCGTATTTTCAGGGATGGGATTTGGGATTACATTGCCGATCCCAAGGCGGTTAAGGATGCTCAGGAAGCCATTGACGCGGCCAATGAAAAGCTGGCGGAAGCTCAGGAATCCCATAATGATATTATCCTGCGGATTGAGCGTGATGCGGAAGAGAAGCGGCTTAAGGAGAAGATTGAGGCTGAACGCAAGGCGCAGGAGATTGCGCTGGAATCCTACCAGCAGCAGAAGGAGGATCTGGAAGATCATCTGGAGGAGGTTAAAAGGGCTATTACCGATGGGGGCGAAGGCATTGATGCCCTTTTGGACGGGAATGTGTTCCCGGCGATTGATCTTACTATTGACTCCTGGCTGAGGAGGATGGCTGATAATGTAGCCGAGTATTGTTCCCGGATGCGTTCCGATTTTGCTTCGGTGGCTGCCATGTATGGCGGCGGGGATGTTGCGATGCCCCAGTATGCGGCCGGCGGTCCTATCCTGGGCAGGCAGATTGCGATGCTTCACCCCAATGAGTATGTTTTGACTGCCGACGATGTGCGCAAGCTAGGCGGTTTTGCGGGGGTGGAAAGGTTGCGGCTGAATATAAGGAATCCGGTGAATGATTTGTCGCCTGATGCGTACAGGGTGTCAAATGTGTCGAATTCCACGAGTACAAGCGTTGACAGGAGCGTCAAGATCAGCGGACCGATTCAGTTGCCGCACGTTTACGACGCGGCTGGTCTGGTCAGGAATCTGCGGCGGCTGGCGCAGGGCTAAGGAGAACCCTGGAGCGAACGGGTGTGAGTATTCTTTAGTGTAAATGGGATAATCATCCTAAGATTATCTCTTTCGTAACCGCGCCCCCCAGGCCATTGTAATGTAGAACGTAATTATCTGCTTTAGGAACTAAAAAAATCAACCACCCTGCTATATATGAGTTTGGGGGTATGTTGGTGGCATCCAAATATTTTACATCAAAGGACGCTTCATTATAATTTGCTGTATATCCATTAGGGGAAGTAACCCTGAAGTCATTCGGATTAACGTGGACGGTGCTGGTACCTTTGTTATTTGCTCCTATCCACAACCAAAGATACTGCTCGTTTTGAGGGTTAATAACATAATGGTAGAATCCAAAATCTCCATCCACCCGGGAGCTTGTTTTTGTCTCGCCGACAGCTATTCCAACTGCCCCTAAGCCATATTCATATTTTTTCATCTGTTCAAGGTTTAATTCTCGCTCTCTTTTTACAGCTTCTAAACGTTCCTGCTCTTCCTGGTTATTTTTAGCCTGTTCATATATTCCCTTTAATTGCTCAGCCTCTTTTAATGATGGTGATAAATATATAGCTGACAATAATTCCAAGTAGGCTTGTTTGTAGTCTCCTACAGCATAAAAATCTTTAGCCATGGAAAGGGTTTCGGCAGCTAATGAGTTAGTTGCTTGTTTGACATAAGCGTCGATTGAGGGATGGTTTTTTGTATCTTCATCAATTACTTTTTCAAATTCATCTAATGCCATTCGAAATTTGTTTTCCTTAAGTAAACCAAGGCCATTGCGGAAACTGTTATCTGATTTTATAAGGGTATTTGCAAGTGATAGAGCTTCTTCTAATTCCTTAGTTTTCTTAATGTTTGCAGCATCTTCAAGAATTTTTACCGCTTCCTCATAGTCGCCCTGGCTTACAAGATCTTTGCTGTATTGAATAGATTCATTGACTAAAGTAATATTTCTTTTATTAGAATAATTAGACCAAACCAAGATCAAGCTTCCAATAACTATTAAAGCAATGACAAATAACAGTCTGGTATCTTTCGGGAATTTAAACATGCCTTTTTTATCTTCAGTCTGAATTAAGGATTCACCACAACTACAACAGATTGTGTTTGCCTGTTCATTCTCTTTATGACAGGCCGGGCATTGGATTGTAGCCATAAATCATACCTCCTTCAGAAAATATTAACTTTCGATAATAATATCATATCGCTGGCGGAATTTTGACAATAAACACAAAATATTTCCATAATATGATTGACCACAGTAGTATGAAATGTTATGATAGTTGCTGAAAGGTGGTGAAACATGGAAGAGTATTTAACTCAGCAAGAACTCTGCAGGTGGCTAAAAATCAGTACGGCCACAGCCTGGCGCTGGCGCAAGGGAGGAATGCCATATATTAAACATGGCAACAGCGTAAGGTTCGATAGGACAAAGGTTAAAGAATGGTTAGAAAGAAAAAATGGAAACAAAAGCTAAGGAAGCCGCTTCCCCGGCAAGAGATTCGGCTTCCTAAACAGAAAAAATCGCCCCAAAGGGCTTGCTTTGCTATTAGTATAGCACCGGCGGCCTCCTGGGGCAACAAAAAAGGGAGGTTGTTTTGTGTCAGAGGAAAAGGATAGGGAAATTAAAAGGTTGAAAAGTGAATTACTTGATCGGATTGATACTATGGAGAATGTATCGTTAAAACTTGAAAAAGCTTGTACTGTGCTGGCCTATTGGTTAGTTAATTACAGCTATTGTGAAAAACCGGATCCCCGCCTGACCTTTCACGATTGCGTACCGTCCAAAAACGAACACGAAGAAATCCACAGGCAACAGTCCTTTGCATGGTTCTGGAACTACCATGAAATTATTCAATTCATTAATATTGTGGAAGATTACGTCCGCGATAGTCAGAAGTTGTTAGAAGAAACGATAAATTTAGGTTGTAATGTGATACAGCCCGAACAGCAGGAACAGGCTTTGCAAGATGCCCATGAGGGCGGCATGAATTAGTTTGTACCCGGGGAAGGTATTAAACAGCAGGAGCGGGCATTGTCCCGCTCCTGTATGCGCTGGGGGAAGTTTAGACTCCGCAATTTTGCGGAGTCCTCATACCCCCGCTCCTGTATGCGTTGGGGGAAGTAGTACCCCTGTGGAAATTTACGTTGGCACAGTTAAAAGTGTGCCAGGAGATGCCTGGAGGAGTTGTAAATAGTGGCCTGACACTATCACAGAGAAACGGCAACAAGGTTTATGTGTGGTTTTTCAATTGGTATTACAGCAGGCAAGCTGCATTGTGAAGCGGGAAAGAGTAATGTAGTTTATGAGAGGTGCCGGCAACGGGCTGCTTCAGTATAGAAGATTAATAGTGGCCAGGGGTGGGGCGGTTCTGCTTTGGTGGGTCCGCTTCGCCTTAATTATTTCACATGAAATATTTTAGGCTGGTTCATGAATGTTAGCCTGTTTTTTTTATTGGAAGCTGATTGGCAGACTGGCGACAGCTCCCCTGGGTACTGGCAGGAATTCCGGGAGCTGCAGTAGGCTCATCCAGGATCGTGGCGCCAGCGCCGGCCGTGTGCAGGATCTTGGTTTCCTCATGCCGCGCCCTGACTGTACAGCCCGGCAGGTGCAGGGGCATCAAGTAGAGCGGTAATACATTTACCTTGCCGGTTAAATTGTCATGGCTAAGAAACGAGTCCAAGATGTCGGTTTTTTTAGGGCTATAAATAATTAATCTGTTGTTAATAATATTTTAATTTTTCATTGGTATAATTATACAGTGGAATTAAATATTTGTTGTAATATGTCGAAAATTTATTACAAAATAACTACTTATCCACAGGGTAAAATATAGCACCTTTGTCGAAAATATATAACTCAATTTTATTTTTAACAAAGGGAGGCTTTATTTTTGGAAGATATAAAGAATTTTTATATCAATGTCACTAAAGTTTCTTTTAGTCCACACGATTTTGTTATTGAGGCCGGTAATAAAAAAGATCGGAGTCCCGGGACTGAAATCAAACCTGAAGATACAGATTTACAGCTGATTATGAGCCCTCATTATTTCAAAAATTTTGTAATGGCTGCTTCTAAGGCATTAAGGATGTATGAGGAAATTTACGGCGTCTTAAACCTTGAGGGCAATGAAGAAGTAATTAAAAAGCTCACCAGTAGGGAACAGGTTTAATAATATGTATTTTAAGATACAAGACCCATTAAAAAGGGAAATAGTTTTACCAGTCGGGTCCTGGGAACATGTTCAGCAGAGACATCCGGAATTTACTGCTTGGAAAAGCATAGAAACAACTATTCAAAATCCAAATGTAATTGGACAAAACCCAGATACTAGAAAACCCGATCGCGACATATACTATAAATTAGGTGCTTTAGATGTGTACCCTCCTTTGTATGTGGCTGTTGTGGTTGGTTTTAAAGGCGATCAAGGTAGTATTGTTACTGCTCACTTGGCTGATGACATCAGGATAGGACCAGGAGGATATAAATATGTATCCAGATAATAAAGGACAAAAAGTTGATATTAAATATGACAAGGCCAATGATGTCTTGTATATTTCATTTGGTCCCCCCAGGCCATCATATTGTGCTGCAGAAAAAGATGATGTTTTCATTATGAAAGACATCCAGACAGGTGATTATTCGGGGATAACAATCCTTGATTTTTCAGAGCGGCTTAATGACGGTTCATTGTACTCTATAAGACTTCCTTTTGAATTTGATTTCAAGCTGCTGGACAGAGAATTAGGCAAAAATTAAACCAACCCTCCTGATGAATTTAACATAAAAAGTTGGCTACTAATTGGCTACTAAAGCTAAAAAAAGTAGCCAAAAACCACCCAAAAATAGGTTTACTGATTTAAAATCGGGAAACCCCTTTACTATGGCTGGCCTTTTGAATAAAAAAACTGATCGGGGGAAGTCTCTTAGCTTTGAAGCCCCCTCCCCCCCGGGGGGGTACCGGTACTTTCGGTCTGATATGAGGCCAAAAGTCCGAGGGCGCCGGCAAAACCACAGAAGGCGCTGTAGCGCCACAGGATTGCGCAGGACGGACGTATTAACGGGCAAGCAGAATAATCTAGGGGATAAGCAAAAGTGTGCCAGCGGAAACCGGGAAGCCTTGCAGCGCAAGGGAAAAAGACTCAAAAAAGTGTGCCGGAAATTGTGCCAAACATCTCAAATGTGTGCTAATTTGCGCCTATGTCTACCAATGTCAGGACTAACAAAACTCAGCGATAACAAGGGTTTGCAACCTGCGCCTATCTTAGCCAATGGTGCTTTTACGGACTTCTAATCCGTAGGTCACAGGTTCGAATCCTGTCTGGGACGCCAGGAATACCAACGCCTTCGGTCTTTTGCCCGGGGGCGATTTTAGTTAATAGGGGAACAAAAAAGGAATAAAAATGACAATGCCTGTATGGAATCGTTCTTCGGAACACTGAAACGAGAACTGATTTATGGTAACCGTTTTAAAACAAGGGCTGAAGCCCGCCAGGCCCTACAATTAACTCCTTGATCAGAAGCTTAACCCAAAGATAAGGAATTACAGGAAATTATAACGGTGCTTCCATCTGTAAAAGAATTTCGAGATTAAAATCATCAAAGGCAAATATTATTGGTTCATCCAACTCGACGAACATAATTCCATCATTATAGGCATCTTCATTAAAGATAATGCCTATATTCCATATTTCCCAGATGCATTTTCCAATAAGGGCAAGTTTTCTTAATTGGTCGGTCAATTCCTGGCATGAGGTAATGACAGGAGGCGTCCATTTATGAAAATCAAAGTTATCCATCTATAGACCCTCAAATTTTATTGGAAGATGTTTAAATCTTTCGTTTATTTTCCTGCTTCCGTTTGCCGCAGCTGTTCTTCAATATCACGTCCGCCGTACATAATGCGGATAACCGCGACCATCGTTTTTGCTTCCACAGGCAGATAGAATGCCAAATAATTGTCTATTGGCAAAACCCGCAAGCCCTTGCTATGCCATGGCTTTTTTTCGTAAAGATGATACCGCAGCGGCATTTCATTTAACTTCGCAACCGCTTCCATGATCCGCAGTACTTGATTCTTTGCAATTTCCGGCTCAAGCAGGGAAAATGCTATGTACTCGAATATGCTTCGTAAATCGCGCTCAGCCTGCTCGGTGTAAACAACCGTCCATTCGTTCATGTTCTGCAGTTCTGGCGCATTCTATTGGCGATATTTTCTGCAGAAACGACTTTTCCAGCAGTCAAATCAGCCAGACCTTTTTCAATCTCAGCATTGAATTGCTCTTCGGTAAGCGTACCTACTGAAAGAGGCTTGCTTTGCGGGAGCTTCAATCCAAAAGGAATACCACGCTGAAGTACGACCTGCCTGAGAAAAAGTCCAATTGCGTTCGACATCGGGATACCAAGCTGCTCTAGAACAAGCTCCGCCTGTTCTTTGATTTCCGGCTCGACTCGGGCAAATATGTTTGATGTTTTTGCCATAATGGACACCTCCCATTCCTGATATTATTATATCCGATTGTATTGCGAGGTGCAATCGGATAGCTAAAATGTTATAGAATTAACAGCCCACGTTCGTCATAGACGTTAGCAACCCATATCGACACCACAGCGTATTGCTCTGCCCAACGCCATAATTGTTGGGTAGGATCGCCAGGAGGGAACCGAAACTGTTCACATATTGGAAATGGGGTTATATACTTCGGCTGGATAATGGGAGCCGGATGAGCTGAGAGGTTCAAGTCCGGTTCTAAGAGGGCTGTATGTTCAATTTGGTCATGGAGCATTTATTGTGGCGCTCCTATGAGGAAACGGGGAGAAACAGAGAAAACTAACCTGCTCCCAAAATTAGAGAGGCACACTTCTACTCGACAATGGTTAAAAGCTACAGGCCTGCTGCGCTATGCAGGGTATACTGGCCTGTGGCTTTTCGATCCCGTGGGAGTCTGCGTTTTTTAATTATTACTGGGTAGATTTATCATTGCAAACTATTACAATTTGGCCGCTTTTGCCATATGTCTCTACAGCTACTAGATTAAGATAATATTTTAGCTGTTCCAGGGGGGCCAGGCCCGTAATCTTGCTCCAGTCGGCCAGTCTTTTCAATATTTCCCCGCCGGCAATTTTGTCCTCAAGCACGGTTTTTTTCAGCCCGGTCCTGCCGCAGTAACTGAAGTACGCAAGGTCTATATCCACCAAAAGTCTCTCGGCGCCGGCAACTCTTACTTTCGCAACCTGCCAACTGCATTTGGCGTAAAAGTCCTCGAATTTTTCTATCCCGTTTGGGTCGCGCACGCCCAATTGCGGAAATATGTCATGGTCTATTTGCCAGTCAACATAAATTCCATACAGTTCGTAAACCAGACCATATTTAGTTGTCATTAATTCTTTTTTACCATAGTTTTTCAAATTTTTGCCTTCCTTTCAGGGTAGTTGTTTTAAATAGATTAGGCAGCGCGGTTTCTAACCTGATGTACAGTTACAACTCCTTTATTTAGCTCAAGAGCGCTTAGACGCCCACCGAAAACGCAGCCGGTGTCAAGGCCGATGCGGCCAGGTGCAAAGAAGGGGTACGGTTCGCCTGTAATATTAAGGGTTGGGGTATGGCCGAAGATAACAGTTTTGTCTTCAACCGCCGGGTTTAAGTAAAACTCTTCCCGCAGCCAGAGCAGGTCTTGATCATCCTGTTTTGAAAGTTTTACGCCGTGCCTGATGCCGCCGTGCACATATATGAATTGTTTGTCTTCAAAGAAGGTTGGGAGTTGCTTGAAGAAATCTAAGTAATTCGCCAGGGCGTCTCCGTTTTTACTAAAATCGGCAAGGGTGACTTTACCGCCATTGTATAGAAAAATACTGTCACCGTGCTGCAGGTAATCAATCGCCATCTGCTCGTGGTTGCCCCGCAAAAGAATGACCCGCTGTTTTCCAAAGGTCTCCTGCAGCTCGATCAGCCTGCGCGAGGTACGGTAGCTGTCCGGCCCACGGTCTATGTAGTCTCCGAGCATGACCAGCCTGTCATGTTTCAAGTTGAGTTTGATTTTTTTAGCAGGCTGCAGAGTTGGGTATAGGAGCCGTGCACATCACCGATAACAAATGTTTTCATAAATATGTCTCCCCTTTTCTTTTTTTTTGTTTGCAACTTAATTATAAATTCTTTAAGGTTGGGTCCCAATGAAGCCAGGCTTCATATTTGCTCGGTTCCAAAAGGGTGCCGGCATATGATCGCATAGTTGTTCAATCGGAAGGGGAGATGCGCGAAATAGATATAAAGACCGTGAGCAGAATTTCCCGGCTCGAATAAAGAGTTTAAAATAATATATTGCAGTTGAAAGGGAAGCCACAGGCCGGCGTCGTTAAACGCCGGTCGCCTGTGGCTCTTTTGCGTCCGGCTATCGGTGGTCGATTCAACCTCACGGGTCGGGCAGACTACCGTTCCGGTCTCCAGGGCTAAATTCACGGGTCATCCCGGCTAGCGCCGCCCGCAGTAACGTGGCGGAATTATTCCCATTTCATAAATGCACCAGTTTCAAATAAAAAAATAAAAAATAATAAATTAAACTTGACACCGTTACGTCACCATGTTATCATATATGAAACGGTACGAGAGGAGGGTTGGAAATAGAAGAACAATACCGAATAAGTGAACTGGCGCGCAAGGCGGGAGTATCAAAAAGGACAGTCCATTACTACATTAACAAGGGCCTCATACCGCCGGCAGCCGGCGCAGGAATAGCCAGTTATTACACGGAAGACCACCTGCACAGGATCCTGTTGATAAAAAAACTCCAAGAACGCTACCTGCCGCTGGAAAAGGTCAAAAACATTACGGCTGCCCTCACACTCCAGGAGGTCAAACAAAAACTGGAATTCTTAGAAGACGCCGGCAGTGAAGCCGAAATATTTGAAGAGGAAAAAGATGCGGCGATATACAGTACGCCTGGTGCAGCCGCAGCTCCGGCGGGCGCTGAATACATTAAAGTTGACCTTGGTCTTGGGGTAGAGCTTTTCTATCCTAAAGGCATAAGTAAAGAAGGCCTGCTTCAGGTAACAAATATTGTGTCCTATGGCAGGAAACTTTTCAATAAAGAAAATTGTTAGGGGGAGTAAGGGTGATAGAAGTTCTGTCGGATGAAGACGGCGGCATGCAGGCGGGGATACCTCTTAAAAAAGTAATCATTAAGGGGCAAATATGTGGGCTTTTTGGTGAATTCCAGTTAAGTCAGGCTTACAAAAATGAAAGCGCAGAGGGAATAGAGGTAATCTACACCTTCCCGCTGCCGGATAATGCTGTCGTTACCGGTTTTACGGCGCAAATTGGAGACAGGCTTATCAAGTCAGAAATCCGTGAAAGGGAAGAGGCTTTCGAAATCTATGACAAGGCCATAAGAAATAAAATGAGGGCCTATCTTATGGAAGAGTACAGGCCCAATATTTTTCAGGTTTCCCTGGGACAAGTCCTCCCCGAAGATGATGTAAGGATAGAAATAAGCTACCTGGTTGAGCTTAAGTATGTGGACAGCGAGCTCAGGGTGCTTATTCCTACTCTTGTAGCCCCAAGATATATACCGGGTAATCCTGCGGTACGTAAAAAGGGAATGGGCAGATCCCAGCCGACAGACAGAGTTCCGGATGCCGATTTTATTACACCACCGGTGGGGGCGGCAGATTATACAGTTGAGCTCGATCTCACCCTGGACCCACTGCTTCCCCTGGCTGGGATTACCTCGCCTTCCCATGACATCAAGGTAGAAGCTATTGACAAAAACCTGCAGAGAGTTACCTTGCTAAACGGGAACACGCTTTTAGACAGGGATATTATCATAGTTGCCAAATGCCTGGAGGAGGCTGCAGCCGGAGGCGCTGCTTACCAAAGCAGCGAAGGGGACTGGACTGTTTATATGAACTTCCTGCCTGACCTCAGTACCTTTGAGGACAGGACCGCGAGGGAATATATATTTCTCCTCGACATATCGGGCTCCATGTCCGGGGTAAAGCTTCAGCAGGCGAAAACCGCGCTGCAGCTTTGTATCAGAAACCTAACGGAAAAGGATGATTTCAATATAGTCGCATTCGAGAGCGGATGCCACTACTTTTCACGCCAAGAAAGCCTCCCTTTCAATCAGGACAACCTGGATAAAGCAACCGGCTGGATTAATAAGCTTCACTCCATGGGTGGAACTGAGATACTCCGGGCCGTTAAGTACTCCTTTGAAGGGCTTTCAGAGAAAGAAAAAGTAGTTCTCCTTTTTACCGACGGGGAGGTAGGTAATGAAGCGGAAGTTATAGAGTACGTTAACATGCATGCCGGCAAAGGAAGGCTCTTCCCCTTCGGCATCGACACAGCGGTCAATACTTACTTAATAAATGGGTTGGCGGAGGCCGGGCGGGGGCTGGCTGAATATATCTACCCTGGGGAGAGGATCGACGACAAAGTCCTCAGGCAGTTTGCCCGCATTAATTCACCTTCTGTCACAGACATAGTTGTTGACTGGGGCTCACTCAGCCCCACAGAGGTATTTCCGCATAAAGTGGCCGCCATATTTGACCTTGAGCTGTTAACCCTCCTGGGAAGTTTTAAAGGAGACCTCAGCGGGGAGGTTTATATCAAGGGAAATGTAAATGGGGAAGAGTTCCACACCGGGCTTAGCCTGAACAGCCTTAAAACCGGAGCAGGCCTTGCCTTTCTGGAAAAGTTTTGGGTCAAAAAGAAAATAAACGACCTTGAAGCTTCTCTTGTAAACATAAACCCCCGCAGGGCATCTGGGATCCAAAGGGAGATTATTGAACTGGCAAAAAAATTCGGTGTGAACTCATCTTATACTTCATATGTCGCTGTTGACGAGCGAGAAGATTGTACTCCGGGGGTTCCGAAAACCGTGATTGTTCCTGTACGCAAACCTGCTCTTTGGTTAGATTCTATATGTCTAGGTTTTTCACATTCTAGTAGTTCTATTCGTCATTTTGCAAAATCTTCTAAGAGTTTACGAATGTTTAGTTCCGACTTATTTGTTGGAAAGCTTCGGGGTGGAGTCACAGCGGAAAAGCCGGACATGCTGCGCGAGCTTGCATTGGTTCAGAAGGCCGACGGTTCGTTTTGCGAGGGGGTTGAAGAGAAGAAGGCAGAAATTACGGCTGTTGGCCTGCTGGCTTTCTTGCATGACGAATCAGACATCACAATATATAAAAAGCAGTTGGAGAAGTCAGCTAGCTTTCTTATAGAATTTATATCCAATCGACTAGATATGACCTGGGATATGGAACCCGGGAATAACAGAGCACTTGTCCTGTCGGCTATTGCCCTGCAGGCGGCATTGGAAAAAGCAGTAATTAGAGGCAGGATGAAGATTACGGCTTCACAGGCAGTCGCTGGTGTAAAAAAACACATCGATTCCTTGCCGTCAAATGATTCGTTTCGTGTCGCGCTGCCCCTGCTGCAAACAGGGGGCGGTATTATAAACGGCGATGTAATGGAAGTGATTTCAAAAATTTTGGGGGGAGACATCAAGACACTATTAGAAGAAACGTTAAAATCCAGCAGTTAAGCTGTTTTAGTTGCGGCCTTCAAGGGGGAAACCCATGTTAGTTTTGGGCATCGGCACAACTATACAAAAATACTGGTTTATAATCTATAATCAAAGGCAGACTAAAGAGCCGTCCGCGAGGGCGGCTTTTCCAGTGCCCGGTAACGGGGTACGGTTTAACCGCGCCCAATGTCCTGCCTGGTATGATTGGATATCTGGGAGTCTAAGTGAAGTTTATTTTTTTTTTGCTGCCGAAATTAATAGAATGCTCCATATTACCATGGTATTATTAAAGAAATATTTACTGGCCTGGAAAACGGCATTCAGTTAAATTGTAGGAAAGGGAGATATATTTATGACAATCAAAAGTTCATTGAAGATTGTGGAGACTGCATCCAAAAAGGGGGGTATTGTAATAATATAAAGCATTTACCCTCCAAGATAAGACTATAACAATTTTGGAGGATTAAATAATGACTGTAAATTTGCAAAAATACGGACTTGACGAATATTATGTAAAAGAATCGGCAATATATGTGAACTTGTTTATAGCACGCGTTACTGAGCAGCACCGTGAACAATACAAAGTGATCACAGAATACGGCGAACTGAGCGCTGTTGTTTCAGGGAAACTTGCCTATCACGCAGATGGCAAAGTGGATTTTCCGGTCGTTGGCGATTGGGTGATGATCGACAGAATGGAGGATGATAGCGGTTGTGCCGTCATACACCATATACTGGGGCGTAAAAGCAGGTTTGCGCGCAAAGCCGCGGGCACGGCGCATGAGGAACAGATTGTCGCCGCAAATATCGATACCATCTTTATTTGTATGTCGCTCAATGCTGACTTCAATCTCAGGCGATTGGAACGATATCTGACGATTGCATGGGACAGCATGGCAACCCCTGTAATTGTTTTGACGAAATCTGATTTGTGCAGGGATGTAAAGCCAAAATTGGACGAGGTAGCATCTATGGCTATGGGCGTGAATGCGGTGGTCTGCTCCGCCGAAAACTCCGACGGTCTGGATGTGATCCTGACATATATCCGGCCTGGCAAAACCATTGCCTTTATTGGCTCGTCAGGTGTTGGCAAGTCAACCCTTATTAATCGTCTGATGGGCCGGGATATTCTCGCTACAAAAGAAATCCGCGAGGATGACGGCAGGGGCCGGCATGCTACCACCCATCGTCAATTGCTTCTGCTTCCAAATGGCGGTGTCGCAATTGACACTCCCGGTATGCGCGAGCTGCAGATTTTTACAGGCGACCTTTCGAAAACCTTCGGGGATATAGATGAAATCGCCCTTGGGTGCAAATACAGGAACTGTGTCCATGGCAATGAACCGGGCTGTGCTGTGAGGAAGGCGATCAAAAACGGAATACTGTCAAAAAAACGTTTTGAGAGCTATCAAAAGCTGCAACTCGAGATGTCCTATGACGGGCTGAACGCCCGTCAGCGGGAGAATGAAAAAATCAACCGTATGTTCGGAAGCAAGGCGGAAATGAAGCAGGTCTTCAGGCAAATAAAGGGAAATAAAAAACGATGATGATGGGTCAAGAAAACATTATGGGCTGCGGTATATTTTAGGATCGCCGGATGTTAAGAAAATCTGAAAATTCCTCACTGCTGGTTTAGCGTCAGCGATGGGGAGTTTTTATTATCTTCAGACATAAAACACATCATTTGCTCACCTTTGTTAATAAAAATGGCGGCACACACAAAACCAAGATGAATAAGTTGCTCTGATATTCTGATATGCTTTTCGATAAGAAATGCAGCATGTCCATAACCGGATTAAAATACCAGCATATTAGTTGCGGCCCTGTGCCTGTCAGGTATGATTGGATATATGGGGAGTCCAGTGAGTTTATTTTATTTTTACAGAAAATGATTATGGAACCAAAATAGCTGTCCACACTATGACGAGCAAAGATCCGTGATATGAGAAAATGCGATCGGCGGGATTAAGGGACAGCGGACCTGTCCCCCTGTCCCTTAAAGAATATTCTTTGCTGATACAATATATCTCAAGGTTTGACATTATCTCCGAAGGTATTACCGGGGTTTTTGTAAAATAAAGTTCCCGATCTGTTTATGAAAGGGGCTGACATTTTGATAGAAGCGATTCCGTGTAATATCCTGCAAGTGATTATTGGGGTTGACTGGGATAGGGTTAAGAGAGTACTGGATATTATCCCCGCCGGCATATCAGTAGCAACTGACGCTTCCTGTAAAGAGATTATCCATAACGCGGCAGCTGCGGAGTTTATGAGAATTAAGCCCTGGGAAAACTTTGTATATAAATCTGACCAAAGTCAACCGGTAAGGATGCTTAATAATAATAAGGAACTAACTCCGGCGGAGCTGCCGTTACATAGGTCTGCCATAAAAGGTGTGGAAGTAAGGGGTTTTGAGGTAGAATTCATTTGGGACGACGGTGTTCGTAAAATTATGCTGATGAATTCCAGCCCAGTAGTTGATGAAAACGGTACCATTATAGGGGCTATTGGCAGCTTCAAGGACATCACCGGGCGCAAGCGGGCCGAGGAGGCGCTTCAGGTAAGCGAAAGGGAGTACCACGCTCTTTTTAACTCCATTGACGAAGGGTTCTGCATCATCGAGGTCCTATTTGATGATAATGACCGCCCCCTTGACTGCCGCTTTCTTGAGGTTAACCAGGCCTTCAAGCGGCAAACGGGACTTGTGGATGCACTGGGCCGTCGTATGCGGGACATGGTCCCCGAACATGAGCAGCATTGGTTCGACATTTGTGGGCATATCGCCCTCACCGGCGAGCCCGCCCGGTTTCAGAAGCCGGCAAAAGCGCTTGGCCGCTACTACGACGTATACGCTTTCCGTGTCGGGAAGCCCGGGCAGCGGCAAGTGGCCATTCTTTTCAACGACATTAACGCACGCAAGCAGGCCGAGGAGGCGTTGCGGGAAAGTGAGGAGCGCTTCCGCGCCCTGGTGGATGCCAGCTCGGACGTGGTGTACCGCATGAGCCCGGACTGGGGTGAAATGTACTACCTGCAAGGCCGGGATTTGATCCCCGGTACTTGCACCCCGAACCACACCTGGCTTGACAAGTACATCTGCTCCGATGATCAACCCCGTGTGCTCGCGGCGATCGGAGAGGCCATCCGGGCCAGGAGGGTCCTTGAGCTGGAACACCGGGTCCTGCGTGTGAACGGTACACCGGGTTGGGCATTTTCCCGTGCCTTCCCGATTCTGGATGCGAACGGCGAGATAACTGAATGGTTCGGAACGGCCAAGGACATCACCAAACGCAAGCAGGCCAAGGAGGCCCTGCGGGAAAGCGAGGAGCGGCATTCATTCCTGCTGAAGCTGGGCGACGCGCTGCGTCCGCTCACCGACGCAAAGGCGATCCAGGGCGCCGCCACCAGCCTGCTGACGGAACATTTACGAGCAGCGCAGGCCGGCTATAGCGGATACACTGCGGACGCCATTGTGGTTCATAGCGAGACGCTAAACGACACCGGGCAGCCTCCGAATGCGGCCGGCACATATAAAATAAGCCACTTTCCGGCATCGGTTGCCTTGCTGCGCACAGGCAAAGACCTGGTGGTGACGGATGTACTCTCTTTTCCCGCTTTTTCCGAAGAGGAGCGCGCGCATTTAGCGGCGCTCAATGTCAGGGCCGTCATTGCAGTGCCCCTCGTGAAAGAAGGCAGACTCATCGCCGCGCTCAACGTCAGGCAGGCAACCCCGCGCCGGTGGACAACGGCGGAAGCAGAGCTGGTGCGCGAGGTCGCCGATCGTACCTGGGCAGAGGTACAGCGGGCCCAAGCCGAGGCGGAGCTGAGAAGAACGCTGGATCATTTAGAAGAAAAAGTGGCAGAAAGGACCAGGGAGCTAACCCGGGGGCGGCAACGGCTGTTGGATGTGCTGGAGACGCTGCCTATCCACATATTTCTTTTAAACTCCGGTCACAAGGTCCTTTTTGCTAACCGGGCTGCCCGCAAGATGTTTGGAGAGCCTGACGGCCGCTGTTGTTACGACTATTTTCATGGAGGCCACAAGCCCTGCGGGTACTGTCAGTCATACCGTCCCCTTGAAACCGGCGAACCCCATAATTGGGAGGCAAAAACATATGGGGGCCGTATTCTAGACGTTTACGATTTACCGTTTACCGATACAGACGGGTCACATTTAATTCTAAAGATGTCTATTGATATTACAGAACGTAAAAACGCGGCCAGGGCCCTGCGCCAGTCCGAGGAGCGTTTTGCCAGAATATTTTACCACAGCCCTGTCCTGCTGGCCATAATACGCATGAGGGATAACGTATTTATCGATGTCAATCAAAAATTTATCGATACTATGGAATACTCCAGGGAAGAGGTTTTGGGTAAAACACCGGTAAATTTAAATATTTGGGCTGGGGATAACTACCAAATTGAATTCTTCTTAAGTGAATTACAAGAAAAAGGGGTAGTTACTAATTTTGAATACAGGCTTAAGACCAAATCCGGAAAAATAATCGCCGTATTAGTATCCACCGTAAAGATGGACTTGAACGGTGAAGCATGCCGGATATCATTAATGAAAGATATCACCAATGAAAAGAAGCTGGAAGCAGAGATAACCCGCCTGGACCGCTTAAATTTGGTGGGCGAAATGGCCGCCGGGATCGGGCACGAGGTGAGGAACCCCATGACCACAGTAAGAGGATTTCTGCAGCTTCTGGGGGGGAAGGAGAGGTACGCCCAGGACAGGGTATACTTTAACCTCATGGTGGAAGAGTTGGACAGGGCCAACTCCATCATTTCCGAGTACCTGTCTCTGGCTAAAAACAAGGCCGTAAATTTAGAGATAAAGGATCTGAATAAAATCCTCAGATCCTTATTGCCGCTGATGCAGGCGGATGGTTTGGTGACGGATAATTACATTGTTCTGAAAACCAAAAAGGTCCCCGGCTTAATGCTGGACGAGAAGGAAATACGCCAACTGATTTTAAACCTGGTACGCAACGGTTTGCAGGCTATGGAACCGGGCAAAACGCTGACTATAAATACATTCCAGGAAGGAGACAACGTAGTGCTGGCGGTAAAGGACCAGGGTATGGGCATCCCTTACGACATAATCGACAGAATCGGCAACCCGTTCTTTACCACCAAGGACAACGGCACCGGCCTGGGTCTGGCTGTTTGCTTCAGTATCGCGGCCAGGCACAAGGCGATAATTGATTTTGAGACGGGGGAACAGGGCACCACCTTCTTTGTCAGATTTAAAAAAATGGCGCCGACCGGTGACCGAAAGGAATAAAACCCCCGGGCTTTTACCTGAAGATGGGGGGATTTCAGGTAAAGAGAAGTACCCCGTGAAAGCATTTACCAGAATACACTAACGGTTATAAATCAAAACGCATTTCCTGCTACCATAAATAGAAATAGCTGATAGAGTTTACCGCAAATAGAATCATATCTGGTGATAATCGTTTCAAGATCATGTCATTATAGCACCGGCTCCGGTGGATATAGCTGGCACAGAAAATCCTCCCGGTAACAGGCCTGAAAATAAAACTTTTTTACGCAATTTATTGAAATATTTGATAATATGAGAATAACAACAGAAGGAGGCTGAAATATTTTTTCAACGCCTTAAAATTCAAATGTCATATCATACCTGCTATTATGATAAATAAAGGATCAATAAATAGTACCCATGGATTAAATTAAAAGTTTGCCAGCCCTGATGGACGTACCGCCAACGACCTGCTTTACAGGAGACCCCGCCTTGCGTAAGTAATATAGAAGCGGTTAGACGCACTTACGATGCAGGCTGACTTATTATAATGATCGTAACGGTTAACCAATATCAACAATTAAAGTTGGGGGGATAAGTTATACAGACGATATTTGACCTTTGCAAGCCGAGGGAGAGCGTTTTTGCCGACACCACGAGAGATGATGTGCTGAACCTGAGCGACTTGGTTGAAAAAAGGATAGACGCTGACAAATTCTTCAGCGAGAATTTCAAGACCAAAGGCATGGACATCCTTTTTGATACAACCTTTAAACGGTTTCAGGGCAAATCCGATACCGGTGTGATCAAGCTGACCCAGGCTATGGGCGGCGGTAAAACCCATAATATGCTGGCCCTGGCTTTACTTGCTGAAAATAAAGGCTGGCGCAGAAAAATAATCGGCAGGGAATACGATGATATCGGCGACATCAAAGTTGTGGCCTTCTCCGGGCGTGAAAGCGACGCCCCTTTTGGCATTTGGGGCAGCATTGCCGAACAGCTTGGCAAAAAGGAAATGTTTGCCGAGCTGTACTCCCCTTTGCGGGCGCCCGGTGAGAGCGCCTGGATCAGGCTGTTGCAGGGTGAAAATATCCTGATCCTGTTTGACGAACTGCCCCCCTATTTGGAGAATGCCAGGTCGATCACAGTCGGCAACTCCGATTTGTGCAAGGTAACCGTTACCGCCCTGGCTAACCTCTTTGCCGCGCTGGGCAAACAGCAGCTGGCCAATGTTTGCCTGGTTTTTTCCGACCTCAAGGCAACTTATGAATCCGGCAGTGAGCTGTTGCAATTCAGTTTCAAGGAATTGGAAAGTGAGGCCAACCGTTCCGCGATAAACATTGAACCGGTGGCGCTGAACTCGGACGAAATATACGATATCCTGAAAAAAAGGCTTTTTGAAGAATTTGCGAAAAGCAACTCCACCGCGGTAAACAATATCGCTATAGAGTATAAGAACGCTTTGACCCGTGCTAATAAGATGGGACTGACCAATCAAGCGGCTGATAAATTGTTCCTGGGCATCCGGGACTCCTATCCCTTCCACCCTTCCATCAAAGAGCTGTACGCCCGGTTTAAAGAAAACACCAATTTCCAGCAAACCCGCGGCCTGATCAAGCTGATGCGCCAGATCGTTCGCCAGTTTTATGAAAGCGGCAAGGCCCAGAGGAAGCATCTCATTAACGTTTTTGACATTGATTTAAATGACAGGAACATGCTGAGCTACATCAAGCAGATTAAGCCTTCTCTGGAAGCCGCCATCAGCCATGATATCGCCGCGTCAGGCAAGTCAGTGGCAGAGGCGATTGACGATCAGGAAGGTGACTCCTACCCTTACGCCCAGGACGTCTGCAAGCTGCTGCTCATGTCATCCCTGTGCGATACCGCGCATGGTTTGCAGGGCCTGACCGACTCGGAGGCAATGGGGTTCCTGTGTGATCCCAATATTGAGCTAAACAACTACAAAAAGGCGTTTGAAGAAATAAAAACCCAGAGTTGGTATCTGAAAATGGACAACCGGGGGCGCTACTATTTCCAAAACACCAAGAACATGGTGGCTGAAATGAATACCCTGGTTGATTCCTACAGCAACGAGAACGCCAAAAAAGAGCTGAAAAAGTTCCTCGATGAAAACTTTAAGCCGGTGATGAAAAAGTGCTACGAGCTTTTATATGTACTGCCGGCTATCGATGAAATCCAGCTGGATATGAACAAGATTGCCCTGGTTATTTTCGAACCTTACCCCGGGGCTAAACTGCACCCGGACCTGCAAGCCTTTTATCACAATGCGCCCTACAAAAACAGGGTGATGTTCCTGTCCGGGCAGCGCAGCCTGATGGAAAAGCTCTATCAAAACAGCAAGCGCCTGACGGCTATCCGCCAGATCATTGCCAACATGAAGGCGGAGCACGTGCCGGCAACAGACCAGCAGTACAAAGAAGCCGAGAACCAGCAGGACAAGGCTGCCCAGGCCCTGCTGCAAACTATCCGCGAAGCCTTTGTCACTCTCTACTTTCCCACCAAAGCGGGTATTATCTCCGAGGACTTTAAGCTGGAGTTTAAGGAAAATTCCTTTAAAGGCGAAGACCAGATCATCAAAGCTTTAGCCGAAGCGGAGAAATTCCAGGACTACCAGGCCAATGACGCCTTTATGGAAATCATGCGCAATAAATGCGAGCAGCGTCTTTTTACGCAAAAGGAGATGACCTGGAACCAGATCAAGGAGCGGGCGGCAACCGAAACCATCTGGCAGTGGTACCACCCCAGTCAGTTTGAAGATCTGCGCCAGGATTGCCTCAAAAAAGACAAGTGGCGGGAGGTTGGCGGCTATATCGAAAAAGGCCCCTTTGCCAAAGATCCTACTTCCGTAGTCGTCGAGCAGATCAGCTATAATGAACAGACTGGCGAGTTCACCTTGAAAGTGCGCGGGGTACATGGCGACCGCATCTATTATGACATCGGCGCAGAACCTACCACTGCTTCGGCAGAGGTGACCCAAACGCCGTTTATCACCAAAGAACCACTGATCAGTTTTATCTGCGTGGATTCCAATACAAGCGCCCCGCACCCGACTGGCAGCGTCAAAGAGTTTATGTGCCAGGCGCCATTGCGCTACGAGCAGCGCCAGAGCGTGCAGGGCAGCATAATGGAGCTGAAAGCCCACGAGGATTTTGAAATTCGTTATACCACCGACGGCAGCAACCCCAAGGAAAGCGGCGGCGTCTATACCGGCGAGATTGTGCTGCCGTCTTCATGTAGATACGTAAGGACTGCTATGCTATATAAAGGAAAGGTTGTAGAAGAAAAAGACATTGCCATTGACGAAAAACCAAAACCCGGGAAGTTCAAAATTGAAGACAGCAAGCCTCTCCAGTACACGCTGCGCAACCAAAAAAAGTGCGGTGATACAGAGGCTACCTACTCCGAGCTGGAAAAACTGAAGAAGCTTAACGGGGCCTTTATTCGTCACTTCACGGTGATTATCTCCGAAAAAGACTACCCGGACAACTATATGGAGCTTTCTACCGCCAGCGTGCCCTATGACGCCGATAATCTGCAGGCTACCGTTGATCTGATCCGGGAGTCTGCTTTTGCCGGCAAGGATGTGGTGGTGGAGTTTGACTATAAGACATTGCTATTCACCTCCGGCGCCCAGTTTAAGGACTGGATCGAAATAAACAAGTATGACATCATGGAAATACAGAAAAGAGGATCGATTAAGCAATGAGCGCGAAACACAAGACCTATGGATTTGGCGTGGAGCCTGCTCTGAGTACCAACCATTTTTATGTGCTGGCGCCGTCTGCGGGAAATGAGCCGGTGCAGGTTTACGAGCGCTACGGTTGGACGGACGGGGAGGAACAAGTTCTGGAGCGATCGGATATTTTGCGGCTGGAGATATCAAAACACAAATGGAACCTGGTCAGCGCTGATCTGACATCAGAATTTAATAGCAGGCTGAAAAAAGAAAAACGGAAAACAGGCAGGTTTGTCAAAGGCGGCACACCGGTGGAAAAACTGTTCGGCAAAGAAATGATGGTCCTTTTGTGGGCTATCGAAGATTGTGACCCGTCTGTTATTCCCACGGCCATCCGCAACTGGAAAGGCCTGATGCCCGAAGAACGCTGGTGGCTTTACACCATGACCAATGCCTCCACCGGCCACATGAAGGACAAAAAAGGCTGGCGCGTGGCCCTGCGTTATGCCCTGTGCGAAAACCCGATCGAAGAGAAACCACAGCTGTCCTTCCTGGATATTATGGACGAATGACTAAAAGAGTACTTTGATCTGCTTGATGAAAATATAAACCGGCGGTGAAACAAGAAGATGCAGTCGTTTATTGAAAAACAGTTTCCTGTTTCCAAGTTGAGCAAGGAAAGCTATAAAGAGCGTAAATCATCCCAGGGGCAGACTATCACCGGTTTGGGTAAATGGTGGGGGCGTAAGCCGCTGGTTTTGGCGCGGGCGGCTATTTTGGGCTGCCTGATGCCGGCCAGCGACAACCCCAGGAAAGATATGGAGATTTTCCTGAAAATTATGAGTATGGATAATAACGGCCTGCTGCTCCGCAAGAAAAAATCTTTTACTCCACAGGAGCTGTATGACATTGCTGCAAACAATAGAAAACTTTCTCCTTATATAGCGCAGTGGTTTGATCTTGCTGGCAGCAAAACCAAACTGAAACCGGATATAGATAAAAAAGAGGTAGAGCGGCGGGTTTTCAATACCCTGGGGTATGACCAGAAACTGACCAAATGTATCCGACCCGAGCAACTGGAAAACCTTGACCCGCAGACCTGGAAGGAAATCAATTATCATTTGGGAACAAACGCCGGCGGCCTGCAAGAGCTTACCCAGCAGCTTTCGCTGAAAAGGTTTAGCCATAATGTCCGGGTGGGCGACTGCTTTTGCGGCGGGGGATCTATACCTTTTGAAGCGGCGCGCATGGGCTGTGATACCTATGCCTCTGACTTGAATCCCATCGCCGGACTGCTGACCTGGGCGAGCATTAATATCTGCGGCGCCAGCGCTGAAGAACTGGAAGAAATCAAGAATTTTCAGCAGGAAGTGTTTGATCAGATCGATAAAGAAATTACGGCATTGGGTATTGAACATAATGAGCGGGGCGATCGTGCCTTAACCTACCTTTACTGTGTTGAGGCAGTTTGCCCGGAATGCGGGATGAAAACTCCCTTGATCCCATCTTTGGTTGTGGGAATAAGAGCAGGTAAGGTTGTGGCCAAACTTCATTCAAATGGTCAGGGTTATGATATTGAGATCAAAATGAATGCCACCACTGCTGAAATGAAGGAAGCGGGGAAAAGTGGTACGGTGACAACAAGGGGTATGGTTTGCCCTAATTGTGGAAAAACCACGCCAATTACCGCGCTTAGAAAAGACCGCCGGGATGAAAACGGCAATACGGTGTATGGTCTGCGCCAATGGGATAAAACCGACTTCGATTTCAGAGAAGACGATATATATAACGAACGGCTTTATGCCATTCGCTACCAGCGTCCCGACGGCAGTCGTTATTATCGCGCGCCAAATGAACGAGACATGCAGAATGAAGCAAAGGTAAAGAAGATTGTAGCGGACAACATTGTTAGCTGGCAGGAGCAGGGCCTGGTGCCGTCTATGGAAATTGAAAGCGGCTATAATACTGACCAAGTTATAAGAGAACGCGGCTGGATGCATTGGAACCATTTGTTTAGTGCAAGAGGCTTATATAATCTAAGCCGTATTGTAAAACATGTCATTGACGCTCCGACCCACTTACTAAAAGTTGTCGGTATTCTGGGAATAAATAAATGTGCGGATTTTGGATCTAAACTGTGCAGATGGGATCCAAGTCGTGATATTAGTGCCCAAACATATTACAATCAGGCGCTTAACACCTTAATGAATTGGGGTGAAAAAAGCCTTAAAATGCTTAGTTCCCTGTGGCTATGGGACATAAATTCTTACCCGACCTTTAAGTCCTCTGTAGTATCACTTCTGGACGCCCGCGATGTTTCAACGGAATGTCATCTTTGGATAACCGATCCGCCTTACGCTGATGCGGTTAACTACCATGAGCTTTCTGAATTCTTCCTTGCCTGGGACAAGCGGTTGCTTCATGACGCTTTCCCCAAATGGTATACCGATAGTAAACGCATTCTCGCTGTAAAGGGCGACGAGCGTTTTTCCCAAAACATGATCGAAATATATTCTAACCTGACCAGACATATGGACGATAACGGCTTGCAGGTGGTCATGTTCACCCACTCTGATTCATCGGTATGGGCGCAGCTTGCTTTGATTATGTGGAAATCGGGTCTAAAGGTAAGTGCGGCGTGGAATATCGCCACGGAGACGGACGCTTCCGGCTTAAAGGACGGCAACTATGTCAAAGGCACAGTCTTGCTGGTTCTACGCAAGCAGACCGGCAACGACACCGCCTACCTGGATGAAATCAACGTGGACATCAAAAACGAAGTTAAAACCCAGATTGAATCCATGCAGGCTTTAGACGACAAAGAGGAACCTAATTTCTCCGACCCCGACTATGTGCTGGCGGCCTACGCCGCTTCGTTAAAGGTCTTGACTTCCTACAAAAACATCGGCGAGCTGGATCTTGATTACGAACTGAACCTGTCCATCAACGACCCGGCAAATTCCAAAGTGGTCAGCCTGATTGAACGCGCCAAAAAGATCGCCTTCGATTTTATCATACCGGCCGACTTTGAAAGCTACCTCTGGAAGGATCTGAATAGCGCGGAGCGCTTTTATATTAAAGGTCTGGAGAGTGAAAAACGCGGCAACTATCAGGTTTCCACCTATCAGGAGTTTGCCCGGGGTTTTGCCATCGGTTCCTACAGCCAGCTCATGGCCAGTGAAAGGGCAAATACAGCGCGGCTGAAAACACCGTTGGAGCTGGCTATGCGTACCCTGAACGAGGCGCCGGACTTCGAGCGTTCCACTCTGCGCTTGATTTTAGCAGCGATTTACATTTCAATCAAAGAGGACGGAAAGCCGGAAAAAGGGTTGTTTCACATTAAAAACAATTTGCCTGATTACTGGGGTTCCCGGGATATGCTCAAGCAACTGCTGGCATTTTTAAAAGATACCAGGGACATCGGCAATATGCCCCACTGGGCGGAATCCGCTGAAGTGGCGGAGCACCTGTATGTATTGGTGGATAACGACCACGTCTAAAATAACGATTAAGAAAACGTTGAAATGAGGTGAGCGGATGATCAGCCGTTACTCCTCCAGGCAAAGCAAGTTGGACACGCAGTTTTTACAGGCAAAGTTAAAGGACGCCGCCGGCTATGACCGTATTGCCGGTTATTTTTGCTCATCCATCCTGGAGATAGCCGGTGAGGCCATTGAGGGAGTCGCCGGCAAAGTGCGGATCATCTGCAATTCTTCCCTGGCCCCCGGGGACGTCAAGGTGGCCCAACTGGCCAACCTGCGGCTCAAGCAGGAATGGTGCGAGTATCTGCCGGAGGAAAAATACAGCAGCCCGGCGGCAGCCGCAAGACTCAAAAAGCTCTATACCCTGCTGACCGAAGGCAAGCTGGAAATCAGAGTGATCCCCGACGAGGTTTACGGGCTGATGCACGGCAAGGCCGGTGTGATCACCTACAAAGATGGCAGCGCCACCTCATTTATAGGCAGCATCAATGAAACAAAAAGCGCCTATACCGTCAACTATGAAATGATCTGGGAGGACGATAGCCCCGAGGCCGTAGCCTGGGTGCGGCAGGAGTTTGATTATTTCTGGCGCAGCCGCTATGCTGTCCCCCTTTCCGACTTTATTATCTCGGACATTAACCGCATTGCCGGGCGGGTGGTGATCCCGCTGCAGGACTGGCGGGAGGACTACGGGGATATTGTGCCCAGCGTGGCGGTGGAGGAACCTATATACAGAAAAGAGTTCGGGTTGTGGGAGCATCAGAAATATTTCGTGGAGCGGGCCTTCCGGGAGCACAAGCAAAAAGGCGGCGCCAGGCTCTTGCTGGCTGACATGGTCGGTTTGGGTAAAACCGTACAGCTGGCCATGTCGGCCAAACTGATGGCCTTGTACGGAGATAAGCCGATCCTGATTATTGTGCCCAAGACCTTGCTGTTTCAGTGGCAGGATGAACTGCTCACCTTGCTGGATATACCCAGCGCCGTTTGGTCGGGCAAATGCTGGGTCGATGAGAACGGCTATGAGTATCCGTCAGACAGCGCGCGCAGTATTCTAAAATGCCCCCGCCGGATTGGCATTATTTCGCAAGGGCTGATCACCCGTAAATCCGAAACAGCCGAATACCTGAAACAGCTCAAGTATGAGTGCGTCATCCTGGATGAGGCGCACCGGGTCAGAAGAAAGAATCTGAATCAAAACGCCGACGAGCACAAAGCGCAGCCCAATAATTTGCTGGCTTTTTTAAATGAGATTTCCTTTCAGACCACCAGCCTGTTGCTGGCTACGGCAACCCCGGTGCAGATGAACCCGGTGGAGGCCTTCGATTTATTGCAGGCGCTGGCCTTGCCCGCCGACAAAGTGTTGGGTGACAGGTACAGCATTTGGAGAACTTATCCACAAACAAGCCTGGACTATATTGCGGAAAACCAGCAGCCTCCCGACGCCGAAGCGGAAATGTGGAACATTGTACGCAACCCCTTTCCGCAAAGGACGGAGAACAACCGGCGGATCGGGATTATCCGCGATCAACTGGACCTTGCGGATGACGCCTTTGTTTTGGACCAGAGTTTATACGGCAGCCTGCGCCGGCCGCAAAAGCAGAAAATAAAAGAGCTTTATTATGACGACAGGTTCGTTATCAACCATAACCCTTACATCCGGTGTATTGTGCGCCGGACCCGCGACTTTTTGGAGAATACCATTAACAAGGAAACCGGCGAGCCTTTTCTGAAAAAAATTGACGTGGCGCTCCTGGGGGAGAAACCCGGGGAAGCGTTGGAATTAAAGGGTTACCTCCTGGAGGCCTATCAAATTGCCGAGGAATTTTGTTCCCTGCTCTCCGCTCGAGTCAAGGGCGGCGGCTTCATGTCTACCTTGATGCTCAGACGCATCGGCAGTACTATGCTGGCCGGTGAGGGCACCGCTAAAAAGATGCTGGCCTGGACGCGGGAGGGCAAGGAACGCTTGAAAGATTTATATGACGATGTCTTCGGTGAGGACGAGGAAGAAAAAGAAGACCAGCACAGCGAGATCAAGGATCTAACTGCTGAAGAGCTGGACTGCCTGGAAAGGCTGGTTAAGGTGCTGCGGGATAACAGGGATACCGACCCCAAATACAACAAGGTTCTGGAAATCCTGCAAAAAGGCGTGGAGGATGAAGGTCCCTGGCAGGACCAGGGTTGCATTATCTTCTCCCAGTATTTCGACAGCGCTAACTATGTGGCCAGGCTGCTTTCCCGGGACATTAAAGACACAAAAATCGGGCTTTATGCCGGCGGCGATAAGTCGGGCGTTTATAGGGATGGCTTTTTCACTAAGGAAACCAAAGACAATATCAAGTCCATGGTCAGAAGCCGGGAGATTAAAGTTCTGGTTGGTACCGACGCGGCCTCGGAGGGTTTAAACTTGCAAACCCTGTCCACGCTGATTAACCTCGACTTGCCGTGGAACCCCACCCGGTTGGAACAGCGGAAAGGCCGTATTCAACGTATCGGCCAGCTGGCCGACAGGATCCTGATTTACAATATGCGCTACAAAGATTCAGTGGAAGACCGGGTGCACTTCCTGCTATCCCACCGTCTTAAGAGTATTTATGGCATCTTCGGGCAGATTCCGGAGGTTCTGGAAGACGTGTGGATTGCACTGGCCCAAAAGGACGAGCAAAGGGCTTTGGAAGCCATAAACAAGATGCCCGAAAAAAACCCGTTCAAGCTGAAATATGAGACGGACATCCCTAAAAGCGCTGATTGGGAAAAATGCGAATTTGTTATTGATAAGCAGGAGAAACGCAGGGAATTGCTCAGGGGGTGGTAAGGGTAGGTAGAGTGTTTTTTGCTTGCGAAAATAGTTTGTTTGTCAACCTAAACCAAAACTTATTTCCTGTTACCATACATAGAAACAGCAGATAGGGTTTGCTGCAAATAGAGGCGGGTGCAAGGCGCAACAGGACTGGGGACAGTAACGGGGGCAGGGACAGGGACAAGGGACCTGTCCCCCTGTACCAGAAAGAAACAAAGCCCCCGGGCTTTTATTGCTGGCGTTCTGGCCAATATAAGGCAAATGGCGTTAAATCATGCTAAATTATTTGGAGGTTTGGTTAAAATGGATTACCATAAGATCTGCGGGGAAATCAAAAATTGTGATAAGGGTTGTTTTAGAGACAGGTACCAGGATTATCTCCATAACGGACAACAGTATAGCAAGAATTATTTTTGTTCCATCAGCCCTATGGCCTCTGTTCCGTTATCGCCTAAAGTGCTATTAATCAGTCAAAATCCACCCCTGCAAGCATGGATCAATGCTGGATTGAACGGTGAATTGCCAGATGGGGGCTTAATCAGCGGGAGCAATGAATTTTTTGTAAATAATTTACTGCCAGCCTTTGGTTTAGATTCATCCGGTATCGAGTTGTTTCGGGAAACAGTAGCCTGGGTTCACCTGGTTAATTGCCATCCCTGGTTAAGCGTGACAACAGATGGAGGCGGCAGGGAATCGCGGCAGGATAAAACGCCAACAACCAATGAAATAAACAACTGCATCCGGAGTTGGTTGGAACCGCTGCTTCAAATTGAATCGATGAAATTAGTTGTGCCCATGGGTAAACCGGCATTGTCACTGTTTTTTAAACTGGGTGATAATAATTATACCGAAATAATGAAAACCGTCCCCTTTTTTAATGACACCCTCTTGCCAAAAAAGATATTGTTCCCCATATTTCACCAGTCCGGACGAAGCAAGATTTTCAATGACCCCAAATGCCTGGAAGCCAATGAGAAAGCAATTGCCCTGCTGGATGAGGCTTATGAAGAACTTACAAAGGAACAAAGGAACAAAGAAAAATAGATTAAATTTGAATTGATTGCATCTGGCATAATCCACAGGCGGGCGTCTTTTTCAATGAAGCCTGGAATCCGGTTGCTTTTGAGACAGTTTGGTGAGTAATTCCAGAAACAGAGATTTTGTCAGGGGCTGTCTGTTTTCCATGCACAACCAGCCTTTCCCGCTGGAATATAGCAGGGAATATCCCTGTCCGTTGTTGGTCATGTCCACGCGTCCTATTGCGCCAATGGCAAACCTGCCCGCCGGCTTAAGCTCAATGAGCATGTTTTTCATTTTCAGGTACAACATGGGCGCGCTGTATTTGCCTATATGCTCCTCTTCCAGCTCAACCACCGTTTCTATAATCTCACAGACCGGCGTGCAGCATGGGCACGTGGCGCCTTGCTGCGGCCTGGTCCATTCTTTTAGCTGTTTCACCAGAACGTTCAGGGCCGCCAGCCAATCCTCCTTGATTTTTTCGTTTGTCAACATCCCTTCTTCGAAAGGGGCGGTCATATTAATCAACTCCCTATCTTATTTCGAATAAATACAGGCTTCTTCCAGACGCCTTTCAGATGTACTAACTATTAACTATATTTCTGCAAAGGGAGATTAACCGCAACTTTCCGTGCAGGATAATATTTTATTAAGTACCGTTGTTTTTCAAACGGCATTTAACGAAAATGTCCTGCAGACGGGGGATAAGCTCAGACTGGCTTTTAACATGGATCAGGTACCTGGGCACATGCTGCCCCTCACTGCCCAGTTCCATCATAAACGGCTCTCCCCAAAAGGCCAGGAGCGCCTCTTTGGCTTCCTTCTCCACCCCCACATCGATCATCTGGAAGGCGATGCTTTCATCAATATTGCACCATACCGGCTCCTGCACCTTGTCATAACCGCGGCATTTTATAATTTTGGGCAGGATATCCCGTTCCCACGCTTCTTTCATGGACAGGTCCATAACAAAAAATATTTTGGTTGTTTTGGAACTCTCAATAGAAATCCTCAGCAACCTGTCAAATAGCTCCTGGGAGCGAAACATTGTGCAGCAGGTGTTAAACCACCACACATCACCCCTGTTTTTCAGGGCGAACTCCTCGGTGTACCCCAGGAGTTCCCTGGGTTTAATTAGCTCTACCTCGGAGTCTGTGACCTTAACATTTTTGGCAATAGCCTTGATATCCTCTTTTATCTCCTCGCCCCGCAACGCCTCCTGCAGCACATGCAGGGCTAAAAGCATAAGCAGGATGGAGATTACGTAAGTTTCCGGTATGATGCCCAGGTGGTGTAAAATAATTGCAACGGCGCTGGCAGCGATGATGGCTATAACATCTAAATTTTTTAACACAGCCTTCCATTTCATTATTTTTCTTTCCTCCCCCCATAACATTGATACTAATTTGTTGATTAGACAAAAACCGTGCCGGTACCTCCCGGGTACTGGTGTATTTTCTAAAGATCGCAAGCCGCCGGCGGTGTCATTTGTCCATGGCCCGGAGTAATTTTGCCCGGGTTACCAAAGGGGGAGACCCAGGAATCCTGTCCTCAATGAGGGGGTAGTAGTGGGCCCGAAAAATAATCCCTGTATGACCGCTTCCCCTGGCCCCAGGCCTTAGAAAACCGGCCAGTAGCGCTCCTGTATCTGCTTGACGTCATCCACGGCATCCTTGACAGCCTTCTTCACCCGCAGGTTTTCATCTATTGGATTCACCTTCTGGAATTCCCAGGTGACCATGGTATCAACCACCGCCAGCACGCTTTCCCCCAGTGCTTTGGGGGTGTAGCCCCCCTCCAGCACAAAAACTGCGGCGCCGCCGCAGCAGCTGCCCGCTATTTCCAGGACAACCGCCGCCAGCCGGGCGTAGCCGGTCCCGGACATATTCATTTGCCCGATATAGTCATCGGCGTGGGTGTCCATACCTGCCGAAACAAGTACCAGTTCGGGGTTATAAGCGTTGGCTGCGGGCTGCAGGATTTGCCGGAAGACGAATTCGTAGTCGTCATCATTACACCCCCTGGGAAGCGGTACATTGATATTGAAACCCGCCCCTTTCCCTTTTCCCGCGTTGTTGGCTTGTCCGGTACCGGGGAAATTCCATTCCCGGTGCACTGAAAAATAAAGGACTGAACTGTCTTCATAGAATATTTCCTCCGTGCCGTTGCCGTGGTGCTCGTCCCAATCTACCACCAGGATCCTTTCCAGGCCATATTTTTTAGCCGCGTAGCGCGCGCAGACGGCAACATTGTTAAAAAAACAAAACCCCATGGCCGCCCCCGGAGTGGCATGGTGCCCGGGTGGCCGTACCAGGGCGAAGGCGCTTTCAATTTTTCTCTCCAGGACGGCATCTACTGCTGATAGGGTACCGCCGGCTGCCAGCAGGGCCGTTTCAAAGGTGCCGCTGGAGCCTGCGTTGTCCCCACCTGAAGTGCCGCCGCCCCGCTGGGAAAAATCCCTGATCCTGTCAACATAAACCGGCCTGTGGACCAGCTCGATTTCTTCCCTTGCAGCAGGACGCGGCTTTATGGCCACTAACTTTTCCAGCATTCCGGCCCTGGCCAGATAATTATAGCTGTAAGAAACCCGGTAACCGTTTTCCGGATGTGAGCCTGTGTCGTGGTTTAAATAGGCCGGATCATAAATAAGCCCGGTTTTCAATTCAACACCCCCCTCGTATAATTTAATTGGTAATACTTTCTTGCCAAATGGCGTACCCCTTTGAGATAATCAACCCAGGTTGATCAGGATCAGGGGTCCTCTTACACCCTGTAGCTGCTTTTGGCATGACTACTTTTAAAAAGACGGTTTTAATGCTTTTACTGAATAATATATTTGCTGACGGTGGTTTAAGAAAAATCAACTTTAATATTAGGGCGGGCTTAGCAGCCGTTGTCATTTAGCCACTTATCGAAGCGCCTGCAGATTTTTCTGCCATAACTCTATGAGTTTTTACCTCCTTCTTCCTCTCTTCTGCCGTAGGGCAGGGGGATGAACTGAACTGACGGCCGGCGTTGGGGAGGCTGCGGATATAAATCCATCAAAAAGTAGATATCTTCCGATAAGCCGACGGTGACAGGGAGTCCCATCTGTTTAAGCTGTTCACTGTCGATGGGGTAGTCATGGGTCCAGTTCCCGCCTGACAGCAGTACCGCCAGTTCCCTGGCCCGTGCCTCCTCCATTTTGTCGGACAGGATATAATGGACAAAATCCCTGACCTGGGTTATTGCTTTGGCAGCCATTTCAGCCAGCATCAGGGTCCTGTCCTCAATTTTGTCCTTATCCTTCTGGCGGACTACTTCCAAGATCGATACCGCCGGGAATTCCCCCAATTGAGGGTCCACCGGCCCTAAAACCGCGTTTTCGTCCATTATTATTTCATCCGCAGCCAGCGAGATCATCGTACCGCCGGACATGGCATAGTGAGGAACAAAAACAGTTACCCTGGCCGGGTGTCTCTGGAGCGCCCGGGCGATTTGCTCCGAGGCGAGGACGAGCCCTCCCGGTGTGTGGAGCAGCAGGTCTATGGGCATGTCGTCCGGGGTCAGGCGGATGGCCCGGAGCAGCGCTTCCGAGTCTTCGATGTTAATGTACCTTGACAGCGGTATGCCCAGCAGGCTCAGCATCTCCTGCCTGTGTATCAGCGTTATTAACCTTGACTTGCGCTTGACCTCGATCTTGCGGATAAGCCTCATCCTCATAATTTCCAGGCGCTGCTGTTTCAAGACGGGTACGAGGGCCATTAACAATAATAGCACCCAAATAATTCCCGAAAAATTAAACTGCATACTGATGACGCCTCCTTTCCTTATTTAATCATTTTTTACCCCATTAGCTTCTAAAAAGCAATTAAAAATTACTAAATAATCTTAATATTATTTAACATAAGCACATTTTATTGAAGTAAACAGGGGGGGCAAATCTTGCCCGGCTATGAAAAGCAACAAATAACCGCGTACCCTATGCACAAAAAGGGGTTTGCGGCTTCTTAAGCCGATTCATGGGGGAAGGGGTGGCTACTTAACATGGAAATAATATTTAATCTAACTGATTAGAGGAATAAATCATGGACTATAACCGGTATTGGGGCTCTGACAAACCGTTTTAATAGACCCTGGGTGGTAAATTTGGTTAAGCAAAAACAATTTATTGTTGCAGGATGTTAATCCCGGGGGGTAAACAAGGCCATGACTGGGATAATTTAAGATTTGAAAGGTAAATAGCAGTCTTAAAAAGAAAGCAAGCGAAAAAGGGGTACAATCACACATTATGCGGGTGGGGTATTTTCATTTGAGGAATGATGGGGTGTAAGGTCCCCTGGCAGCAGAGACATACTCTATTCGTTTTTCCCGGATGAAGCCAAAGGAGTACTTGTTTGCAAAGGTTTCCAGCTTTTTTTGCTCCCCGGATAGCTATTTCATGGTATAATCATATGTAAGTATCGAGTAGCACCGGATAACACCAGTTATTTTCCTGCAATATCCCCGGAAACAAGTTGTTTGCGGGGATATTTTTTTGAGGTGCAGGGGAAAGTACAGGGGGGCAGGTTTCCTTTCCCCCCTTTCCCAATTTGATGACCCGGGCTGTTCCCCTCTTAAATTACCTCCGCGTATTTAAGGTCGCCCTTGAGCAGATCCTTCGCCTTCAGCCAGGTGAGCACGTCGTTGACATTTTTTTCGGTTGGCAGCTGGAGCGCTGTGTAGTGCTGCACCTGATAGTTCCCGGCAATTTGTTCCGGGATGTTGCAATTGCTCACCAATAAACCCCTGAATTGCTCGGGGTCTGCGTTGATGTCTTCCGTCGCCCTGGCATAAGCCTTATAAAAACCGGCTATGGCGTCCGCCTTTTCGCTGAGCGCCCGCTCTGTCATGACGTAGACAGATTGCGAAAGATTTTCGCCGGTGGTATCGTCGGCGATTACCCTGGCGCCCCGGGCCACGGCGTTGGAGATGTGGGGATCCGGCACGGTGATGGCGTCAATCTGGTTGTTTAAGAGCATTTCGACCCTTACCGGTATTTTAGCCACGGTAATCTTTTTGACGTCGGAGGGACTCATCCCGGCCTGGGCCAGAATACCGTCCGTTACATATTCGATAATCGAGTTGCTGGAAATACCGATACTTTTTCCCCTTAAGTCCTGTACTGTCCGGATGTCGCTGTTGGGGGCCGCCACGATGGCAAAACGCCCCTCCTGGGGGGTTGAGCCCAGGGCAATGGAGGTAATGCGCAAATCCACCCCCGCGCCCTTAAGCATCAGCGCGATCATGATGTCGGTCATCATGCCGTCCAGCTCGCCGGATTGAAAGGTGCTCTGGAGTTCCACAGGACTTTGCATGGGGATCAGTTCCACCTCCAGGTTTTCAGCGGTAAAATAACCTTTTTCCTGGGCCACCAGGATCGGCAGGTTCTCCTCGTTCGTTAACGAACCGATTTTCAATTTGGCCGGCGCGTTACCGGCCGTACCCCCAGGTTGTTCCTTTTGAGCGCAGCCGGCGGCCAGGGCCAGCACCAGCAGCAGGCCGAGCAGCGCGGCCGGCAGAGTTTTAAAGCGCATTTCCATTCCTCCCCTTTTATTTTGTTATTATAAATGAACCCAGGAACAGAGGACCTTTTCACAGGCGTCTAAAAGTAAATACAGCAAAAACCCCATCAGGCCCATGGCAATAATTCCGGCAAACATTTTATCGTAAGCCAAACTGCTCCAGGAATTCATAATAAAGAATCCGATCCCCTCCCGGGTGGCGTAGGTTTCCACGAGGAACAGCACCGACATGGCCATACCCAGGCCCAGCCTCAGGGATGTTAAAATGGCGGGCAGGCAGGCGGGGAAATACACATGCCGGTACAGTTCCAGCTCGCCGGCGCGCAGGGACCTGACCGAAAGCACATACTCTTTGGGCAGATTTCTGGCGGCGTCCCTGGTGGTCACCAGGATTAAATAAAAGATGACCAGGGTAATTAAGACGATTTTAGACATGTTGCCGATCCCCAGCAGGATTAAAAAAACAGGCAGGAAAACCACCTTGGGTATGGGATAGGTCATATAGATCAAGGGTGCGGAAAACTCATCGGCTTTCTGGTTTTTACCGAGAAACAACCCCAGGGGAACGCCCAGCACGGTGGCAATGAGCAGGCTTAAAGCGACCCGGTAAAAACTAATGGTCAAATGGGGCATCAGCTCGCCGGGCAATAGCCGGACAAAGCTCTGCAGCGCCGCCAGGGGGACCGGTAAAGCGGGGGTCCGCAGCAGCAGGGAAAAAATATGCCAGAAAGCAAGGAGGATGGCAGTGGCCAGGAAAATATAGGCGGATTTTTGGATTAAGTCTTTTGCGTACATGGTTAATTTAACCCTCTCAGGCCGGCTCGCAAAGAGTTGGCCAGTTCCAGGAATTCTATCTTGCCCCGGGCGGAACAGCCGCCGGCCAGCGGGTTGATATACTCCTTGATGATCGTGCCCGGGCAGGCCGACATCACAAAAATCTTCTGACCTAAAAATACCGCTTCTTCAATGTTGTGGGTAATCAGCAGGATAGTTAGTTTGGTTTCCTGCCACAGCTCCAGCAGCAGGACCTGCATTTCCTCCCTGGTCAGCGCGTCCAGGGAAGAAAAGGGCTCGTCCATGAGCAAAAGTTCCGGTTCCAGGACCAGGGACCGGGCAATAGCCACCCTTTGCCGCTGCCCCCCGCTCAACTGAACCGGGTACCTTTTACTTAAGTCAGACAGGCCCAGCCTGCGCAGGATTCTTTCCGTTTTTTCAGCTATCTCCTGTTTGGAGCAGCCCCTTATTTGCAGGCCCAGGCGGATGTTATCCCCCACGGTCTTCCAGGGCAGCAAACCGTACTCCTGCAGAATCAAAGCGGTGGCGGCGCACTCTTGCGGTGACCGGCCATTGATCAGCACTGTCCCCCGGTAATTCCGGTTCAGGCCGGCTAAAACGCTTAACAGGGTACTCTTGCCGCACCCGGATGGCCCAATCAGCACGCCGATACACCCAAAGGGGAGGGATAAGCTGAAATCCTTGAGGGCGGGGGTGTGCAGTTTGTTTTGCTTGTAGCTTACTTGCAGGGTTTCTATCGATAAATATTCCATCACTTAAACCTTCCCCTAAACCTTTCCCAGGCCCCGCAGGTTAAAGTCAATTATCGTCCGGCAGGCTAGTTCCGCATCCACGGGTTCATCGCTGTTGATCCAGTATAAAATAACTTCCCGGAAGGCGCCGACAAAGGCAGTGGCGCTTACCCGGGTATCCTGTTCAGGGATTAGCCGTTGCTCCAGCAGTTCGTCCAAATCAATTTTGGTCAGCCGGATTAAATCATTGACGATATCCACATACCTGGTGTTAAAAACCAGACTGTTTGGCGGGGTAAGGTCCAGGAGGATGCGGGCCAGGTGTTTTTTATCCAAAAACATATTGACGCATACTTTCATGGTGGCTTCCAGCTTGTCGAAGCCATTGGTATAGGGGGCCCGTGCCGTTTTGATTTGATCCAGCAATTCCTGGTATATTTCCTTAAAGATCGTTTCAATCAGGGCGTCCTTATCCTTGAAGTAAAGGTAAAAGGTACCGGTGGCAATACCGGCTTTTTGGGCAATTGACTTTACGGACGCGCCGCCGGTGCTGGTTGCCAGAAGTTCCCGGGCGGCGCTGAGTATTCTCTTCTTTCGCGATTTTTGTTTTTCCAATGCTCTTTTTGTTTTCTGGTAGACCATAAAAGACTCCTTATGACCAGGACAGGGTTAGGTTAAGCGGATGCGGAACTCCTAATGACCTGGGCAGGGTTAAATAAAAGGTATAAAAATATGAATGATGGTTCATTTTATGTTTCTAATTTTATTTTGTTAGTTTCACAATGTCAAGTGCCGGATAACCGCGGCGATGAAGATTTTGATGATTTTTCCGGAGGGGGAGTTTTCCAAAACGCAGGAGAGCTTCTGACAATGACCGAAAAGGAAAAGTCGGCGGCGCTGTTAGCGGCGTCAAGGGATGAAGAGTATAGGTCCCCATGACGTGACCCTTGACCCTGCCCGCCGGATAGTAAAACGCGAACACTGCCGTAAGCGGTTAACTGGCATCCTAACCAAGCAGGGCCTGGTTCCCCCGGGGGAAGCAGGTATTAGCTATTCCCAGGTTCTGCAGGAAGCGTTAGAATAACCAAATTTTAAAAAACCTCCCCCGCGCCTTTTTTAGTTCTTGCCTGACAAACAGCTGCCGGCCCAATACGTTATGTTTAAATGAACGAAGGGATTTACCGTAATTTATCGAAATATGGATAATGTGGGAATACTGTAAATATAACTGCTTAAAAACGAACATTTTATGTAAAGGGGCCTGTTTAATGTCGCATAGCTTTCATGTGGCCAAGTATGTATTGTCTTTAGAGGCGGGCAGGCAGGGCCTTTCCTTGCCGCCCTACAAGGGTTCGACCTTGAGGGGAGGCTTTGGCGCCGTCTTCAAGCGCATAGCATGCTCCTTACCGCACACCGGCTGCGGGGCCTGCCTGCTGAAATCAAGCTGCCCTTACGCCTACATTTTTGAAACAGCGCCGCCGCCGGGCTCCGGGGCGCTGCGCAACTACTCCAGCATTCCCCGCCCGTTTATCCTGGAACCGCCGCTGGAAACTAAGACAGAATACGCGCCGGGCGAAAAATTGTCTTTCAATTTGGTCCTGGTTGGCAGGGCAATCGGTTATCTGCCTTATTTTATTGTTGCTTTTCGGGAACTGGGTGAAATAGGCATCGGCCGGCAGCGCAAAAAATTCCGGTTGGATGAGATCAGGGCGATCAACCCGGTCAGCGGCGCCAGTGAAATAATTTACCAGGCGACAGAGCAGTTGATCAGGAATATGGAACCGGCCTGGATCGTTGATGCCAATAAGCTAACAAAGCCGGCGCCGGATATCCCGGCTGTCAGGCGTACGGTCCTGGAGTTCCAGACGATGACCAGGCTGAAATTTGAGGAAAAGTATGTCCAGCGAGTGGAGTTCCATATACTGATGCGCAGCCTTTTGCGCCGTCTTTCATCACTGGCTTATTTCCATCACGGCTGGGAACCCGTGCTTGACTTTACCGGCTTGATTGAGCGCGCGGCCGCGGTGCGCCTGGCCCGGGACCAAACCAGGTGGGTGGACTGGGAACGCTACTCCGCGCGCCAGGATAGTAAAATGAACATGGGCGGCGTCGTCGGCCGGGTTACATATGAGGGAAATTTAAGTGAATTTATGCCCCTGCTGCGGCTAGGTGAGCTAACCCATGTAGGGAAGGGGGCGGTGTTCGGGATGGGGAAATTTATCATAAATTAAGGAAATACATGTTGACATTTCTAACTCATAGGAGAGCTATTATGTGCGTGTGTGATTAGGTGGGGATTATCTGAAAAAGAGAAAGGCATCCAGATCGCGGATGCTATTTGTGGCGCTGCATCTAGGAATTTCAATAATATTGAAGCTCCAAGTTTTTTTAATCTTATAGAACATCTTAAACAGGGAGTTAAAGTGATTGATAAATAATTTAGCATAGCCTTTGTGTCACGGGCGCCCTATAAAGGGACTTACCCCGCACCTCTGCCCACATACTGCAGGCCGGCCATGCTAGTACTAAAATTATAAAGCTGTATACAACATATTACACCTTTTTTTGTATGAATTACAACCAGTTTTTGCCCCGTTAATAAGGGGACAGAAAATTATTTTGCATGTAATTTTTTCACGATGACAAGGGTTTTAATAATTTTTTGGAAAAGAGGTGAGAAAAATATTAAATTACACAGGACACCCTTTTTTTGATGTCGGCTTAGCCACAGTGGCAGCCTTTGCGGGGAAATCTAACCCAGGTAAGCTTGGGGAAAATGACCTGGACGCAGCGGCCTCCTTTATAGAGCGCGAGTATGTCCGGGATCCCTTGAGGTCCTTTCTCGGCGTGGCTTTCACAACCAATGCCTGGTTTAATCAGCCGGCTTTTAGAGAACAACCTGAAAAACGCGATGATTACGCCAAAAGGATTTTAAGAAGCTACGGGAAAGGGCACCCCCTTGAAAGATGTGTTTTCACAGGCAAGCCGGCTGCTGCCGTTGCCTTCTCGGACAAGCTGCCGCCGGGGCGGGCCTACCGGCAGCACATCCCTTTACTTAGCGGAGAGGGAGTAGTTAATTTTTATCCGGCAGGGCGCACCGGCCTGCCGGTATCAGGTGAGGCGGCCTTATGCCTGCAGGCTTTTCCTCTGGGTTGCGCCAAATGCGGGGGCAGGCTGCTGACGGTCCACTCCGACAACCCGGACATTATCTATGATTTTGCCGCTGAATTTTTTGAGGAAAACCGCATGGCTATGTTGCTCGCAAGGCAGGCTGGCAGCAGCAAAATGCCAGAGGCCAAGATGACAGCCAAAACCCTTTTGATCCAAACCCTGCTGAAAATTGAGGATCGCCGCAGGGAGGAGAAAGGTGACCAGCGCCCTTCGTCCGTGACAGCCTATCACCTAACCAACAGCGGCCAGTCCAATCCCCTGGATGAGCGGAACCCGCCGCTGGAAATATACCACCTGCCCATTGAACTCACCGGTTTTCTTGGGCAGCTGGCCAGCCCTAACTACCGCGTTGAATGGAATGCTATTACCGGACGGGCCTGGCGTTTGGCGTTGCCCGCTAAAAAGAAAAAACGTGATGCCAGTGATGAAGTAGAAGACAAACGACCGAAAAGAAATTTCTTGTTTGAAGATTTGTTTAATTTGCCGGACCAGGCCGGAAGGTTCATCCGCCGGTATTTCCTGCGTATTCCGGCGCGCCTAAAAACGGAGGATGACCCGCGCGGTTTTTATTCAATAAAAGACGATGCCAGTTTGATTTCCTGGAAAATTACTGACCTTTTTTTGAAAGAGGTGATGAGAGTGGAAAAGGAGCGCATTGAGCAAATTCGGGATTTGGGCGACCGGCTGGCTGCTTATGTTGCCGGCGAAAATGACCGCCGTTTCTTTACCGCCTTTTACAATGCCGGAAAGTATCCGCACCTGCGCAATACGCTTATAAAGGCCAACCTGGCCCATGTAAAGAGGGGCAACCCGCCGTTGGTAACTTTGGAGCCGTATATCCAGGTGTTTGAAGAGGGCTTTGATGTGGAACGGCCGGACTGGCGGCTGGCCGCGGATCTTGTGTTAATAAGGATGATTGAGCAGCTTTATGAACTGGGCTGGCTGGGTAAAAACATTGATGCTCTGACTGAGCTCAAAGATAATCATGCATCAGAAAAGGGGGATTTGTAATGGCTTTTGTTACTGGCCTGCTGCTTGTTGACGCGCCGGCGTCAGCGCTGAATAATCTGGGCAATATTCCAGGTGAACGTTTTGACAACAGCACCGGGGTCAAGGTAATCCGGACCAGGGAAGGCTATTACCCATATGTTTCCGCCCAGGCATTTAAATACTGGCTTCGCACAACCCTGGAACGCGACGCTGCGTGGAAGCCGGCGCCCATTTACCGTGAGGAAAAAATAGCCTACACGGACGCCAATCCGGTACGGTATTGGGACGACGACCTGTTTGGTTATATGCGCGCACCCTCTAAACGCGAGTCGGCCCGGGCCAAGCGAGAATCCGACGAATCACGGGCTGGTGAAACAGAAACTACGGACACGGTGACCAGGGCGGCGCCCTTCAGGGCCAGCACGCTGGTTTCCATTGCCCCGGTTACCCCGACAAGTGACTTCGGCGTGATGTCGCGGCACGAGGGCGACCCCGTACCGCACGAGCACCAGTTCTACCGCGCCACCTTGAAGGGCTTGTTTTCCCTGGATCTTAAGTCCGCCGGCACGTTCTGGTATAAAAATAAAACAGGTTTTCGCAACCTGGACAACGTAAGAAAAGAAGAGGCGGCTGAACTGGGCCTGCTGCATATGGAGCAAGAAAAGGCCTATCGCTTGCCCCTGGAGGAACGTGTTAAACGAGTTACTGCTCTTTTTGCCGGAATGTCCAGGCTGGATGGGGGAGCTATGCAGACACTGCATTATACTGATGTCACCCCGCCGTTGCTGATTTTTGCCGTTACCAGGGGTGGCAACCATATTTTTAGTTACGTGCTGGGAGCAAACAAGAAGGGCTTGCCAGAGCTAAAAACGGAAGCGCTGGCTGAAGCGCTGGATATGTATAAGGAAGAAATCCTTTCAGATATTTATGTTGGCTGGGTACGCGGCTATCTGGATGAGGAACGGAAAGGGTTGGAAGATTTTATAGAGAAACATCAGGGCAAGGGGATATCCCTCTGCCACCCCCGGCAGGCTTTTGCGGGGTTAATCGAAGCCTTGCAAGCGCCGAAAAACGCGGCCTGGTTGGAATAGGAGGGCAAGATGGAGGTGCTGAAAATAGTAGCGGAGGGACTGACCACTTCGTTCCGCTACCCGCACTTTATGCAGGGCGTCCAGCCTACCTTTGAAATGCCACCGCCTGCTACCATTTACGGACATATATGCAGCGCCCTGGGGGAATGGGCGCCGCCCGAGGGGATAAAATTCGCCTATCACTTTACCTATAAGGCTAAATTTGATGATGTTGAGCATGTCCACATCCTTACCTCCTCCAGCGGTAAGCTCCCGGGGACAAAACTGCCCAAAGTTATGAGCGGTTCGGTTAATCCCTTCAAGCGTACTGTTTTGTTCCGGCCGAGATTAATACTGTACATAAATAAACCGGAATGGGAGGACGCCTTCCTTTCACCAAGTTATCCCGTTGTTCTGGGCCGCTCCCAGGACCTGTTTACCTACACCATGGTCAGTAAAGTAAAGTTAAGTCTGACCAACAACGCCTATTTTGAGCATACACTGGCGCCCTACCGGATGGCGCAGCAGACCGGGCGGGGCTATGCGGCGTTGATGCCGCGCTTTTTGGATTACGGCTGCGGGCGCAGACCCACGTTTGGCCGTTATGTGGTGTTGGGACGGCGGGTATACGCGGCTGACTTCATCAGACATCAGGAACAAACGGAGGAGAAATATTGGGTTGATCCGGTATCGCCGGTAGAAAAGGACGTGCAGCTTGGATTGTTATTTCATACCTTTGTGGGGGATGACGATGATGACCAGCCTGTTATGGCCGGATTGGTTGGCTGATGTGTGGGCAAAAAGCCCGGAAAAAGAGGGGGCAGATGGAGAAAGCTTAGCCCGGCATACCTGGCTTGTATTGCAAAAGTTAGCCGGGATGATAGCGCTCCGCCCTGGTCTGCCGCAAATGGCCGGTTGCCCAGGTTTGTGGCAGACTCTATTCTGGGCTGCCCTGCTCCACGATTTTGGCAAAGCAGCGGAAGGCTTTCAGGGGGTGTTGCGGGGCGGACCGCGCTGGCCCCACCGGCACGAAGTACTTTCCTTAGCCTTCTTAGACTGGTTGGACAAAGGCTTTAGCGAAGAGGAAAATCTCTGGATGGCGGCGGCGATAGCCTACCACCACAAGGACCCGGACGAAATATCCCTTTTATACATGGGGGGAGAAGATTGCTCCGAAGACGCACTGCAGGATCTGACAGCCGGGGTTGGTGAAAAGGTGCTGTCCGGTCTCTGGCAGTGGTTGGCCGCATGCGTGCCGGCGTGGATTGAAGAACTGGGTCTGGCTTCCGCCGGCGTGAGGATGGTGAATTTGCACCCCCGCGAACAAGCTCTGAAGCAGTTTACCAGCAGGGGGCCGGCCAACATCCGCAGGCTATTAAGTGACCTGCGGCGCTGGCTGCGCGGGACAGCAAGGTTCAGAAGGGAATTGACCGTGGGCACGCTAACGTTGCGCGGTCATATCGTTACCTGCGATCACGCCGCGTCAGCCCATGCCCAAAGGCTGGCAAAAATACAGCTAAGCGGCGCCGACGAATTGTTAAGTAAGTGGAAATTACCGGCAGAAAAAATGTATCCTCATCAAACGGCTTGTTTGCATACAAAGGGGTCGGCTATAATGATTGCCCCCACCGGCAGCGGGAAAACTGAAGCGGCGCTTTTGTGGGCGGCAAACCAGGTCGACGGCAAGGGAGCATTTCCCCGGCTCTTCTATACCCTGCCCTATCAAGCAAGCATGAATGCCATGTACAGCCGTTTAAATCAAGTGAGCTTCCCCGGAATGGTGGGTTTGGAGCACAGCCGCAGCGTGCTCGCCCTTTACAGGGGCTATTTGCAGGAGGATTACAGCAGGCGGCAGGCGGCCGGGATGGCGCGTTGGGCCAGGCAATTGTCACGCTTGCACCATTACCCGGTGCGGGTATTAAGCCCCTATCAAATGCTTAAAGGATTTTACCGGTTAAAAGGGTACGAAGCTCTGCTGACGGATTTCCTGGAAGGGGCATTTGTTTTCGACGAAATTCACGCCTATGATGTTAAACGGCTGGCGACCATCCTGGGAACGATAAAATACCTGCGGCAAAACTTTGGCGCCCGCTTTCTGGTTATGTCGGCGACGTTGCCTGGCCTGCTGCAAGCCAGGCTGGCGGAGGCAATGGGCACAAATCAGACCATACGGGCCACTCCGGCTATGTTCAGCAAATTCCAGCGCCACCGTTTGCTGATGCTGGAAGGAGATCTACTGGAAGGGGACCGGCTTAAGCAGATTGCCGCTGCTGCCAGGGATGGCCAGAGTGTATTGGTTTGCTGCAATACCGTCAAAAGAGCCCAACAGGTTTATAGCCAGCTATCCGGCATCCTGACGGGCCATGTCCGGGTTGTGTTGCTCCACGGCAGGTTTAACGGGCGGGATCGTTTAGCCAAAGAAAGAATTGTCCAGGACAGCAGTGGTTCACAATCCAGAATGCGTCAGCCGCTTGTGCTGGTGTCTACACAAGTAGTAGAAGTGAGCCTGGATATTGATTTAGACATGATTTATACTGACCCGGCCCCCCTGGAGGCTTTGATCCAGCGGTTTGGCCGGGTCAACCGCCGCCGGCTGAAAAAACGGGCGCCTGTATATGTATGCACAGAACCAAATGACGGGCAGCATGTTTATCTGGCGGATCTGGTGCTCAAATCTCTGGAAATCCTTAAAAGGAATGATGGAAAGATCATTGATGAAGGGGAAATTTCCAGCTGGTTGGACGAAATATACCAGGGCCGGGTAGCGGAGTGCTGGGATAACGAATTTAATCAGGTTTATAGTGAATTTGAAGCTAGTTGTTTGCGTACCATGCGTGCCTTTGATGCGAAAGAAAGCCTTGAAGAATTGTTTTACCGGGCCTTTGACAGCCTGGAAGTCCTGCCGGCTGCTCTTGAAAACGAATATGAAGCTTTTTTGCGGGAGAACGAACCCCTGGAAGCCAGCCAACTGTTAGTTCCAATATCGTGGCAACGTTATAATATGCTTAGAAAAAAGGGACTAGCAAGGGCCAGCGGGCGTGGCCGGCCTAAAATTGTTGAGGTGCCTTACAATAGTGAGGATGGATTGATGGATGTGCCGCAGGGGAAGCATTAGTATTCTGCGAGTCATTGTATTTTTCTTAACCAGCCACATGTTCCTGGTTAAAAGTTCCACCGGACGGACATAATAAACAACAAAAGCATAAAGGGATCTGTTTCCAAATGGAACTTCTTGTCTCCAACTACGGCTCCTTTCTGGGTAAAAAAAGCGAGCGGCTGATTTTAAAAGAAAACGGCAAAGTTGTTAACGAAATTCCTTTTCGCGACCTGGAGCAGGTGACCATCGACACCCCCGGCGCAAGTCTTTCTACCGACTTGATCAGGGAATGCGTGGAGCACGGCGTCCAGATTAGTTTTCTCACGCCTTCAGGAAAGCCCTTTGCCAAACTGGTTTCACCCTATCTGACCGGCACGGTTATTACCCGCCGCGAACAGCTTCTGGCCTTTACCGATGCCAGGGGTGTTGCCCTGGCTAAACTTTTTATTGAAGGCAAGTTAAAAAACCAGGCCAACGTACTGAAATACTTCTCCAAATACCGTAAAAGTGTGGACCGGAAACTTTTTGAGGCTATATACACCAGGATCAACCAGATTGAACAAATAGCGGCGCAGCTTAGTGAGATCAAGGGCCGGTGCATAGACGATGTCCGGGGTCAGATTATGTCCGCGGAAGGCCGGGCTGGAAACCTGTACTGGCAGGGTGTCAAAATGCTGACCGGGGATAAGATGGATTTCCCCGGGCGCGAGCACCGGGGCGCCGCCGATCCAGTCAATTCACTGCTGAATTACGGCTACGGCATGCTGTACCGGCAGGTGGAGGGCGCTTTAATATTAGCTGGCCTGGATCCCTTCGCCGGGTTTTTGCATGTGGACCGTCCGGGCAAGCTAAGCCTTGTCTACGATTTCGTTGAGGAATTCCGGCAGCAGGTGGTGGACCGGGTGGTGGTGGCCATGATCAACAAAGGCATTGCCGTGGAAATGGAAGAAGGGATGCTTTCAACCGCTGCCAGGCGCCACCTGTCAGAGAAAATTAACGAAAGGCTGGAAAGCCAGGAGAAATTCCGGGGCAAAAAATATAAGCTGCGCACCATTATCCAGAGCCAGGCCCGCCGGATTGCCACATTTTTACGCGGCGAGGCTAAATACCGGCCTTTTGTCGGCGGGTGGTAAATTGAAGACCCTGGTTATTTACGATATCGAAGAGGATCGAATCCGCGGTAAAATATTCGAGGCCTGCAAAGATTACGGTTTAACTCACATCCAGTATTCGGCTTTTTTTGGTGAACTGAACCATAACCGCAGGGATGAGCTGAGGCAAAGAATTAAAAAGACTCTGGGTAGAAAAAACGGCAAAATATTAATCTGCCCTGTATGCGACAAGGATCTGAGGCTCCTCACGGTAATCAATGTTGAGCCTGGAGGCATCCCGGATGCTTAAGCTAAGGGTAACCGATATCAAGCAGTACCTGTATTGCCCGAGGATTATTTATTTTACCTACGTTTGCCCGATCCAGAAGAAAATCACCCGGAAGATGCAGTATGGCACAGAAGCGCACCTGGAGTTGGATCAACTGGAGAAACGCAGGACCTTTAAGCGTTATAATTTCAAAGATGGTGAGCGAAAATTTCACGCCGCTCTTTATTCCCCTCGTCTTGGTCTGGAGGGCAAACTGGACATGCACATCGTATCGGGGGGCGACATCTTTCCCGTTGAGTTCAAGCACAGCGCCCAAAGGCCGTCTTTAAACCATAAGTACCAGCTTATAGCCTACGCCATGCTGCTGGAGGATGAATACAACAAGCCGGTGCGCTACGGCTTCATATATATTGATCAGGGCCAAATTATACCAGTTGAGGTTACGCCCGGCGCCAGGGTTTACGTTAAGGAAACGCTCCGCAAGATCCGCCTTTTGGTATTGAGAGAATTAATGCCCGACAAAGTTCGTGAAAGAGGAAAATGCATCGACTGTGAGTACCGCAATTTTTGCGGAGATGTGAGGTAGGAGCAAAAATATGTATTTTTTAACCGACGAAGAAAGAAAGCAGCTTTCGAAAGGATATCTGCCCCGCTCCAGACAAATGGAAATAGCGGAGGAACTGCGGGGATGGAACTGGCACCAGCCGCCGCTGGCGCCAGTATATGATTTGAAACTTGCCCTGTATGAAGTAGCTAATTCTTACTGCACGACAAACCGGGACCTTTATTTGAGAAGGATTGACGGCATCAAGACCAGGCCGAACACCGCGATGATCAGGGGCAAAATATTCCACGATATACTTGTCCGCGTATTGGTGCGGGCGAAAAGGCTGATCTACGAAAAAGGGGTCGGCAATTTTCAAGAAATACTAAAACAACTGAATGCCCCTCTTAATCTGAGTTTTCTAACCGAACATCAAAGCCTTTTTAAAGAAGAAGAGTTTGCAGAGTTGAAAAAAAAGGCTGTCACTCTGGCCGCCTTTGAAAACGCCAGGGTTGCCGCCCGCGTCCAGGAGATACTGGTGAAACAGCCTTATATTGCTGAGGATTCCCTGGCCGCTCTGGCTATACCGGTTGTGGTGGAGCAAAAGTTAGACGGTACATTCTTTGGGCTCAGTGCAAACCTCAGCACCGACGCCTATACCTTTTCCGAGCCGATGGTGCTGGATTTAAAATTCGGCGAGTCAAAAAAATTTCACCGGCTTACTACCACCGGATATGCACTGGTGATGGAAGCCATTTACGAATATCCAATAAACTTAGGGTGCCTGGTCTACGCCGAATTCAAAGGCGACCGACTGGTGGTAAAAAAGGACATCCATATTATTGACGATGAGCTGCGCCAGTGGTTCATTGAAGAGCGCGATGGGAAAATGAGGATGATTTACGAGGAAATCGATCCGGGGCATGGCCAGTGCTATGATTCCTGTCCATATAATTTGCAGTGCCACGGGTAGAATAAAAAGAGGGTTTTTGCTGTTTGGGCTGAAATAGATAATAACTGAAAATAGATAATATTGGTTTTTTCGCAAAAGGAGGGGGTTTTGAAGCAGAAAAGGGATTTGCGAAATTTGAAGCCAATAAGGACCTGCTTGGTATCTAAAAAACCCTGTGATACCAAGGATTTGCCCGATTGCCCGCGGTCGGTTACACCGCTAATCCCGATAACAAGGGGACTGAAAGAATCAATTTCTTCCTTGGTAAAAGGTTTTTTAGATGTTGTTACACCGCTAATCCCGATAACAAGGGGACTGAAAGCAATTTTGGAATGCTGACAAATCAAAAGGTTCAAGGATGTTACACCGCTAATCCCGATAACAAGGGGACTGAAAGTTTTTTTAGGATCCTCCTTCTTCCCCACATTCCCCATGTTACACCGCTAATCCCGATAACAAGGGGACTGAAAGACAAAAAGTAATTACTCATAGTCATTCCACAACCCGTCGTTACACCGCTAATCCCGATAACAAGGGGACTGAAAGTTTTTTTAGGATCCTCCTTCTTCCCCACATTCCCCATGTTACACCGCTAATCCCGATAACAAGGGGACTGAAAGCAGGCGCGGTTGGCGCCGAGTTTGACGAATTAAGCGACGTTACACTGCTAATCCCGATAACAAGGGGACTGAAAGCTTTTTGAATCATAGCTTATCGCCTCCTGTCATTGAACGTTACACCGCTAATCCCGATAACAAGGGGACTGAAAGCGCCCTTGCTTGCCGGCAAGGACGGTGAACCCTGTGCGTTACACCGCTAATCCCGATAACAAGGGGACTGAAAGCGCCCTTGCTTGCCGGCAAGGACGGTGAACCCTGTGCGTTACACCGCTAATCCCGATAACAAGGGGACTGAAAGATAACCGGACATCAAGTTAACGGGGATATTTTGACCTCCGTTACACCGCTAATCCCGATAACAAGGGGACTGAAAGGGAAAAAAGGTATGCTCCTAACAGGCGCATTCGGACCAACGTTACACCGCCAATCCCGATAACAATGGGTCCGAAAACGGCATTTGTAAATCATGTATTTTTTCTAAAATCTAGTTGCGCCACCAAACCCGATAAAAGTTGATATAAAATTCGTATGGCGTGGGTTGGGCACGCTGAATAAATAGTGCCGTGGCACCCACTGTATAATTCCCCCAATTCGCCTTTTGTAGGGTCCCACGTTCCTTCCGCACGAGGTAACCTGCCCTATGTTCCATAAACCACCTTAAACCATCTTCCGGTATTAAATAACCAGCTAGTTCATGAACATCCTTTTCTTCCAAACATTTTAAAATGCACAATTTTCATGGGTTTAAGCGCTGAAATAGATCGCAGGCATTCAGATACTTATGTAAAAAATAAAGGAATTGGAAATCTGTGCTAGAAATACAGATTATTGAGATGCTATATGTCATAATTTAGGTGATATTTCTTATCCCATTGAACTATTGGTACTGTTTTCCAATAGGGGGTGTTTGTAAATGGACAGTTTAAAAAATTATCAAACAGATTGCCTTTTTCTACTCGTTGGCACGAATCCTCTGCCAAACTTTGTGTCCGCTCTGTTGCTGGCAAAAGATCGAGCCAGGATTATTTTGCTTCATACAGCAGACACGGGAGAAGTTGCAGAGGATTTAAAATGGGTCATTGGCCAGAGGAAATTGGGAGTTCAGGTTGAGATGCGGCAGATAGATAGAGGGTGTGGGGATCGAATATTGAAAGATATGGATCGCTTATTGAAGGGTATAGACCCAAAATTATCTCTGGGGCTCAATTACACCGGCGGCACAAAAGCCATGTCTGTTTATACTTATCAAGCACTAAAGAAAACTGCCGCTTCAGTTGTATTCAGCTATCTAGATGCACGTACTTCATCCCTTATGATTGACACCAAAGATGATGACACTACCAAAAAAATTTATATTGGACAGAATTGCCCTGTTCGGCTAAAGGAAATTCTATCCCTGCATGGTTATAGGATTGATAACGTTAAACAGAAACTGGTTCACCCTGATTTTTGCCGTGTCCTGGCGGAAATATACAGCAACAAAGATGCATATGAGCAATGGAAAGAATGGTTGAAAAAACTCGGCAATAAGGAGATTGAGCCCAAGTCATTGCCAACAAAGTCGGAGTATCCGGCGTTGACAAAGGTAATAGATAAAATCGATGAAATATGTGACGGTAAGCCTTCACCCGGGTTATTTGCTCAAATATTGGGCAGGGATAAATTAAGCAGTTGCAAACAATTTTTAGAAGGTAAGTGGTTGGATGAATATACCTTTTGCTCAGTCGGGCAGCTGGTTGAAGATTTAGGTTTAAATGATCTGTGTCTTGAATTAGAGGCTAAGAAACCCAGAAAATTTGAACTGGACGTGGTTTTTGTCCGGGGATATCAGCTGTTTGCCTTATCATGTAAAGCATCTAACAAAAAAAATAAATGCAAACTCGGGCTTTTTGAAGCTTTTACACGGGCCCGGCAGTTAGGTGGAGACGAAGCAAGGGTGGGTCTCGTATGTTGTTACAATCAACCCGGGCAGTTGCAACGGGAAATTAAGGAATCCTGGTTTGCAAAAGGACAGGTGAAAGTTTTCGGCATGAGCGATCTGATTAACCTGCAGGCGAGGTTGCGGGAATGGATTAATAGCACAAATAACTAGGAAGGGGCCGGGTCATGAAGCAGTATACTCTAACGTTTGTTGACACAAGAGATATCCAGAAATACATTTTCGGTACCAACAACCTGCAGCAAAACGTGGGGGCTTCCTATCTGGTGGATTGCGCCACGCGGCAGTGGGTGGTGGAATCTCTGCCCCATCCGCATAACGTGATCAATATCAACGCCGCCGGGACGGATGAAAAATTAAATGAACATAGGATTGAGGAGGGAGGTTTGGCTGCGGAACTGCTTTATACGGGAGGTGGAAACGCGGCAATATTATTTTGCAGCCAGCCGCTTGCTGTTGAATTTGCCCGTTGTCTGACCCGGAAGGCGCTGTTGAAGGCGCCCGGACTGAACATGACTTTGGCGCATAATAGTTTTGACTGGGAAGAGGGCAGTTTGTATAAGGCCCTGGATCAGACTAAGGGTATTCTAGCAAAACGCAAGGCGGATCAACCTGCTTCGACTCCACTGCTCGGTCTGGGAGTGACGGCTGCCTGTGTTTATACGGGGCTGCCTGCAGTGGGCTATGACGAAGGGCGCCTGTTTGGCGCTGAGGTGGAAGCAAAAATTAATGCTGCAAAAAAAGCAAATGATCGCTTGGAGGAACTGCTGGATTTGCAGGGCTATGAGATTCCAACAAACTTTGAGGAGCTGGGCCGCACTAAAGGAGAATCAAGCTATATCGCTATTGTCCACTCTGATGGAAATCGCATGGGTGAGAGAATAATGAAATATACGGAATCAAACTCCTCTTCCAACCGCTCCCTCATTAGAGCCCTAAGGAATTTTTCTAATTCCATTGAACAAACCTTCCTGGAAGCCTTGAGGGAAACAACCAGTCAACTAGTTGAATCAGTAGAAAAAGATGAAAAAACAATAGCCGGCGTCATAGAATTGCAGGAAGACAAATTACCCTTTCGTCCCATTGTTTTTGGCGGGGATGATCTAACTTTTGTTTGCGATGGCCGCCTGGGTTTGGCTTTAACCACGCATTATTTGCGTGAATTGGCCCAAAAAAAGCTGGTGGACAATATGCCTGTCCACTGCCGGGCCGGGGTGGCGGTGGTCAAGACCCGTTTTCCTTTTGCCAGAGGCTATGCTCTGGCGGAGGCGCTCTGCGCATCAGCTAAAAGGCGGATTACTGAATTAAGGGAGCGCAGGGAAGGGGACGTTACTGCATTGGACTGGCACTTTGCCACGGCGGGATTGCTGGATGATCTGGAAACCATCAGAAACCGGGAGTACACAGTGCGGGAGTCCACAGTGCAAGAAGACAAACTTCTTTACTTGAGGCCGGTCTCGCTTAACTGTGCGGAAGACTGGCGGTCGTGGGCAAATTTTGAACGGATTATTCAGGAATTTAAGGACGAGCCCTGGCAGGACAGGCGCAATAAGGTCAAGGCTCTGCGGGAAATATTACGTACCGGATCCGATGATGCTGTTGAATACTTCTTAACAGCCCATAGCATGACCGGGTTGCCGGATATCCCGGAGATGCCGGACATGAAACACAAGGGCTGGCAGGGTAAGCGCTGCGGTTATTTTGACGCTATCGAAGCTATGGATTTTTATATCCCTCTCAAGGGAGGTCAGGAAAAATGACAAAGTATATTTTAAAAATTACGCTGGAAAGTGACGCTGTTTTTGGTCGGGGCGATGGTGTGGCGGGTGCGATAGACACTGAAGTCCAGCATGATCAAAATGGGTTTCCTTTTTTGAATGGACGGACCATTAAGGGCCTGCTGGTGCAGGAATGTGCCGATATTCTTGCTGCCCTGCCCAAAAACAGCATGTGGGAGCAATGCGCCCGGCGCCTATTTGGCTCACCCGGCAGTTCACCCGGCGACAGCGCGCTGATGATGATTGGCAACGCGCTTCTGCCGGAGGACTTGAGGCTGGCTATTAGAAGTGATATAAAAGAAAAAAGAATCAGGCCGGAGGAAGTACTGGATTTGTTTACTTCCACAAGAAGCCAGACAGCGCTAGACGAAAGCGGTGTTGCCAGGGATAGCAGTTTGCGGCGTATAAGGGTAATTTTAAGAAAAACTCCCTTTGAATCGGCGCTGTTTTTTGTTGAACAGCCATCGACATCTGATTTAGCTCTGCTGGCCGCTTGCATCAAAGCTTTCCGGCGCGGGGGCACAGGTATAACCAGGGGGCTGGGGCGGCTTAGCGCAGAACTCCTGGACCAAAAGCAGCAGCCGATCACAGACTGCTATTTTGATGAGTTTCGAAAGGCGGTGCAATTATGAAGGCATTGTCTTACCAGATCCATCTGCTGAGTCCCTTACTGGCGACCCAACTCAGCGCGGGTGAAGAGAACAGTTCCAAGTCCTTTAACTATATTCCAGGCAGCATGCTGCGCGGTGCTTTGATAAATTTGTACCTGCGGGAACGTCGGGCGCAAAAGCAGGGGACTTATGACCCGGCACTGGATCCCGTCTGCCGCAGGCTCTTCTTTGATGGTACAAACTGTTACTTAAACGCCTACCCCGTTGACAATAACTTCTACCGGACTATACCCAAACCGCTTTCCTGGTATATGAAAAAAGAGGAATTAGAAGATGACAACGGTACTGTTTATGACTTGGCATTAGAAGAAGTCGAGAACCTTAAGCCTTGCCCCGGATGCTTTTACTCGCTGGATGGAGATATTGCGTATTTAGTTAAAACCAGCAGCAGCCTGTCAATGCACAACGCCAGCGCAGGGCGTATGGTCAGGCTAAAGGACAGGAGTACGGTATACTGTTACGAAGCTATTGCCGCCGGCCAGGTTTTCGGCGCCGCGGTTGTGTCAAAAAATGTCAGCGATCTGAATCTGCTGAAATCGTGGATGGAGAACAGGCAGATTGCAATTGGTGGTTCAAAAAGTGCGGGGTATGGCCGGGTTGTTTTTAGGGAAACCAGGATACACGATGCCTGGAACGAGTGTGAACAACAAGGTGCACAGCGGAAAGGGGAGCTTGTTCTGACCCTGTTAAGCGATCTTATTTTCCGGAACAAGAACGGACATTATACAACAGACCTGGATGAAATCCTCGGCTGTAAACATGAGCGTGCATATCAATCAACTAGAATTGTCGGGGGATTTAACCGCAAATGGGGTTTGCCGCTGGTTCAGGTCCCCGCTGTACAGGCCGGCAGCGTTTTCGTATACCGGGCCGGGGATATTGCTCAGGGTGTTCTTGAACAGTATCTTGCCGAGGGTATCGGGGACCGCCGGGTGGAGGGTTTTGGCCGCATTGCCATTAATCTTAATAGGCATAATATTCTGAGCAAGTTTGCATGTGACAGGCCTAACCTGCTCAGAGACGATAAACTGCCTTTATCCGGTGAGAGTACGGAACTGGCCGGGAGACTGGCAGTAAGGCGGCTGAAAAAAACGTTGGACGGAAGATTGTTAGAGGCCATAGACCGTTTAGATATAATACATTTTCCCCCGGAGAAATCCCAGTTAAACCGCCTGAGGGAGGTAGCAAAACAGGCCCTGCGCCAGGATCAGCCTGAAATTATCACCAACTACTTAAATGATATGGGTGAAACAGGCGCAAGACAATTTAAACGCGCCAGGATCACGGGCAATAGAAGGCTTTCTACCTGGCTTAAGAAGGACATTAAGGATGAAAAGATATGGAAGGACTATCTTGGATTAGAACAAAAACCAGGAATTGTCTCTGTAGCTGGTGTTTCGGCAGAAATCACAAAAGAAATAAAGCTTGAATACACCGTACGATTGCTGGAGGCAGTGCTGAAAAAGACCGTTAAAAAGCTACAGGAGGAAAGTGTCTTATGAGCGGGCGGTGGCGGGATTCCCGGATGATACAGGAGCGGGTTATTGTTACGGGCGACATGGTTTTGGAAACGCCTGCTTTGTTGGGCAGTGGGGACGCGGAGGGACTGGTTGACATGCCTCTGCTCATTGACCCGCTGGAAGGCCGGGCACTGCTGACTGGTTCTTCTATTGCGGGCGCCTTGCGTAATTATCTGCGCAGGTACAACAGTGGTCTGGCGGAAATAATATTTGGCAGTGAGATGCCAGGCAAGTCAAGTATTGCAGAGTGCTGGCCGGGCAACCTGTGGCAGGAAATAACAAATAATGCGGGTGAGGCGCAAGGTTGCACGCAGAGCTTGCTGTTTGTGGACGATGCGCTGGGAGATATGCCGGTGGTGGAGCTGCGTGACGGTGTAGCTGTTAATCCCCGCACCGGCACAGCTGAGGATGGGGCCAAATATGATCTGGAGCTGTTGGCGGCTGGTTCGCCTTTTAAGATTTCCCTTGAACTGCTGGTGCTTAAGGGCATGGATAAAAAAATGTTATTCGAAGGCCTGGCGCTTGCCCTGCAGGGGCTGGGCAAAGGGGAAATCGCACTTGGCGGCAGGAAGAGCCGGGGGTTCGGTCGCTGTAAGATTAGAAATTGGCAAGTGGTTCGTTATGATCTGACCGGACCGGAGGGAATGCTGTCCTGGCTGGCAAACAGTCAGGCCAATTGTTTGTATGGCCCGGATGTGGCCAGCCTGTTGGGGGTAAGCCTCCTGGAAAGGCCAATCCCTGACAAATTCACCCTTCAGGCGTCATTTACTATCAATGGTTCACTAATTAACCGCTCGCCGGGGCATTTCAGATCATCCCCGTCTCCCGGCAGGGAATCCATACAGGCGGTTGCCTGCCTGCCGGACACGGCGCACCTGCATTCCAGGCGGGATGGTGACTATGTGCCTGTGGCAAGCGGTACCAGCCTGGCGGGGGTATTGCGTTCCCGGGCCATTAAAATTGCCAACACGCTCGGTAAAGATGCTTACTCACTAACTAACAACATATTCGGCTACCGGCGCAAAGACCATAAGGATAAAACAAAACCTGCCGCCAGCCGTCTGTGGGTGGAGGAAACAGTGATTCAAAATCCTGTGCCGCTGGTACAGAGCAGGATAATAATTGACCGTTTTACAGGCGGGGCTTATCCCGGCGCTCTTTTTGATGAACAGCCTGTGTTTGGCAAAGATGACACTTCACTGGAAGTAAAGCTAAGTCTGGACAACCCCGAGAATTGTGAAATTGGCCTGCTTTTATTGCTTTTAAAGGATTTATGGACCGGTGACCTGGCTTTGGGCGGCGAAAGTGCCATAGGGCGCGGCCGGCTGAGCGGAAAAAAGGCCGGATTGGCCTATGCTGGCGAGCAATGGACAATTGTTCAGGCGCCGGATGGGACTATTCAGGTAGAAGGTGATGCGAGCAAGCTGGAGGAATTTGTCCGGAGCTGCGGGGAGGTAATGGATTGATACGGGAAGATCATTGGGATTGTAATGTGAAAACTCTTTCTACTGATGGTTTTGTGTCTGACCCGGCGGTTTGGTTTAGCGAGCATTCTATGCACTCTATGCAGGGCCGGTACGCCCTGTTCCTGGCGCACGCCGACGATGGTGTGATCTGGGGCCGGTTGCAGAACAATCAGCTGCTTACTTCAAGTCAATTGTTCAAACGCTACGAGATTTCAATTTCACCCCCGTTGAGAGCAGACACCTTACAGGATGCCTATTTGTTTTGTGAAGCCGGGGAGATCCGGGTGTGGCGAAGTGAAAGAGGGTTTCAGGCCTGTAGTTTGCACGATGTGTCCAAAGAAGAAGCCCATTCCTTTGATGAGAAGCAGATTCTCTGGGGTACCCGGATTGAAGACAGGGAACAAGGCTTCACCCTGTTAGCAGACGGGAGGCAGGGGCTGCGGCACGCTGTGCCGCTGGATATCCCGGCATCGAGTTTCGGTGACGGAAAAGGTCTTTACAGGCCATTGCGGTTAATTTTGCGACATTATTTGGCCTATAGCGAAGATGGCTGTGCCCGGATCTATCTGAGCCGCTTGCTGGACCTGCGGTGTGAACCCATACAGAAGAAAGGTGGGATTAAGAGATGAACCCCAGGCACAACAACCCGACCGGACCGGGGCGCATCGCGCACGCGCCTTATAATTTTGTGCCCTTACCAGAGAGAGCGGTTCCGGCCGAACAGAATTTACCGGATATGGACCGGTATTACCATGAACGTTATACCGGAGTCATTGAATGTGAAATCATGACTGAGTCGCCGGTTTATGTGAGGGGAATGAGCGAGCCGGATTCTTATGCGGAGTTTAAGAAGACACGCTTGCACAAAATGAGCGATGAAAGAAAGCGGCAGTACGCGCGCTTTTATAGCCTGGATAACAACGGGCTTCCTGCTATCCCCGGCAGTTCCCTGCGCGGGATGGTCCGATCTATTGTTGAGGTTGCAGCTTACGGCAAAATGCAGTGGGTGACAAATAAGCCGCTGGTGTTCCGGGCAGTTGGAGACACCTCTAGTTTGGGGGTTTATTATCGAAAACTACTCATGCGGGACGATGAAGGCGGAAGAAAATTTACCCCCCTGGTGCAGGCAGGCTATCTGGTTAAGGAAAAGGATCGCTGGTTTATCAAGCCTGCGCTGTCTGTACAAGGCGTAACCTTTGCGCGCATTCATAAGGAAAAGATACCGCCAAGTCTACCAACATGGCACGAGTGTAAGAATGCAAGATGTATCTGGATAAAGCCCGGTGATTATGATTACCAGAAGGTCAGAGGCTATCTGCAATTGAAGTACTTGCCAGTTTCGGATGCCAGGAGTTCACCTGCTGAAGGTTTTATGAAAGCGATCTTGGTCAGAAGTGGTAATATACCAAAGAAAAAAATGGAGGCGGTAATCTTCCCACCAGATGAATCAGTTCCTGTATCCAAACAAATTGAAATAAACGATGAAATTCTTCAACGCTATCGCGAGCAGGTAAGCCAGCAGCAGGAATGCCTGCTGGGAGGGAAGGATGGGGCTTTAAGGCCTTATCAACCTGTGTTTTATTTACTTAAAAACGGGGTTCTGGTATTTTTTGGCCATACTATGATGTTTCGTCTGCCTTATGAAAAAACCCCCCATGATTTTATTCCGCCGAGCCTTCGTCCGGAAACTTCAGAGGTTAATCTTGACATGACTGAGGCCATTTTTGGATTTGCTCCCAAAGGAAATAAGGACAGGTGTGCTTCCCGCGCCGGCCGGATATCTTTTTGTGACGCTATGTTAAACCCTGGTGAAGAAGACATCTGGCTTTCAGACCATCCGATAATTCCTAAAATTCTAAGTGGGCCAAAACCAACCGCCTTTCAGCATTACCTCACCCAACAGCAGCCGGACAAGGTGCCCACTGGTTTGCGAGACAAAAATGGTTTGCCTAAATTGGCGTTGCGGCTGGATCATTACGCCAGTCCACCGCCGCACGATACAGTGATCCGAGGACATAAATTTTACTGGCATAAAGGTCAGGTCCGCTTATCTGACATAAAGGATAAAGAACAGTATAATTTACAGATCGACAAGCAGCACACGCTTTTTTCACCGGTAAAGCCGGGCGTTAAATTTCATAGCATGATACATTTTGAGAATTTGTCTAAAGTGGAATTGGGCGCTATCTTATGGGCGCTTCTTTTACCCGGCGAGCATGGTAAGGAATACCGGCACAAAATCGGTATGGGTAAGCCGCTTGGCCTGGGTTCAATAAAAATAATTCCGAAACTGTTTCTTGATAATAGAAAAAGCCGTTATGAGCGGTTGTTTAGCGGTCAAGACTGGCATCAAGCCAGGAGCTTTAATGAGGACTTGTATGGTTTTATAAATGTTTTTGAAGAATATGTGCTGAAAGAATTATGCCCGGAGGATCGCCAGGGTGCTAATAAGCTATCAAAAACAAAGAGGATTCAAATGTTTCTTAAGTTGCTGGAGTGGCCGGGTTTGAAAGACCGCGAACTTACCGAGTATATGAATATAAATGAATTCCGTCCAGTACTGCCTGATCCACTGCATGTCGTAAAGAATAACAAACAATGCCCTTAAAAGGCGCCTAGCAACGGTAATATTAATAACCGTAACAGTTCCACAACGGAAGGGTCAGAAAGGCAGAAAAAGAGCTCGGTAAAATAAAATAGGGACCGGTAATGGGGGCACAATATATTATGAAGGTTTTAATACTTACTGTGGGCGGATCGGATACCCCGGTTGTTAACTGTATAAAAAACTACCATCCGAATTACGTGGTTTTTCTCTGTACCGAAGATAATAACGATAACATGGGCAGCCGGAAAATGATCGACGGCGGGGATATTGTAAAAAAAGAGCGACCCTGCAAAAAATGCAATTATAAAAATGTTAGTAAAAAAGATAATATTGTTAACCAATGCGGTCTGAGCAATGATTATGCTATTCACGTGGTGCCTCATGACGACCCCAATAAGTGCTATGAAACCGCATTCAATTTGATAAAAAATTTTATCAGCGAGGGGCATGAAATCACAGTTGACTATACGGGCGGGACAAAATCAATGTCCGTTGGCCTGGCTGTAGCGGCTATGGAATTTCCCCAGTGCAATTTGAGCGTTGTTAAGGGTATAAGGCAGGACTTGGATAGGATTAGGGACGGAATGGAGGTGGTCTCAAGATTACCATCTCATGCTGTTTTTACAAAAAGGCAAAAAAGGCTGTGCCGGGATTTAATCAGCCAATACAACTACGCCGCCGCTGTTCGAATTTTAGAGGAGTTAAGCACCCTGGGTTTTGTTGATGATGAAAAATATTTTAGAAGACAGCTAATACTTTGCCGTAGTTTTGCTGCCTGGGACAAATTTGATTATCACAAAACGGTGGAAATGATGAACATTTATAAAAGAGATCCGCTGATCACCGAATATTATGCTGTGCTCAGGCAAATTTGTGCCACACTGGAATGGTACGGAGAAGGGGCTACGGAAATCAAAAAGGCTCCCCCCGTTTTTATGCTTGTTTATGATGTTCTGCTAAACGCTGAACGAAGAGCTTATCAAGGCCATTACGATGACGCTGTGTCCAGAATGTACAGGGCATTAGAGATGTATGGACAATTTTGTCTCCGTACAGGTGAGCCGCAACTGACCAGTGAGGATGTAGATGTATCATTGATACCTGAACAACACCGTGAATATTATGAAAAGAAACGAGGCGCAAGGGGCAAAATCCAGATCGGTTTGATCGATGATTATGAACTGCTAGCTATACTTGGCCATCCGGTTAAGCAGCTATGGGAAAGCTGGCGGGATAAGATAAAAGGGGTTCTAAATAAAAGGAACAACAGTTTTTTGGCACATGGCATGAAACCTGTTTCATGTAAAGAATATACTGAAATGAAAGAAATAATATGGGGTTTTATATCGGGTTGTGATAAGATTATGACGATAAGGAATGGTTTTTCCGAATCAAAACAGTTTCCACTGGAGATATAATATACTATTTGGTTAAAACCCCCTTTTGAGGATATAGTTGGCGAGAGGAGGATCCTATGCAACCAACCATGGCCCCTTCTTTGCTATGACTTTTATCCATATAATTTGCCGTGCTACGGATAGAATAAAAAGAGGGTTTTTGCCGTGTCGGCTGAGAGATAGATATTATTGGTTTTTTCGCAAAAGGAGGGGGTTTTGGAGCAGAAAAGGGTTTTGCGAAAATTTAAGCTTGTAAGGTCCTATTTGGTATCTAAAAAAACCAGTGATATCAAGGATTTACCCTGAACACCCGGGTCGGTTACACTGCCAATCCCGATAACAAGGGGACTAAAATTATAAAAATCATATTTAAAATAACGATCCAAATTAAGTGTTACACTGCCAATCCCGATAACAAGGGGACTAAAATAGGTTTCCAATACGAGCCCGGCGGAGAATACGAGCATTGTTACACTGCCAATCCCGATAACAAGGGGACTGAAATTTTGGCCAGTAAAGAAGAGGAAATCCTGGACGCGCTGAGTTACACTGCCAATCCCGATAACAAGGGGACTGAAATGTACCAACGAGTGTCGCCTGGGGGCGGGCAATTTGACCGTTACACTGCCAATCCCGATAACAAGGGGACTGAAATGCTGGGATAAGAGGCAGCGGTACGCCAAGCAGGAACGGGGTTACACTGCCAATCCCGATAACAAGGGGACTGAAATACGAAGAAGCCACGCAGGCCATGAAGCTGGGGGGCGGTATTGTTACACTGCCAATCCCGATAACAAGGGGACTGAAATACGCAATCAGAAGGGCCTTCATCCACGATATGAGGTTAGTTACACTGCCAATCCCGATAACAAGGGGACTGAAATGAATTTACGATCATGGCGTCAAATTCCACTCCAATATGTTACACTGCCAATCCCGATAACAAGGGGACTGAAATTGACAATGTAGGGTCTGGTTACGATAACCAGGTAGATGTTACACTGCCAATCCCGATAACAAGGGGACTGAAATCCAATCCACCTTGGGGCGGAGTTTTTCCTCCGCCCAGCGTTACACTGCCAATCCCGATAACAAGGGGACTGAAATACCAAAACATGCACCATCACCTTCACTTGCACCGAGTTACACTGCCAATCCCGATAACAAGGGGACTGAAATTTCAGAATATAGTGTTAAGCGCCTCATACCCCGCCCTGTTACACTGCCAATCCCGATAACAAGGGGACTGAATCTGAGCCGCAGCCCCGCGGGACCCTCGCTGGTTTGTATACCGGAATGCAACAACTTGGGCTTATGGAAGACACCGGGTGAAAATAAAGGAATGGGTGGGCAAGGTTCCAAAAATAAAGGAGAGTTTACTGAAAAAATAAAGGGCCGGCCAGGTGATATTCCTTTCAGGGGATAAATATAAACTTGCAGATCACTTATCACTTATAAATGTTAGCCATAAATATTTGTTGATACCATTCAAACATAAGAATATAATGGAATGAAATTCAACATTTATCTGCACAAAATCCACCTGTTGTTTTTTGACAGGAAGTGGCGCGTAGAATTGACGGGCGCGAAATAGGCAATGGCCGGCGGCCATCTCTGGCCAGGCCAGGATGTCTGCGGTTTCCAACTGCTGCCGGCGCTGCGGATGAACTGGAGGAACGGTTCAATAACTGCAGCCGGTCGTCATCCTCTGCTTCTGCGATGTGTAAGAGGTTCCGGGAAACAGCAGTTAGTTAGCTGATGTTTCCAATAAACTTTTGTTTTCCATCGTTTTCCTGGCCGGGTTCAAACAAGTGTTAATGTTACGGTTTCTTTAACGTGCAGCCTATGATTTGTCCTATATGGCGTGCTCCAACTGCCGCATTTGGCCAGGATTTTGCAGCTAATGGGCTGTCACAAAAACATTTCAATCCAGGGGGAAAAAATGAACATTGAAAAAACCTTAAACGCAAATGAACTGACCATTGCTCTTACCGGACGTCTGGACACCACCACCGCCCCGCAGTTGGAGGCGGAGCTGAAGACCTCGCTGGATGGCGTCAGCTATCTTTTGCTGGATTTTGACGGGCTGGAATACATCTCCTCCGCTGGATTGCGGGTGCTGCTTTCCACCCAAAAGGTGATGAACAAGCAGGGTAAAATGGTTATCCGCCACGTCAATGAGACCATTCTTGAGGTGTTTGAGGTAACAGGATTCACCGATATTCTGACCATAGAGTGATTTGATGGAGGCGCAGTTTGCCAGAAGCGCCTACGGGCACTTCCTGATCTGGGGCGTCTGCTCGTCCCTGGGAGTTACGGTATCTACCCTTGTGGACGCTGTTTTGATCGGCAATATTGTCGGCAGCAACGGCCTGGCGGTGGCCAATATCGCCACGCCGGTGTTTTTGGTATACTCGCTTTTCGGTCTGACCATCGGCGTGGGCGCCAATATCCTGATTGGCAGAAGGCTGGGCGCCGCCGATGTGGACGAGGCCAACCGGGTCTTCAACGCCCAGGTCTTTACTGGCGCGGTGATCGGACTTTCCTGCCTGGTGTTTTCAGTTTTGCTGCAGGATGAAATATGCCAGTTTTTAGGCGCGAAGGAGGCCCTGCTGCCGCTGGGAAAGCAGTACCTGACGGTGGTGTTTTACTCCGCGCCGCTTTTTGTTCTCTATCATATCCTCGCCGTATCGGTACGGACCGACGGCGATCCCAAGCTTGCTGCCATTTCTTCGGCGACCGTGATCCTCACCAACCTGTCCCTGGATATCCTCTTCATGGTGATACTGGGGTGGGGCATCTTCGGCGCAGCCGTCTCTCTCTGCATAGCGGAGGCCCTGGGAATGGCAGTATTGCTGTTGCATTTCACGAAAAAATATGCGCTGCTGCGGTTCCGGCTGTCGTTCCCCCGCCTGGCGGATGTCAGGTATTTTGTGGTAAACGGCTTCGGTGTCGGTTCGGCCTCTATCTTTCAGGCGGCGGTTATATTTGTTTTCAATATCCTGCTGCTGGCGCACGGGACCGGGCAGGGCGTGATGCATGTGGCCATTTTCGGCGTCATTTACACCATGAGTATGATCCCCTTTGCTGTATTTGACGGCGCCGGCAGCGCCATTGCTACAGTAGTGTCAATTTTTGCCGGGGAAAAAGACGGCAAAAGCATGTTAACCGTGCTGGGGCAGGGTATAAAAATCGTCAGCCTGGCGGGCGTTCTGGTTACCGTGGTGTTTCTTTTGGGCGCCGGGGAAATCGTGCGGTTTTTTGGGATTGCCGGTGACACGGCGCTGTCCACCGCCACCCTGGCCTTTCGGGTTTTCACCGCCAGCATTCTGTTTGCGGGGATCAACACAGTGGTCACCGCTTTCTGGCAGGCCCTTGGCCGGGCGCGGCTGGCAGGCGCAATGTCTGTGCTGAGAAACTTCATTTTACTGCTGGCGCTGGGCTTTGCCTTGATCCCCGGGTATCATATAATTGGGCTTAGCGTTGCCTTTGTATGCAGCGAGGCGATATGTCTGCTGGGGATTCTTCCGGTGCTGCTTTTCCGCAGTTCCAAGTCTTATGTCGCCCAAAAGTTTCAATTTGCCAACCGCGTCCACGAAAAATACTACACCATCCATACCGGGAGCATCGCGCAGGTTTCCGTCGATTTGGGGCAACTGTGCGGGGATTGGAAAATCAGCAGCAAAAAGGCGTTTTTTATCAATTTAATCGTGGAAGAACTGATCCTCAATATCATCAAGTTCGGGTTGAAAGATAAGGGAAAAAAGCACTACATTTCAATCAAGCTGCTGGACAACGGCGGCGAGTACATCATTCGGATCCGGGACAACGTCAGCACCTACAACCCCTTTGACTCCAGCGGCGACGAAATCGATCGGGCGGCCATCAAAATAATTACCACAAAAGCGAAGTATTATGACTATCAACGCAAATTGATTTTCAACTATCTTTATCTAATCATCTAACTTTGGGGAAATGAATGCATTGAACAAAACAATATTTCAAGATAATCAGGAGATCGCCCGGCTGGCGGTCCAAAACAGGTTGTTGAAGGCCTATGAGCAGCCAGTCTACGACCGGGTCATGGCCGGGCGTTCCAACCTGAAACTGCTGGACATCGGCTGTAACAACGGCAGTAAAACAGTGGACCGGTTTACCGGTGAAAACTTTTCCCGGGTGATTGGGCTGGAGTACCACCCCAATTTAGCGGCCCAGGCCCGGCAGGCCTACGGAAACGATCGTTTTACTTTCTATCATTGCGATGTGGAAGAGTCCGGCTTTGCCCGGCGGCTGGCGTTTCTTATGAAGCAAACCGGCGTAGCTGCCTTTGACATCATTCATATCTCCTATGTCCTGCTGCATCTGAAAAATCCGGGCGCGCTGCTCAGAATACTGCGGGGTTTTTTGGCCCCCGGGGGCCGGTTGATCGTGGTGGAGTCAAACGACTCGGTCAGCGGGGTCTGCCCGGATCCCAACCATTTGTTCCGCGGTTTTTTAGATATTTTGTACCGTGACCCCTTCTCCGGGGACAGGGATTGCGGCGCGAAACTGCCCGCCCTGCTGGCGGAATGTGGCTACCGGCGCATTGCCCTGGAAAGCGCCGCGATCCGGGCCGGCGAAGGAGAGACGCAAAAAAAGAGGGATATTTTTTACGCCTTTTTCTCTTACCTGCCCCAGGATGTGCTGCTTTTACAAAGGCAGGAGCCGCGTAACGACCGGTACGCGGCGTGGGCGGCCTACCTGGAGGAGCATTTTGAGGCGCTGCGCAATTTGATTTTAGATCAGAACACCAGGGTGTCAATGGGGGTAAGCATCGTCACCTGTTCCGGGGACGAAGGTGGAGACAGGGAATGATATGAAACTGCCTGTGATTGCCCCGGGCGGGTGCGGCGCCCTTTACTTTGAAAAATTGACTGCAGCCCGGTTGGACGAGGCGTCAGCCTTGTGCGACAGGTGCGTGGGGAAAAATTTATATCCCCGGGCCTACCTGGCCTCTATTGTGGACAAACAGGGCCACTGTTTTTATCTGCTGGTCACGCCCCGGCGCAAGGCGGTGGGCTACATCTATTTTTTCCTGACCGGATTGGAGGAGATGGCCGCCCTGGCCAGGCTGCCGCGGGAACAGCTGGCTGGCATTTCCCCCAAAGAAAATCCGGTTATCGGGAATTTGCAATCGATCGGCGTGGTGGAAGCGCACCGCCACCGTCGGCTGTCGGAGAAGCTTGTGTGTTTTTATCTGGAACGGCTGCAAAACACGGCCGACGTGGCCTTTGGCGTGTTCTGGAAGATCGGCGGACATGTTCCCATGGAAAAGACCCTGCAGGCGTCCGGCTTTATCCACCTGGCGGACGCGCACCGGGTCTGGTACCACAGGCGTGATTTAATCTGCCCCTTTTGCCCGGGGCGGTGCCGGTGTGACGCGGCCATCTACTATAAGCCGCTGGGAAGGAGGCCGTAAATTTGAAGCTGAAACTTTTACCCAAATTTATTCTCTCCCTGGGCGTACTCGGTGTTGCCCTGACAGTGACGATTACTTTTTTCAGCTACAGCAACTCCAAAGGCTATCTGGAGGACATGTATGCCCAGCGCGTGACCACCGGCAGCAAAAGCATTGCCTCGATGCTCGCGGTGGAAGATGTGAGGGCCATTATTGCTGAAGGCGGGGACCAGAGCGAGGCTTACAGCAAAACGGCAGCGCTGTTGAACACGCTCAAGCAGGACGGGCTGATCACCTATTTGTCCCTGGTGGCGCCGGACGAGGACAGCGTGACCTTCTACATCGACGCCCTGGTGGAGGCTATGGGGGATGATCCGGCCAACTATATTCCGTATAACAGCGATATCCTCTACATCGACGCCGCCAGGGACGAGAAGGATCTGCAAAATTACGAGCTGATCTGGGAGCTGTACGCGCAAAACAAGGGCACGGACAGCCCGGTGATCACCGATAATTCCTATGGGTACAACTACACCTCGGTCTCCCCCGTACTGGATGAAAACGGAAAAGCGATTGCCGAAATTCAGTATATTCTGGATATGCAGCAGGTGCGCAACCACTTGAATTCATTTTTGTATACCATGCTGCTTATTTCCCTGGGAATTGTGGTTATAACGCTGCTCTGCTACGTTTTGTTCGTCCGCCGGGTGGTCACCACGCCCATAGGCAAGCTGGCCAAATTTACAAAGGACATCACCGAATCCAAAGAATTTGCAGGCCGGCACATCACCATTAAAACCAACGATGAAATTGAGGATCTGGGAAACTCCTTCAATTACATGCTGGAAGAACTGGAAGTCCATATTGAAAATCTTTCTAAAATAACCGCCGAAAAGGAGCGCATCGGGGCGGAACTGGACGTGGCCAGGAACATCCAGGCCAGTATGCTTCCCTGCATCTTTCCGGCTTTCCCCGAACGACCGGAGCTGGATATCTACGCCACCATGACCCCCGCCAAGGAGGTGGGAGGCGACTTCTACGACTTTTTCCTGGTGGACGACGACCGGCTGGCTATGGTCATGGCCGACGTTTCCGGCAAGGGCGTGCCGGCGGCGCTGTTCATGGTGATTGCCAAGACCCTTCTGAAAAACGTGGCGCAGGCCGGCCTTTCCCCCAAAGATGTGCTGGAAAAGGTGAATAACCAGCTCTGCGTGAACAATGAGGCGGCTATGTTCGTCACTGTCTGGCTGGGCGTTCTGGAGATTTCCACCGGCAAGCTGATCTGCGCCAACGCCGGACACGAGTACCCGGTGCTGAAACGCGCGGACGGCGATTACGAACTGGTGAAGGACAAGCATGGTTTTGTGCTGGCCGGCATGGAGGACTCCCGCTACAAGGGGTACGAGCTGCAAATGTATCCCGGTGACCGGCTGTTCCTCTACACCGACGGCGTGGTCGAGGCCACCGACGCCCACAACGAACTCTACGGCGCCGGGCGCATGCTCGCCGCCCTCAATCGCAACAGGGACGCGGACTGCGAAACCCTGCTGCTCCGTATGAAAGAGGACATCGACGCCTTTGTGGGCGAAGCGCCCCAGTTTGACGACATCACCATGCTCAGCCTGGAACTGGTACCGCAAAACGGCCCCGGCATGAGAAAGATGAAACTGACCCCCGCGCTGGAGTCCATTGAACAGGTAACGGCCTTTGTGGAACAAGAGCTGGAGGCCGCGGGCGTTTCCATGAAGGTGATTCTCCAGATGAACGTCGCCATAGACGAAATCATTTCCAACATCGCCCGTTATTCAGGCGCAACCTACGCCACCGTGGGAGTGACCGTGAAAAACGGACTTGTCACCCTGCGCTTTGCCGACAACGGACGTCCTTACGATCCCACCGGACTGCCGGATCCGGACACCACCCTCTCCGCCGAGGAGCGGGAAATCGGCGGACTGGGCATCTATATAGTAAAGAAATCCATGGACAAAGTGAAATATGAATACCACCACGGACTCAACATCCTTACGCTGACAAAACAGAGCTGACCTTGCCCCGCCGCCCCACCGGCCGCCCCGGGACGGAGGGACAGGTTCCTTGTCCCAGGGCAGCCGGAACAGAGCGGGACGAGGGGACAGGTCCCTTGTCCCCAAAAGGCAGGACGGGGGACAATGGTCAGTAAAAAGCCTAGAAAAGGATAGCCCGGCAATGCGGCCGCATATCTTTTAGTAATCAACGCATCTATTTGTGAACCATAATTTGTGATAATGAGAGGAAAACATGCCAGATATTCGTACCTTGGTGATTACCTCATGTACCGGTAAAAAGGCATATAAACCGGATAACCTGCTAACCCAGGATGACTTTAAAGACCCGACCAGGCTTGCTGCAAGGGAAGAGGAGTTGCTACCTTACAGGACTCCCGCTAGTCTGATGTATACCGGAGTGCAGCACCGCTGGCTTATGGAGGGCATTGAACTTATCAGGACGACCTCTGGGCAGGGTATTATAGACTTATGTATTGTTTCCGCGGGCTACGGCCTGCTTCACGAAAAGGAAATGATTGTTCCCTATGAGGTTACCTTCAATGATATGAATAAGGCGGAAATAAGGGAATGGGCAAGGTTCCTAAAAATAAGGGAAAGTGTTTCAGAAAAAACCAAGGACTATGATCTGGTGGTATTCCTTTTGGGGGATAAATATTTGCAGGCGCTGGAATTACCCCTGGATATAAAGGGTAGCCCAAAATTGCTGTTCCTGGCCAGCAAGACCAGCAGGAAACTAATACCCACCGGACAACCATATTATTTTGTTGAGGCCGGCAAGGCAGAGGCGAAATCGTTCAGGTATGGCCTGGTAGGCTTGAAGGGGTACCTTTTTAAACTACTGGCCCAGGAGGTGGCTAAAGAAGGACTGCGGGTGGTAGAAAGGCTAGCTGAGGATCCTAATTTGCTAGTTGAAACATTAGGCGCCCACCGAAAAAAAATTGTCCAGGTGGAGCAGCTGAAAATGTTGTCGCATGATACCGCTGAAAAGGACGGGGGGACAGGTCCCTTGTCCCATTAACTGCCACACAATATAACGTGACTTCCCGCCCATGAGTTTATCATGAGGCGGTTTTAATTTTATCGGGGTACTCCTATCCCCTAATCTCAAATCTTAAATTTTGGCGCCAGATTCTTGCACATAGTTTTTCTAAAAATTAAAAAAGGGAATGAAAAGGGAGTTTACTCGACAAAGGGGTATTTTGGAGAAATTCTATATGATTTTGTAGAAAACCTCTTATATAGATTGGGTTTTAGAGCGGTTTGAGAAGGATAATTTAGCCGGTATGAAGCTCTAGATAAAACAGCACAGGATTTACGGTTGCGGTACTGGTTTTGCTGGTTCCGGCTAAATCAGCTTGTCTTGGTCGATGTTTTTTGCAGTTATATCTTCGCAATTTCCCGAACAGTTAATAAAAAACACAAACAGCTGCCTGGAATCTGCTGGTATCTTGTGTTTCGAAATTTTTAACAGGGGCCTCCATCGGCTTGCAACTTGATTATGTTATCATGCCGCTGGTTCTCCACCACACTTTTCCATATTAAAAACTAATGAATCTTTAACCGGAGAGGGAGATTAAAAGGAGTAGAAGCGTAAAGGTTTAAACGGCACAAGGATATTTAAAGGATTTTCAGATAATTTTGTAGAAAACTTATTTTAAAGAGTAAGGTTGCTGCATATAAAGATACTTCCCAAAGGACCGCTCCCCAATGTTTTTTTATGGGGGAACTATAGAGGAACTATACACAGGTCATTGGGGCGGAATTAAAAATCATTAGGAATTATTAAAGGTTGCTCGATAACCTGGTAGTTTACTTCTTAATCCGGGAGTTACCAAAAGAATGAAATCCATTGCCTTTATCGACCTTGAAGTACAACCACATAAAGGAACTATCCTGGATATTGGCGGCATCAAAGATACAGGAAGCATCTTTCATTCCAAATCCCTGGTTGGCTTTGAAGCCTTCCTCAAGGATTGCAACTACTTGTGCGGGCATAATATACTCAAGCATGATTTTCAATACATACAGCGTTACATGGGTAACGCCGGGGATATACACACTGACAATATAATTGACACCCTCTATTTATCGGCCTTGCTGTTTCCCCGAAAACCTTATCATGCCCTGGTCAAGGATGAAAAACTGCAGACAGAGGAGCTAAATAACCCATTAAGTGACGCAAAAAAAGCCAGGGTTCTTTTTTTAGATGAAGTTGCGGAGTTTCACCGGTTGGAAGACCCTTTACAAAGGATCTTTTTTTTGCTTTTAAAGGATCAAAGGGAATTCCGGTCGTTTTTCCAGTACATCGGCTATAAGACGGCGTTCCGAGATCCAGTGCCGCTGATCAGGGATCATTTCGCCCGGGATATTTGTAATAACACGGATCTTCACAGGATTACGAAAGAACACCCCCTGGCCCTAGCCTATTCCCTGGCTGTAATCAACGTTAGGGATCGCTTTTCTGTTACGCCCCCCTGGATTTTAAAGAATTACCCGGAAGTTGAATGGATAACGGATATTTTACGGAACCGGCCCTGCCTTACGGGCTGTCCTTATTGTGCCCAGGCGTTGGATGCGCGCCGGGGTCTGCAATTGTTTTTTGGGTTTGATTCCTATCGAACCTTTGGGGGGGAACCGCTGCAGGAGAAGGCTGTGCAGGCGGCCCTGGACCATAAATCCCTTTTGGCGATCTTCCCCACGGGAGGCGGTAAGTCCATTACTTTCCAGGTGCCCGCGCTAATGAGCGGGGAAAATGTCAAAGGACTTACTGTTATAATATCCCCCCTGCAATCTTTAATGAAGGACCAGGTGGACAACCTGGAAAGGGCAAGTATTACGGATGCGGTAACCGTCAACGGTCTACTGGATCCCATAGAAAGGGCAAAATCCATTGAAAGAGTGGAAGACGGCTCGGCTTCAATTTTATATATTTCCCCGGAGTCTTTGCGCTCCAGAACCATGGAGCATATCTTGCTGGGCAGAAAAATTGTCCGTTTTGTCATTGATGAGGCCCACTGCTTTTCCGCCTGGGGACAGGATTTCCGGGTAGATTACCTATATATCGGCGACTTTATTAAAACTTTACAAAAGAAGAAGAATCTTGCGGAAGGGATTCCCGTATCCTGTTTTACCGCCACAGCCAAACAGAAGGTTATCGAAGACATCCGGAGCTACTTTAAAGAGAAGTTGGCCCTTGATTTAGAGGTCTTCAGCACCAGCGCCACCCGGACCAACTTAAAATACAGAGTTATCGAAAAAAAGGGCCGGGAAGAAAAATACATTACCCTGAGGAATTTACTTCAGGAGAAAAAATGCCCCACCATTGTTTATGTTTCCAGAACCAGGCTAGCCTATGAGCTGGCCGAAAGACTAACGAGGGATGGTTTTCCGGCCAGGCCGTACCACGGCCAAATGGACGCGAAAGAAAAAACCGAAAATCAAGACGCCTTTATTGCCGGGAAAATATCCATTATCGTGGCCACCTCTGCCTTCGGCATGGGGGTTGATAAGAAAGACGTGGGCATGGTGATCCACTTTGAAATTTCCGATTCTCTGGAGAATTACATCCAGGAAGCGGGCAGGGCCGGACGAGATGAACAAATTACGGCGGACTGTTTCATCTTATACTGCGAGGAGGACCTGAACAAACACTTTGTTTTGTTAAATCAGACGAAAATCAATATTAAGGAAATCCAGCAGATCTGGAAGGTTATCAAGGATATTACCCGCTTGCGCAGGACAGTTTCTCAATCCGCCCTGGAGATTGCCAGGAAGGCGGGTTGGGATGAAGGCATTGAACAAATAGAAATGCGGGTGAAAACAGCCGTTGCCGCCCTCGAAGAAGCGGGATATATCCGGCGGGGGCAGAACATGCCAAGGGTATTTGCGGACAGTATACTCTGCCGGAATGCCCAGGAAGCTATTGCCAGAATAAATGCTTCGAGGCTTTTTATAAATGAGCAAGAAAAGGAAACAGCTACCCGGATTGTAAAAAAACTCATTTCCAGCAGAAGTCGCAGCCAGACCCGGGACCAGGACGCCGAAACACGGGTGGACTATATAGCTGACCACCTGGGGATGGATAAAAGAAAAGTCATCGGCGCCATAAACATGCTGCGTGAGGGGGGGATCCTGGCAGATGCCAAAGACCTCACGGCGTATATTAGAAAAGGGGAAAGAATAAACCGTTCCCTACAGATTTTTGAATCATTTAGCGGCATTGAAAAATATCTGGCGGAAGTGTTAGAGGAACAAGAGGCTACCTACAATATCAAAGAATTGAATGAAGACGCGGAAAGAGAAGGGTGTAAGGATGTAAACCCCCACAAAATTCGCCAGATCTTAAATTACTGGATGATTAAAAAGATGATTAAGTTTAGAGACGCCGGATTTTCTAAAAACCATGTGCGGCTCACTACCCTTGCTTCCAAGGAAGAGTTTCTGGAACTGTTGACAAAGCGGCAGGAGTTGGCCTGGTTTGTGCTTTACTATCTTCATACCCAGGGCAGTCATTTAGAAATAGAAGCTGAAAAAGAAGAATTGCTCGTGGAATTTTCAGTAAACGAATTAAGGAAAGCATATACCGAAAGCGAACAATTGTTTGAATTGGAAGCCAGTGCGGCGGATATGGAGGACACCCTTTTTTATCTATCCCGCTTAGGGGCAATTAAGATTGAGGGCGGCTTTTTGGTGGTCTATAACCCCATGACCATTGAACGTTTGGAGGAGGATAACAGGAGGCGGTATAAAACTGAAGATTATCGCAAGCTGGACCAATTTTATAATCATAAGGTGCAGCAGATCCATATTGTGGGGGAATACGCCAGAAAAATGCTGGAGAATTACCAGGCAGCCCTGCAATTTGCAGAGGATTATTTCCGTCTGAATTTCACTTCTTTCCTGCAAAAATATTTTAAGGGAAGCAGGGGGGAGGAAATCCGGCGGAATATCAGTCCCGGTAAATTTAAACAATTATTTGGCGAGCTGTCACCAACCCAGTTAAGCATTATTAAGGATAAAGATAATAAGCATATTGTGGTTTTAGCGGGACCGGGAAGCGGCAAAACAAGGGTGCTGGTCCACAAGCTTGCTTCGCTGATTTTACTGGAAGATGTCAAACACGAGCAGTTATTAATGCTAACCTTTTCCCGGGCCGCGGCCACTGAGTTTAAGAAACGCTTATTAAAACTAATCGGTAATGCGGCAAATTTTATTGAGATTAAAACGTTTCATACATTTTGTTTTGATCTGCTCGGCAAGATGGGCAATGTTGGGGAATTTGATCAGGTAGTAAAGAATGCGGTGGAAAAGATCCGCAGCGATGAAGTGGAGCCCAGCAGAATTGCGAAGACGGTGCTGGTCATAGACGAAGCACAGGATATGGATCAGGAAGTTTTTGATTTAGTCCGGGCCCTAATGGTGCGCAACGAAGATATGCGGATAATTGCCGTGGGCGATGACGATCAGAATGTATTTGGATTCCGCGGGTCCAGCTCTAAATATATGGAAAGGTTAATGATGGAAAACCAGACTGCCAGGTACGAACTTCTGGAAAACTACCGGAGCAAAAGTAACCTGGTAGAGTTCTTCAACCAATTTGCCGGTCTGATCCGGGGGCGTTTAAAGAAAAATAAGATTGTGGCCCATAGCCGGGATAACGGTGTGATCCGGATTATCCGATACGAGCATAATAATCTGCTGGCCCCCTTGGTGGAAGACCTCTCCAGGGCAGAGCTGACGGGAAGTATCTGTGTGTTGACGAATACCAATAATGAAGCGCTTCAGGTGAAGGGGCTGCTGCTGCAAAGGGGCATCCAGGCCAAATTGATCCAAACCAATGAGGGTTTCCGTTTGTCCGATCTGGCGGAATTGAGGTTTTTTATGGAACAACTGGCTGCAGACGGGTCAACGCCGGTGGTAAGCGATGATGTCTGGAATGAGGCCAAAGGGGCCCTGGCGAACAGGTACGGAAAAAGTGAGCTGTTGGATACATGCAAAAGACTTATCCTGGATTTTGAAGCCACGAATTCTAATAACAGATATATAACTGATTTGGAATCGTTTATCAGGGAATCCAGGCTGGAGGATTTTTATCCGGAATCAAGAGAAATTGTTTATGTGTCCACTATTCATAAAGCAAAGGGCAAGGAATTTGATAATGTTTTTCTGCTGCTGGAAAACTTCCAATTAAATAAGGAAGAGAGAAAACGCGAGCTGTATGTGGCCATGACCCGGGCTAAAAGCAATTTAACCATACACCTCAGGGGGAGTTATTTAGATTTGATCGTTGCAGAAAATTTGATAAAAACCGAGGACAGGAGCCGGTACGAATTGCCGGAGAAACTGGCAATGCATTTAGGCCACCGGGATGTCTGGCTGGATTATTCTATCAGGTGTCAAAATGAGGCAGAGTCCTTGCAAAGCGGTGATGCCCTGTATTACAGGGGAGGGGAATGGCTTACGGACAAGGGCCTGAGGGTTCTTCATTCCTCCAGAAGGTTTGAAGAACGATTAAATCAGGTCAAGAAAAATGGTTACGAGCCCCATTCCGCAAGAGTTAACTTTGTTGTTTTCTGGCGCAAAGAAAATGGAAAGCAAGAGATAAAAATTGTACTCCCCGAATTGTATTTGAAAAGAAAAATGTTTGAGCAAGAATCAATAAGATTCTGACATTGATGGATTGAAAGATACTTGACCTTAAGCATATCCATTGGTTATTTTGGGGATGGTGATGTCCGGGATGTCGATGAGCTTATCCGGGAGGCGGATGCAGCCACGTACCGTGACAAGTCTGAAAAACGAAAAAAAGACCAGAAAGCAACTGCCCACCGCGGATGAACCGGACATTTCCAGCCCTGCCTTGAACTAAACAACATCATGGACAGGATTTATATGATTAAAACCTTGAAGAAGTACAGACAGCGGTACTGGGAATGAACTAAAAAACGGGTTGACGCTGATTGAAGGGACGGGCGCCAGATCTAACTCAGACCGTCCCTTTTAAGCGTATTTGACACGTTACGGGGGGATGTTTTTCAACCTGTATTTGCCGCCCGGCAGCAAAAGTGGGACAAGGGACCTGTCCCCTTGTCCCGCTTCCTGCCAAATCATTGCTTTCCTTGTTTCAATATTATTTAGAAAGCCGGTTGGCGGCAGGAAAAAGTGTGTTTAAAACAGAATTAGCGTATAGAAGTTAGTTATCTGTGCGCATTAAGCCAGGCGGAAAAGGAGAACAGGACTGCAGTTGATTGAGATAAAAAACTTAAGCAAAATCTTTACCATTCCCGGTCAGGAGATACTGGCCCTGGATAACGTGAGCCTGACCGTGAAAGCCGGCGAGATATTTGGAATTATCGGCCTCAGCGGGGCGGGCAAAAGCACCCTGATCCGCTGCATTAACATGCTGGAGAGGCCTACTAAAGGGTCCATCATTGTGGACGGCCGGGAAATTACTGCCCTGGATAAGCGGGAACTGCGTTCGGCCAGGCAAAAGATCGGCATGATCTTTCAGCAGTTTAACCTGCTGTCTTCCCGGACTGTCTCTGACAATGTCATGTTTCCCCTGGAGATAGCCGGGTTTGCGCGATCCGCCGCCCTTAAAAGGACCCGGGAGTTGCTGGAACTGGTGGGTTTGTCCGACAAGGCCGGTGTTTACCCGGCCCAGTTGAGCGGCGGCCAAAAACAAAGGGTGGGCATAGCCCGCGCCCTGGCCAACGATCCGAAACTGCTTTTATCCGATGAGGCAACATCGGCTTTGGATCCCCAAACAACCCGCTCAATTCTAAAACTGCTCAAGGATATTAACCAACAGTTCAACTTAACGATTTTACTGATAACCCACGATATGAACGTGATTAAGGAGGTGTGTGACCGGGTTGCGGTAATTGACAACTCCCGTATTGTGGAGGTGGGCGATGTCCTGAAAGTGTTTTCGAACCCTGGTACACCCACTTCCCGCAGTTTTGTCAATACAGTTGTCAACCGGGAGGTGCCCGGGGAATTGCTGCACGGTTTTGCCGCCCGCAATGATGGCGCCGCCGTTAAACTTGTCCGGGTGTCGTTCATCGGCCCTTCGGCGGGGGAGCCATTGATATCATCCATGGTCCGCAAGTACGAAGTCGAAGTCAATATCCTGTACGGCAATATAGACCGCATCAAAGATACTCCCTTTGGGAACCTGACCGTGGAGTTGATCGGACCGCCCGGGTTATTGCAAGAATCATTGGATTACCTGCGCGGGCGGGGTCTGGAAATAGAGGTGTTGAGTGATGCTTGAGGCGGGACCATTGATGGCAGTGATCCCGTGGGTGGAGCCCTGGGTAATCGAAAAAGTGCTTTTCGCCACCTGGGAAACAATCTATATGGTCCTGTCATCAGCTTTTTTAAGCTATGTGTTCGGACTTCCCCTGGGAGTTATCCTGGTAACCACCGCCGCGGGACATGTACTGGAAAACAAGGGTGTAAACAGCGTTTTGGGGTCAATAGTTAATGCAACCCGGTCCATACCGTTCATTATCTTCCTGATCCTGCTCATACCCTTCACCCGCATGGTAGTGGGAACCTCTATCGGTACCGTGGCCTCGATAGTCCCTCTGACACTGGCTGCCATCCCCTTTGTTGCGAGACTGGTGGAAACGTCTCTGAAGGAAATTGAATGGGGTCTGATTGAGGCGGCCTTGTCCATGGGGGCCGGCGCCTGGCAGATCGTAGCCAAGGTATTGTTGCCTGAGGCAGCGCCTTCTATAATCCTCGGTGTTGCTATAACAACTATCAACCTGGTGGGTTACTCGGCCATGGCAGGAATTGTGGGGGGAGGTGGTTTGGGTACACTGGCCTACTACTACGGGTACCAGCGCTATGAGGACACGGTAATGTGGGTTACTGTAATAGTGCTCATCATCTTAGTTCAGGGTTTTCAAATGTTCGGTGACAAGTTTGCGGACAAAATTGCCAACAAAAGGAGGTAAAAGTATGAAAAGATTTCTGGTTCTGGTATGTTGTTTGGCGCTTGTGGCCGGTTTACTGGCCGGGTGCGGGGGTACAACCCCCCCCAAGGATACCGCTTCCGGAGACCAGGCCGCGCCCGATAAAATTGTAGTGGGCGCAACGGCCAAGCCCCATGCGGAAATCCTGGAAATTGTAAAACCGTTGCTGGAAAAAGATAAGGTAGACCTGGAAATAAAGGTGTTTACCGATTACGTGCTGTTGAACCCGGCTCTCAAGGAAAAACAAATAGATGCCAACTACTTCCAGCACGAGCCTTACCTGGAGGATTATAACGCCAAGAACAACGCCGACCTGGCCTGGACCGTAAAAGTCCATACGGAACCCATGGGTGTTTACTCCAAGAAGATAGACGAAATTGATAAACTGGCAGCCGGCGCTACGGTGGGCGTTCCCAACGACGCCACCAACGGCGGGCGTGCTCTGGCGGTTCTGGAAACAGCCGGCCTGATCGAGCTGAAGGAAGGGGCGGGTGTTACCGCCACTGACAAGGATATCATTGATAACCCGAAAAACCTGAAGATACAGATGATGGACGCAGCCATGCTTCCCAGGGCACTGAGCGATCTGGACATCTGTGTCATTAACAGCAATTACGCGCTGGAGGCCAGCCTTAACCCGGTGGAAGACGCCATCTTTATGGAGGCCAAGGATTCTCCCTTTGCCAATGTGCTGGCGGTCCGATCCGAGGATAAAGATAAGGAAGGTATCAAAAAGCTGGGCCAGGCCTTGCAATCGCCTGAAGTAAAGAAATTTATTGAAGAGAATTATAAGGGCAGTGTTATTCCCGCTTTTTAATCCGGTTAAGGATTTTAGGAATCGAGTTCAGATACTTACCGCAACAGGGGCTAATCCTGGGTTGCCGATCATAAGCTCATAAGCTCTGCCGCTACCCCGGCTCCAGCCCCCGGTGGAACGAAAAAAGCCGGCACGCTTTAAAAAGCTGCCGGCTTACCTGTAAAAGGGAAGCAGCCGTTCTATTTTTTACGCGGGCAGCATACTGAATGGTCAGTCAACAACTCAACCAGCTCTCGATCTTCCGCCGCTATTCTAGCGGAGATTTTATCGATTAAGGAAGCCGTCTCCCGGACGAACTTTTCCATATCTCCCCTAATAGCGCCGGGCGTGCCGATATATTGTCTGATATAGCCGGCAAATTTTTGAGCTAGCTCACCCATTTCCGCTGAAAAACTGGCAGCAGTTTCGGCAGTATATTTATCGTTGCTTGCTGTCAGGCAGGGATAGAGAAAATCATCCTCAAACTTCAGGTGGGAGTGAAGGACGGCGTTTAACTGGCCCAGTTTCAAAGCAATCCAAATGGTGTTTTCCGGAATATCTTCCGCGGCATAAACGTCCTCCCGCAATTCGTTAATAATGGCATTAATCTCCCTGTGCTGTTCCTTGATTTTCTGGCTGTATATTTCAACCACCTCAGTTTATAGGTACTTTTAATTATCTGTATTTATATTAATATATAACTTGATTGTTGTAAAACTGAAAGATGTGGATTTGCCACTGTTGGAACGGCCTTTGCCGTTATTTTGGCGTGAGTTCTATTCAAACCGGATCTGGTTTCAGTTCATCCGGGCCCCGCAGGCGTTTAAACGCCGCTATGCCCTTTTTATTTACAGAGGTCTTTATGATATATTTATCACATGGACAGCCTGAGCGGTCAACTCCGTCTCCCGGCATCCCGGCAATACCTTAGGGCTTTCCATGTCCGGCGGTCGCGGCAACCCGCCTACCAAAACAAGGGGGTTTTTTGATGCGGTACAGGTTATTTCCTTTTGTGATGGTCGCTTTTGTGGTAATTTTGCTGATCAGCAACACGGTGGCAGTAAAAGTTACCCAGTTGGGGCCGTTCTATTTCGATGGCGCCACAGTTCTTTTCCCCCTGGCCTACATCTTTGGGGACATACTAACGGAAGTTTATGGTTTTAAAAGGAGCAGGTTCGTAATCTGGTCGGGTTTTGCAGCGTGTGCGTTTATGGCATTTGCCTACTGGTTAATCGGGGTTCTTCCCGCCGCTCCGGATTGGGGCAACCAGGAAGCGTACAACGCTATCCTGGGGCAGACGCCCCGGATAGTTCTGGCGTCCCTGGCTGCTTATTTCTGCGGAGAGTTTGTAAACAGCTTCATCCTGGCAAAAATGAAAATCCTTACCCGGGGGCGGTGGCTGTGGACAAGGACTGTGGGTTCAACGGTGGCCGGCCAGGCAGTAGACACTTCCCTTTTCGTGGTTATCGCCTTTACGGGACTTATTCCCCCGGCGGCATTGCTTCATATGGCGATCAGCAATTATGTTTTCAAAACTTGTTTTGAGGTGGCGGCCACACCCATGACCTATGCCGCCTGCAGGTGGCTTAAGCGGGTAGAGCAGGAGGATTACTTCGACGAACAAACCAACTTCAACCCCTTTGCAGTTTCCCTGGACGACTTAAAGTAAGCCATCATTTGCAGGATGTTGGAAAAACTTTGCGTGCCGGCGCTGCGCCTATAAATCAGGGTTTTTTGCAGGTATTTTGTCAAAGGGCGGTTTGGCCCGGCACTGTTGGCGGATAATTTCCTATTCGCTAACAGAACGAAGGATATTTTTAACTTGTGTCAGATAAGATCGATTCAATAACGGTTAATTCTTCCTTCGATAAAAACAGATTTTGCAGCGCTTCTATGGTGTTATTATCATCGCTTGTTCCGGCACTTGCTGAAAAGGGAGGGACAACAGGTGTTTGCGCAATACGGATTTAAAACTATTTTCACTTATAAACCTTCAGTAAATTGTTGGCCATCTCACATATTGTTTCCCTCAGCCAATCCGGCTCAAGCACTTCCACGGCATTTCCCCATTGAAAAATCCAGGTCTTTAACTCGGCCAGTCCGCAGGCTTCGAAGGAAAGGATGAGCGAGCCGTCATCGAGTTCTTGCTCCGTTTCCTGCGAGGGGTGGTAAATAAACCTTTTTACCCTGTGGTTAACCTCCGGGCTGAATTTAAGCCTGACCTTGCAGACATTGCCATCGTTGGAAATCCCCCAACTTTCGGCCATGTATTCTTTGAGGGAAAAACCGGGGGGGTATTCAAACCGTTCATTTGTGTAGGGGAAAATACTTTTTATCTGGTCCACCCGGAAGACCCTGATGTCATTTCTTTTCAGACAGTTAGCAACCAGATACCAGTTATGCCTTTTGCTGATCAGACCGTAGGGTTCCACCACCCGTTCGGTGCACTGCCTGTTGTAGCCGGCATAATACCAGAGCTTAACCCGGCAACAGTCCCGGAGCGACTGCAACAGCCTGGCAAAAATTTTGCTTACCCCGCTGGAGTCCGCCAGCTGCTCCTCAACAATGTAAACCCTGTTTTGCAGTTCTTCCACGCACAGGCTTTCAGCGGTGTACTTGTAGTTAAAGAGTGTTCCCACCAGGGCATCCTTGAGTTCGTTGGTGTGGCCTGCCAGAACGGAACCCTTTTGCTGCAGCAGGCTTAAAAATATGATCAGCGCTTTTTCCGGGCTGATCGAAGGCAGATAGCCTGCATCCAGGCGGTACAGGCCGTGTTTCCTGGAGGTGTTTTTTTGGGGCCTGACGAGTGGGATTCTCATTTCATTTTCGATTTTTTCCAAATAGCGCAGTATACTCCGTATACTGACATTGCAAAAATCCGCCATTTCTTTTAAGGTTACGCCCCCGTAAGGACTTTTTTTATTGAGAAGCTCAACAACCATGGCTATTCTCAGTGCCTTCGTTGTATCCTGGTCGGTCATCCCAATCCCCCTGTTCAAGGCATGGATTTATTTGTATCTAATGGTTAATACGACCAGAACCCCGCAGTTCCCTTCTTTTTGCGACGGATATTTGCAAAAACATTTTTACCGCGACATTTGCGGCTGTCCCAGTAGCTTTCCCAGTAGGTGTTGTTATCTTTTTCCGGTCAGGATGGTTAAATCAATGGTCACTTCCGGCAAATCCTCCGGCCTGGCCGTCAGCAAGCGTTCCTGCGTTGTTCCCCAGGCCAATGGGGTCATCCGGATCAAAGGGTCAAACCATGTCCGGTCCAGGGTCGCCATATAGCTCACCCGTTCAAAATCCATAAGTTCAAACTTGCCCTTAAACAGTTCCAGGGTATCCTTATTGGAAAAAAACTGTTTACCGGTTTGCCCGTAAAAAATATCCCTGAGCTCTTTCAAATAGCCCCCTCCGGGGATAACCTTGATCACCCTGCCCCGGGGGGAAATCATCCGCCTGAATTCCGTGTAGTTGGCCGGCGCCAGGATGTTGAGAATAAAATCAAAGCAATCACTGGCAAAGGGCGCCCCGGCAAGATCACCTACGCACCAGATTATATTTTTGTATTCTTTTGAAGCCATAATAATTGCTTCTTTAGAAATATCCAGGCCCACGCCCACAGGATCCGGATCCGGGCTTCCGGTAATTTTCTCCAGGAGCATTGCCAGGTGAGAACCTTCGCCGCATCCGGCATCAAGTATTTTTACCGGTTCCCCGGGCGGCGACAGTCTTCTCGTAATTATTTTGAGAATTTTAGCCAGCAGGGGATCAAACAGACCGCTGCGGTAAACAGTTCTCCTGGAGGCGAACATTTGCCTGTCGTATTTTGTTTTCAGGGCGTGGGACAACATGTTTACGTAGCCCTGCCGGGCAAGGTCATAGCAATGGTTGTTGCCACATATAAGGCTCTTTAGATTAACCAGTTTCATTTGGGAAAAACAAAGGGGACATCTGAAAAGATGTTGATATTCGGTGAGAAGGTTTGCACTGGTATTCTTTCTTCCGCCGTCAGGCATCAAAAGCACCCCGTTTAATCCGGCCGGGTGAATAAAAAAAGTACAGGCAAATAGCAAAAAAAACCCGGCTTTTTGAAAAGCACAATAACCGTCAGCAGCTGCAATTACAGTACCTTAAGGTTCCGCCGATTACAGGCAGAGGGAAGGGCTTTGCCGCGGAGTTATAAGGATTTAACTTCCTGTAGCTTTTCCAAATAATTACTTATTGCTTCTTTGTCCAGGGCAACACTTAACGGTACAAATTTATCATTTACGAACACGCTGGTTGAAGCTAACAGGGTGTAATCCCTGGCCTTCTCCGAGTCGTTCTTCAGAATGTTCAGCTCAAGTTCAGCACCGAATTTTTCCTTCATTGCTTCGGCTATATCTATAGCCTTCTTGCAGCTCATTCAACCAGGACTTCCACTATGAAAGACAATCATTTTAATCATTTTGCGTCCTCCAGTTATTTTTTATTTATTCCAATTACCCCCGGGTCTCAAATTCACTTTTAAGGTGACCGCCATTTCTTATCTTTGTTAACAGGCTACCATTTTAAGACATGCAATGCAAGCGTCCAACAGGCATAAAATTGCTTCTCAAATACTTTAAAGGCCATGGCCTGTACCGGTTAAACAGAGTTTGGTTTAGCAACTTATCTGGTTGAGGGAAAATGAGAATGAACACTTCCGATGAATTTGTTTCCTGTTCAAGGTCGTGGCGGGGGCGGCGCCTGCCACCTTTTTATTTTTTCATATTGACTGCCGCGGTACTTTAACCTATGATTGTAATTAAGTTACGTTATATGCCGTTATGCTGCGTATCGCCTGTTGCGTCGTAATTCATATCACTCTATGTTGCTTTAGGTTATCCTGTGTCTAGTGTATTCCATTGCTCCGGTAACCGGGGTTTCCCGGGTGCGGCCGGCGGCGGTTAAATTGACATATTCAAGTTGATGAGGAAAATAATAATGCAAATACGTCTACATAATTCAAGGATATCGTCTAAGATTTTGCTTCTTTTTGCAGCTCTGACGGTTCTTTTCTTTGCCTCCTTTCTCCTGGGCCGGTATCAGGTTATGCCCCACATGGTTGTTGGCATTTTGTTATCAAAAATTGTGGATTTGCCTAAAACATGGACAGATACCATGGAGACAGTAGTGCTCCAGGTGAGGTTTCCCCGGATTATAGCAGCGCTGCTTGTGGGCGGCGCCCTTTCCTCTTCCGGCGCCGCCTATCAAAGCTTGTTCAAGAACCCGCTGGTTTCGCCGGCTATTCTGGGGGTTTCGGCAGGGGCCGGTTTTGGCGCTTCCCTGGGAATGATCCTGTATTATCCCTGGTGGGGCGTACAGGTCCTGGCTTTTATATTTGCCCTCCTGGCTGTGGCTGCTTCATTTTTGATCAGCCGGGTTTTTGGCGGCGACAGCCGAAATTCCATAACTGTTCTTGTTTTGGGGGGAATGGTTATTTCAGCTCTCTTTCAGGCGCTGCTTTCTTGCGTCAAATATCTGGCTGACCCTCAGGATACTTTACCCGCTATTACCTTTTGGCTAATGGGGGGATTGTCCAGGGTAACAAACTCGGACGTGCTCCTTGCCTTTTTTCCCATTGTCCTTTCCTGCGTCGGGCTGTATCTCATCCGCTGGCAGATTAACGTTCTTTCCCTGGGTGAGGAGGAAGCGATTACCCTGGGAGTCAACGTGCACCTCATGCGGCTTATCGTGGTAATTTGCGCCACCCTGATGACGGCCGCCGCTGTAAGTATAAGCGGCATTATCGGCTGGGTTGGCCTGCTTATTCCGCACATGGCGCGCATGCTGGTCGGCCCCAGTTTTGCTTTGCTTCTGCCGGTCTCTCTCCTGATGGGCAGCGGCTACTTGCTGTTGGTGGACAATTTAGCCAGATATGCAACTGCTGTGGAAATACCCCTGGGTATTCTGACAGCTATAATAGGGGCTCCATTTTTCGTCTTTTTGCTGTCAAAGGTCAGGAGGGGCTGGACGTAAGGATCTTACTTCGTTGGCTTGGCTAAAAAAACAGGCAACCAAATAGCAAAGTCGTATTAAATGCCTCCTTTTATCAGATTGGGGAGTGGTGGGGAAGGGGGGGAGCCGCTCAGATCCGGAAGGAATTTAGTCCGGTCAAGGCTCAAAGAAGAAAACAAACTGGTCCAAACAGGCGGCATTCTTAAAAATACCGGCATATATCAGGTTACAACTAAATAAGGCAGGAATTGGCTTAACGAACATACTACTCCAATATTTTGGAAGGGATGAAAGTATGGTATTAAGTGTTGAAGATGTCAGCTTCGCTTACCCCAGAAGATCCGATCTCATCAAAGGAATAACCTTTTCCGTGGACAAGGGGGATGTCTTATGCCTTTTGGGCCCCAACGGCACTGGTAAGACAACTTTGCTCCGCTGCCTGCTGGGGATCAATAAAATTAAAAGGGGCGGGATCCGGATTGGCGGCCGTCCTATCAGTGAAATGTCCGCCAGGGAATTGGCCAGGCAGGTAGCTTATGTCCCCCAGGCTGCCAGCGTTGCTTTTCCGTATCAGGTACTGGACCTTGTGCTTATGGGACGAAGTCCGCATCTTGGTATTATGTCAACCCCAGCTGAAAAGGATCTGGAGATTGCCGGATGGGCCCTCGCCAGAACAGGTATTTCTCACCTTCAGTATTCTTTGTTCAGCGAAATAAGCGGAGGCGAGCGCCAGCTGGTGCTTATTTCCCGGGCGCTGGCCCAGCAGTCGGGCCTTCTAATCATGGACGAACCGACGGCCAGTTTGGATTACGGCAATCAGACCCGCATCTTAAAAATTATCCGGGAACTGGCTGCAAAGGGTTATACCATTATTATGACCACCCATTTCCCCAATCACGCCTTCCTGGCTTGTAATAAAGCGGCCATTATGAAAGAAGGCATAATTGCAGCTATCGGGAGCCCGGAGGAAGTTATCACCGATGACAGTTTAAGCGATCTTTATACCACGGAAATCAAAGTTGTTTCAACCGGGCTGAGGGGGCTGCCGGGGGAATTAAAGGTTTGTGTCCCCCTGATGCCCAGGGAAGCCGCCTTGTAGCGTTTTCAAGAGGGTTATCCGGGTTTAGATTACAGGGTGTTCAACACAGCATAACGTCAAAATTAAAAACCACTGTCAAGAAGGAGTGCCAGAAGCAATAATTCCTAAAATGGGGGGTTAATTATGTTTAAAAATGAGATGCCGGTAAGGTTAACTGGTTTGCTATTCATTTTAGTTATGGCTGCCGTTCTTTTTGCCGGTTGTGGAAAGCAGCAAGTTAGTGTTAGTACCGGTAATACCGGGGCGGGGGAACCCCGCCATGTTGTCGACCATGCCGGTAGAAACGTAACTGTTCCCGGCGAAATTAACAAGATTTTTTCCATAAATCCTGTCGGTATGATTGTGATGTACACTTTAGCTCCGGAAAAGCTTGTCGCCTGGAATTTCACGATCACCCCCGAATACAGAAAGTTTATCCTGCCCCAGTACCGTGATTTACCCGACCTGGGTGGCTGGTATGCCAATAAATCCTGCAATACCGAAGAACTCTTGAAAATTAACCCGGATCTGATTGTATCCTTCGGGTTAGTTGATCAAACTGCCATATCCCTGGCCGACCGCATCCAGCAGCAGATGGATATACCTGTTGTAATTGTGAACAGCGAGCTCAATAAGCTGGACCGGGCCTACGAGTTTATAGGCGAATTGCTGGGTGTCCAGGAACGTGCCGGGGAACTCGCGACCTACTGCCGCAGGACAGTTGATGATGTCGCTGAAAAAGCAAAATTGATTCCCGAGGAAGAAAAGGTCAGGGTATATTACGCCGAGGGAAACCAGGGCCTGGAGACAGATCCAAGGGGATCCCAGCATACAGAGGTGCTGGATTTTGTGGGGGGGCTTAATGTTGCCGATGTAGCTATAAAGGGGGGAATGGGGATGACACCGGTTTCCCTGGAACAAGTTTTAGCCTGGAATCCCGATGTAATCCTAACAGCAACCATGGGTCCCATGGGCGGTGAGGAAGGGATGGTTTATAACAGCATAACCACAGACCCCAGATGGTCCACCATTAAAGCAGTGAAAGACAAGCGGATTTATGATATTCCGGACAGGCCCTTTAACTGGTTCGACCGGCCGCCTTCGGTAAACCGGATAATTGGAGTGAAATGGGTAGCCAATCTGCTCTATCCGGATGTTTACAAATATGACCTGGAGACCGAGGTAAAAAATTTCTTCAGCCACTTTTACCATTATGATTTATCCGACCAGGAGGTCCGGGAGTTGCTGGCACGGTCTTAAGCCGCCGCCAATTAATCACTGTATTCCAGGCAGAATTACAGGGGGGCTTTCCCTTTAACTGCCTTCCTTACCCGGCGGCCGGCAGTTTTTAGTTGACGCGTATTTTATACTCAAAGTTTTTAATATTGTTTTTGAGAAAGGAGAGTTTTAATGGACCTGAGCGCCGAGGAATTCGATCAAGTTGCCCGGGAAGTGTTTGCCCCCATTTATCCCATCATTGCCGGACAGATAATAGACAGGTCGGGCGTAACCAAAGGGACTTGCCTGGATCTGGGTTGCGGCAGCGGTTATTTGGGGTTAGCCCTGGCGGGAATCACGGAGTTGTCTGTCTGCCTGTTGGACAAATCCCCGGAAATGTTGAAAATAGCAGACCAGAATATTATTGCCTCCGGTTTCGAATCAAAGATGCGGACTATGTTGGGTGATGTCCAGGATATTCCGTTGCCGGACCAGTCAGTAGATCTGGCCGTAAGCAGGGGCTCCATATTCTTTTGGGAGAACCGGGTAAAAGCTTTCAGTGAAATTTTCCGGGTGCTTGCGCCGGGTGGTTGCGCCTGCATCGGCGGTGGTTTCGGCACCCCTGAGCTGAAGCGGCAGATCACCGAAAAAATGTTGAAGATAAGTGAAGAGTGGTCCGGGATGGTTAAAAAAAACACCGGAAAAGAAAACGAGAAAGCTTTCAATGACGAGCTGCGTGCCGCAGGGATTCCCCAGTATGAAGTTGTCAGGGACGACAAGGGTTTGTGGATAACTATAAGGAGGAAGGCTTCGTGAAATGTTATATTTGCGAAAGGGGCTGTGAAATACCCGAGGGCGGCACGGGGGCTTGCGGCATGTATCTAAACCAGGCGGGGGAGATCACAGAGCGGTTTCCCAACAAATACCTGATCACAACGCCCATTTCCGTGGAAACAATGCCTGTGCTGCACTTTTATCCCGGAGGAAAGTTTCTGCAAATCAGCACTGCGGGGTGTAATTTTGATTGTGACGGTTGTATTTCCACGGTAATTGTCAGGGAGATGGCTCCCGGCAGCAGGGCTTTAAGAGAATTATCGCAGGAACAGGTGGTTGAAGAAGCATTAAGAAGTGATTGTCAGGGGATTGCCTTTTTAATGAACGATCCCCTGGCTTCGTTGTTATCCTTTGCCGGCGTTGCCAGAGCCGCCAAAAAGCATGGTTTGCTGGTGGGATGTTCCTCAAACGCCTATTTTACGGATGCTTCCCTCGACCTCATAATTGATAATTTGGATTTTATAAATATAGGCTTCAAGGGACTTACCGCCGGGGCTTACAGGAAATGTGGCGGACATTCTGCTGAACCCGTACTGAGAAATATTAAAAGACTGCATGACAGCGGGGTGCATGTGGAGGTTTCCTGTATCCACACCCAAAATAACCGGGAAGAAATCGTAAGTCTGGCCCGGAAACTGGCTGAAATCTCAATTGACCTGCCCTTGCAGGTGATGCGCTTTCTTCCCGTGGAAAAAGCGGAGCCCCACCTGGAGCCTGCTATCCGGGATTCCGAGCAGCTGTGCAGAAGCTTGTCGGTCCACCTGAGCTACGTCTATCTCTTCAACTCCCCTGGAACTGAACACCTCAACACCTTTTGTCCCCGCTGCGGTTTTTTAATCTACAAACGGGAGTTTTACGGACCCATGGGAGCCAGGTTGAAGCGTCCGGTTGAGGGCCTGGGATTGGATGAGAATAACAGGTGTCCGTCCTGTAAACTCGGCCTTAGTTTTAAGGGAAGCCGGGCCCCGGCTTTTTACCAGGAGGGGGATTTTGAGGGCGGCTATCCCTTTACCAGGGCTTTGGAAATGGTTGAATCTGTGTTGATTACCATGGGCATAAGTAAAAAAGACAAGGTTGCGCTGGTTTGGGAAGATGTGATTTGCCGCAGCGGCTTGCCGAAACTACACCGCGACCTGCAAAATCCCGGAACCTTTGTCGGCATGATCAGATATTTCGGGAAACTGATTCAGGAGGAGGGCAGGGCGGAAAAACTGGCGGTTTATATGGAAGAAAAGATAGACCTGATTAAGGCCGGTTTGACCGCCGTAAAGAATAAACCCCGGGTGTATTATGCCATGGGCAAACCCAATTTTTGCATCAAGGGAGGCCGTTTGGAGAACCAGTTGATTGAAACCGCGGGTGGGGTGAGTGTAAATAAGGAAATAAGCGGCAGCGGCAGGCCTGGTATGAACATAACCTACGAACAATTGGAATCGCTGAATCCGGAGGTTATCTTTATATCATCCTTTATATCATCGTCTGTGGAGGACTTTTATAAAGAGTGTGCTGAGGCCGGTATCGATATCGAGGCGGTCAGAAATACGAGAGTTTATTCATACCCGGCGCCCTGCTGGGATTTTGGCAGCCCCAGATGGATTCTAGGACTTATGTATATAGCAAATGTTTTGCATCCGGAAATATTTCATTTTGATTTAATTAAAGAAGCGCAGATGTTTTACCGGGAGTTTTACAATCTTAGTTTCGATTTATCCGATCTCAACCGTTCCTTTAGCAAGCCAAGCAGCAAGTGGGGGTGGCAATAGAAGGGGAATTTAAATAATGATTTGCCCTTTGGGGTATGCGGATCACGTTTGCAGCCGGTTTTAATAGGGTGAAAAGCTTGATTGACTGGTGTTCTGGTTAATGGCGCGGCTTTCCGGTAGCCTTTTGCCGGTCTTGTTCATAGATATAATGAAAGCGGTTGGTTTTAAACTGAATAACAGGGCGGGCAACACACATCGTTTGATTCTAAATTGCGAGGGGATCGGATTGGGCGCCGGAGAATTAAAAAGGAATAACAGCGGCCCGAAGGCAGGGGAAAGCCAGGCCGGAGTCAATAGAATAATTGCTGAAGACAGTCCTTTGACAGGGCCGGCGGTAGAAAGGCAGACCCGGGGCGACGCCGGTCCATGGGGTGCTCGGAGTGTCCAACCTGTTCCCGGAATCGTCATTGCTAATGAAGAGCTCTGTACCGCCGGCAGCGATCATGCCGTAATTACCTGGGTGACGCCGGGGCGGGAAGCGGATACCTCTGTTTATGTGGGGAGTAAGCCTTCATCCATGGTGCGGCGTACCTTCCGGCAGCAAGGGGAGTTCCATTATGCTGAACTCACCGGCTTGAAACCAGCCACGCGTTACTGGTACCAGGTGGAAAGCGGCGGCGCCAGGGGTTCGTTGAACTCCTTCAGCACCCTGCCCCGTCCCAGGGGGAGGCGTCTGTTCAGCTTCGCTCTGTTTAGCGATCTGCATCTTACGCAGGGGGACCCCTGCGGGGATATTAACGAGATCTTTTTCGGCAAGCTGAACGAATACTCAGCCGATCTCATGATCCAGTGCATTTTCGATGCCGGTAAACGAAATATCGACCTGGCGGTGCTCACCGGCGACCTGACGGACTCAGCAAGTGCAAATCAGTACAGGATGCTGCGGGACCAGATTTTGCCCCGTTTTGGCACAACTCCTTATTTTTTATGTCCCGGTAATCACGACAAATTCACGAAAAACGGCGGTCTGGGAGAGGAGGGTTTTCTGGAATACGCGGCAAAGGGGGACAAAACTTACGGGCACGCTGTTTTTAAGGACTGCCTGTTCCTGCTGCTGGATTCCTGCAGGCGGGACGACAACTGGGGCTATGTCGATCCCGGGCAGATTCAGTGGCTGCGGGATATCCTGGAAGACAGCCGCGGTATGCCCTCCTTTTTGTTCCTGCACCATCCCTGTAACGGCCCCGACCTCTGGTTCGGGGTTAAGAATTACAGGGAGCTGCAGCAGGCAATCCGGCCCTTTCCCGGTGTCCAGGGCATATTTTACGGCCACATGCACCGGTGCAAGGTTGCCACCAATAACTTCCTTACGGGAGCCCGTCCTTTCGTTGCAGTCCCGGCCACTGTGCAGTTCCCCTGCGCCTATGCCATCGTGACAGTATACGTAGGGGGATTTGAATACAATACCTACAAAGTGAACAGACTGGATTTGTCGGAAAAATCGCGGGAGAAGATTGTTTTTAAAAACCCGGGTAAAACAGCCTACGTCTGGTACAGCTTCGGCGGCCTCGGCGACCGGTGTTTTTCCTGTTTCTCCGGCAGACTGCACAGGCAGCGACAGTTCGAACTATCTTTTACAACCGATCGGGCCGGATCGCTGGAACTGTATAACAGGACCCAGCCCTGTGCCGGCGCAAGCATTGCGCTGGCCGGGGAAGGCGGCCTTTCCAGGGTCGTCCTGGGGCGCCACGGGTCTTTTTTCCCGGCTGCCCGGGCCTACAGCGATATTCTGCTGCAGTACGGCGTCAGAGCTTCGATTTTGGGTGACGGCGGCTCCGACCAGCCCTGGTTGTAACTGGTTGCAAATAGCAGGGCGGAAACTTGCCCTGTTCCATTCTGTTTGACCTAAAGCTATTATAAATCAGACTATCCTTTCAAATGACGACTTCTAAGGCCGGATGTTCAACGACCCTTTTGAATTTAAAGAGGGCGTTGAGCATCCGGCTTTTAAAAAGGCCCGGGCTTTTTTTAGTCCACCCGGCTCTCTTCCCCATTTTTTTTATTATCTGTAATTGTAATTAAACGATTAATTAATATAATATGAAGGAAATGAAGGAATACTTAATTTCCTGCTCTGGTATTTTTCCAGCCTGGACGAGCAGTACAGGCGCCGGGAAAAGGATGAAACCGGCGAAGGCGATTAAACAAAACGTAAAGGAAAGCGCGTTATGGAAAAAAATGTGCTGATGAAGCTGGATAGAATTACACGGACTTACCAGATGGGTGAAGTTGCCGTCCAGGCCTTAAAGGAAACCTCCCTGGACATCCTGGAGGGGGAACTGCTGGTAATCCTGGGTCCCAGCGGGTCCGGCAAAAGCACCCTCCTCAACATTATCGGCGGCATGGACTCGCCTTCCAGCGGCGGAGTACTTTTTGGCCGGGAAGATTTATCCCTGGCTTCAGAAAAGCAGTTGACCCGCTTCCGGCGGGAGGAAGTGGGCTTTGTCTTTCAATTCTACAATTTGATTCCCGATTTGACGGCAGGGGAAAACGTGGAACTGGCGGCCGGATTGGTTGAGAATCCGCTATCCGTTGCGGAAGTATTAAAGGAAGTGGGCCTGGAAGAACGGGCAGATCATTTTCCCTCCCAGTTAAGCGGCGGTGAACAGCAGCGTGTGGCTATCGCCCGGGCCGCAGTTAAAAGGCCCCGCCTGCTTCTTTGCGATGAACCCACCGGGGCCCTGGATCAAAAGATCGGCCAGGTTGTGCTGGGCCTTCTGAATAAAATAAACCGCGAGCAGGGCAGCACGGTGGTGATTGTCACGCATAACACCCCCATCAGCGCCATGGCCAACAGGGTTATCCGCATGAGCAGCGGCATTATCGCAGAAATTACCGAAAATAAGAACCCGCAGCCGGCCGAAAGGATTGAATGGTAAATGAACGTCCTGACCAGGAAGCTATGGCGCACCATTGGAAGCACCAGGGGCCAGTTTCTGGCAGTGGCGGCGGTGGTCACGGTGGGTATTACCGTCTACATCGCCATGTCCACCGCCTATTATAACCTGAACCGCTCCCAGGCGGCTTTTTACGGGGAAAATGACTTCGCTGATTATTATTTTCACGTGGTGAGAGCGCCCCAGCAGATAATCAGGCAGGTGGAGGCCGTGCCCGGGGTTGAGAAGGTCACCGGCCGGATTCAAAAGGATGTCCCCATTCTGAAAGAAGATCACCAGAGGGCTACTGCCCGGCTCATCAGTTACCCCCTGCCCGTGGAAAATGAAATAAACCGCTTTCGCCTGGAAGCGGGGCGGCTCTTTGAGAAATATCCCCAGGGCGGGGGTATTGAAGTGCTGGTGGACCCCAAGTATTTTGACGCCAACCTCCGCTCTTTCAATGATGAGATCAGCATCGTGGCCGAAGGGAAGCAGGTTTTTCTAACTGTGACGGGGACCGCCACCAGTCCCGAGACAATTTACACCTTGAAGGATGCCGGCGCCATGATGCCGGACCCCGCAACCTTCGGTATAATCATGCTGCCCCACAATCAAGCCGAGCAAATCCTGGGTCTTAACGGCGAGATCAATCAGGTGGTGATTACCATTGACCCCGGCGGGGACGAAAAGGTGGTGGCCGATCAGGTCAAGGAGATTCTGAAGCCCTACGGCAACCTGGCCGCCTATCCCCGCAAGGATCAGCTCAGCCACGCCATCCTGCAGGGGGAGATTGATTCCCTGAAGGCAATCACCGGCTTCATGCCGGCTATTTTCCTGGGTATCGCCGCTGCCATCCAGTTTATTATGCTGGGACGCATGGTTAAAGTTCAGCGCCTGCAAATCGGGGTCATGAAAGCAATGGGCTATACCAGCGGTCGAATCATGTTCCATTATACCGGCTATGCCCTGGCGGTGGCATTGGCGGGGGCGCTGCCGGGAATCCTGCTGGGTCTCGGCCTGGCAACGGCCATATCCGTGGTTTTCGCCCAGTTTTTCAGTCTTCCGGAAACCATCGGCGGGGTAAACTACAGGGCTGTTATCCACGGATTGCTCCTGGCGGTGACGGTAAGCCTTGCCGCCGGCCTGCTGGCGGTTCGCGGGGTGACCAGGGTCAGGCCGGCCGAGTCCATGCGCCCGGAGCTACCCGGGGGAACCGGGCGGATGTTTCTGGAAGGGTTGCCCTGGATCTGGCAAAGGCTGGACGCAACCTGGAAAATGAGCCTGAGGGCCGTAAACCGCAAACGGGGCCGTTTCGGAGTCACCCTTCTGGGGGTGGTTTTTGCGGTGGGCCTTCTGGTCATGTCTCTTTTCATGAACGATGCAGTGGATTACATGATCAGACAACATTTTTTTGAGGAGCAGCGCTACGATTTATTGGTCCGGTTCAGCCAGCCGGTGCAAGAACGGGAGCTGAGCAATATTTCCCGCCTGGAAGGTGTTGTGAAAACAGAGCCCTTGCTAGAAATTCCGGCTAAGATCCATTTTAACGGGCGCTCGGAAGATGATCTGCTCCTGGGTCTCCCCCCGGACACAAGTTTAAAAAAAATGGTGGGAAACGATGAAAGGCAGGTGGCTTTGCCGGAAGACGGGTTTTTAGTCAGTGCCAGGTCGGCTAAAAGGCTGGGTTTGAGGACAGGGGACCGGGTTGAGGTGGAAACTCTCCTGGGACTGGGACCACCCCGCAGGGCCGGCCTTATGGTGACCGGTGTGAACAGGCAGCTGGTGGGAAGCGGATCATATATTTCCCTGGACCTGGCCAACCGGGTGATGCAGGAGAGCGGGGTTGTTTCCGGCGCCATGCTGAAGGTTGATCCCGGACAAACCGGCAGAGTGGAGCGGGAGTTAAGCGATATGACCGGCGTCTCTTCCATTTCCAGCAAGGGCAAGGAGCTGGACAACTTGAATCAAAGTCTGGGCAGCATGGTTTTTTCCGTTACGATGATGGTTGTATTTGCCGCCTTGCTTGGTTTTGCCATCGTCTATAACGCCTCCGTAATTAGTTTTGCCGAGCGCCGCAGGGAGCTGGCAACTCTGCGGGTGGTGGGCTTTACCAATCCGGAGGTCTCCAGCCTGTTGTTTAAGGAAAACCTGCTGCAGTCGTTGCTGGGAGTGGCCCTGGGACTGCCCTTCGGTAATCTAATGACCCGGTGGTACGTTCAGGGAGTAAGCACAGATTTATATACCTTGCCCATTGTTATCTACCCTCAGACCTACTTTTTTTCCGCCCTGGGGGGAATTGTTTTCATCACAGTGGCGCATTTCCTGGCGGCCCGGGGGATAAGCAGGCTTGAACTGGTGGAAGTCCTCAAGAACAGTGATTAGCGGGGGGTTACGATGAAGGGGAAAAAGAAGGTTTACCTGATCGGCGCAATCATTCTGGCGGGGCTGGCGGCGGCAACCATAAAAATGCTCTGGGGCGGCCAGGAAGTGGAGGTATTGCAAGTCCAGCCGGGTACCATTACCCGGTCCGTTACGGACAGCGGCTATGTGCAGTCTGCCGCTGATTTTGCCATCCAGGCCACCCAGAACGCCCGGGTGAGCGAAGTGCTGGTGGAGACAGGTCAGAGCGTTAAAGCGGGCCAAATCCTGCTTGCCCTGGAAAACTTGGACCTGTCCGTCCAGATCAGCGAGGCGCGATCCCAGCTGTCCCAGGCGCAAACAGCGGCCCAAGGCGCCCGGGCCGCCCTGGAGCGAACCAGGCTGGAGCTGGCTGACGCCGGCGAAAACAGGAAAAGAATAGAGGAGCTTTACGGGGCGGGCGCCGTCTCCCGGGCGGAGTACGACAGGGCTGTACTTCAGGTGGAGACCTGCACCCGGACCCTGGAGGAGCAAAACGCCCTCCTGGACAGCGACCTGGCCCGGGCGGCCGGCTTCCGGGAATCCCTGGACCGGCTGGAGGCCAAGGAAGGGCAGCTGGTGGTGAAAAGCCCCGCCGACGGAATAGTGCTGGATCTGCCAGTCAAGCGGGAGGAAGTGGTGGGTCCCATGACCCCGGTGGCGACTGTGGCGGCGGCAGGCCAGCTGGAAGTGAAAGCCGATATTTTGAGTGACGACCTGGGTGAGGTAAAACTGGGACAAAGGGTTATCATCTCCGCCCCTGTGCTGGGCTCGGAGACCCTTACCGGTGAGGTGAAAAAAATATATCCCCGGGCTGAAGAAAAACAGTCTGCTTTGGGTGTAATCCAGCGGAGGGTGCCGGTCATCATTACCCTGACGGACCCCGGTCCTTTAAAACCCGGCTATGAAGTGAGAGTCGGCATCGTGACCCGGATCCGGGAAGGGGTCCTGGTGCTTCCCCGGGAAGCAGTCCGCACCACAGGAGACGGGCAAAGGGAAGTGTCGGTTGTGGTGAAGGAGCGGGTGGAGCGCCGGCCTGTCCAGACCGGGCTGAGCGACCAGGCTGCCATTGAGATCACGGGAGGGCTGGAGGAAGGGGATGTGGTTATCCGGGACGGCGGCTCGGAACTGAAAGAAAAGACCAGAGTGAGGCCGGTAGTTAGTTAAAAAGGCAGCCCGCGGGACGAACCCGGGGGCTGCTTTATGGCTGCATAATTTTAAAGGCTTATTTTGAAATGGTTGATACCGGCTGTTAAACTGTTGCTTTATACCGTTTCAATAAACTGCACAACTGTTCTACCGGTCGCTGCCGGGGATTTTCATGACAGCGCCTGTGCTGGCGGAGGTCACCTGGGCGGAGTAGCGGGCTAAAAATCTTTTCCCGGTGACCTTCGGGGCCGGTTGCCGCCATTCCTTGCGCCTTTCCGAAAGCTCCTCTTCCGTTAGCCGGACATTCAGGCGGCGTCCGGGGATATCGATTTCAATAATGTCGCCTTCCCGGACCAGGGCAATGGGGCCCCCCTCGGAGGCTTCCGGCGAAACGTGACCGATGCTGGCGCCCCGGGTGCCCCCGGAAAACCGGCCGTCGGTGATGAGCGCAACGTCCTTGTCCAGGCCGATTCCGGAAATCGCCGAGGTTGGGCTGAGCATTTCCCGCATGCCCGGGCCGCCCCTGGGACCTTCGTAACGGATAACTATGACGTCACCCTTGTTGATTTTACGTTCCATTATAGCGTTAAAGGCCTCTTCTTCGTCTTCAAATACCCGGGCCGGTCCGGAGTGCGTCAGCATTTCCCTGGCTACCGCGGACTGCTTGACCACAGCCCCGTCCGGCGCCAGGTTGCCCCTTAGAATAGCGATACCGCCCTCTTTGGAGTAAGGGTCGCTCAAAGGCCGGATGACCTCGGTGTTTTGGACGGCCGCACCGCTGATGTTTTTGCCCAGGGTTTTTCCTGTTACAGTCATTTCATTCAGCTCCAGCAGGTCCTGGTCGGCCAGCTGCTTCAGTACGGCGGAAATTCCCCCCGCTTCGAACAGGTCAAAGAGGCGGTGTGTGCCGCCCGGGCTTAGCTTGCAGATGTTGGGAACACGGGTGCTGATTTCGTCGAAGGCCTCCAGCTCCAGGGGCACGTCCGCCTCATAGGCAATGGCAAGGAGGTGCAGTACTGTATTGCTGGAACCCCCGATGGCCATGTCCAGGGCGATAGCGTTGCGGAAGGCGTTCAAGGTCATGATATCCCGGGGCCGGATGTTGCCCTTGACCATTTCCACAGCCTGCCTGCCGGCCAGCTTGGCCAGGGCCTTGCGCTGTCCGTAGGGGGCCGGAATGGTGCCGTTGCCGGGCAGGCCGATCCCCAGCGCCTCCGCCAGGCAGTTCATGGAGTTGGCGGTGAAAAGCCCGGCGCAGCTGCCGCAGGAGGGGCAGGCGCTGAGCTCCATTTCCAGCATTTCAGCCTCGCTGATTTCACCCACCGCGTACTGTCCCACAGCCTCAAAAAGACCCCGTACCAGATCCGTTTTCTGACCGGCGTGGGTGCCCGTAAGCATGGGGCCGCCGCCTACATAAACGGAAGGGATATTCAGCCGGCCGGCCGCCATCAACATGCCGGGCACGATTTTATCGCAGTTGCCCACCAGGACCAGGCCGTCAAACTTATGGGCCACCGCCATTGTTTCAATGGAATCCGCAATCAGCTCCCGGCTGGCCAGGGGGTACTTCATACCGTCGTGATTCATGGCAATTCCGTCGCAGATGCCGATTACGGGAAACTCAACCGGGGTACCCCCGGCGGCGGCCACACCCAGCTTGGCTGCCTGGGCCAGGTCCCTTAAGTGAATATGCCCGGGAATAATCTCGTTAAAAGCGTTTACGATGCCGATCATCGGCTTTTGCAGGTCATCGGGGGAATACCCCATGGCGTAAAAAAGCGACCTGTGCGGCGCCCTGGCGACTCCCTCGGTGGCCTGACGGCTGATCAAAGCTTCGGGTTTCTTTTCCAAAATTAATGCCTCCCCCTTAATAATTTTTTAAATATGCAATAATTGAATAAAAAAAGATAAAGAATCAATGCGGCCGGAAAAGATCCGTTCCCTTCATAATGAATTGGTCAGGGGTGATTTATTGACGGGTAAAAGGACCAAACCGGTATGTGTTGGTCATATGCCGTTAATTATTATACCATTGTATTGGATAAGGGAAAAGCTATTCAGGCAAGATCCGCTTTTCACAGCTTTTTAGCGGGTACATAAAACAATGGCGGTTTTAAAGAACCTTTACAAATATCTGTATGGGAGTTAGACTATATTTATATAATATTAATCTGATAGGGATTTTAATCATGGAGTTATCCGGGTAATCAAACACCGGTTAAGGGGGGATAAAGATAGCTGGGATTGCTTCAAGTCTTACTGATTTAATTGGGAATACACCGTTGCTGAGATTGCAGCGTTTGTCCCGGGAGACGGGAGCGGACCTTGTGGTGAAGCTGGAATCCTTTAACCCCGGTGGCAGTGTTAAGGACCGTATAGCTTTTCATATGCTCCGCCGGGCGGAGGAAGAAGGCCTTTTAAAACCAGGCTCCGCCATTATTGAGCCCACCAGCGGGAATACTGGAATTGCCCTGGCCTTCATTGCCGCTTCCCGCGGTTACAGACTTGTCTTAACCATGCCGGATACCATGAGCGCCGAGCGGGTTAACCTGCTCAAGGCCTATGGGGCGGAGGTGGTTTTAACCCCCGGCGCCCGGGGGATGAAAGGTGCGGTGCAGAAGGCTTACGAACTGGCCCATAAAATACCGGGGTCATTTATCCCCCAGCAGTTTGAAAACCCCTCCAACCCCGAGATCCACCGCCTTACCACAGCGGAGGAAATCTGGCGGGATACCGGCGGAAAGGTGGATATCATCGTGGCCGGGGCAGGCACGGGGGGTACGCTAACCGGGATTGCCCGGGGTATCAGGCCGCGCCGGCCGGATTTGAAAATCATTGCTGTGGAACCCCTGGAATCGCCGGTTCTTTCCGGCGGGTTGCCCGGGTCGCATAACATTCAAGGTATCGGGGCAGGGTTTGTTCCCAAGGTGATGGATCTTTCCCTGGTGGATGAGATCATCAAGGTAAGCAGTGCTGACGCCTGTGATAGCTGCAGAAGATTGGCGCGGGAAGAGGGGATCCTGGCCGGCGTATCATCCGGTGCGGCGATCACCGCGGCGCTTGAAGCGGCCGGCAGGGGGGAAAACAAAGGAAAGATGATTGTGGTCATTCTTCCGGATACCGGTGAGCGCTACCTGAGTACGCCGCTGTTCAGGGATTAAAAGCGGCCATGGGGCCTTCAGCCCCAGAGCAAACAAATTTTCTTCCTTGCAAAATATTGCTGCCGCAGACTCATTTTTAGGGGGGAGTTTAAAGCATGAAATTTTCTTCGCGGGCGCGTTACGGCCTGCGGGCTATGTTGGAATTGGCGCTTAATTATAACCCGACGGAAACCATGCCCCTGGTTCAGATTGCGGGAAAACAGGGGATTTCAGAAGGGTATCTGGAACAAATGATGACCCTCTTGCGCAAGGGAGGTCTGGTCCGAAGCGTGCGTGGCGCCCAGGGAGGTTACAGGCTCAACCGGGAGCCCGGCAAAATAACGGTTGGTGAAATTGTCCGGTGCCTGGAGGGTCCCTTGAGCCCCACCAGCTGTGTTAATGAAGACGACCCGGAAACATGCACCCGTGCCGACTTTTGCGTTACGAGAAGCCTGTGGGAAAAAGTTAGGGATTCCATGGCAACTGTGCTGGACAATACCACCCTGGAGGATCTATGCAAGGAAACGGAAAAAATACATCTCTCCGGTGAAGCAAACATGTACTATATCTAACAAAGTGAGTGAGGGCGGGGAGCCGGAAACCCGCCTTTTTTGCTAAATTCCAATCATTCTTGACAAATACCTAGTGATTTAATATGATTAAAATGCCTGTGTAAAGGCTGTGGTATAGACAGGCTTTTTCTTTTTGCCGCGGGCTCGTACTTAACAAATGTTGTTTTTATGATTTAATCCATTGAAGGCCCTTTTAACATGTATTGATGAGGAGAGAAAAACGCTTATTAGAGATATATTAGCAGAACAGGGGGTTTAAGAAGTGCGCAGAATTTACTTTGATCACAGTGCCACCACGCCTGTAGACAGGCGGGTTGCTGATGAAATGTACCGCTTTTTGACCGGCGATAATTTCGGCAACCCTTCCAGCCAGCATTCCTTCGGCTGGTCCGTAATGGAAGCGGTAAAAGAAGCCAGGGAAAAAGTAGCCCGGGCAATTGGAGCGGACCCGGCTGAAATAGTATTTACCAGCGGCGGGACGGAAGCGGACAACATGGCCATCCACGGCGCGGCCTGCAGCAACCAGAAGAAAGGAAACCACATCATTACTTGCGCAGCTGAGCACCATGCGGTTTTGAATACTGTCAAGGCCTTGGGAAAACAGGGATTTGAGACCACAATTCTCCCTGTGGATGCTTACGGCATGGTCAGCGTGGAAGATGTGGAAAGGGCGATCACGGACAGGACCATCTTGATTACCATTATGCATTCCAATAACGAAATAGGAACCATCATGCCCACTGCCGAGATTGGCAGACTGGCCAGGGAGCGTAAAATAATTTTCCATGTGGACGCCGTTCAGAGCTTTGGGAAAATTCCCGTAAACGTTGACGAGATTGGCGCCGGCCTTCTTTCAATTTCCGCCCACAAAATTTACGGTCCGAAGGGTGTGGGCGCCCTTTATATCCGCAAAGGGACGTCCTGGAGACAGAGCCTCTTTCACGGGGGCGCCCAGGAGCGCCTGCGCCGGGCCGGCACGGAAAACATACCCGGCATCATAGGATTGGGGAAAGCCGCGGAACTGGCGGCGGAAAACATGGAAGAAGAAAGCAGCCGCCTCACCCGTCTGCGTGACAGGGTTATCGAAGGAATTACCCGGCTCATCCCCCATGTCCAGTTAACCGGCCACCCGGTTCTGCGTCTGCCCAACCACGCCAGTTTTATCTTTGAATACATCGAGGGCGAATCCATGCTTTTACACCTGGATATGGAAGGCGTCGCCGCTTCCAGTGGTTCGGCCTGCACCTCGGGTTCTTTAGAGCCATCCCACGTGCTGCTGGCCATAGGCATACCGCCCGAACTGGCTCACGGAAACCTGCGGGTTACCCTGGGCAAGGATAACACTGAAGAAGATGTGGACTATTTTCTGGAAAAACTTGTACCCATTGTGGAAAAACTTCGAGCTATATCACCCTATGGTGAAACCGGCTAAACCTTACCCTTGCTTAAACTTGCTTCCAAATAAAGAGAAAACCAGGGTGCTCCCGCAGGGATTCAAGCGAACAGGAATAATCAGCATAATCTGGGGGGACATAGAATGTTCAGCAGTCTGCGTAAGGACATCCGGGCAGTTATGGAGCGGGACCCTGCTATTAAATCCAAGTTGGAGGTAGTCCTTTGTTACCCGGGCTTTCACGCCGTGCAGGTGCACAGGCTGGCCCACGCCCTTTACCGGCGGGGCTGGTTTGTGCCGGCCAGGGTCCTGTCCCAGTTCACCCGCCTTATTACAGGCATTGAAATCCACCCCGGGGCTTCCCTGGGGGAAGGTCTGTTCATTGACCATGGCGCCGGAGTCGTTATCGGCGAAACCGCTGTTGTGGGAAACAACGTAACAATTTACCAGGGAGTTACCCTGGGCGGCACCGGCAAGGAAAAAGGGAAAAGACATCCCACCATAGGCGACAATGTCGTTATCAGTGCCGGCGCCAAAGTTTTGGGAGCATTCATTGTGGGTGACAACTCTAAAATCGGGGCCGGGTCCGTTGTTTTAAAAGAAGTTCCGCCGGACAGCACCGTCGTGGGCGTACCTGGAAGAGTGGTCGCCCAAAACGGCCGAAGGGTTTCCCCGGGATTTCCCAGGGGAACGGATGTTGACCTGCGGCACGATCTTTTGCCGGACCCGGTAGCGGAAATGCTGTATTCCCTGCAGGCCAAAATAGAGCGGCTGGAAAAACGAACCCGGACATTGGAAAACCAGAATAATTCGGTTTTTGACCTGTCCCTGGAAAAAAACAATACAGCCCGTCCGGCTATCCTCCAAGGGTGACATCCTGGGTTTCGTACCAGCGAAGCGCCTGATAAAACTGCCCGGGTTCGAAATTGGGCCATAGCTCATCTACCACGTAGAAATCGGCATAAATGGACTGGACCGGCAGGAATCCGCTGAGCCTCCTGCGCCCGCCCCAACGGACAATAAGATCCACCCGGGAGATATCCGCCGAGGCGATAAATTCAATAAGATTTCGCGAGGGTCCCGTGTTGCCGCCGGCAGGGGTGAAGCTCAAGGCGTGGTTCAAATCCCACTTCCAACCGTAATTGACCAAAAAATTCACCCTTATCCGGTCTTGTCCGAAGGTGTGCCTTTTCCTGAAAGCAAGTAGTTCGGGGGGGAAAAGCGGGGATGAACAATCGCCAACCACAAATAGGGAAGCGTCTTTGTTTGACAGCATCTTAACGGCTTCGACGCAGGCCTTTTGGAAAGCTTTTCTTTGCTCCTGCGGCCTCTTGGTGTTATCCTGGGTAAAGCCGTAAAAAGTCAGCTCTTCAATACCCAGGTCAAGGCAAAGCTCGTAAAGCTGGAGACCGGGGTCGAGACCCCTCTCATAACCAGCCTCCTTGGGCAGTCCTTGAAGAAGCGACCACCTCCTGTTCCCGTCGGGAATAATGCCCACGTGTCTGGGCAGCCGCCGGAATTTAGGACGATCCATGGTTATTCACCTCATTAAAAACTGTTAAAACTGCGATATTTGGTCTACTGGATAAGATTCCCCAAAGATGGATTAATTAGTCCGGGTGTTGGTGAAGGCCTTTGCCGCCGGCCATAAACTTTCGCCGGAAGGAAAGTAGAAAACGTTGTCGAAAATAAAATAAAATGGGGGAGGTGAGCTAAAATGGTTGATCCTTATTATTTTTCCGAGAGGATACTGGGCGGTAAGATGGTTTTCGTCGATGGTGAAGCAAATGCAGGGGATCTTGAGTGGAATCCCCATGGGGAGTTTAAGGGCGTCTTTTTAAAACATTTGATTAAGGGGGATTCTACCCAGGGCAAATTTAGCTATCATTTGGTTAAAATACTGGAAGGCTGTGAAATTGGGGACCATATTCACGAAGGCAAGTGGGAGGTACATGAAGTTGCCGGCGGAGTCGGCCGGGGGGTAATGAATGGGGTGGAAATTGTCTACGAACCGGGTGTTGTGGTTGCTGTCCCGGACGGCGTAGTGCACCGGATCGCCTCGGGTAAAGGAGATCTGTACATCCTGGCAAAATTTATCCCGGCCCTGCTTTAATGGTTTTTCGCTCTTCCAGCGGGGCCGATAAAAAGGGTTCCGGGGTTTAAAGGCATACTGCCGGCGAGGTTTAAGGGGGGCAAGCAGTTACAGAAATTTAAGCGGGGTTAATATAGTGGTGCCAATATCAGGTTAAGTGGGGTCTGCAGCCGATGCGGGCCTTTTTTAGTTCCCTGGCCCAGTAAAGAAATAATCAGGCAAGACCAATTTTAAGGATTTGTGCCCTTTATTGGGGGGTGTCAGGTATAAAAAAATGCAAAGGGAATCAAAATAAACTGAAAAAGGAGGGGTTTTGTGAATAAGCATTTTACATTCCTGGTTGTAAAGTTCCTTATGGTCGGCCTGATAAGCGTTATTATTCTGCCTCTGTTTGCCCAGATCAGCAGCGCCCAGGCTATCCTTATCGCGGTAGTCCTTACCGCCCTTAACTATCTTCTGGGGGATCTGTTGGTTTTGCCCCGCTACGGCAATACCACGGCAACAATACTGAATGCCGTCCTGGCAGCAGTGGTCATCGGCCTGGCGGACCGTATGATCAACGGGATTATGACTTTAACACCCGCCGGGTGGATCCTGTTCCTGGGCATCCTGGCAATAGGCGAATGGTTTTTCCACAGGTACATCAAAACCAGCCCTGTTCCCGCCGGAGAAGTTAAAGAATAGGCAGGGAACGGGGCTAAAAGCAGCGAAGAGCCGGATTGGGGAAAAAAAGAACAGGCAAAGAACAAACAAAGAATAAGCAAAGGGCAAACAAATCCATCAAATGCCCTGAACAACCTGAAAACCCGGGCTTGCCCCCGGGTTTTTAGTTCTGGCGCCCGGTTGCTCAGCAGGGGCTATTATTACTGGTCCCGGTTGTTTCAGCGGCTCCCGAATTTTCGATAAATCTTTCTTTTATAATAGCCCAGGGTGCTGTTTACTTTCCGGTTATCCATAAGCAGATCAAACCTGAGTATTTTCCGGGTCAGTTTTTTCATTAACAGATCCCTTTCATTCTCCTGGTGGCAGTAGTCGATCAGCTTTTGCAGGGAGACGATCTCCTTTTTTAGCTGCAGTTCTTCAGGCAGCACCCCGGCGTTTTTTAGCAGGGTATAGGCTGCCCGGAGTTCTTCCGGGATATGGGACAGATCGTCCAGCTTCAGCGGTTTTCCCTTGCAGGGGAGATTATCCAGTTCACCTCTCTTAACGGCTTCACGTATCTTGTTCTCAGCTATGACCTCCAGGATATTCATTTTAAATTTTCACCTGCTTAGAAGGTTATTTGTCAAAGGTCCTTTCCCTGGCTGATACTTATTGATATTAATTGCCGCCGGGCCCAATACCTGCCGTCTTGAGTTAAAAATTAAAGAAAGTTGCAAACAGTTAAAAGGAACCACAACAGCGTCTTGGGACAGGACAGGAATCTTTTTAACGGTGTATAAAAACCACAACTTTATGGCAAATTATTTATGTATGCCACTTTATCCGTTTCCTGCTCTATTTGGGGCAGGATTTCTTTTTTTCCAGTATTAAACCTACCCCGGGGGGACCTTACGCGTCTTCGTTAAAATTCTGGTTGTGCTGCCGGAGCAGGGCCATCTTAGTATTCCGGACATGTTCGCTCAAATAGACGGCATAGGTTTTGGGGTTATCCTTGCGCAGGTATTCGGGGCGGAACATGTCCAGCTGCTTTTTATGATAGGCTTTGATCTTGTCCAGGGAAGGCAGTTTGTAGACCTGCTGACCGCCTTTAAAGATAGGTACCGGTATTTCCACAGCTTCAAACCGGCCGGGGTCCAATACAGCGCTCCGGTCCAGACCCATTATTTCTTCGTCAACAAATCCAATGTAGTCACCTTCTGACCAGCCCGTTTCCTTGTTCAGCATCCGGTAAATCGTTTTTACTCCGGGTGTGGTAACCTTTTCATAACTGCCGGAGATCTTTATGACCGGCTGGTAACTCCCGTTCGCCTCCTTGGCCACCAGCTTATAGATGCCGCCCAGGGCCGGGTCATCATAACAGGTAATTACACGGGTGCCGATGCCCCAAATGTCTATTTTGGCACCCCGTTTCTTTAAATCCTCAATTCTGTATTCATCAAGGTCATTGGAAGCGACGATTTTGACGTAATTTAAACCCGCTTTATCCAGCATCCGGCGCGCCTTAATGGAGAGTTCGGCCAGGTCGCCGCTGTCCAGACGGATTCCCTTCATTCTTTTGCCGAGGGACTCCAGGTATTTACCTATTTTTATCGCGTTGGGCACACCGGTTTTTAAAGTGTCATAGGTGTCCACCAGGAGGATAACATGATCCGGGAAAGCATCGGCGAAGTTTTTGAAGGCTTCTTCTTCGCTGTCGTGCTTCTGGACCCAGGAATGGGCGTGGGTCCCCTTGGTGGGGATGCCAAAGAGCTTGCCGGCCATCATGTTAGAAGTGGAATCAAAACCGGCAATGTAGGTAGCCCTCGCACCCCAGAGGGCGGCGTCCGCCTCCTGGGCCCTTCGCATGCCGAATTCCATCAATACATCATTTGGGGCTACCTGTCTGACCCTTGCGGCTTTGGTGGCGACAAGGGTTTGGTAGTTCATAAAGTTTAAAATGGCGGTTTCCACCAACTGGGCTTCCAGCAGCCTTGCCTCCACCTGGACCAGGGGTTCGCCGGGAAAAACAAGGGTGCCCTCAGGAACCGCTCTAATATTCCCCGTAAAACGGAAATTCCTCAATTCCTTAAAGAAAGCCGGGTCGTAGTTTTCCTCCTGGTCAGCCAGATAAGCTATATCGTCCTCATTGAAACGCAGGTTATTTATATAGCCGGCTATTCTCTCCAGTCCGGCAAAAACCGCAAAGCCGTTGTCGAAGGGTTGTTTTCTAAAGAAAGCCTCAAAAACGCTCTTCTTGTTATGTACGCCCTTTTTCCAGTAGGCATACATCATATTTACCTGGTATTTATCTGTGTTTAAGGTCAAGTTCTCCTGCAGCAAGCCTTATTCACCTCAGAATAGTTATTTTAGAAACCCCGGACTTATTCCGTAAAGTTTCGACTATAATAAATACGTTTCTGTGCAGGTGATAACCTTCTTTTTTAGATAGAAATCTGCAAAACCCGTAAATCAGCTTCCTGCCCTTAAAAAATAACAAACGCCCGGGGTTAACCGGCAACATAAGAATTTAAAGGATTACCGGCAACGTGTATTTTGCGGATCACAAGATTGGTTGTATAAATTCGGGATGTTGCGGTTTGCCGACTCGCGCGAACGATTTATTTTCCCTGGAACAAGGATTATCCATTCGATTTGGCCGCTTGGGCCGGGATGGTTGCGGCTAAAAGCGGAAAGTCCCGGGAAACGGACCACCCATAAGTTTTATTTATACCCCTTTGTGCAGTAAAATATCATATAATAGGTTGCGGGATCACCAGAAAGTGGAGGGGATAATGTTTATAATTGATCGCTTTGAAAAGGACTGGGTTATCCTGGAATACGGCCGTAAGACATTCCACCTGCCCCGGCAGCTTGTGCCGCCGGAAGCCGGGGAAGGTGATGTCCTTAAGATCACGGTCAGCCTGGATGCAGACGCTGCCGCGAAGCTTAAAGAAGATGTCCGGATGCTGGCCAGCCGGCTTTTTGAGAAATGAGCACAGTTATGGCCTCTTTGAAAAGAATTGCCGTACTTATACTTGCTCTCTTACTGCTGGCTGGTTGTATCGTCATTGAGTATGAAACTCCACCTCCCCGGGCGGACGGGGGGATTGAGCAATTTGACTCCCGGTCCCGGGAATCTAACCCCGGACTGGAAAACGGGTCAGCCGAGCTTAAGGTCCATTTTCTGGATGTCGGGCAGGGTGACTCAATCCTCATTCAGTTTCCCGATGGCCGGAATATGCTGGTGGATGCCGGGGGAAACGACGATGCCGCCACGGTTGTCAACTACTTAAAAAAAACGGGCGTCGAACGGGTGGATTACCTGGTGGGCACACATCCCCATGAGGATCACATCGGCTCTATGGACACAGTCATCAACGAGTTTCAAATCGGTGAGGTGATCATGCCTGAGGTTACCAGCACGACCCGGACTTTCCGTGATGTCCTGGAGGCCATTGACAGGAAAGGTCTCCGGATCAGACCAGCCAGGGCGGGGATGATCATCCTAGAGGAGGGCCAGCTGGTGGCGAGGGTCCTGTCCCCGGGCGGGGAGGGCTACGACAAGTTAAACGATTATTCCGCGGTAATTAGGCTAACCTGCGGGAAGGTATCTTTCCTTTTGACTGGCGACGCGGAAGCGCTGGCGGAAAGGGAAATCCTGGCGAGTGGTGCTGCAATAAAGGCCGATGTCTTAAAAGTGGGCCACCACGGGAGTAATACATCAACAACGGCAGCCTTTTTAAAGGCCGTTGGACCCAAGTATGCCGTGATCTCCGTGGGGGTTGGGAATGATTACGGCCACCCGCATCGGGCAGTTTTGGATAGATTGAAGAAACAAGGGGTGGAAATACTCCGGACGGATAAACAGGGGACAGTGCTTTTCACAACGGATGGAAACGTGTTGTCTTATACGACAGAAAAGCAGCTGACCCCCGGAAAAAATGGGACTTAGTAGGAAACGGAGATGCGACATGTTGAAAAATGTTGATAAATATCGAAATGTTACTAAAGGATTTTAAATATTTGTGACGAATTCATTTAGCAAGGTGGGAGGAGGTATTGTATGATAAATAAACAGAAAGAGTATATTCAAATTGAGGTGGGGGGCAGACATTATTTGTGCTCAATTTGGTACAGAAGTAAAGATATATTGTGGTACGGAAAAGGACTGGAGTCAGAAATTTCAAATCTATGCTATGCAGTATCCAAGGAAGGGCTTCTTAAAAAGATAAGCATGCAAATTGCTGCTGAAAGCAAATAGATTGGCGGAAGCCCGTAAGGGGCTTTTTCCTTTTCTTAATTAATTAACGTAAATGCGCGGGCAAATCCCGTATTATTAATAAATGGTTATAGAATAATAAGGTGAGTTGATAAAATAGACTTCACGGAGGTTTTGCAGATGGAACAGATTTGGGCGCCGTGGCGCTCTGTTTATATTGGGGGGGAGCACGGCGGCGGTTGCTTTTTTTGTGAGAAGCTGCAATCGAAAGAGGATGAGGCCAACCTTGTCCTGCTGCGCGGCAAAAAAACCTTTGTAATGATGAATCTATATCCCTATAACAACGGCCACCTCCTTATCGCGCCTAACAGGCATGTGGGTGAAATTGAGGACCTGACCGGAGAAGAGATGACGGAACTCTTTAAAATGACCCAGGGGATGGTTAAAGCGCTTCGCGCCTTCAAACCGGAAGGTTTTAACGTGGGCGCCAACATCGGCAGGGTTGCCGGCGCTGGAGTGCCGGGCCATTTTCACATCCACGTTGTCCCCCGCTGGAATGGTGACACTAATTTTATGCCGGTGCTCGGGGATACCAAGGTAATTTCCGAATCCCTGGAAGTAACCTATAAAAAAATCAAGGAATCCCTGGAAAAGATTGCGCGGGCCTGGTAGTATCGGAATCAAACCAAAACTGCAGGGGCGGGATTAGTTCGTCCAGCACGATAAATTTAGATTGGATTGAAAGGCGACGGATCCTTGTCTTGCCCTGGAAAATTTCGTTTTAGGAGCTTGAAAAACAGCGGAAGGTGAAAAATATGGCAGACCCTGGCAGAGCCGAAATAGTAAAATGGCGTTGGCTGATCCTGTTGGTTACCGTACCTGGCATCGCTTTATTTTCACTTTCCTTAATCCCGGGTAAGTATAAAATAATGCTGGCCCTGCCCCTTTACGCCATGTTTGTCTACGTATTCTATAAGTATTTATCTGTCAGAAAGGAGGCGTCGGCTGCCCCCAACAGGGACGGCAAGCAAACGCCGCAGACTACGCAGACCAAGCAGACCAAGCAGACCCCTCAAGCATCGCGGGCTCCGAGAAATCCGCAAGCTGCGCGGACATCCCTGGAAGCGGTTGAAGCCGGAAAAGGAAACCGCGGCACTGGAACTCCCGCGAAAAAATCCCGCAAAAAGCGTTGAAATTTAAACTAACCAATTTGTAAGATTCGGGACCTGCAGCAAGGGCCTGCCCTTTAATATGGTTGTATTTTTTTGGGTTTCCAATAAAAAGCAGCTATTAAATTATAACCGGGGTTTTTATTGAGCCAATGGTGTCTGCCAGAGGCTTTTTTTATTTAAATGCTTTAACAGGCTAATAACTGGTTTAGTACAGACTAATACAGGCCGGAAATAAGCTAATAGCGAACTAATATACCCGTCCTTTTGCCGCCATATGATGCGAATTTTCCGGCAGGAGCCCAACTTGCTTTTTATTCCCATGAATTTATAATAGAATAAATTATGACAAATTTCGATCCAAAGGGGAGTGCGTTACATTGAAGAAGAAAAAGGCGGATTTTTCTTTGACTGTTTCAGGTTTTGAATACGATAAAGAGCTTTCCAGGGTGCCTATTAAGGTTTTTCCAGCCCTTCAAGCCCTGGTAGCAAATCAATATGATTTAATTAAAATAATTCAAGAGCACGCACCGGAACAGTCTATTTTTTTGGAAACCCATCTATCCGAACTGGTTGAGGTGGAAGAAACAATTCAACAGGAATATACAAAATACAGTACCAAAAGGGAAGAACAAAGGAGAAAAAGACAGGAAAACGCCAAAGACGTAAAAACCACGGCCCAAGCAAATGAAACCAACCCTGTTACCCGGGGAGATGATGGGCCTTTTAACGATGAAATGTTAACGGATGAGGAAGCAGTACTGGATGGCCTGGCCGCGACCCTGAGTCCCGGACTGCCTTCGGCAAAATTTGAAAAACCCCCCCTTCCTGCCCAGACAAGTACTGCGAAGAAGGCGGAGTACAAGGCGGATTATGATGTCAGGCGCATAGCTGTGGGCGCTTCCATTAAGGCTCTCAGCAACTTTTTGGGACGTCAACTGACCGGCATGGAAATCTCCCTCATAGAGGCGCAAGTCGACGCTTATTTATAGGGGTTACGCAAATATATCAGCGCGCCCTGCCTTAACGGCGGTGCCCGATGCCCGTGGAAGTGATTAAGACAGGGGCTTCCGGCCGCTGTAAAATGCCCGGGACGGTCGATTTCAGTGCCCGGAAATGAATAGACTGCCGGCAAAAAGGCCGAATAACGGGCCTTTTTTTCGGTGGTTTTTTCGTGTTTGCCTGTAAAATGTGTTTAGTTGGTCGACCGTTATTCCCGGCTGTTCCCTCATGTATCGCAGCGTTGCCCCCATCACCGTTATATGTAATAGAGGGAGGGAGGTTGAAGCAGGCAGAGGGAAGGTGCTTGACAAACAGGGGAGCCCGAATTATACTGGATGCTAGTGATTAAGTAGGGCACTAGACTACTAATGAGAAAGCGGGGCTGAATAAACAGATGAAGATACCAACGGCACTTAAACATAAACCAGTTATAGTATCGGAGAATTACGAAAATGTTGACGGCAGGTATGCCTATAATTCCGATGCCAGGGGGCTATCTCTGGGTCTGGCCCAATGGAACGACAGGGGCAAAGTTAATATATCAGCCAAGGTATGGCGTCATACCGGTGAAAAATGGTCCAGACAGTCTGAGGAACTGCCGCTTCACCGGGTTCTTGACCTGGCTATATTAATCTGCCGGAGTCAGTTGCATTTCAAAGAGGCTTACCGCTACGAAAATTTCTATGATCCGGAGAACACAACCATAGACCGTATAGGCTTACAGGGAGATGCAATGACCGTAACCATTTGTACGGAAAACCCGATGATTGATGAGGACATCAAGCTGTTTTCACAGGTTCTCAGCAAAGACGATGAGATTATAAGTGAACGTCTTCGAACGCTTTCCAGAATTTTAAAAGAAGCGGGCTATTGAGGATATGGATAAAAAAACTAAGATATTTCAGGGTGGCGTTATTACGGAATGAACACAATTCGGCAACCCTGCTTCTTGACAACACCATATAAATTTGTTAACATGATTTTTGCGGATAAACATCCGGCAAACCGCATAATCATGGTGGATGTAGCTCAGTAGGTTAGAGCACCAGATTGTGGCTCTGGGGGTCGTGGGTTCGAATCCCATCATCCACCCCACTAGATTATATTGGGGCGTAGCCAAGCGGTAAGGCACCGGTCTTTGGAACCGGCATTCGTTGGTTCGAATCCAGCCGCCCCAGCCATGTTTACAGGTTTTTCAGTCCATATAAGGTCAGGGGTTTTTACCGCTTATCCGGATACAACAGGCTGAAAGCAATATTATGGGCCATTAGCTCAGTCGGTAGAGCACCTGACTTTTAATCAGGGTGTCGGTGGTTCGAGTCCACCATGGCTCACCAACAAGGGTTGGACCTTTAGGTTCAATCCTTTTTAAAAATTTGCGGGCGTGGCGGAACGGCAGACGCGCTGGACTTAGGATCCAGTGGGGTACACCCGTGGGAGTTCAAGTCTCCCCGCCCGCACCAGTAATAGCAAGGCTTCCAGGGTTCCGGAAGCCTTTACCTTTTCCCCAACCACCATTTTAGTCGCTCAACCCATTGGTTCCTTTAGCGTAAGCTGCTGGAATGCAGAGAATGAATTGCAGAAGCGGTTCAATAGAACTATATAACTTTCATTCCCCAATATGCTTTTGCTGCCGTATGTAAGGGGGGTGGGCTAAAAGGCCGCCCCTGGACCCCAAAGCATAGGGTTGTAGTGGGGTTTACCGTATTTACTTTGCAAAAATGAAACAGTCTGGAAGGATATTTATACCCTTTGGCGAACATTTTAAGTTAAATATGTTTTCGAGTTGTCAATCTAACGGATTTCCCGCGATTGCCAACAAGCGGGTTACTGAGCAATCAACTAGCCCCCGTGTTTGGAAAGAAAACAGTTTATGATGGAAATGCTCTTCATTTTCCATAGGAATGACTATTCTCTTCTATATCAATCCTTATTCCATCCTGATTCTTTCCGGGGCTGTGATTTCTTGAATTAGACCCGGAAAGGAGGATCTCGCAATCATTTGAAAGCATTTCTTACCTGGCCGCCGTTCGCTTAGCCCAAGTTGGATTCCCCTATGCTAAAGTCTGGCGGCTTCCTCTGCAAATCCCGACTCCCCGTAAAAAACAGGCCGGCACACAAGCCGGGGAGAGCAGTTAATCTTTCCCCTTATATTTGATGCGCTTTCACCTTTTGGGAGTTCTTTGTGGGGGATAAGCGAAGGATGTATCAAAATTTGGTTGTGGAGGTAATTGATTAAATGTGTAAAAGAAATTTGGGAATAGTTATTGCCCTGGCTATTTTTGGCCTGCTCGTTTTGGCGGGCTGCGGTTCTACCCAGAAGGCGCCCGAAACCCCTAAAGCTCAGGATCTGTCCGGCGATTTGATTGTCTATCATGCCGGAAGTCTGGCCATTCCCTTTGAAGCCATCGAAAAGGAATTTGAAACCCTGCATCCCAATGTCGACGTGAAAAGAACTCCGGGCGGAAGTGTTGATTTGGCCCGTATGATCAGTGAAATTGGTGACAGCGTGGATATCATAGCTTCAGCGGACTATACTGTTATCGATAAATTATTGATTCCCGAGCATGCTAAGTGGAACGCCATGTTCGCGGCCAACTCCATGGTCATCATGTACACGGACAAGAGTAAAAACGCCGCAGAAATAAACGCCGATAACTGGTATGAAATTTTATTGAAAGATGGAATCAACTACGGTTACAGCGATCCCAATGCCGATCCCTGCGGCTACCGCTCCCGCCTGGTGATGCAATTAGCTGAAAAATACTATGAAAAACCTGGTCTGAATCAACAACTAGTCGATGGTTGTCCGGAAAAAAATATTCGGCCTAAATCGGTTGAATTGATTTCCCTGCTGGAAACCGGCGCCCTTGATTACGCCTTTGAATATGAATCCGTAGCCATGCAGCACGCCGCCAAAAACAGCATATTCAAATATGTGAAACTGCCGGCGGAAATAAACTTCAGCGCGGTTGAGCATAAAGACTTTTATAATACCGCCAGTATAGAACTGAAGGGTTCAAGCCCGGGCGAAACTATTAAACAAATTGGCGAACCCATTGTATTTAGTCTGGCCATGCCCGCTTCAGGCAAAAACAATGCCGCGGCTTATGAGTTTGTGAAATTCCTGTTCGATGCAGAAAAGGGTATGAAAATTTTGCAGGAACAAGGCCAGCCTATATTAGACAAAATTACTGTTACCGGGGCGGAAAACCTGCCCGATGAGCTAAAGGGAATTTTGAAATAATACCACCGGGATTTTCTATTATGTATAAAGGGAGGTTGGCTTCAACCAACCTCTCCTTATATTTCTGGAGGAACGATGAACAGGAAAAATAAAAGTGAAATATTATTTGTAGTTTCTTTTTTTTCCGGAATTATCATCATAACTTTTATCCTCTATCCCATTTTGAACACCTTGTCCTGGACGGAGCCCGGCATCATCTGGGAGTCACTCCATGATAAAGAAGCGATCAATTCGATCTTTCTCAGCATTTGGACTGCCACTGTGGCTACCCTGGTATCATTTTTCTTGGGAGTACCCTTTGCCTATTTGCTGGCCCGCAAGGAATTCAGGGGCAAAAATCTGGTGGAAAGCATCGTTAACATACCCGTGGTGATTCCGCACACCGTGGCCGGTATCTGCCTTTTAACCGTACTGAGTCCGCACAATTGGTTTGGCCGGTTATTGGTAAATGCTAATATTGAAGTGCTGGGAACTGAGATTGCAATTATTATAGCTATGGCTTTCGTAGGTATGCCTTTCCTGATCAACTCCGCCAAGGAGGCTTTCACCTGGGTTTCGCCGCGTATGGAGAACGTATCCCGCACGTTGGGCGCTAATCAGGTGCAGACCTTTTTCTTAATTACGTTTTCTCTGGCCTGGCGGGAAATACTTTCCGGAATGATTTTAACCTGGGCACGCTGCATCAGCGAATTTGGAGCTATTATCATCCTGGCCTATCATCCCATGATAGCGCCAACCTTTATCTATCAGAGGTTCACTACTCATGGGATGATGTATGCGATTCCTGTTACAGTAATTCTTATCGGCATCTGTCTGGTATTATTTGTAGTGCTTAGATTGTTGGCATCAGAAAAAACAAGGGGATAAAAATATGATTGAGATTAAGGGGCTTTCCCTCCGCCTGGGGAAATTCAAAATGGAGAAACTGGATCTTACCATTGAAGCCAGGGAGTTTTTTGCTATAATTGGTCCCACCGGTTCAGGAAAAACCGTATTGCTGGAATCAATTGCCGGTTTAAAGCCCATTGAGGAGGGCTCCATCCAGATAAAGGGGCAGGAGGTTACTTTGCTTCCCCCGGAGCAAAGACATATCTCAATTTGTTACCAGGATCGGGCTTTGTTCCCCCACATGAAGGTTAAAGAAAACATCTGTTATGGCTTGCGGTTCAAAAGTAAATCCGATCAAAAAAATGCAGTGGAAAAACTCAATGACCTTGCTGTCCTTCTAAAAATCGGCAATCTTATGGATCGATATCCGGTTAATTTGAGCGGCGGTGAAAAACAAAGGGTAGCCCTGGCCAGGGCGCTGATCGTTAACCCGGATGTGCTCTTGCTGGACGAACCCTTTACCGCCCTGGACGCCACCATAAAGGATACCATTGAATTAGAGCTGAAAAAATTGCACCAGGTTTTGCAAACCACTACTATAATGGTTACCCATGACTTCCGCGAGGCGTATCATCTGGCCTCCAGGGTGGCGGTCATTAAAGACGGGACTATGATGCAGGTGGGACCTGTGGCGGAAATATTCGAACAGCCGTCCTCAATCTTTGTGGCAAATTTTGTCGGAATGAAAAACATCATACCGATAAGTTTCCTGACGGAAAGTAAAACCGCCGCCAATGTTGACTCTTTCCGGAAAAAGGACTTTCTGGGTGTAAGACCCGAAAAAATTCAAGTCAGCAACTCTCCCCTGGGGACAGACTTTATGATGAATGGGACTATCCTGAGAATTAAAAATGCCGGTATTTACCGGCAGGTAGATATATCTTACCTGCAGTATCAGTTTCAAGTTATTTTAACGCCGAATTATTATGATGACCCGGCTTTGCTGGAAGGTTCAAAAATATACTTTGGTTTTGATCTTGCCGATATTTGTCCGCTGGAGCAATAGTTTGCCCCGGGGCTGGATTCCCTCCGGGGTTCGTAAAACCACTGCTAATTTATTGTTGTCTGAAATATTTGCCCGATGCCCTTGGAAAGTTACTATAATAATGGTATCATGTATCTTATGCTGTTAGAAATATTAACATTTAAAATTTCCTTTGATCTGCCGGTCCCATAACATTTCTCCAGGGGGAAGCGGAAGCTATTTAAAGAATACGTTTATCTTTTTTATTTCCCGTGTTTTTTGTTGATCATTAAATCTTATCCAGTTATAATAGGTTGTAACATTATGAGGAATTCCGTGCCGCTGTTGTTTTTTTCCAGCACACTGAGGCGGGCGGGCAAAGCCCGAACCGTGTTTTAGGATAGGAGGTGCCAGGGCTTGTAAAGGGCCTTGGTGTTTTTGCTTTGCCAAGAAATTTGCTAAAGGAAATAACGGCAATCCATGGAATAATTCAATGAAATTGGTTACAATATGATTAGAATTTAATGGTATTAAATTTTTTAATGAAAAGGGCTCCTTTTCGAAATAGCAAATACCTATTATAATTAAATCACATAAGGGGGAGCATAATGAAAGCTAACGCGGAAAGGGTCGAAAAAAACACCGTTCTACTGGAAATAGAGTTGGACGCCGAACAGTTCTCCCAAGCCGTGGAAAAAGCCTACCGCAAACTTGTTAAAAAAGTTAACATTCCCGGTTTCCGTAAAGGCAAGGCGCCAAGACCGGTTTTTGAGCGTTTTGTCGGAAAAGAGGCGTTGTATGAAGATGCCATGGAATCATTGGTGCCGGAAGCTTATCTGGATGCGGTAAAAGAAACCGGGATTGAGCCCATCGAACGACCCAGGATGGAAATCGTGCAGGCCGAGGAAGGCAAACCTGTGGTATTAAAAGCAAAGGTACAGGTCAAACCCGAAGTAGTACTTGGTGCATATAAGGGGCTTGAAGCAGTCAAAAGAGAAGTCGAAATTAACCCTGCTGATATCGTCAAAGAGCTGGAGCGGCTGCAAAACAGACATTGCAAGGTTCTGAACCTGCAGGAAGGTATTGTGGAAAATGGCGACACGGTCCAATTAGACTTTTTGGGGACTGTGGATAATATTCCTTTTCCCGGCGGGGAAGGCAAGGACTATCATCTTACCATCGGTTCCGGTTCCTTTATTCCGGGTTTTGAAGACCAGTTGGTGGGAATGTCCATTGGTGAAACACGGGGCATTTTTGTTACATTTCCCCAGGAATATCATGCGACAGAACTGGCCGGGAAGGACGCGTCCTTTACAGTTACCGTTAAATCCCTGAAACGCAAGGAACTGGCGCCCCTTGATGACGAGTTTGCCAAGGACGTCAGTGAGTTTGATACCCTTGAGGAATTAAGGGAAGACATTGGGAATAAGCTAAAGAAGGCCGCCGGGGATATGAATTCCTTCAGGATGAAACAGGAAACTGTGGAAAAGGCCGTTAAAAATGCCGAAGTTGAAATCCCCGAAACCATGATCGAGGACCAGCTTAAAGATATGCTCCAGAGCATGGAAAACCGGATGTTAAACCAGGGGTTGGATCTGAAAACCTATCTGGAGTATGCTAAAAAGAGTATGATAGAATTAAGGCAAGAAATGCTCCCTGACGCCGAGGCCGGAGTAAAAACCAATTTAGTGCTGGAAGCTATCTCAAAAGCTGAGGACATTAAGGCATCCGAAGAAGAAATTAAAGAAGAAGCCGGCAAGATGGCTGAAAGTTACCAGCAGGATCCTGAAGAGTTTTACAAGATGCTGGAAAAGGAAGACCAGCTTGACTTTATAGCCGGCAGCGTTATTAAGGAGAAGACGGTGCAGTATCTGGTTGACAACGCCAAAATTGTGGAAGAGAGCAAAGAGGACACCAAAGTTGAGGACGTGGAATAGTAATGAATAATAATAGTCATAATCCAGTAACTATGCGGGCAGGAGGTGTTTAGATCCGTGAATTTAGTACCTATCGTAGTGGAACAAACCAACCGTGGAGAGCGGGCTTATGATATTTACTCCAGGCTTTTAAAAGACCGGATCATCTTTTTGGGCGGTCCCATTGATGACAATGTCGCCAACCTGGTGATTGCGCAGCTGCTGTTTTTGGAGGCGGAAGACCCGGATAAAGACATTCATTTCTATATTAACTCCCCCGGTGGTATTATCACTTCGGGCCTGGCAATTTATGATACCATGCAGTATGTACGGTCACCCGTCTCCACGATTTGCCTGGGCCAGGCGGCCAGCATGGGGTCGTTGCTGTTGTGCGCAGGTGCAAAGGGGAAGAGATTTGCCCTGCCCTACTCCAGGATTCTGATTCACCAGCCTCTGGGTGGCGTTCAAGGTCAGGCCACGGACATCGAGATCCACGCGAAAGAGATTATCCGGACCAGGGGATTTCTAAATGAAATCATTTCCAGGCATACCGGCCAGCCTCTGGAGAGAATTGTTCAGGATACCGAACGCGATTACTTTATGTCTGCCCAGCAGGCTAAAGAATACGGTATTATTGACGAGGTGTTCGATGTCAGGAAGCAAAGGTAAAAGAGGTGGGAATATGTTCGGCGACAAAGGACAACTGAAATGTTCCTTTTGCGGTAAACTTCAGGATCAGGTTAAAAAACTGGTTGCCGGCCCTGGTGTCTATATATGTGATGAGTGTATAGAATTGTGCAACGAGATCATCGAAGAAGAGCTTAACGAGGACCTTGGGCTGGAGCTGGGTGATATCCCCAAGCCGAAAGAGATTAAAGAGATCCTGGATCAGTATGTAATCGGGCAGGAGGATGCCAAAAAATCCCTGGCTGTGGCAGTGTATAATCATTACAAGCGAATTAACCTCGGCGGAAAAATTGATGATGTTGAACTGCAAAAGAGCAATATCGTCATGCTGGGGCCCACGGGAAGCGGTAAAACCCTGTTGGCGCAAACCCTGGCACGTCTTTTGAACGTGCCCTTTGCCATTGCCGATGCCACTTCCCTTACCGAGGCGGGCTATGTGGGCGAAGATGTGGAAAACATTTTGCTAAAGTTGATTCAGGCTGCAGATTACGATGTGGAAAAGGCTGAAAAAGGGATTGTCTATATTGACGAGATTGATAAAATCGCCCGCAAGTCGGAAAATCCTTCCATAACCAGGGACGTTTCCGGTGAAGGCGTCCAGCAGGCGCTTTTAAAAATTCTGGAAGGGACTGTGGCCAGTGTGCCCCCCCAGGGCGGTCGCAAGCATCCTCACCAGGAGTTTATTCAGCTTGACACCACAAATGTGCTGTTTATCTGCGGCGGCGCCTTTGATGGGGTGGATAAGATCATTTTAAACCGCACCGGTAAAAAATCCATGGGTTTTGGGGCTGAGATCAAAAACAAAAAAGAGCAGAAAATTGGGGAAATCCTGCGCAAAATTTTACCCGAAGATCTCTTAAAATACGGGCTTATACCCGAGTTCGTGGGCAGGCTGCCCATTATCGTTACCCTGGATGCACTGGACGAGAACGCCCTGATCCGCATCCTTACGGAACCCAGGAACGCTCTGATTAAACAATACGAAAAGCTGTTCGAACTGGATGGTGTTTCCCTGGAGTTTTCCCAGGACGCCTTGAGGGGAATAGCGGAAGAAGCCCTTAAACGCAATACGGGCGCCAGGGGTCTTCGTTCCATCCTGGAAGAAGTGATGCTCGAAGTTATGTACGAGATCCCTTCCAGGGATGATATTGCTAAATGCATAATCACCAGGGAAACGATTCAAAAAAGGGAGCAGCCGCGGATTATTGCCATGGACAGGAAAAAGAAGAAAGAAGAGACTGCTTAATAAAAAAAGATACCCAAATAATAAAGCCCGCTTAAGCGGGCTTTATTATTTGGCCCGATATGCCTGTTTGCCGGGTCGAAGGCAAGTTAGTTTATACACGCAATGATAAGGTCTGATAAGGTCACCTTCCTTCGGTATGCCGCTGCTCAGTCACTCTCCGCCAACGCGTCGATTGGGAGGGTGTTTTTTTATGCCGACAGATCCGGATCTAGTGGTTTGTGGCAGTTACGGTACGGGGGCGATGCATCAAATGCGGAATCATAAGTAGCCTGCTTTTAATTGCCCGACCTGACATAACGGGCGCCGACTCCAACCGGATGTCAAAAAAATACATTGACATATAACCCAAATAGTGTTTAAATTTGTTTAACTGAATAATCTGTCCAGGTCTCCCCGGCTGTGCCGGGGGGTGAAAAGGGAACCGGGTGTAAATCCCGGACGGTCTGGCCACTGTAAGTGGGGAGCGTCTCCCAAAATGCCACTGGGTTGAAAAGATAACCCGGGAAGGCGGGAGGTACGCTGTGAGCCACAAGTCAGGAGACCTGCCTGGTCGGTTCGAAAGTCGCCTTCCGTAGAAAGGCCAAGACTGAAAATGTGTTTATTCAAAAGGTTTTTCCTTTGAAAAACCCGGCTTCTAAGCGGAAGAAGCCGGGTTTTTCATGTGTTAACTCCTTCTTCCATATTAATTCTACCTGTTCGGGGATGGATGGGTAGGCTTTTTGAAACAAGTCCGTTAATGGACGGACATAACATATTGGCCCGATGGACGCAGGCGCCTGTCTCATGGGCCAACGGGATCCCGCTGAAAAAAATCCCGTTTTTCCTTTTCGTCGGGATCGGATTTCTTTTTAGAAATAGCCAAGCTGCGGGCCGCCCGGCTTATCTGGACGCAAATCGCGGGCGCTTTCGGTGTCAGCGAAAAGGCGCAAAAAATGTATTTGCACGTGAGCACATCGGCCTGGAACAAGACAATCTACGATCCTTACGTGAATATCCTGCGTCTGACGACGGAAGCCTTTGCCGGCGTTATGGGCGGCGCCGACGGCATCAATGTGGGCGCCTTTGATCAGGCCGTCCGGCCCGCCGATGAGTTTTCCCGGCGCGTCTCCCGCAACATCCACCTTATTCTCAATGACGAGGCCAAGTTGACCATACCGGTGGATCCGTCGGGCGGCTCCTATTACGTCGAAAAAATGACCGACGCCATAGCCAGGAAGGCCTGGGCGTTGTTCCAGGAAGTGGAGGCAAAAGGGGGTATGTCCAAAGCCTTGCAGAAGGGGTTTCCGCAGGGGCAGGCGGCCCAAACCGCCGCCAGGAGAAAGGCGAATATAGCTAGGCGCAAGGACATTTTTGTCGGAACGAACATGTATCCGAATACTATCGAAAAACCGCTGGCCGTTAATCCGGCGGATCATAAAACCATTAAAAAGCAGCAAGCTGAACTGCTAGCCGGCTACCGCGCCGCCGTGCCTGAAGAAAAATTGCAAGCGGCGCTGGGCGTGTTGATCGGCGCGAAGAAGGAAGGCGGCGCCGCAGTTGTCGAAGCAGCCGTGGAGGCCGCTTTGTCCGGCGCCACCCTGGGAACTCTGGCCTGCGTGATGCAGACGGAAGGCGCCGTGGTTCCCTCTGTCACCGCCGTCAATATCCACCGGGGGGCCGAAATTTTTGAGTCTTTGCGTCAGGCCTCGGAGACCTACAGGGATAAAAACGGTTCGCCGCCCAGAGTATTTCTGGCCAATATGGGGCCCATTCCCCAGCATAAGGCCCGGGCCGATTTCTCTGCGGGATTTCTTGAGGTGGGGGGATTTGAAGTACTGAAAAATGACGGCTTCCCCACCGTGGAAGAAGCGGCCCGGGCTTTTGTCGATTCCGGCGCTTCCATCGCCGTTATTTGCTCCACCGACGATACCTACCCCGAACTTGTGCCGCCGCTGGCCAAATTAATCAAAGAAGCCAGGCCCGACGCCGCCGTATTGCTGGCCGGCTACCCGGCCGACCTGCTCGATACCTTTAAGCAGGCGGGAGTGGACGATTTCATCCATATGAGGGCCAATTGCTATGAATTGCTTCTGAAACTGATGAAGCGGGAAGGAGTGCTGTAATGGGCAAGAGACCTGATTTTACAAGCATGGAGTACAGTGTGAAACAGGCCGCCTCTGATGCCGCGTTGTGGCGTAAAATGGCGGAAAAACAGGCCGGAAAAGCCCTTGACGAGCTGACCTGGCGGACCATGGAACAAATCGACGTGAAGCCGCTTTACACCTGGGGAGATATCGCCAATGAAGAACACCTGGGCTATACCGCGGGGATCGCTCCCAACCTGAGGGGACCCTACCCCACCATGTACGTGGTCCGGCCCTGGACGGTGCGCCAGTACGCCGGCTTTTCCACCGCGGAAGAAAGCAACGCCTTTTACCGCCGCAACCTGGCCGCCGGACAGAAGGGCCTGTCCATCGCCTTCGACCTGGCCACCCACCGGGGCTACGACTCCGACCACCCCCGGGTCGTCGGTGACGTGGGCAAGGCCGGCGTGGCCGTGGACTCCATCCTGGACATGAAGATTTTATTCGACGGCATCCCCCTGGATCAGATGTCGGTTTCCATGACCATGAACGGGGCGGTGCTGCCGGTGCTGGCTTTTTATATTGTGGCGGCCGAGGAACAGGGGGTCAAGTTCGCCCAGCTCAACGGCACCATTCAAAACGACATCCTCAAAGAATACATGGTGCGGAACACCTACATCTACCCGCCTGACCCATCCATGCGCATCATCGCCGACATTTTCTCCTTTACCTCCCAGAACATGCCGAAATACAACACGATCAGTATCTCGGGCTACCATATGGAGGAGGCCGGCGCCACCTCGGATCTGGAAATGGCCTACACTCTGGCGGACGGCCTGGAATACGTGCGCACCGGTTTAAAGGCGGGCATCGATATTGACGCCTTTGCGCCCAGGCTGTCCTTTTTCTGGGCCATCGGCATGAATTATTTTATGGAAGTGGCCAAGATGCGGGCCGCCCGCCTGCTCTGGGCCAAAATCATCAAGCAGTTCAATCCCAAGAACCCCAAGTCCCTGGCCCTGCGCACCCACTGCCAGACCTCGGGCTGGAGCCTGACGGAGCAGGATCCGTACAACAACGTGGCCCGGACCTGCGTTGAAGCCATGGCGGCCGCTTTGGGACACACACAGTCCCTGCACACCAATTCTCTGGACGAGGCCATCGCCCTGCCCACCGATTTTTCCGCCCGCATCGCCCGCAACACCCAACTCTACTTGCAGGACGAGGCCGGCATCTGCAAGGTGGTGGACCCGTGGGGCGGCTCATATTATATGGAAGCTTTGACCGGCGCCATCGCCCGCCGGGCCTGGGAACACATCCAGGAAGTCGAATCCCTGGGCGGCATGGCCAAAGCCATTGAGACCGGCCTGCCGAAGATGCGCATCGAAGAGGCGGCGGCCCGGCGCCAGGCCCACATCGACTCGGGCAAGGAGGCCATTATCGGCGTGAACAAGTACCGCCTGGCCAAGGAGGACCCGCTGGAAACACTGGAAGTGGACAATACCGCCGTGCGCCAGGCCCAGTTGGCGCGGCTGGATAAACTGCGCCAGGGGCGCGACGAGGTCAGGGTGGAGGCGGCGCTGAACGCCATCACCCGCGCCACGGAAACCGGGGAGGGCAACCTCCTGGCCATGGCTATCGAGGCCGCCAGGGCCCGGGCCAGCCTGGGCGAGATTTCCTACGCCATCGAAAAGGTGACCGGCCGGCATAAGGCGGTCATCCGCGCCATCTCCGGCGTGTACAGCGCCGAGTTCGGCGAGGAGCACGAAGTGGCCGTGGTCAGGAAAATGGCCGACGACTTTGAGAAGAACGAGGGCCGCCGTCCCAGAATCATGGTGGCCAAGATGGGGCAGGACGGCCACGACCGCGGCGCCAAGGTGATCGCCACCGCCTTCGCCGACCTGGGCTTTGACGTGGACATCGGTCCCCTCTTCCAGACCCCGGAAGAAACAGCCAGGCAGGCGGTGGAAAATGACGTGCATGTCGTCGGCATGAGTTCCCTGGCCGCCGGCCACAAGACCCTCCTGCCGCAGCTGGTGGAGGAATTGAAGAAACTGGGCCGGGAGGACATCCTGGTGGTGGCGGGCGGCGTTATTCCCGCTCAGGATTACGATTTCCTGAAAGCCCACGGGGCCGCCGCCATATTTGGGCCGGGCACCGTCATTCCGGTGGCCGCCCAGAAAGTATTGGAAGAAATCACCCGCCGCTTGCGGGAAGCCAGCTGAGATCATGGGCGAAGAAAAGCAAAGACCGGAATGGGTTCCCCAACAAGCCGGCGGCGCCTTTACCACTTACGTGCTGGAGGGAGTGGAGGGCGGTCACGACGGGATGCCGGGCCAGGAGGCCGGCCGCGGCTTTCCCCGTTTTACGCCCCCGCCCCGCCGCAAGCTTGATATCGACGATTACGTGCAGGGCGTGCTGTCCGGCAACCGCACCGTCCTGGCCAGGGCCATCACTCTGATTGAGAGCAATTCGCCCGCCCACATGGAAACAGCCCAGGAAGTGCTGAAGCGGCTGCTGCCCCACACCGGCAATTCCGTCCGGGTGGGCATCACCGGCGTGCCGGGAGCGGGCAAAAGCACCTTTATCGAAGCCCTGGGCAGCATGCTCTGCGACAGGGGGCACAAAGTGGCGGTGCTGGCGGTGGATCCCAGCAGCACGGTTACCCGCGGCAGCATCCTGGGCGACAAGACCCGCATGGAAATCCTCTCCCGCAAGGAAAACGCCTTCATCCGGCCTTCCCCCTCCGGAGGCACTCTGGGCGGGGTGACCCGCAAAAGCAGGGAGACCATGCTGGTCTGCGAGGCCGCCGGCTTCGACGTGCTTCTGGTGGAGACTGTAGGCGTGGGCCAGAGCGAGGTGACTGTGCGCACCATGGTGGATTTTTTTCTGCTGGTGGTGCTGACCGGAGCGGGGGACGAACTGCAGGGGATTAAAAAGGGCGTCATGGAACTTGCCGACGCCATCCTGGTCAACAAGGCCGACGGGGACAATAAGATCAGAGCGCTGACCGCCAGGGCCGACTACAACAGGATCCTGCACTACCTCCAGCCGGCCACGGAGGGGTGGAGGACCATGGCCTATACCTGCTCTTCCATCACCGGCGAAGGGATCGCCGGGATCTGGGCCGCCATCGGAGAATTTCGCCGCAAGACCACCGCGTCAGGCGTCTTTGCCGCCCGCCGCCGCGCCCAGGTGCTGGACTGGGTGTATACTATGGTGCAGGAGCACCTGTTGGTGAGCTTTTACAACCATCCGGGCGTAGTTGAACTGAAGCCGCGCCTGGAACAGGCCATTGCCGAAGACAGGCTGTCCGCCACCCTGGCGGTACAGGAACTGCTGAAGGCCTTTGCGGAACGGTAACGATAAAGAGGTATCAGGGGTTGTCAGGGGGACGTGGTTATTGACAACTTTTCATTTCAGCTCATCCAAGGGGGTGTCAACAACTCCGTCCCCCTGACACCCCAGATACCCTCCCGACAACCCGGGGCGCGACAAGCCCCGGGTTTCTTAATCGTCGTTTTTGGAGCGCTGGTCTGATCGGGTTAAAGTATGTTATATTATGGTAGAGGTGGTTTGCCATGAGAGACATCTCTTCGGACCGATTGCAGGCATTTAAAGATTTTTTTGGCGCTTATCCGGAAGTGGCGGCTGTTTATCTATTTGGTTCTTATGGTACGGAGTATGAACATCCGGAAAGCGATCTGGATCTTGGTGTGGTTTTCCGGGGAAAAACCAAATTACAACATGAATTACAAATTGAAGCTGACCTGACCTCGTTATTAAAAACCGACAAGGTCGATTTTATTAACTTGAATTGTGCTCCGGTAGCGCTGCAATTTCGGGTTTTATCTGAAGGGCTATTGATATATGAAGGAGATTATATCTTGAATTCCAACTTTATAGAGCATGTTCTTCGTGAATACAGGGACTATAGCTTTCACTATGCGCGTTTTGCCGAGGAGAGCCGTAAAGCGCTGAGAGGGGAGTACCTTCCCAATGGTTGATAAGGATATTATTCAGCGAAAAATTTTGTTTGTGGAGGTTACTCTTAAGAAACTGGAAAAAACCGCTGCCCTTTCGCGTGAAGAGTTCATGGCAAGTTTCCATTATGCGGATTCAGTGAAGTATAATCTTCAAGTAGCCATTGAGGCCATGATAGACATAGCCAGCCATATCGTGGCCAGAGAACGGTGGGGGATCCCTGCTGCCTCGGGTGATTATGTAAAACTGCTGATGGAACATGGAGTTTTCGGAAAGGAGCAGGGGCTGCGCTTTATTCAGATGATCAGGTTCAGGAATAGGATTGTCCATCTTTACCAGGAGGTGGATGAAGGTCAAGTCTACCAGATCCTGCAAGATGATTTAGGAGATATCAGGGTTTTTATTAAAGGGATTACAGAGAAATATTTGATATAGAAATAGAGGTATTTCCTGAAACCCCTCTTTTCATTCGAGGAAGATAATTGGATTGAATAATAAAATAATGATAGGAGTATTATGCTATTTGACATACTCAAGTACAGGGAAAAACTAGATTATAATAATAAAATTGAAGCAGACAAAACAGCAAGACAAATTGCCAAGAATAAAAGAGAGAACGTAGAGAATAGCCTGTTTTCCAATCTTTTCAAAGGTGATGAGTTTTTGGATGACGGTATAATTCGTATTTTATCTTTTTCAGGCATATGGGGTATGGAAAGGCTGTTTGAACTGGTGTTCACTGATGACAACATCAAATTGACACGTTGGAATATTGCTGCTATTGCAAAGCATTGTTCTGATAGACTTCCAACATCATGGGACATAGTTTTAAAATGGATGACCAAAATGCAACCACTCGAGATAAAGGACAGTATTTCGCCCGTAGCGTTTATTACGACTAAATCAAGTATTGAAAATATGGGTTTTGTTATTCCTAGATACTTTTACAAGGTATGCAAACTATCAAAAGACAAATTAATAAAGACCATAAATATTGACACCTTGCAGCAAATATATGACAATTCGGAGTTGATAGCTAAGTTTCCCCGTAAAGCATATGATGCATTCGGATATATTGACGCCCGTACAGAAATGAAATATGCAATGGAAACGATTTTAAGAAAATTATCTGATGGACTGTTTAAAGGGGATTCTTATTTAGAAAGGATACTTGAACGTTCGGTCTCTGTTGAAGCGTGTATACTCACTCCTATAGGGAAAAGCAATATGATTGAAATAATTAATCAGTTGTAGGAGGAATATTACAATATAAAGCTAAAAAAATATAAACACGATTTTGATAAATGGCTTGATAAATATACTTCTGTATTCTATGACCTGTGAGTGATGCTTGCATAAGTAAAGCATTTGAAATTATTGTCTCCAACGATTTAGTTGATAAAGTAAAAAGTGAATTCAATTTATCCTCTTATTCATTTATAGTCTTTGAATCCTTAATCAGTACTATGAATGTAGAACGGCACTTTCATAGCGGCACAAACGACAAATTAAAATTCCCATGAAACCTGCTAAAACAGCACATAATTATTCGCTGCGGCACAATATTATCGTGAAAACTGCACATTTTAATTGTCT